>ERZ724522.38-NODE-38-length-65363-cov-38.957295_pt1 | contig 65363 bp, 91 predicted proteins | sample MGYA00376055_ERZ724522 | MGnify/ENA primary metagenome ERZ724522 (study PRJEB28724, sample SAMN07190884) | wastewater metagenome | isolation source: effluent of sewage treatment plant in Hong Hong | place: Hong Kong | collected 2016-03-17 ... | reverse complement strand
GTCCGGAATCGGCCGCTCTCGGCTCCCCGCCGCAGCGGGGAAGCAAGAGGGGTCGGTTAGCGGCTCAACAACCCGAGTTTTTTTGCTTCCGCCATGCACTTACGGTACGTGCCCTTGAAAATCACTTTGCCATTTCGGGCCGTGTCGCGAATCTCCGACTTGTCGCCCTTGCTGCTGCTGTAGATTTCATGGGCTTGGGCGAGTTTGATGATCGTAGCCATTTTCTTCCCTCGTGTTTCGCGTCCGGGTGTCGGTCGCGTGATTTAGTTATAATAAAACTCGTCGAAGAAGTAAACACTATTTTCGGAAAAATTTTCCGCGCGACTATTTTCCGGGCGAAGCGGTATAAAGTAAGGGGCATGAGAAGCAAGGCGACTACCACCGGACGGCGACCGATCTACCCGTGGGCGACCTGGGAGCGGGCGAGGTCGTTCGTCGTGACGGGTAAGGAGTACCGAGGCGCGCCTCACGGCCTCGCTCAGCAGATACGCAACAAGTTCAACGCCGACTACCGGGTGAGCATCTCGATCAGCGGCCGCACCTTGACGGTGAGGCTGACCTGATGCCGAAGATCAACTTCTGCAAGACGGCGATCCTGCCGACCGAGGCGACTGCCAGGCGGTACGGGATGACGCTGGCAGAGTGGGTTGAGCTACTAGAGTCTCAGGGCAACGTCTGCGCGATATGCAAGAAGCTACCGCCCTCGGGTCGTCTCGTCGTAGACCACCAGCACGTGCCGAAGTGGCGCAAGATGCCGCCGACGGAACGCCGCAAGTACGTTCGCGGTATACTGTGCTCCCTGTGCAACGGCAAGTGCGCGAGCCGGCACATGACGACCTTCAAGGCGCTCATGACCTTCCGCTACTTCCAGGCGCACGACGAGAGGATAGAACTTGAACAATCAAAACGTCAACAAAGCGGTCGCGATGCTGGGGCGCCGGAGGGCGCACTTGCTGCGGCGAATAGAAAGCCGCGTCGCAAAGGGTGACGCCGGCAAGGACACGCACTTCGACCGGGGCGAGGCCGGCGCCCTAGCGCTGGCGATATGGTGCGTCAAGAAGTGTCAACAACTCAACCTCATCAACGCGAGGGGCAGCAATGCCGAAAGTAACCAAGAAGATAAGCCTGTACCAAGCGCACGTCAAGAAGTGGAGTGACTGCCGGCGGTGCGAGCTGAGCGAGGGCCGCAAAAAGATCGTGCTGCTGCGCGGCCAGCTGCCGTGCGACGTGCTGTTCGTGGGCGAGGCGCCGGGCGAGAGCGAGGACGTGCTGGGCGTGCCGTTCGTCGGCCCGGCCGGCAAGCTGCTCGACCACATCGTCAAGCACGCTGTCGACGGACACACGGTGCGATGCGCGTTCACCAACCTAGTCGGGTGCTTCCCTAAGGAGGCGAAGGGTACAGGCAACCACGCGCCGCCGGACGACGCGATCAAGGCGTGCTCGCCCCGCGTGGACGACGTCTACCGCATGGCACGTCCGGACATAGTGGTGCGGGTCGGCACGCTCGCGACGAAGTGGATCGAGAAGTTACAGGACTGGGAGCCGCATCAGTGGGTCGACCTGGTCCACCCGGCGGCGATCCTTCGAGTCGACGCCGTGTCACAACAAGCGACGATCGATCGGTCAATCGTAAAGCTCAAGTCGGCGATCGAGAAGATACTACCTTTTTAACTTATCACGTAGTATAGTTATCCCCTACCGAAAGGAGGACGTCATGGGTGTCCTGAAGAACCTGAAAGTCGACTTGAAGAAGGCGGCCCGCCAGGGTCCGCTGTGGGAGGGTCCGGAGGGTCGCGGACCCAACGGCGGCATCACGTTCAGCACCCTGTCCCGGTTCTTGACGTGCCGCGAGCGGTTCCGCGTAAAGATGGTCGAGGGGTTGGCGGTCGAGGAGAAGTTCAACCACCGACTCGAATATGGCCAGATGTGGCACGCGTGCGAGGAGGCGCTGGCCGCTCAGAAGGATTGGCAGCCGGCGTTGCTCGACTACGTCAAGCCACTGCTGACGAAGTTCCCGATGGACCGCGAGCAAATCAACCACTGGTACCAGGTCTGCAAGCACCAGTTCCCGCACTACGTCAAGTACTGGCAGAAGAACGCCGACGTCAAGAACCGCGTGCCGCTGTTGCAAGAGCGCGTGTTCGACGTCGACTACCCGCTTCCCTCAGGGAGGACCGTGCGGCTGCGGGGCAAATGGGACAGCGTCGACCTGCTGAAGAACCGCAAGGCGGTGTTCCTGAAGGAGAACAAGACGAAGGGCGACATCGACGAGCAGTCGCTGCGGCGCCAGTTGACGTTCGACCTCCAGACGATGATGTACCTTACGGCGCTGGAGATGTTCGACTGGGCTGGTACACCGTACGGACCGCCAGAAGGCAAGCAAGGTAAGTCCCCGCTGCCTCAAATCTTACCGCCGATCGGCGGTGTCGTGTACAACGTCGTGCGTCGTCCTCTCTCAGGAGGCAAGGGGTCGATCCGCCGTCACCAGGCGACCAACACTAAGCCGGAGGAGACGCTGGAGTCGTTCTACGGCCGGATGGAGCAGTACATCGTCGACGAGCCGGAGACGTACTTCATGCGGTGGGAGATCAACGTCAGTCCAGCCGACGTCAAGCGGTTTCGCAGGGAATGCCTCGACCCGATTCTTGAGCAGTTGTGTAGTTGGTACGATTGGGTGACTCACATCATTGATCCTTATTCAAGGAACGAAGACAAATCGACCTCGCCTAAGCACGCCGAGATGATGCATTGGCGTCACCCATTCGGCGCGGCCAACTCGATAGACGAGTACGGGTTTGGCGACGTCGACGAATACCTCGCAAGCGGGTCGACGGTCGGCCTGCGCCGCGTTGATAAACTCTTCACGGAGCTGCAATGACCTGGTATTACTATAATCCTGAAAAGCGATCGTTAATGCGGCTCAAAGGTTCATCTTGGCGTTGGCACGACGATTTGATCGCAAAGATGCCTGGGTTCGTACGAATCTCGTTTTGGCAATACTATCTACCTCAGTACTCAACTTTACCAACCCGTACGTCCGTTATGAAAGGTCAACATGCCGCCAGTAGTGAACAAGCAGTCGCCGACGACAAAGGGTACGACCCGGACCTCGCGGTCCAGTAGCGTCATCGACCGCATCACCCCGATCCAGTTTGACCAGGACGAAGGCATCAAGATGCTGCTGTACGGCGAGAGCGGCACCGGCAAGACGACGTTCTGGGCGACGTTTCCCGGCCCCATCCTATCGATCGTGTGCTCAGGCGGCAACAGGGCCGGCGAGCTGCGGTCGCTCAACGACGAAGCCCGCAAGAAGGTGCGGACGGTGACGCTGCAGTCGTCTAGCGAGATGAAAGAGCTCGTAGAGCACGCTGAGGGCGGCGGGTACAAGACAATCGTGCTCGACCACGCGTCGGGGCTGCAGGACCTGGTGCTCAAGGAGCTGCTCGGTCTGGACGAGCTGCCGGTTCAGAAGTCGTTCGGCCTGGCGTCGCAGCAGACGTACGGGCAGTGCACGCAGATGGTCAAGGAGTACTGCCGGGCGATGCTGAACCTGTCGTGCAACGTCGTCATCGTCGCGCAGCAGCGGACGTTCGGCGGCAAGGACGAGGGGCTTGATCCCGAGCTGATCAAGCCGACCGTGAACGCCGGCCTCGTGCCGTCGATGGTGTCGTGGTTGAACTCGTCCTGCGACTACTGCGTCAACACGTTCATCCAGGCGAAGTACGCCGAGAAGACGCAGACCGTCGCCGGGAAGTCGGTGACTACCCGCGTGAAGGAGAAGGGGGTAGAATTCGCCCTGCGGACCGGCAAGCACGAAGTGTACTATACCAAGTTCCGGCTGCCGCTCGGTTCGGTCCTGCCGGACCAGGTCGTCAACCCAACCTATGAGAAAGTCATATCCCTTATCAAAGGGAAGTAACGAACCACTATTGTGGACTACAGACCGTTTCACCAAGTAAGGAGTTGAAGTTATGGCAGGTGTCGCAGGTAAGAGCATCCTCGGGTCGCTCTGGGACAAGGTCAAGAAGGCGGTCAACGCGCACAAGAACGACGAGACCAAGTACGACGGCGGCGGGTCTCTCCCGGCCGGCATCGAGAACGGCGTCGCCCAGCTGACCGAGTGCAAGTTCGACTTGATCAAGCCGGGCAAGGAGAACGCCGGCAAGCCGTTCTTCTACGCGGCGGGAGTCATCGTCAGCCCGGAGGTGCACACGGACGGCACGCCCCTGGCCGGCCGGCGCACGTCGATCATGGAGGTCATGTTCGACACTCCGACCCGCACGCGCAAGGACGTCGAGGCGCACGTCGAGTGGGTCATGAACATGATGCGGTGCCTCGGGGCGGACACGTCCACCCTGTCGTCGCCGGACGACCTGGAGGCGACCGCAGCCGCCCTCAAGGAGGCGGCCCCGCACTTCACGTTCCGCACGTGGAAGGGCGAGATGCAGAAGGTCGGCCCCTACGCCAACAAGGAGCCGCGAGTCCAAGAGTCGTGGGGCAAGGCGATCGAGTGGAACGCCGAGGGCGCGGCGCCGTCGGGGGCGTCCAGCGAGCCGTCCGGCGGGGTCGAGGACGACACGCCGCCGCAGCCCGAAGAGGAGGAGCAGGGCGAGGACGAGCCGGACGTAGACGCGCTGGTCGAGGCGGAGGACGGAGAGAAGTTGACGGAGCTGGCGCTGTCGCTCGGCATCAGCAAGAAGGCCGTCGAGGGCGCTGAGGACTGGGCTGCCGTCGGCCAGCTGATCAAGGACAAGCAGAGCCCGAGCGAGGGCGAAAAGGAAGACAGCGGCGAGGACCAGTCTTCGGACGAGCCGGCCGACCCGGAGCCGGGGGAGGTGTACAAGTACCAGCTGCTCGACGCCAAGGGCAAGCCGGTGCTGGACCCCAAGACGAAGAAGCCGCGCAAGCCGGTCGACGTCGAGGTGGTCAAGGTCGACACCAAGACTGGCACGGTGACGCTGAAGGACTTGGACACCAAGAAGGCGATCACTGGGACTGACCCGAAGACCGCTCTCAAGGTGCCGTTCAGTCAGCTCATCGCCGAGTAGTCAATCCCAACTCACGTGCGCCCAAAGCGGGCGCACGTTCTTTTCTACAGGAGTGTAAATAGTGGCACATATCGATCCGAGCAAGGCGGCGGTCATCAAGAACGTAGACGTCAGCAAGCAGTGGGAAGGGCGAGAACCAGTCCACAAGCAATATGATCCAATCTACGACAACATTGCGGGGTGGATTGAGCAGCCGCCTATGAAGACGTCTAGCGGTCTACTCATAGGTCAACAGTCTGCGGACCAATTCCAATCGCCAATCATGAATGTGGTGGCAGTCGGGCCGGAATGTAAGTTCGTCAAGCCAGGCGACCGAGTGATATTCCATGGGTCTCCGTCCGTGTACAAGCTCATAGTTGGTGGTGTCGTAACGTTTACCATCAATGAGAGGTTGGTGCACGGCATCCTCCCCGACAAGTGCGTCGTGCCCGAATCGCCGGTGTCCGATGCCTAAACCAGGATTCAAGAAGCCCAAGCCGAAACCCGTCCCCTGCGTCGCGTGCGGCGGGACGGGTCGCTCATCTAGCAACAAGCCCTGTGTGCCATGCGACGGTACCGGCGAGAGGAAGACAAAGTGAGCAAGACAAGCGAAGATAAACGAGCACGCAAGGTCGAGGAGTCGATACGCTCTCTGTACGACCTGTTCAAAGACCCGTCCGGCCGCGGTTGCTACAACATACAGACGAAGGCGACCAAAGCGCTTGAGAAGAAGATCAAAGCGCGGCGCGATGAACTCGATAATGACAAGACGCTGATGTCGCTTGAGAAAGAACTCAACGAAGAAAAGTGTCGCATCAAGAAAGAAGCGTTGATACTTCGCCGACAAGTCGACGAGCTGATGCGGCGGTTCAACGTGCGGGGCGTCAGCGATCAACTACTCGACGACATCGAGGCACTGTCTAAGAAGAAACCAGTGCTCGAAGACGACTGCGACTGCGATTGAGGAGAAGTCTGAATGATCATAGCATTCGACACGGAGACGACCGGGATAGACGTGTTCCACGGGGCACGTCCTTTCTTCGTATCTATGACGTACGACGACGAGTCGCAGGTCTATTGGGACTGGACCGAGTGCGTCGACGCCAGGACGAGGGAGGTCAAGCCACCGCAGTCGGACCTAGACGAGATATGGGAGAGGCTGGAAGCGGCTGACGCGGTCGTCGGGCAGAACATCCTGTTCGACGTCCACGCGATGCGGCGGCACGACGCGCGGTACGATCAATTTCCTTGGCATAAGACGAACGACACGCTCATCGGGGCGCACCTGCTCGGCAGCAACCAGCAGAAGGACCTGACGACGCTGGCGGCTCGCTACCTCAAGGTCGACATATCGCGGTACGAGGACGAGCTGCACAACGCCGTCAAGAAGGCGCGGTCGTACTGCCAGCTGAAGGCGAACGAGGAGGAGCTGGGGTGGTGGGCGGTCGCCGACGAGAACCGCAAGGACATGCCGACCAGCGGAGGCAAGGTCTGGAAATCGGACTACTGGCTGCCGAGGGCGATGTATCTACAAGTGCCTTGGGTGCGCGAGGAGCACCCCGAGTGGGAGTCGCTGCTGCGCGACTACGGCAACGCGGATACGGCGGTTACGCTGGCGGTCGACCAGGTGATGCAGTCGGAGATCGACAGGCTGGAGGTCAAGGCGCACTACCGGTCGAGGATGGACATCCTGCCGGTGCTGTACCGCATGAAGGAGGACGGCATCACGGTCGTGCGGGGAGAGCTGGACTCGCTGACGGAAAAGTACAAGGAGGTCAGCGCCGACAGCGGCAGGATGTGCTCGAACATCGCGGCGTCTTTCGACTACGACCTGCAGCTTCCGACTGGCAGCGTCAACAAGTCGCTCAGCACGTTCATGTTCGACGTGCTCAAGGTGCCGCCGGTCTACAGCAAGAAGTCAAAGACCGACAACCCGACGCTCAACAAAGACGCGATGGCCGAGTACCTGACGGTGCTGCCGGAGCGGAGCAAGTCGCTGGCGTTCGTCAAGGCGCTGCTCACCAAGCGCAAGGTCGACACGTCGCTGTCGTACATGGACTCCTACCGCCGGTTCGGGCTGCCGGTCTGGCGGTGCGACGAGGAGTCAGGCACTGACTACGAGTGCGACCAGGTGTTCCGGCTGCACCCGTCGATCAACCCGGTCGGCACGGACGTCACCCGCAGGAGCAGCTCGGCGCCCAACGAGCAGAACATCAGCAAGAAGAAGGACAGCGAGGGTCACTCGCTCCGCATGGCGTTCGGACCGGCGCCGGGGCGCGAGTGGTGGTCGATGGACTACGAGAACATCGAGCTGCGAATCCCGGCGTACGAGGCCGGCGAGCAGGCGATGATCGACCTGTTTGAGAACCCCGACGACCCCCCGTACTTCGGCAGCAACCACCTGCTGGCCGCGCACGTGCTGTGGCCGAAGGAGTTCGAGGAGTGGCAGTCGGAGAAGAACGGCTACTCGTTTAAGGATAAGTTCAAGGACACGCTGTACAGTTGGACTAAGAACGGCAACTTCGCGGTGCAATATGGGGCGATGAAAGAGAGCGGTACGGCCGACCGAGCGTACCACCAGAAGGGCGCGCAGGAAAAGATCGAGAAGCGCCTCGGCAGGATCAGCGACCTCAACAAGTTCATGATCGACCACGCCAACCGCTACGGGTTCGTGTACACGATGCCTGACAAGACGGTGGACCCGCGCAAGGGCTACCCGGTGATGTGCACGCGGTCCGAGTACGGCAAGATACGCCCGACGGTGCCGCTCAGCTACCACGTCCAGGGCACGGCCGGGTGGTGCACTGGCAAAGCCCTGGTGCGGTGCCACGCCCAGCTTGAGGAGTGGAACAGCTGGTCGGGCTCGCGCGACTACCGGGTCGTGGCCGAGGTGCACGACGAGCTGGTATTTGACTTCCCGGCGGGGGGTCGCAAGAACCTGCCGAAGGTGTTAAAATTGGCGGCGCTGATGCGCGAGAGCGGCGACGATATCGGCGTGCCGCTCAAGGTGTCGATCGAGTACCATCCCCGCAGCTGGGGCAAATCAGAAGAATACTAGAGGAACCCGCGATGCATCTCGTTACGCGCAACGTCAACACGGCGTTCAAAGAGCTTGTACAGTTTTTCAAAGACGGGCAGGACGGCAAAACGGAGACGTTCTACCGAGGGATCAACCCGATCGTCAGGCGCGACTCCCGCAACGGCCCGGTGTTGATGGTCGACGAACCGGTGATGGTGACGTACACGCACCCCACAGAGCGAGTGCTGTTCAACCCAGCCCGCGACGCCAACCCTTTCCTCCACGTCTACGAATCCCTATGGATGCTCGCCGGCCGCGACGACGTCGCGCCGCTGGCGTACTACGCAAAGAACATGGCGAACTACAGTGACGATGGCAGGACGTTGAACGGCGCGTACGGGCGCCGGTGGCGGTCGGCAAAAGTACAAGACGGCAACCGCGAGCACGACACGGAGTATGTCGACCAGCTCGACCAACTCGTCGACCACCTCAAGGCTGACACCAACTCACGCCGCGCGGTATTGCAGATGTGGAACGTCGAAGACGACCTGATGAAGATTGGGGGTCACGAGTGTACATGGTGCGCAGACGGCGGCCGGGAGTCATGCCTGAACTGCGGGCAGACTGGGCTGTCTAAGGGATCTAAAGACGTGTGCTGCAACACGGCGGTGTACTTCTCGATACGCGAACGGCATACCGAGCTGGACAGCGGTGGGGTCACCCCTTGGATGCAGCCGGTAAGCGTACCAGTGGTTGACAGGTATCTTGACATGACGGTCACCAACCGGTCCAACGACATGATATGGGGGATGCTCGGTGGAGACTACACGACGTTCTCTTTTCTCCAGGAGTACATGGCGGCCCGGCTCGGCGTCGAAGTCGGACGGTACACGCAGATGACCAACAACCTGCACGCGTATGAGAGCAACTGGAAGCCAGAAGAATGGCTCAGCACGTCGTCAGTGCCAGTACCTATCATCAGCAAGACAGTGCCATTGGTGAAATCACCTGAGGCGTTCGACAGGGAAGTCGCGCGGTTCGTCGAGCAGTGCGGCGGCGAGGAGTGGCGCAAGCCGCTGGTGGCAGACGAGCACGGCGTCAACGTCGCGCAAAGGCAAGATTACACAGAGCCGTTTCTGCGTGACGTAGCGTGGCCGATGATGCTGGCGCACCGCGCTCACAAGTACAAAGGAGTTGACGTACACGGCATCAACGCCTTCATCGGCGTGTGTCTGGCCAACATCGAAGACGCACACTGGCAGATTGCGTGCATCAACTGGTTCAACAAGAGGAGGGACCGCCGTGGAGATACAGCTAAAGTCTGACGTGGACGTCAGGCTCGTGGACAAAATGGGAGACGACGCCAGGATCGCGTCGGCTGCCTGGGTGGCGACCTCGGCCGAGGACGGGCTGAGGCGGGCCGCGGAGAGCCCTGGCGACGTGCCGGGCGTCATCAGCTACCTGATGAAGCACAGGCACGGCACGCCGTTCGAGCACTCGACGCTGCAGTTCTTCGTGCGGGCGCCCATCTTCGTCTGGCGCGAATGGCACCGGCACCGGATCGGGTTCTCGTACAACGAGGAGAGCGCCCGGTACAAGACGTTGGACCCGGTGTTCTACGTGCCAGCCCGTGACCGGCCGATGATGAAGGTCGACGGGTGGAAGCCGGGCCGGCCCAAGTTCCTGAGGTGCGATGACGACCTGCTGTACGCGGCAGTCGTGGCGGACATGGAGGCCGGATACAGGGTAGAGTACGGGCGCTACCTGCGGCAGCTCGACAGGGGGATCGACCCCGGCTTGGCCCGCGACTGCTTGCCAGTAGGCATATACTCGTCGTGCTGGGTCACGTGCAACCCTCGGTCGCTGATGGCGTTCCTCTCGCTGCGGGTGCACGACGAGTCGGCGACGTTCGTGTCGTACCCGCTCTACGAGATCGAGATGGCCGCGCAGGCGTGCGAGCGGCTGTTCGCCGAGGGCTGGCCTATGACTTACAAGGCATTCATCAACAACGGGAGGGTAGCACCATGAATGCAGACTACGACGTAGACGGGCACGACTGGGTGGCAGAGATCGAGGCCATGTCGGCGAAGTTCGGCGTGCGGTCGGCGGTGTCGAAGTTCGGCCCTGAGCGCCTGTCGGCGTTCATGCAGTTCCGCATGGACTTCCTCCAGGAGGAGCTGCGCGAGGGGCTGAGCGCGAAGTCGGCCGACGACCTCGTCGACTCGCTGGTCGACCTGTGCGTCGTCGCGATCGGCACGCTGGAGGCAGTCGGGGTCGACGCCAAGGAGGCGTGGCGGCGGGTGATGACCGCCAACATGGCGAAGGAACCCGGCGTCAAGCCGGAGAGGCCCAACCCGCTCGGCCTGCCCGACCTGATCAAGCCGGCCGGGTGGGAGCCGCCGAAGCACGGCGACAACGTGGGTGACCTCTACAAGTTATTCAACGGGGGTGTCTGATGAACGTGGACGACTTCGACAAGATCGTCGAGAGGCGGATCGAGCTGATCCGCAAGAGCCTGGTCGTCAAGGGTCGCGAGTACATGCGCGGGGGAGACCGGCTGAGCAACTTCGTGAACGGTGGGCGGCTGCTGCGGTGCACGCCGGAGCGGGCGCTGCTGGGCTACCTCGCCAAGCAGGCCGTGTCGGTCGTCGACTTCGTCCACGACGTCGAGCAGGGCGTCGTCCGCTCGCAGGCGGAGTGGGACGAGAAGATCGGCGACTGCGTCAATTACCTGATCCTGTTGGAGGCCGTCTCGGCCGAGAGGAGGGCGTCGTGCGGCTCGACGACCGGAAGCTGAGCGTGTTCATGCGGCTGGCCGCCGACCTGGCCGGGTTGTCGCACTGCCGGCGCAAGAAGGTGGGCGCGGTGGTCGTGCCCGCGGACATGTCGGCTGTGCTGGCGATAGGGTACAACGGGCCGCCGTCGGGGAGGCCTAACGGCTCGTGCCGCGGCGGGGAGGGCGCGTGCGGCTGTATCCACGCCGAGGCCAACGCCCTTGTCAAGCTGGAGGCCGGCGGCCGCGGCGGCCTGGTGCTGCTTACCACCTTGAGCCCGTGCGAGCACTGCGCCGGCTTGATAGTGAACAGCAAGAAGATCGGGTCGGTGGTGTACGCAGAGGCATACCGGGACGCGGCGGGGCTGGAGGTTCTCAGGGAGGCCAAAATAGAAACAGCCCAGGCATTGCCTGGGCCGTCGGGTTGCTGAACGGTATTCGCCGGCTAGGCGACCGGTTCGGGCTCGACCGCGGCGGCTTCCGCCTTCTTCGCGGCCGGCTTCTTGCCGCCATTTTTGGCATCTTTCTTTTCGGCCGCCTTCTTGGGCTCGGCCTTCTTCGGCTGCGGGAACTCTGTCTTCATGCCCTTCGCGGTGAGGTAGTACCGCAGACCGCGCTCGCCCTCGTGCTTGACGGACTTGGCGAACCCGTTGTGGAGCAGCTCGGACGTCCGGTACACGTCGAGGACGATCTTGACGAGGTCGACGCGGTCGGCGAGCTCCGGGGCGGCCTTCGACGCCTTGGCCATGATGTCCTCGGCGGAAGCGGCGGACGTCGGGCCGTCGGCGCCCAGCGCCCGCATCGCCTTGACGATCGCCACCCGGCGGGGCGACCAGTTCGGCTCGCGGGTGGGTTCGCCGGATTTGACGGACTTCGGGGCTGCGGACTTGGTGTTCTTGGACACGGTAGTGCTCCTGCCCGCGGGTGGTAGGTCGCGGCCGGGCGCGGGCGCCCCGGCGGCGGTTGGGTCAGAAGGCGAGGTTGACCGCCGCGCGGGTCAACTCCAGGTACGCCGTAAGCGCCTCGTCGTAGAGGTCGAACTTGCCGATCACGCACCCGAGGACGGTCACGACGTACTCGCCGTTCACTCTGTCGATCATCGCCGTCACCTCCTCACGCTGAGAATGGTACACTGGACAACGGCCGTTGCACACGGGTTCAGGCGATTTTGTCCAAAATTTTTTGAGAATACCGGCGGGTGCCGCCGTAACCCGTTGGCCGGCAAAAAGATGCGGAGGAGTCGTTTTGTCGGGAAAAACTGGTAAAATGGCCGCCTGCGTCGTCGGCGAGAGGTGCAACGGGCGGCGGAGGGCGCACTGGGACGCCCTGCCGGTCGCCGAGTGGGCCGCCTTCGCCCCGTCCGTCTCGGCGTTCTTCGACCCGGCCTCGCGGGCGAAGCTGGCGTCGGTGGGGGTGGACTGGCACTCGGTGAGGTGCTTCAACCTCCTGCCTCCCTCGCCCGCGGCCGGCGAGTGGGACGCCGCGAGGGCGGCGGAGGTGGCGTCGCTGCTCGACCTGTCGCCGTACGGGCTGGTGTTCGCGGCCGGGGCCAGGGTCCTCGCGGCGTTCGGCAGCGCGGCGCGGCTGTCGGCCAGGCTGGGGCTGCCGACGTTCGCGAAGCACGCGACGGTGGTGCCGCTGCCGCACCCGTCGGGGCGGTGCCGAGTGTGGAATGACCGGGCGACCGTCTCGCTCGTGAGGGCGAGGGTCATTAAACTGCTGGAGGGAGAAGATGCCTAAGCCTGGGTTCAAGGCCAAGAAGAAGTACTCGGCCGTCGGCGCCTACGTGTTCGCCGGCGGGTTCACCGTCGGGGTGAAGAACGCCGGCTTCAACGTGCGGTGCCACCTGGAGGAGTCTGACTACGGCGTCGAGACTTTCAAGAAAAACGTCAAAAATATACCGGTCTATGACGCGGTCGAGTCATGGCCGCTCGATGATCTAGCGGCTAGCAGCCCGGACTTCGTCTACGGCAACCCGCCATGTGCTGCTTGGTCTGTAGCTGGGTACACCAAGCATAAGGGCACAGACAAGTGGAAGACCGACCCGCGGGTCGCATGTACCGAGCGGCATTTCGGGCTGCTGGCAGCGCTCGAACCTATTGTATGGGTGTGGGAGAGCGTTACTCAGGCATGGACGAAGGGGCGCGAATTCGTCATGCTGCTGGCCGCGAAGGCCGCTAGCTTAGGGTACTCAACGACGTTAGTGCTACACGACGCGCAGTACCTCGGGCTGCCTCAGGTGCGTAAGCGGTTTTTCATGGTATGTCATCGCGTAGCAGTTGACCTGCTTCCACCAGACTTTGATGCGTGCCTCAAGCCGATAGACTTCTTGCATGGGTCAAAAGTAGGTGTCGCAAGTAGCGGCAAAAGCATGATCCCGATCCGCCGGTTTGACGCGAAGATGCTAGCCAAGGTGCTGCCAGGCGAGCGGCTGACTAAATTCTGGATGCGCGAGATCGGCGGGTTTGACCAGTCTAAATGGAAAAGGAATTCCCAAGGCAACGTCGCTGGCCGCCCGTCATTCGGGCACTGCCGACTGCCGTTAGACAGGCCGTGCGGCGCCGTGGTCGGGTATGGCATGGTGCACCCTGTAGAACACAGGTGGCTGTCAACTGAAGAGATGCAGCTGCTCAGTGGGTTCCCAAGCGACTACGAGTTCACGCCTACGCGGCCATCAGCCAGGGCGTCGGAGATCGCCAGGGGCGTATGCCCGCCAGTGGCTGAATGGTTGGCTAAATCCATAAGACAGTCACTAAACGCTAATATCAGGTTGAAAACTCCGTCAGTAACATTAGTTAATTTGTTAAAACCAGGCATTGCTTCAATTGATTTAACCCATGAATTGAAAGAGGTATGACGTGCCAAAGATCGACGAGCAGCCCCAGGTGCTGCGCATCTTCGCGAGCCACGGCCTGCGGTTCTCCGCGCAGTCGGGAGGGCAGGTCCACTGCGACTGCCCGCTGTGCGGCCGCGAGGGCAAGTTCTTCGTCAACGCGACGAACGGCAAATGGGACTGCAAGAAGTGCGGCGAGTCGGGCAACCCGCTGACGTTCCTCAGGAAGCTGCACGCCGCCGGGACGGTCAAGGGCGAGGCACAGCTGGCGCGAGACCGTGGGCTCCTGAAGGAAGACACGATCGCCGCGTGGGGCATGGTGCGGTCGCCCTCGACCGGCGAGTGGTTGCTGCCGGGATACGGCGCGGCCGGAGAGATCACGACGCTGTACCGCTACACTCGCGACCCGAAGGAGAAGCGCAGTTACTTCGCAGCCACGGCGAGCATGAAGCACGGTCTGTACGGCGTTGGTCAATACGACAAGAAGTGCTCGACGGTGTACCTGTGTGAGGGTCTGTGGGACGGGATGGCGTTGAGCGAGGTGCTGGCGTCGGCGAAGGAGGACGGGGACGGGTACTCATTGACGTCCAACCCGGCGGCGTCGTTGCTCGCGGACGCGTGCGTGCTGGCGGTGCCAAGCTGCAGCGTGTTCAGCGAGGAGTGGTCCCCGCTGTTCGCCGGCAGGCGCGTCGTGCTGTGCTACGACAGCGACCACCCGGTCGAGCACCCGCCGGGCAGCGGCCGCGTGACGAGGGCGGGCTGGGACGGGGCGAGGAGGGCCGCCCTCAAGCTGTCGCAGGCGACTGACCCGCCGTCGTCGATCGAGGTGCTCAAGTGGGGCGAGGAGGGGCACGACCCCGACCGCAAGAGCGGCTACGACCTGCGGGACTACTTCCAGGAGGCCGGGCCGACGGCGTCCGCCAGGGTGGCCGCTCTTGGCGAGCTGCTCGCGAGGGTCGAGCCGATCCCCGAGGACTGGGCGCCGGGGCGCACCGAGGGCGCGAAGAAGTCGGGCGGCACGACGGTGCAACTGGTCGAGTGCGGCAGGTGGGAGGACCTGGTGCGCCAGTGGAAGAAGGCGCTCAACTGGACCGAGGGGCTGGACCGGGCGCTCAGCGTCATGCTCGCGTCGATCATGAGCACGGACATGATCGGCGACCAGCTGTGGGTGCGGGTCATCTCGCCGCCGTCGACCGGCAAGACGCAGTTGTGCAACGGTGTGGGTACGGCCCGCAAGCGCGTGCGGTCCGTCGGCAACTTCACCGGGCTGCACAGCGGGTTCCAGACGGACGCGGCCGGCGAGGAGGACCACTCGCTGCTGAGCCAGATCAAGGGCCAGACGCTGGTGGTGAAAGACGGCGACACCATCCTGAAGAACCCCAACCGCGAGCGCTTGCTGGGCCAGGTGCGCGACGCGTACGACATGAACTGTGCTGTGGCGTACGGCAACCGGGTCAAGCGGGAGTACGTCAACCACCGGTTCACGTTCATCCTCGCCGGCACCGAGGCGCTGATGGAGATGGACTCGGCGGAGCTGGGCGCGCGGTTCGTGGACTGCGTGGTCATGAACGGCATCGACGGCGAGATGGAGACGGACGTCAACCGGCGCGGGTTCTACCGCATCCTCAACAACCGGGCGACCTCGGCCAGCGAGTCGGCGTACACGACCGACGACCCGGAGATACTCAAGGCCACCGCGATGACCGGAGGGTACGTCGAGTACCTGCGCGAGAGGGCGAACGACATACTGGCGGAGATCGACGTGTCCGACGTCGAGGAGGTGCAGCTGGACATCGACGCCATGGCCAAATTCATCGCGTTCAGCCGGGCCAGACCGAGCAAGACCCAAGCCGAAGCGGTAACGCGCGAGATGTCGGCCCGCCTCAACTCCCAGCTGACCAAGCTGGCCCTGTGTGTGGCGGGAGTGCTCGGTAGGAAGACGATCGACGGCGAGGTGATGCGGCGGGTGAGGCAGTGCGCGCTCGACACGGCCCGTGGGCAGACCCTCAACATGCTCCGGCTCATGCACGCGTCCGGACGGGCCGGGGTCGAGTCGGACTTCCTCGGGCAGACGCTAGCCATCGGCATCGTCAAGGTGCGCGACTTTTTGCGCTTCCTCAGGACGATCGGGGCGGTCGAGTCGTTTAACCCGCCCCCGCCGCCGGGCGGTAAAGGAAAGACCGGGCGGGCGAGGTGGCGGCTGACGCGTTCGCTGGCCGAGGTCTACGAGAGGGTCGATAGAAACGATTCTAGCGTCGCCTAACGGGCGATCGCCATTCGGGCGGGCAAGTACGCCCGTCTGGACCGGGGCCGCAGCAGAGGGTCGAAGGCGGTCTTCTTATAGAATAGGGGTAGTAGTAATAAGTAAGTAAAAGGGAGGTACCACGCCGTCAGGCGCTTCACGACTTACTTTTTACGCCAGAGGCGAGGTATAGTAAACCCCTCTTCCGAAAAATTTATCTGGTGTCACTATGAATAGAGAGGCGTGGCTTACCCAGGTTGCTGACTTGTGCCTACCGTTGTTCAAAGGGTTCAAGGTAGGCAAGTTCCGCGTGACGTGCGGGTGGCCATGTTCCAAGGCGCTGAGCAGCACCCGGCGGGCGATCGGAGAGTGCCACGGGCCGAAGTCCAGTTCTGACGGCACGAGCGAATTGTTCATCAGCCCGCTGCTGGCCGAGCCGGTCAAGGTGGCTGGGGTCATCGTCCACGAGATGGCGCACGTCGCCACCGGGGTCGCCGCTGCCCACGGCGCGGGGTTCGTCAAGGTGTGCCGCCACGTCGGGTTGACGAAGGGCAAGCCCACCTCGGCGATGCCGGGCGAGAAGCTCGAAGACAAACTGCGCGAGCTGACGTCTAAGGTCGGCGCCTACCCGCACGCGGCGATGAACCCGGTGGTCAATAGGGTCAAGAAGGCGAGCAGCGTCACCGTGCTCGTCTGCCAGTGTCAGTGCCGAATCACCATGTCAAACAAGATGCTGGCCGAGCACGGCGCCCCGACCTGCTCGTGCGGCGGTCAGTTCGAGGAGGTCTAGCGTGAGCAACGTGTGCGACAAGTGCCTGGCCGTGAACCAGTGCCCCAACTGCGGGGTCGACGCGCACCAGAAGGCGGTCCTGCTCAAGGGTCTCCGCGCCGAGATCAGGCAGCTGCTCAACCGGCTGGCCGAGCGCGACCAGGTCATCGAGTCCCTCAACAAGCAGCTCCTCAACTCGAAAGGGTAGGTCATGGCGAGCGAAAAACCCTACACGACCGGCGCAGTGGCGAGGATGCTCAACGTGTCCGGCCGCACCGTCCAGAAGTGGTGCGATAGCGGCATGCTGAAGAGCTACCGCCTGCCGGGCAGCCTGATCAACAATGGCGACCGCCGCATCACCATGGCTGCGCTCGTCGCGTTCGTCGAGGAGAGCGGAATGCCCATGCCGGAGGAGCTGCGATGAGCGAATTCAAAATCAAGGTGCGGCCGGAACCGTACCGGACGCGGGCGGGGGAAAAGGTGTTTATTGTCCAAAATAATGGGCAACCAAGGTTTTGTTTTGTTGGTTCAGACGGATCATCAAGAACTGCTCACGGGATGATATGGAATAGAAGCACCGATCACCCACAAGACATCATCGGCGACTGGGAGGAGCCGCCGGCCCCGGTCGCCTTGCCGGACCGGATGGAGGTGTGGCTGCGGTTTGCTGCGGAGATTGTTTCAACTGCAATCCCACGCGGAGGGTTTATGGACTTCCCAATCGATGATTGCGCGAAGTTCGCCGGAAAATTGGCCGATGCAATGACGGCCGAATACGAGCGGCGGAAAGGCGGTGGGAAGTGAGCGATAAACTCCATTCAGGGGAATCGCCGCCAAATGGCGGAGTAACCTGCAAATGTGGGCATACGATGCCTTTTGGTGTGTATGTCGCAGCCCACTGGGACGTAGAACTGACATGCACATGCGAGATATGCAAGACAAAGTACCTAGTTCAAAGTGGCGAGTACCATGAGGTTGGACGTTGCAAAAAGAAACCGGCAAAGACGAAAGGCGGTGCCGCGTGAACCTGACCGAAACCGAACTGGCCGACCTGCGGGCGAAAGCGGAGGCGGCATTGAAGCTGTCGCCCGGAAAAGATCGTTGGGAGTTTTCGAGTAAAGGGCCAAGTGATGCACTTGGATTAGAGGGCATTTTCGCAGTTGGTAAGGATGGTTCGAAATCAATCGTTGTATGCAACACTGGGCGAGAAAGCGGCGATTTGATTGAAGAGGATGGCGAATTCATCGCCGCCGCCAACCCCACCACGATCCTGGGACTCCTCGACGAGATCAAGCGGTTGAGGGCGGACGTGGAGTGGAGGCCGATCAGCACGGCGCCGAAGGATGGGACGGAGATTGATGTCCTGATTGACGCATGCGAGAGATATACGAATGTTGCATACGAGAATGGCGAATGGTGGATTGAAACATACGACAAAGCGGTTGGTGATGTTCGTATTGCGATACGGAGACAATTAACCCACTGGCGACCGCTACCCCAGCCACCGGAGGCATCATGACCGCTGAACAAAAGGAACTGGCACGGCACGCACTTGGGCTGCCAAACAAGGCGAAGAAAAGCTACCGGAACAGGTACGTGTGCGAGGAATCCGAACCGAATTGGTCGGAGATGGTTTCGCAAGGACTAGCCACGACGCGGGCTGCATCGACGTTGCCGTTCGGTGGTGACGCTTGCTTTTACTTAACGCTCGCAGGTGCAATGGCCGCACTCAACAAAGGCGAAAAGCTCTGCACGGAAGATTTCCCTGAGGCACGATCATGAAACCGCTGACAATCGAAGAACTGCACGCGATTAAAAAGTCAGCCACCGGGAATGACGCGATGTCCGCTCTCGTCCGCCGCCTGTGCGAACTGGCCGAACGCTCGATCCCCCGACCGATCTCGGAGGCTCCGAGGGATGGGAAGATGATCGTAGGCAGGATTTACAACGGCGACTGGCGTGTGTGCTGGCGGGGAAGTGGGCACGCCGAATGGACCGATGGTAGGGTATCTATTTTGCAAGTTGTCGAATTCATCCCCATCCCGGAGCCAACCGATGGAACTGTCTGACGTGAGTTTCGCGTTGATTTCCGCCGGTTGCGGGTTCATCTACGGGACGATTCTCGGACGGCTTCTGTTCGGGCCGTTGAAGCGAACACAGGAGGGCGAGTGATGCAGACGTTTGAGGAGTGGTGGAAGAATTGTCCACACCGATTTGCTTTAGATTTGCACGACGTTGAACACGAATTCATCGTAGCGTTGGCATGGAATACCGCCGCCGGACCCCGCGACCAGGAGATCGAGCGGTTGCGGACGCGGCTCTCCGCGTTGGAGGCTGCGGTGGATGAGGTAATTCGGATTGCTGACAGCGGCGGGAGTAAATTGCCACACGTTATATGGGCAGCAATCGACCGTCTCCGCGCCGCGCGGGGAACCGAAAACAACACAACAAAGGGGACGTGATGCGCACTAAGGAACCGTGGAGCGTGATGATTTAGAATTTGCGAATCGCTTACAAATCACCGGAAATGTGGGAAGTCCCGATTCAGTGCGGGGCGAGAGGAAACGGCGGCAACGTTTTGGCCGTTGTTCACAGTTGCAACCGGACAGGCGACGAAGGAAAAGCGGAATGCGAGTCTAACGCTGTTCGTATTGTTGGATGTGTTAATGCAATGGCTGGAATCGAAGACCCATACATATTTATGGCAGCGGTTGACGAAATCCTTAACGAAGCCAAACAACGTGGCAATAGATTTACCTATGAAATGGTGGAAGCAATCAAAAGACTCCGCTCCTCGCGGGGCCAACAAACGGGAGGGTGAGATGGACCGAGAGAAAGTTCAAAAAGCCATCGATAAAGTATGCGATTTGAGCGGAGACATTGAAGACGTGCTGGGGTGTTGTGGTGGCCCACGTCCGCCGTGGGACGACATGACGTATCGTGGCAGCTTGCTTAATGATTTACTCGAAAACGCACTTGTCCTTCAGGCGGCATGTTCCGAGAAGTTGAAGTAACAACCAAACTCACCCGCCGCGTGCGGGAATTACACAGGAGAAAAATATGGTAGGTGAATTTTGCATCGTACGCACCTATTCCGCTGGGGTTCATTGCGGCACCGTTGAGTCGATCAACGGTACGCAGGTTGTCCTTAAAGACGCAACCCGTCTTTGGCAGTGGCAAAAAGGAACGAAAGGGAGTTTGAGCCTTTCGTCAATTTCTCAGCACGGAGCTGGAACGCAAAGCCGCATCGACGGCCCGGTGCCAGCGATCCTGTTGACGCAGGCGATTGAGGTCATCCCGTGTAGCGAAGATGGTAAGAAATTCCTCTCGAAACCGAGGAACAACTAATGCTTGGACAGATTCAAGAAATATATGGCATTGCATCGGAAAATTGGTTTGTTGCAGACATGGCCGAGGACCGTGGGTTCAACTCTTTATCAGCAGATGCGATTCGCTTCGGCACGTACTTGTTTGATGAATCCGCATTTGAAAACGTTGACGGACAATTGAAAGAAATTAGGTCCGGGTTCGGGTTCGGGTTCGGGTCCGGGGACGGGTCCGGGTCCGGGTACGGGTCCGGGTCCGGGTCCGGGGACGGGTCCGGGTCCGGGGACGGGTCCGGGTCCGGGTACGGGTCCGGGTCCGGGGACGGGTCCGGGTCCGGGGACGGGTCCGGGTTCGGGTCCGGGGACGGGTCCGGGTACGGGGACGGGGACGGGTACGGGTCCGGGGACGGGTACGGGGACGGGGACGGGTACGGGTCCGGGGACGGTGAATAGTAACTCCCCCGCCGCGTGCGGCGAACGGCGGGGACAGGGAGCCGCGAACACAAGAGGATGAAGCGATGGATGGGCTACCTATAATTCCTTCGGTATTTATTTGGATTTTAATAACGGTTTTTATTGCAATTGTTTTAGGCGGATTCATCCTTGCTATTGATGAATTCACAGACGGGAAATTATCAACTTTGGCAAAAGCGTGGCTTGAACGACTGATGCCGTAACAACCAACCCCTCCCACGGGAGGGCAACGCGGGAGGTGGGGGGAATGAAACGCGAACCGACTATCTGCGGCGGTGAATTTGATGCGATCAGTAAGACCGCTCGCAAACTGTATCAGCCTACGGCTGGCGTTGTTCGGTATTGGAAAAACAAGATCAACAAACGTGCAAGGCGAAAAGGTAAAGCGGAATTGAGGAACGATAAATGACCTCCACCGACCTCCTCGCCGCGCCAAATGACGATCTGCCCAGGCTCATCTACGCCGATTGGCTGGATGAGCATGGGGAGCCGGAGCGGGCGGAGTTTATTCGGGCGATGATCGCTCACCCGAAATGCTTTGTTGGGGAGTGCAACCACAGAGATTATTTGCGAAGGATCGAAGGCGAACCGTGCCCCGATGCTGTAGGGAAATCGCTGGAGTATTTGCGAGCATCGAAAGACTTTGGGAAGCCGATTCTTGGGTCGTATCTTGTGAGCCGAAATTACGACGGGGCGACGTTGACGATTGCCCGTGGCTTCCCCGACGAGATCCGATGTACGTTGACCCAATGGGTCGGCGTGGTGTGCGGGCTGTGCGAATGGGAAGGTGGACAACGCCGTAAGGAATTGAAACTGTGCAGCAAATGCCACGGCACCGGCCGCGTCCCCGGCATCGCGGGCCGGGTGTGCGGAGCGTGGCCGGTGACGAAGGTGGTGCTGACGGATTGCGAGCCTGTACGCTGCGATAATCGGTATACATGGTGGTGTTTAGTTCAAAATCGCCATGGTCATCAAGTTATTGACAGACTGATTTGGGAAGAACTTAAAGGTTATTTTGAATACGGCGGTGGCAGACCAGTTTTGTTGAAATGGTATCCGTCAAAAGAACTTGCACTCACCGCCCTCTCCGACGCCGCAATCCGCTACGGGAGGAAGCTCGCGGCCGAAAAACTCAAGGAGACGACATGAAACAAGCAACACTAGGATACCTGATCGAGCGGTTCGAGCGGCTCGATCCCGATAAGTCGGTGCGGTTCGACTTCGTATATTTCAAGCCCGACCCGAAGCGGGTGCACAGTTATCGGGGATACTACGAGCAACTGGCGCTTGGCTACTCCGACGATGGAGACCCGACAGTCGCGCAGGTGCTTGAGTCGCTGAGGAACGCCGACGGTAATACGTTTACCGGCTACAAGGGCGGCGAATACACGATGCACCCCGGCACGCACGTATGGGTTGCAAACCACAACGAGTCTGGTGGCACGGCCGTCGTGGACGTGCGAGACGACGGCTGGGTCGTGACCATCATTACAGCGTGTGTAGACTAAGGACGATAAATAGTGATGCTCAGCTTGAAATGACCGTGGTATAACTTCATAAATAAGAGAGGTACGCGATGAATCACGTGCAATACGACGACAAGGACAAGATGATCGAGGCGATGGCGGCTGAGATCGAGTCGCTCAAGAAGCAGGTCAACTGCGTGCGGGCCAAGGACTGGGATGGTCTGATGAGGGAACAGGAAAGCCGCTGGGAGAAGGACGAGGTAGAGTTCAGGCGCGTGCGAGACGAGCTGAGGGCGCCGGTGGCCCGCAGCGCCGAGCACAACGCGTGGCTGCAGGAGCGGCAGATCAAAGAGTTGAAGACGCTCAACACCAAACTGACTGAAGAGCTTCGCCTGTACCACAAGTTGTTCAAGTTAGCTGGCGAGACGTTCGCCAAGTACAACAGTACGAGTAAAAAGGTCAAGGTATAACTTCATAAAAACCGGGTTATGGTTTGAGGGGTTAACATGCTGAAGAGCAAGAAGGCAAAGTTCAAACAACACCAGGCCGCGAGGGTCTTGGAGAGGCGAAAGCAGATCGCCGAGCTGTACCTCCAGGGCAAGAGCCAGTGGCAGATCAGCAAGATCGTGCAGCCCAACGTGTCGCAGGTGGTCATCAGCAAGGAGATGAAGGCGATACGCGAGGAGTGGCTGAAGGCGACGGTCGCGGCGTTCGACGAGGCCAAGGCCAAAGAGCTGGCCAAGATCGACCACGTGGAAGAGGTGGCGTGGGAGCGGTTCTGGCTGTCCTGCAAGAACGCCGAGGAGAAGACGACGTACAAAGAGAAGAACCTCAAGCCCAAGAAGCTGCCGAAAGTCAAGAACAGCGGCGGCAAGAAGCTGCCGGCCCAGCCAAAGGAGCCCGAGGGCGAGTACGAGTTCGAGATGGTCGTGACCAAGGAGAAGGTCAGTAAGCTCGTCAAGGGCCAGGTGGGCGACCCGCGCTGGATCGACCAGGTGAAGTGGGCCATCGAGATGCGCTGCAAGATACTCGCGATCGTCAAGCCGCCGGAGGTCAACGCGCAGGTGAACGTCTTCAACATCGGCGACGTGCTCGACTCGATCCCGGTGGAGGTGCCCGACAAGGCCGCTGAGCGCATCGCACAGGTGCGGCAGGCGCTACCCGAATCGGTAGAGACGGTATAATACGCTACCCTAACTAGGAGGAAGGTCGATGTCTGACTCGGTGAAAGGTTTATTAAATATGGTTGGGGACTTCGTACTCACCGGGTACGAAAGCGACGACCCGGTGATCAAGCAACGTACCGTCGACGCGATGAGAGACTTGGTGCTAAGCAGGATCAAGGCGTCACCAGACGTGCTGATCGTATATATGTTCAAGTCCCTCGTGCTCATGCGCCCCCCGACTCCAGAAGACGAGGCTAAGCTCAAGGCCGACATGGAGGCGCTTATCACCAAGAAGAGCGCGAACAAGGAAAAAGCATGCGCAACGCGAAGCTCTTGATCGCCGTGGCTCAGGCCATCGAGCAGTACCCAGGCGGATACAACCAGCGCACCTGGTACAGCAAACTGGAGCCGGTGGGTATGGGCCGCGCTGAGTGTCAGCCGACCGGGTTCGCGTACTGCGTTCCCTACGTCAAGGACGTCGCCGGGGCTCACGCGTGCGGAACCGTGGCGTGCATCGCGGGGTGGGCCGTGGCGCTGACGCCTCTGAAGGAGCGCAGGCTGAGGACCGGGGAGTCGGTGAGCGACGCTGCGGGGCGCCTGCTCGGCCTCGACGAGGACGAGAAGCGCGTGCTGTTCAACGGCAGATGGCGGCCTTCTGAAGGCCTGTCTGTGCCCGACGCGCTGCGATGTTTCGCTGCTGGTAGAAACGTCTACAGCGTGACCAACTAGGTGACCGATGTTCAACTTGCCTGAGATCGAGAGCGACGAGGAGGCGCGAGATGGACAACGGTAAACTGCTGCACCTCAACGACCCGGTCAAGTTCGGCAAGGCGCTGTGGCCGGCGTCGGAGTTCTACGACAAGCAGCGCGAGGTGATCTACTCGGTTCGCGACTCGGTGGAGACGCTGGTACCCGCCGGCAACATGCTCGGGAAGGACTACGTGACGGGGTTCATCTGCGTGTCGTTCTTCCTCAGGCCGCAGATGTACTTCGACCCGGCGTATGTCAAAGAGGTCGAGGCGCGCAAGTCCAAGTTCGACCCGTACCCGCACACGTGCCGCATCGTGACCACGTCGGTCAAAGACGAGCACCTCGACGTGCTGTGGGCCGAGATTGGCAAGTTCATCCGCACGTGCCGGTTCCCGCTGCTGAGCAAGGACGGCGGGCCGCTGGTGATGAACCACCACGAGATCAAGTACGCTCGCGAGGCCGACCAGAAGAACGCGCTGAGCTACCTGAAGGGGATGGTGAGCAAGGAGAGCGAAGGCCTGGCCGGTCACCACGCGGCGTACACGCTGGCCGTGGCGGACGAGGCGAGCGGCGTCAAGGAGGAGGCGCACGTCGAGATGACGCGCTGGGCCAAGCGGTTTCTCGCGATCGGCAACCCCAACCCGTGCAACAACTTCTTTTTCAAGGGCGTAGAGGCCGGCGACCTGCTGGTCTAGGAGCGATGCGATGATCAACGGCGAATTCATTTCCGGGTTCTTGGCGGCCATCGCGGTGGTGGTCGTCACCGGTACGATCTACGGCGTATTCAACTCGTTGTCCTACAGGAGGCAGCAGGAGGCGTTCATGGCGCACCAGCGCGAGCGGGACGTCGAACTGAAGGACACGTTGGCGAGGCTGGTGCACAACGAGACGGTCAAGAACAGCCACCCGGCTGAGGCCGCACCTCGGGCCAAACGGGACATGTTCGGGAACGTCGACTAACCAAGGAGAAGGCGATGATCAAGAAGACGTTTAACTACCACAAGCCGAGCGAAGACGGCTTAGCGAAAATCACCCAACTCAGGGAGGCGTTCAGCCATCTGTCGGAGTTGATTGAGTCCATCTGCCCCAACTCGCGTGAGAGGGCGATCACAATTACCAACCTTGAGACCACCGCGATGTGGGCCGTTAAGTCGGTAGTATTCAACGACCCGAAGTCGGAGGTGAGTCAGTAAATTCGTATTTACTTTCGGCGCCCGGCGGTATACGTTACTTTCGTTGCTTACTAAGTACCACCGCCGCGTCATAAGAATCCGGGCCACCGACTCCCCCAACGTCAAGCTCGCACTCGCCCAGGTTGAGGCGGGCATGGAGCCGACGTTCGAGACGGTGGTTCCCGGCGTTTTGTCTTACATGGAGTACCTGTCCCGGCGCAAGAACTGGGACAAGATCAAGCAGTGCGTGTCCTTGGACGCCGAGTTCTACAAGGGCGCCGAGATACTGCTGTTCCCCCCGGATTGGCTCAACACCGCCGAGGAGCGCGCCAGGGCGCTGCCCAAGCACCGCAAGGCCAAGGGCGGCGGCTGCGACCCGGCCGAGGGCGGAGACAAGACGAGCATGGCGGCGGTCGACGAGTACGGCCTGATCGACCTGGTGGCCCGCCAGACCCCCAACACGGACGACGTGGTGCGCGAGGCGATCGCGTTCATGACGAAGCACGGCATCGAACCGGACAAGTTCTGCTTCGACCGTGGCGGCGGGGGCAAGCAGCATGCCGACCGGATGCGCGCGATGGGATACCGCGTGCGGTCGGTGGGGTTCGGCGAGTCGCTCGCGCCCGACCCGCGCTACGGCAAGCCCCCGGTGCGGGTGCGCCGCGAGGACAAGGAGGGGAGGTACGAGTACCTCAACCGGCGCGCCCAGATGTACGGCGAGCTGTCCGAGGCGCTCGACCCCGGCTTACCTGGTGTCCGTTTTGCCATACCCGCCGAGTACGTTGAGCTGCGGAGACAGCTGGCCCCACTCCCCAAGCTGTACGACAAGGAGGGCCGGTTGTACATGCTCCCCAAGAACAAGCGCAACCCCGACCCGACCAACCCGAGCACCGAGAAGACGCTGACCGAGCTGCTGGGCTGCTCGCCCGACGAGGCGGACTCGGTCGTGCTGGCGTACCACGCGATGACCCACAAGTCGACCAACCTAGTCGTAGGAGCGATGTGATGACTGAGGTAGTGCTAGCAGGCGAACAGGAACCCGTCGTCGAGGAGCCGCGCCGCCGCGTCAGGATATACGCGATCGGCATGCGACCTGTCCTGAGGGCGTTCTTCGGCGAGGACGCCCGCAACGACAAGTACATCGAGCGCCCGAGGGTCACTCTGCCCGAAGGGTACAAGATAGTCGGGTCGAACTACAACTGGATGATGAACTGCGTCGAGGTGATGGTCGAGCACGAGTCGTTCGACGAGGTGGAATTCGGGCAGATACCGCCCGTTGCCACGGCGATGGTCGATTGGGAATGCATCGAGGTGGTCTACCCGCAGGGGAAGTGACGTGAACGAAGTCTATTACCAGAACATGCAGATCGTCGTGCTCAACTTCAGCAACAGGCTGGGCAAAGGGGATACGCTGACTGAGTGCGAGTTCATGCTGTACGAGCAGGCGTGCCGGCTGACTGAGTCGGTCGCTAAGAACCTGCGCCGCAGCTGGGGCGTGAGCAACAACGCGAACGACCTGAAGGACGTGAAGGAGGGCGAATCATGCTGACCGTATTCACGACCATACCGACCGTCAACGGCGAGAGTCCCGCAGGGGATCGCCCGGCCCCCAACGTCAGGATGCTCACCGACCAGGACATGAGGGAGCGCCGCCTCCAGCAGCTGGTCGACAACTTCGAGTTCTCCCGCAGCCAGTTCGTCAAGGCGTTCCAGGACCCGCGCCGCAACGTCAACTATGAGTGCGGGTATCCGGACTCGACGTCCTACGCTGGGGAGCAGTATCAAGAGCTGTTCGACCGGCTGAGCGTGGCCAACCGGGTCGTCAGCCTGATGCCGTCCGAGTCGTGGCAGGTGCAGCCCAGGGTGTTCGAAGACGAGTCCGACAGCAACGTCACCGAGTTCGAGAAGGCGTGGGACGAGCTGAGCGCGCAGCTCCGCGCGGACTCGTACTACAAGAAGGAGGAAGGGTCCGTCATCTGGTCGTACCTGAAGCGCCTCAACATCGTGAGCGGCATCGGCACATTCGGAGTGATGCTGCTAGGTATCGACGACGGCAAGAGGCTGGACCAGGCGATCGACGGGGTGGAGCAGCAGTACCCGACTTCGTCCACGTCGTACGACATCTATGGGCCGTCGCCGACCGAGTCGATGGCCGAGCAGCCGGTGAGCACGCTCGGGACGGACGCGCAGTACCAGCCGATCACGATGTCCCCGCCTGAGCCGACCTCGCCCAAGGGCAAGTGCAAGCTGCTGTTCCTGCGCGTGTTCAGCGAGAAGCTGGTGCAGATCACGCAGTACGAGAGCAACGTCAACTCGCCCCGGTTCGGTATGCCGAAAATGTACCGGGTGACGCTGAACGATCCCAAAACGCAGAGCACCGGCATCGGCCTGCCGACGACGACCGTGGCGGTGCACTGGACGCGGCTGATCCACGTCGCCGACAACCTGATCAACTCGGACGTGTTCGGCAACCCGCGCATGCTGCCTGTGCTCAACCACCTGCTCGACCTCAGGAAGATCTACGGCGCCTCGGCCGAGGGCTACTGGAAGCAGGCGTTCGCGACGATGGTCATCAAGTCGCTTCCCCAGCTAGGCGGCGACCCATCGCTCGACCTCAGCGCCGCCCGCAGCACGATCGAGAACATCGAGAACGGCCTCAGCCGCAGCATGGTGCTCAACGGGTTCGAGGCCGAGCAGCTTCCCCCCTCGGTGACCGACCCGACGCAGTACATCGACAAGATCATCGAGGCCATCTGCATCCAGCTGGGCGTGCCGGTGCGTGTGTTCAAGGGGTCTGAGCGCGGCGAGCTGGCTTCCTCACAGGACGACGCGAGCTGGAACGACCGGCTGCGCGCGTACCAGCGCGACTACCTGACGCCGCACGTCATCTGCAAGTTCATCGACCGGCTGATCGCGATCGGTGTCTTGCCCGAGCCGGAGGACGGCTACGGCGTCGAGTGGCCCGACCTCGACAGCCTGACCGACATGGACAAGGCAAAGATCGGCCTGACGCAGACGCAGGCGATGGGCGCGTACGTCGGCCAGGGCGTGGAGAACCTGATCGACCCGCTGAACTACCTGACCAAGGTGCTCGGGTTCGAGCAGGAGGTCGCGCAGTCGATCATGGACGACGCCGCCAAGCACCAGGAGGAGCAGATGCAGGAGCAGCAAGACATGGCCGACGAGCACGGGTTCGAGCCGACGCCGCCGCCTGGGTTCAGCAGGCCCGAGCCGGAGCAGCCGCCCGCGTCTCCTTCGCCGATGACCGTCAAGCCCGGCGAGCAGCTCGTGCACCCGGAGACGGGCCAGACCATCGCCAAGGGTCCGCCGCTGCCGAGCAAGCCGAAACCGACCGGCAACAAAGCCCTTGACGCCAACTTAACGCTAAACTGGGACGTTGAGCACGGCTGGCGTGAAGAAGTGATCGACCTCGTGCCCGCCAACTAACTAAGGAGACTGACCATGACCGACCCGACCCCTCCGACCGACCCGTGGGTGCTGCGCATCAACGCGGTGTCCGACTTCGTGAAGATGATCATCCCCTACGTGGTCGCCCTCGGCGCCTCGTTCGGGTGGTGGCACACCAGCTCGAACAACAGCACGCAGCTGAACGCGATCCATGCGAAGCTGGATGACAGTACGAACGAGCTGAAGCTAATGACGGGCAAGAACCGGGACGCCAACCTCAAGGGATAGGCTATGCTTGAGGCGTCCGAGTACTTACTGGCGTGCGCCCGCAACTTCGCTTGGGGCGCGTTCTTCGTGGTACTCGGGCTGACCTTCCTACTGGGCGCCGCGAACGTCGCCCGCATCCTATACAACGAATGCTCGGGGTGACTCGTGAGCTTAGAAGTATTCGGCGGCGAGGGCAACACGGCGAAGTTCGACAACATCGTCAGCTGCTGCCCGCGCTGCGAGGCGGAGGTCGACGACCTACCAAGCGACATGGCGAAGTGTCCGGAGTGCTGCTGGGTCGGTCGCCGCGAGAACGTAGTGACGAAGCTGCCGGCGGACGAGGAGCCCTCGCGCGAAGAGTTCGGCAACCCGGTCGGCTAGGAGGACGCGATGAAGGACCGCCACAAGAAAAAGCGGGTGCTCAACGCCCGCAAGCCGCTGCCGCCCTCCCGTTACGACCCGACGCGCACGACCACGCTGCGCCGGGCGTTCGTCGCCAAGATACGCCGCCAGTTCGCGCGGCTCAAGGCGGCGGTGTACCGGCTGATCGTCGTCGAGGACGCGCTGGGGTTGAAGAAGAACATGACGTACAACTGCCGGCCTGGGCAGATACGCGGCGCCGACGGCCGCTGCGGGCCGGGTATCGGAGTCGACGTACCACGAGACCAGATGCCACAGATCGCGCAGGAGGACATGACGGCGTTCCTGACGTTCGCCGGTCACGAGAACGTCCGCGTCTACAGGTCGGAGGTCGAGGCTGGGTCGCTCAGCCCTACGCAGAGCGAGTTCAGGCAGGAGCGGGTGGACGCCATGCCCAACTCGGCGCTCGAGCAGCCGGTCATCGTGTCTAGCGACCTGTACGTGCTGGACGGCACCCACCGGTGGATCAAGCATTGGCAGCAGGACGAGAACAATCCAGTACCGGTCCTGGTGATCGACCTCAAGCTGCGGGACGCGCTCGACCTGATGCGGAGGTTCCCGCTGGCGAGGTTCGTCGCCAACCACATCGTCAAGCTCCCCTCAGGAAAGTACCGCCTGTTGTCCCACGAGGGCAAGAACCTCGGCACGTTCGACTCGCGCGAGGAGGCGGCGAAGCACGAGGGCGAGGTGGAGTACTTCAAGTACGTTGGTAATGTGTTTTGTCCGACTGGTCCTGGAGGAGGTGTTGATCCGACTTGTGGTAAAGAGTCGTCTATGAGTTCTGAAGAATGGGCTAATTCTATATCACCAAAAGAAAAACATTTAGTTCAAGAATACTTACGGTCTGCGACTTGGGTTAAATCTACAGAAATGGCGCCTGAGTTTTATGACGAAGAACGAATTAACGAAGTGAAAGAGTTTAACCATGCTGTAAGAAAAGCGCCATTATTCAAAGGTGATGTACATCGAGGGTTAGGAGGATTGACCGAAGAGCAAGTCAAATCGTTTACTCCTGGCGCAGTCATAAGTATGGATTCTACGTCTTCATGGACAAAGGATAAGCACACCGCAGAGGCGTTCGTAGAAATGCGAAAAGATAGAAATGTAGAAGGTAGCAAAGGAGTGGTGTTGACCATAAAAGATTCTAAATCAACTCACGACATTGAAGGTATTGGGAGGGGCGCAAAGTTAGCTTCGGAAACATTGTCGACAAAAGGAGCAAAGTATCGAGTAGTCTCAATCACAGACGTTAACTCGGTAGAACCTTTTCCCACAGGGCACCCTACTTCTGGATTCCAAAAGCCATCTAGGTATACACACGTGGTACTAGAAGAACTATCCGATCGTGTGACGTCTAATTATGCGTACACTACCTCAGTAAAGATAGACGACTTCAAGATATTACATGTTACTTCGTTGTCTGTCAACGAGCGCTGGCGGTTCCACGCGACAGACGAGCAGCTTAAGGCGTTCCAGGAGTGGCTTAAGCAGCAGACCGACCTGTACGTCCAGGGGATGACTGAGGAGGAGCTGTGGAACAAGTACATTCAAGACGGGTTCAAGAAGGGCGCTGGCAGGGCGTTTGACGACACGGACAAGCAGCTGGGGTGGGAGCCGGAAGAGGCGGCGTTCTACGCGGGCACGAAGGAGCAGTTCCTCAAGTCGGCGTTCGGCCGCCCAGAGTCGCTGGAGAAGGTCAAGCTGCTGGCGGCCCGGACGTTCGAAGAGCTGAACGGGATGACGGATGACATGCGCAACAAGCTGGGGCGCGTGCTGACGCAGGGGTTGATCCAGGGCGATGGCCCGGTGGCGATCGCCCGCGAGATGACCAAGCAGCTCGACCTGAGCCGGGCGCGGGCCGAGACGATCGCCCGCACCGAGCTGATACGGGCGCACGCCGAGGGCCAGCTGGTGGGATTAGAGGAGATGGGCGTCGAGGAGGTCGGCGTGATGGTAGAGTGGTCCACCGCACAGGACGACCGAGTGTGCGAACTGTGCGAGCCGATGGAGGGCGTGGTGCTCAAGATCGAGGAGGCGCGAGGTATGATCCCGCGTCACCCCAACTGCCGGTGCGCGTACATCCCCGCCAACGTCGCCGAGCCGACCGACGACCAGAAGCGCAGCCAGTACAAGATCAAGAAGGCCGTGAAGCGGTCCGCCGAGCTGGGGCAGGACGACTTTGGCACGGCCGTGCCGGTGAGCAAGAAGCGCCCCGAGCCGGTGCTGCCGGTCATCACCAACCAGGACGCGTTATCTCGGTTCAGTCAATTCCTCTCAGGAGTATAACGTGGTCAAGCTGACCCCGAAGGAAAAGCAGCTGGAAGAGCTGCTGAGTGACGGCCTTGAGCACACTACCGATGAGATCATCGAAGCCATAGGCGACGACTACATGGACATGTTGACGATTCGCGTGCATATTTCCAATTTAAGAAAGAAGATCAAGCCCACCAAGAGGGGTATTTTGTCTCGTCGCTCTTACGTTAATACACTCTCCAAAACCACGTACCAGCTGGTCCACATCGCGTTATAAATCTGGTTTACCTAAGTTAATTAAGTCATGTCAAGGTTTACCTTTCCTCCGCGTGCGATTAAGTTTCGTACGTGGAAACAATCTCATTCTTACTGACGAGCAACGCACGCCGCGAGGTCCGCAACGGCCGGCGCTACCTCGTCGCCGACTGCTCGATGATCGTCCCCGGCGTGCTCAACGGCAGCCAGGGCGCGCTGTACTACCCGCCCGAGGAGGTCCGCAAGAACCCCGGCGTGTGGAACGGTGTTGCATTGACGTACGGCCACCCGTTCGACAAGTTCGGTGAGAACACCTCCGTCAAGGCGCCCGGCATCGAGAAGCAGTTCCGCATCGGCTACGTGTACAACGACCGGTTCGAGAAGGGCAAGCGCAAGGCCGAGGCCTGGTTCGACGAGGAGCTGACCCGCAACAAAGACCCCGAGCTGTACAAGCTGGTGTCCACCGGCCAGCAGGTCGAGCTGAGCACCGGGCTGTTCACCGACAACGAGCGCGTCGAGAACGGTAAGGCACCGGACGGCCGCCCGTACGACGCGATCGCCCGCAACTACAAGCCCGACCACCTGGCCGTGCTGCCGAATCAGAAGGGCGCCTGCTCCCTTCAGGACGGGTGCGGTATCAACGTGAACTGTTCTTGCGGCGGCAAGTGCGGCAAGTGCAAGAAACACCTCAACAACTCGGAGCACATCGTGGACAAGAAGACGCTCCTGACGAAGATCGCCAACCTGTTCGGGTTCACCGTCAACACGGTCGCCAAGGTCGACAACGTCGACCCGTCCGCCGACTACGACTCGCCCGGCAAGAAGCCGGCGAAGGAGGACGTGCAGAACGACGACGGTGACGACGCAGAGCCGGACGGCGACGAGGACGACGTGACGGACAACTGCGACGGAGCTTCAGGTCCGTGCACAGGATCGTCCGCCAGCTCTGACGACGAGAACAGAGCCGCCGCAAAAGACCACCTGAGTCAAGGAGTCAAGGCGAAGGCTGCCGGAAACAACGACTTAGCCAAGTTGCATTTCAAAGCAGCAGACGCGCATCATGATGCAACCAAAGATCGAGGCACGCCATTTAAGAAGGACGCGCGGGCGGCGTCAAAGGCCGTCGACTCGTACATGACCAAGAACCCGACCCAACAAGGAGAACCGATGACCGCGACCCGCAACCAGCTCGTGCAATGGCTGACCACCAACTGCGCTTGTCACAAGGGCAAGGAGAAGGTGCTCGCCAACGAGGACAACTACACCGAGGCCGAGCTGCGGACGCTCAAGGCCAACGCCGAGCAGCTGAAGAAGCTGACCGCCAACGCCTCGACCGACAACCCGGACGAGGAGATCGACGAGACGGACGACAACTCGCCGAACATGCAGAAGGACGACGAGCCGGCGCGCAAGGGCACCGACGGCATCAAGGGTCAGAAGATGGCCGACAGCAAGAAGCCGAGCTCCAACGCCGCCGCGACCCTCGAAGACTTCGAGGCGAGCATGCCGCCCGCCGCGATGGCCATCTGGAACGCCGCCAAGCAGGTCGAGACCGGCGAGCGCCAGCGCCTCGTGGGCATCATCACCGCGAACGTCGCCGACCCGGCCCGCAAGAAGGTGCTGGTCAACAAGCTGATGGACCGCAACCGCACGACGATGGAGGACCTGCGCGACTTCGCCTCGGCTATCCCGCAGCGCCAGGTGCAGAACCACGCGGCCCCCGCCCCGAACTACATGGGGATGTTCGGCGGCACCCAGCCTCAGCCGGTCGACAACTCGCAGAACGACGACTCGCTCGACCTGCCGACGATCAACTACGCCGAGGTGGCCGCCAGCCAGCGGACCCACAAGTAACGAAACCAACTCAACAAGGAGACATAGATGAAGGGCAACCAGATCATCGTATCGGCCGAGCCGCGCGGCGTGTTCATCGAAGGGATCATCGGCGACACGTCGAAGCCCGGTACGATCATGTCGCTGCAGACCACGGCGTTCGTCGCGGGTCGCGGTACTTGGAAGGCGTACAACCCCGGCACGGGCGACGCGACCGCCGGCCTGGTGGCTGTGCTGATCGAGGACTTCGAGCAGGGCAAGACTTGGGACGACGCGTTCGTCTCGGGCACGCGCTGCAAGATGTACGTCCCGCTCCCCGGCGAGGAAGTCAACCTCCGCAAGGCGGACATCACCGGTACGGGCTCTCCGACCGAGGCGCTGACCATCGGCCAAAAGCTGCTCGTCGTGGACGGCACCGGCAAGATCAGCCCCGTGGCCGTGGGCGTGCTCACGACCGGCCCGAACTTCTACCCGTTCATCGCCAGCGAGGCCATCTCGAACACCACGGCGCCGCAGCTGAGCGAAGAGCTCATCTGGTGCATGCGCTCCTACTAGACCAACCCACCAACAAACAACCAAGGAGTCAGAGAACATGTTCGTCGACAACTTCCTGTCCTCAGCCAACCCCGACACCGGAGCGGTCGACGGGCTCAGCGTCCTCAACTCGGCGCCGGGCGTCGCGGGGTCCGGCATGCGGTTCGACCCCGGCTTCAAGCGGGTCTACATCGACAAGTACGGCCGCCCATCGGTGACCGTGAACCTCGGCAACAAGACCAACGACAAGGGCGAGCGAATCCCGATCAAGCAGCACATCACGCTGCGCGACCTCGCAAACAACTACGGGATCAACATCCCGGTCAACAACGCCACGACCCTCCGAAAGGAAGAGTGGCTGGAGCTGGACAAGGTGGTGCTCCGCGCCGCCCGCTTCCGACTCCGCGCCTGGGCCGACCTCGCCGCCGCCAACAGCTACGGCGGGTTCAACGGCATGTCGAAGATGATCCTCGAACACGAAACAATGTCCGATCCCGGCGAGGCCGTGGTGGACATGAACGGTCTGACCGAGGGACGCGGCGACGCCCCGACGTTCCAGCTCGAAGGTCTGCCGCTGCCGATCACGCACTCCGACTTCTGGTTCGACTCGCGGCGCCTCGCGATCAGTCGGAATACGGGCACGCCGATCGACACGACGATGGGCGAGGCTGCGGCCCGCCGTGTGGCCGAGTGCATCGAGAAGACGACGATCGGCAACCAGACCGGCGTCGTGTACGGGGGCAACTCGACCCAGACGGGCGGCTACAGCCGAACGTCGCAGGTCTACGGGTACACGAACTTCCCGACCCGCATCATCAAGACCAACCTGAACATCCCGACCGGTAGCAACCCGGACTCGACGGTGGCGGACGTCCTGGCGATGCGTAACTCGCTGTACGCCAAGAAGTTCTACGGACCGTACATCATCTACCATAGTACTGACTGGGATCAGTACATGGACAACGACTACGCCCGCCTCGGGGGCAACAACTCGATGCTGACGCTGCGGGAGCGCCTGCGGAAGATCGAGGGCGTGATGGACGTGCGCCGCCTCGACATGCTCTTCAGCACCGCCGACGCGCCGCAGTCCAACCCCTACTACACGACCTCGAACGTCGGCACGACGGGCATCGCGCCCTACACCGGGCCGGGGGGCGAGTTCCTCGTGTCGGGCGGCGGTGGCTCGAACGGCGGCAACAACTTCACCTTCATCATGGTCCAGATGACGCCGGAGGTCGCGCGGGCGGTCAACGGTCTCGACATGACCACGGTGCAGTGGGAGTCGAAGGGCGGCATGCAGCTGAACTTCAAGGTGATGACGATCCAGGTGCCCCAGCTCCGGGCCGACCGGTACGGCAACTGCGGCATCATGCACGCGACGACCGCGTAGTCGAGTTGAACAGACAGGGGGCGTCCTTCCGGGCGCTCCCTCTTCCCTCAGGAGGTATGTCATGCGTCCGGTAGCCCCGGCCCTGTTCTTGCTGGCCCTTCTCGTCAATCCCCTCTACGGAACTGATCCCGCCAAAGGGATCGACCTGCCGAAGCCGCAGATCAAGCCTCAAGTTGTCGAACCAGTGGCGCCAGTTGACTCCCCGGTCGCCCTCGCGACAGGGCAGTGGTACGTCATCGGCTCTGACGCCGAGTTGGTGGTCGACCAGGTGAGCGGCGGCGGTGAGGTGAGCATTGTCAAGTCCAAGAAGACGACGCTGACGCTGCCGGCTGCGTGGGTCGTGGGGCGCGCGCCCGACGCCGAGGACCCCGAGTTCTGCACGATATCGAACAAGCACCTGTACGTCGTGAAGGCTAAGACGACCGGCCTGACGACGCTGCTGGTCAACAAGACGCTGAACGACGTCGACCCAACCACCAAGGCGCCGATCCCGTTCACCAGGGCCGACTTCGTCAAGGTGAAGGTCGACGTCAAGGCGGGCCAGGCTCCTAATCCCCCTCCAGGACCGAGCCCGGTCGACCCGCCGAAGCCGGTTGACCCGCCCAAGCCGGTCGCGCCGATCGCCGCCGACGGGTTGCACGTACTCATCACGTATGAAGACGGAGTGCAGCTGACCGAGGACCAGTGGGCGATCATCACCGGTGCCGACGCGCGCAAGGCGCTGAACGCCAAGTGCGCCTCGACCAACGCCTGGCAGATGTGGAAGACTTCTACAAACGTCGCCGCCGCGCAGAAGTTCTGGCAGGACGCGTTCAACAAGAAGAAGCCGAGCCAGCCGTGGTTGATCGTGAGCAACAACAAGAGCGCGCTGGGCGGATACGAGGGGCCGCTGCCCGCCAACGCCGCTGACTTCATCGCCCTCCTCGACAAGTACGGAGGTAAGTGATGAACCCGAACGAAGTGCTGATCGGCGACCATACTCCGGTCGACCACGTGGACCTGAACGGCGGCATGAAGGGTCTGGTTCCGCGCGACTACGGGCACCACCCGGTCGGGGCGTACGCCCCTCCGAGCCAGGTGAAGCTGATCCCCCGGTCGGAGTGGAAGGACCGGATCGCCGCGATGACGGCGAACAAGTCGCGCATCAGCGACGTCCGCAACACCGGGAACAACGGCTCGCGCATCCCGTCCCTCGACCAGGGGCAGGTCGGCTACTGCTGGGCGCACAGCACGACGCAGGCCGTGCACATGATCCGAGCGATCATGAACCAGCCCTACGTGCCGCTGTCCGCCTACTCGGTGGCCGCGACGATTAAGAACGGGGCGGACGAGGGCGCGTGGGGCGCCTTGTCCATGGACTTCATCATCAAGCGCGGCGTGTGGCCTCAGTCGCTGTGGCCTCAGGGCGACCGGCGCGTGCGCTCCTCCAACGACCCAGGCTGGGAGGAGGCCAAGAAGTACATGATCACGGACGGCTGGGAGGAGCTTCAGGCTGCGGTGTACGACCGCAACATGACGTTCGACCAGATGATGACGCTGCTGATGATGCGCGTCCCCGTCGTGACGGACTTCAACTGGTGGAGCCACTCGGTGCTTGGCATCGACCCGGTCGACGGCAACGCGCACAAGGACACGCTGCGGACCGGCACCGGCAAGTTGGCTACTCCCCAGGAAGTCGAGGCGATGCTCGGCGTCGGCTCGGCCACTGACGGGTACTGCCTGCGCATCCTCAACAGCTGGGGCGACAGCTGGTCGGACAACGGCACCGGCGTGCTGTCCGGCAGCAAGGCGATCCCCGACGGAGCGGTGGCGCCCAGCAACGTGTTGGCTGCTTAGTTCAACTAACCTTCAAGGAGATGAAGATGAAGACGTTTCTCGCTGAGGTCTTGCTGGTGCTCCTCTCTTCGACTGCGTTCGGCAACGGCCTGCCGGACCAGGCTCCGCCGGTCGGCTCTGCTCAGACGTTCGAGGTGTCCGACACGACCCCCAAGCCGATGCCCAAGCAGTACGCGACCCGCAGCGTCGTGACGGGATACCAGCAGCAGTGCGTCAACGACGTCTGCTCACTGGTGCCGATCGTGACGACCGAGACATACGAGGTGGACAATGCTGCCAGCGACCCCGTCGCCTCGAAGAAGAAGGACGCGGCTGCTGTGGCCCCCGCTGCCGCGAGTGTGGCGTCAGCCGAGCCGGTCGAGCGTCACTACCTGTTCTCCCGGCTGCACAGCGCTGCCGAAGCCTTCGCCAACCGTCCCAAGCTCTTCGACGGCCGATTCGTGAAGTGGTTCCGTGGCGCTCGCGGAGGGTGCAGCTGTGCGGGATGCGGCAACTGACGATAAGAAGATCATAGCAGCCGCCGTGGTTGCGGCTGCGATCTTGGCAGTACTCGCCTACGTGTTCTGCCTCTATCAAGCAGGAGCATTCAGATGATTACCTTCCGCCACGTGTTCGCCGCCCGCATCTCCCTCAGGGAGGCGCTGAACGCCGACCCTCGCGGGTTCACCGCTGACAGCATCGACGCGGCGATCGACATGGTCGACCGTCACGCAGTGCAGTACGCCTGCGACGAGAGCGGCGTGCCGATGAAGTCGATGCCCAACGCGGCGATCGGCGACGGCACCATCATCAACGCTATTATCAACTTCTTCAAGAGCCCCCAAGGACAGGCGATCATCACGGCGCTCGTCAACGCCCTGATTCACGTCCTCGTCCCGGCCGTCCCTTAACGAACGGCTAGACCGAACCACCAACAGGAGGCACGCAAGTGTCCGCAACAGCAGAAGCCCCAGCTAAGCCCCTCATGAAGTTCCGCCTGCACGCAGGCACGCACGAGCAGGCCAAGCCGGGCGACCCGAAGACCACCGAGCACTTCCAGGTGCTGCCTAACCAACCGCTGCCGATCATCGAGTCGGAGATCGACCTGGCGGCTCGGTTCAACGTGCCGGGATACGCGCCCCGGTACGAACGCATCATCAACGACGAGCCGCAAGTGATCCACCGCCAGAAGACAGTGCTGGTCGACCTCGCGGCGCTGGAGAAGAAGCCGATCAACGAGGTCGTCGAGTTCGCCCAGGACAACGAGATCGACGTCACCGGGCTGAAGGACAAGAAGCAAGTCATCGACGCGATCAAGACCGCGCTGATGGCGTAGGGAGAGAACGATGGCACGCACGACCACCGCCGCAGTACAGGCCAACCTCGGGCTGAACTACGACTCGGACCAGGCGCCGGACCTGACGCGGGCGGTGGCGTGGGGCAACAGCTTGACCAACTCTATGGTCACCTGTGCCGCGCAGAAGGGCATCACGCTCGACTCGGCGACGCTGGAACTGATCGAGTGCGACCTGGCGTGCCACAAGTACCAGACGATGGACCCCGGATACTCGTCCCGCAGCACGAACAAGAAGAGCGGGCAGTTCCAGGGGCAGTGGACGATGGGGCTGGAGCGGACCAGCTACGGTCAGGACGCGTTGAACCTCGACGTGTCCGGGTGCCTCGTCAACTTCAACAAGCGTCAGGTCGGAAGCATTAACTGGGGCGGTAAATCCGCCTCTGACTCGCTGACCTGGGAGGACCGCAACTGATGCCTCCTCTTGAGACGATGGACCGAAACCAGCACGCCGTCTACTGGGCCCGGCAGACGTACAATGGTCGCCCCAAGTCGGACAAGCACAGCAAGCCGCTGGTGTCCGCCCCGGTCGACGTGATGGTGCAGTGGGACGACTCGTACACGCAGCAGCGCGACGCGAAGAACAACAAGGTGGACGTCGACGGCACGCTGTTCACCAACATGACGGTTGCGATAGGCAGCGTGTTCTGGCTCGGCACGGTGGCGACGCTACCCTCGTTCGAGCTGAACCCGCAGGCGATGCTCAACCTGCTGGAAGTCGTGTACGTCAACGTGACCCCCGACCTCAAGGGTCGGGTGCAGTCGTACGAGCTGGGCGTCAAGAAGTTCACAGACCAGATACCGGTGACGTAGTGGAGATCAAGAACCTACAATCACTGGTCGGCAAGTTCAAGGCGCTGGCAGCCAAGGCCGACAAGGACGGTCAGGCGACGGTGGCCGTGGGCTACACCGCGAACTACGCGCTGTGGGTCCACGAGAACGTCGAGATGAAGTGGCGCGGGTTCCCCCGCAACATGGGCATACGCCGGGGCGAGGATGGCATCGCGTACACCGGCTACAAAGAGACCGGCCGCTGGCGCGGGTTGTTCTGGGGTCCGCACGGTCAGGCGAAATTCCTTGAGGCTCCGGCCCGTACGCTGACTTCAGTACTGTCGGACATCGTGGCCGCGGCGCTCAAGGCGAAGAAGACGATGGCTCAGGCTCTGCTCCTCGCCGGGCTGCGGCTGCAGCGCGAGAGCCAGCAGCTGGTGCCGGTGGACACGGGCAACCTGCGCGCCAGCGCGTTCACGAGACTGGAGAAGTAGCATGCCAGCGGACACAAGGTCATTGAACAACAGCGGCAACGTCGCCCCCTGTCAGGACGCCGAGACCGCCGTGCAGAGCGACACGACCAACCTGACGACACTGGCTTCGGGGGGCGTGCCGGGCAAGGCGTACTGCTACCGCGCACTGTATGTCAGCGGCGCTGGCGACGTGAAGGTCGTCACCATGGGCGGTTCTACCGTGACGTTTTCTGCTGTACCGGCTGGAACTGTATTGCCTGTCGCCGTGGTCCGCGTGTTCAGCACCGGCACGACCGCCACCGGCCTCGTGGGGATGTGGTAATGCCTACGGGACTCGGCATAGGGATCGGCATCGGGTTCGGTGGGGGTAACAACACCCCCTTACCGATCGCCCTCGGTGCGTCGTTCTTCATCACTCCTACGCCACAGTTCTGCACGTCAGACTCTGGGCACACGACGCCCTGTAATAATGGCGACAGCATCTCAGCGTGGTATGAGCAAATAACCAAGACGTGGGTGTCGTGGGTCGTGTTCGGATCGACGTCCAAGCCTCTTTTCGGAGTCACCAGCGGGAAGTACCGGGCAGACTTTTTCAACGTCACTAACTCGACGTTCCAGTTTCCGAACTCGTGGCCACAGAACGACATCACGATCGTCATGCGGTTCACCCCGGCGGCGAGCATCGGTCAGACGCTCAGCTCTGGGGGAGACAGCGGAAACCAGCCCTACAGCTTCTACCGCGCGACGACGACCGGGTCCATCCAGCGGTTCAACACGGGGCCGACTGGGGCGTTGACCAACGGGACCGACTTGACTTTATCGTATACGGGCACTGGGACCAACCCCACGTCGACCGAGAAAATGCGGATCAGCGGCGGCGCGTGGAACACCGTGTCAAACTTGCGACCCACCCGCTCAGGGACTTCGACGACGCTTGACGTCGGGTTCGGGTCGGCTGGTCAGTGCGCGATGACAAACTTCAAAGGACTCGCGCTGTTTCCTTCCGTGCTGTCCGACACTCAGATATCAAACGTCGAAAGCTACTTCAACAGCCTATAGGAACTAACATGACCCTCACATGGTCCAAGATACTGCCGATCGCCTTCGTCGCCGCCTGCGTCACGCTGGCGTACGACGGGGTGACGTCCGGCCAGCCGAAGATCGGCGTGCGCGCCTCGAAAGCGCCACTGAAGGCGGTCGCCGAGGCGCAGAACGTCGTCGACCTGCGGGCGGCGTGCGCCGCTGGGGGCAAGGTCGTCGTCAAACCGGGCCGGTACTACTTCAACGACACGTTGGTGCTGACTGGGGTCACGTCGCTGATCGGCGATTACCGCGACCTGGTCACCCTCGACTTCACGCAGATGGCGGACCCCACGAAGGAGGCGGTGCGGATCGACCGCGTGTGGGGGTACGAGATACGCAATCTCACCATCACAGGCGTCCGCGCGAACAACGCGATCGGAGTGCTCAACTCCACTACGACTCCTAACGCGAATGGGTCGTACGGAACGTGCAGCGGTTCGGCCGTGTGGGACCACGTCATCATCAACGGGTTCAAGAAGGGACTGGTTATCGGCAACCGCGACCTGTACATCGCCGCGAGCGAAAACACGTACAACCACCTTGAAGTGGTTCAGTGCGACCGCTGCATCGAGCTGAATGACTTCAACACGCTCAACCACTACTTCACTATGCTGTTGATGGGCGACTGCAACGAGGGGTTGGTGACAAACGGCGCATCGTACATCACCGTCGTCGGAGGGTCATCCTCGTCGTGCGTCGGGCCGGTATTCGACTTTGGCAACTGCTCTTCGGCGTTCATCAAGGCGTACCGCCAGGAGGAGGGCGGCGTGTTTTGCCGCTGTGGGACGACCACTACTGCGGGGCAGTTCACGCTCGAAAACTGCATGATGCACACGCGGGCAGGGTTTCAAACGGAAGACACGAGCAAGTGGGTCAACGGGTGGAAGTGCCTAGTCGCGTGCGGCGGGTCGTCGTTCGTGACCCTGCGAAACAACTTCATGCGGACGACCGTATCGAACGACTCACCGGTCATCTATGCGCACAACTCCAACGGCGGTCGAATCGAACTGATCGGCAACACTTGCACTTACTCTGGATCAGGTCCGTTAGTCCGCAAGGGCGAGATCGTGCCGACGTCGCCTGGCTTGGTGTTCATGCGGGGCAACGGCAAGGTCGACTCGGGCAACACGTTCCTCGGGTGGTTCCCCGACCAGAATCAATGACCGAAAGGACAACCAACAAGGAGTAGACCGATGCCCACGGACGACCAGAGCAACGCGTTGATCATGAAGACGAGCATCGCCGCAGTGGGCGCGGCCATGGGCGGAGGCATCGCCGCGATGACTCCAGGCAAGATGACGCGCAAGCAGGTAATGGTGTGCATGATGTCATCGCTGACCCTCGGACCGTTCACGTCGGCAGCGGTCGCGTCGTGCTGGCCCGAGCACGTTCCTTGGCCGGTCGCCGGGCTGATCGGTACGGTCATCGGGATCGTATGTCTCAGCATCGTACAGGGCATACAGAAGATCGGCAAGATGTTCGAGAAGAAGCCTCAGGCGTTCATACCGAACAAGACGATCAAAGACGCGCTCGACTCGGCAGAGCGGGAGACGCATAATGACTGAGTGTCACTCGTCTGTCGTGCTTTTCGCCCTGCTGATACGCGCGGTCGTAATGGTGGTGACGTTCCTCGCGTTCGTCAAGATATCGCACTCAAGCCGCATGCCGCAGTCGATGAGGTGGGTCGTGTATTCGTCGTTGGTGGCTCTAGCGTTCACCACCATGGTGTCTATCGTCCGGGTATTCGAACCGACTGCGCGCTACGCCATGCTGCTGTCGCACGTGATGATGAGCTGCGCGATACTGACTGTGTCTTACGTCGTGCTGCGGTACGTGACTAACGTCTCTTTCTCAGGAAATAGGGTAGCCGAGTGACGACGTACACCTTCACAGTATCGGGAGCGACCACCTGGGCATGCCCAGGTCCGGGCGTCGCCGTCGTCGAGCTGTGGGGCGCCGGTGGTAGCGGCAGCGACGCGAGCGCCGGGCTGTACGGCGGCAGCGGAGGCGGGTCGGGAGGGTACTGTCGGATCGAGGTGTCGGTCCAGGCGGGCAACTATCCTCTGACGGTCGGGGCTGCGGCGTACGGCACTGACGGCGGCGAGAGCAACTTCTCGATCGACCTGCTTGGCTCGTCCGTGGTTCGCGCCTACGGCGGCAAGGCTGCCACCCCGCCGCTGAACGCCGGTGCGGGCGGTTCGTCGCTTAACGGATACGTCTCGCTGGACGGCAACGCGGGTACGGCCGGCACGTCTTCCTCATCAGGAGCAGGAGGCGCGCCGGCTTGGGGCGGGGTATTCGGCTTGGGGCCGGGCAAGGGCGGCGATGGCGGCGCGATGCCCAGCGGCCTCGGCCAGGTGGCCACGGGCGGCCGGGTTGTCGTCACGTACTCGCCGACCCCCGTGAAAGTCTCGGCGCACTCGCCCGCAGAGGTGGTACAGCAGATGCTGATCGACATGGGGATCGGTACTGATATCACACAGAACGGTACCTGGCCTGTTGCCTCGACGACCGAGCCGGACGAACAGGACAACGTGATTACGGTGTACGACACGCAGGGCACCGACGACGGCAGGATCATGGTGGACGGGACGGCCGACGTCCACCACGGCATCCAGGTGAAGATCCGCGCCTACGACCACAAGACAGGGTACGTCAAGGCGAAAGAGGTTCGAGCCAACCTACTTACTGTGCTGAACCGACTCGTGTCGTTGGAGAATAACTTGTACTTAGTCGAATGCCTGACTAAGGTGGGCGACGTGCTGGTGCTGGGTCAGGACGCGCCTAACTCGAAGAGGCGAGCCTTTACCCTCAACATGACCGTGCCGATCACTCTCAAGCAATAAGGAGCTACTATGTCATCACCCGCAAACACCGTACGAGGCACCCCCGCCGGCATCAAGCTGAAGGACGGTTATTCGTCGACCATCGCGTTCGCGGCCAACCCGACGATTAGCTTCTGGGAGAAGCAGGTCACGCCGCCGGGTCTCGACGGCGGCGAGAAAGTTCCTCAGACGACGATGCTCAACAGCACGCTGCGGACGTTCGCGTCACGTGGCCTGTACGAGCTGACCGACGTCACGGTCAAGGCTGGGTACGACCCCAACCTCTACACGCAGATCGCGTCGCTGATCAACGTCGAAGGAGCGATCACCGTCAAGTGGAAAGACGGGTCCACGCTCGACTTCTTCGGGTATTTACAAAAGTTCATGCCCGACACGCTGGCTGACGGCACCCAACCAGAGTGCACGATCACCATCGTCTGCACCAACTGGGACCCAGTCGGCAAGGTCGAGGCAGGTCCGGTCATGACGTCGGTCGCTGGCACGTGATTCACCCTTAACCCTCAGAGGATTGTACCGTGGTTTACCAAGAGATGGTGTTCGACAGTCTCGAATTGACGCGAGTGCCCGTGAAGATCGCTGGGGCAGCCTACGTGCTGCAGGAGGCGACAGCGGGCGCGGCGCGGGACTACCGCAACGCGCAGATGAAGACGTTCAAGATCAGCGACGGTAAGATGACGGGCATGGAAGGCACCGCCGACCTCGACCTTATCCTCGTCAGCTTGTGTCTGTTCAAGGAGATGTCGACTCCTGGGGCGTATCAGCCGGTGCCTCTCGTGCAGGTGCAAGAGTGGCCAGACAAAGTCATCAAAGCCCTGTCGACCAAGGCCAAGGAGATCAGCGACCTCGACGACCAGGACACCGTCGAGACGGTCGACAAGAAGATCGCCGACCTGCAGAAGAAGCGTGAGATGTTGGCGGCCAAGGAGTCTCCCGCAAAAAACGAGCCGAGCGCTACGGCGGGTTCTTCCGTCTAGCGCACGAGCTCAAGCAGCCGCTGAGCACGTTCTGGCCTGGGCCGCTGACTCACCGCCAGCACCAGGCGTTCCAAGAGTGGCTCAAGCTGGAGTGGAACAAGCCAAACAGGACTGACAAGCAGTTGATCCTGTTGGCTTCGATCGTCGGGAACATGTTCGCCAAGGACAGGATACCGATGGACGAGTTCCAGCTCAAGTACGAGTTTCGCAGTAAGTTCGAGATTGAGACAGCAGAGGAAGCCGAGCGCAAGTCGAAGTTGTCTCAAGCGGTATGGGGAGCGCTGGGTGGAGCGTCCTCGACTCACAGACGAATATCCAAAAAGCAGGCGATCGAAGAAGGTCGCATCGAGGCGTAATCATGGCGACTCAGACTGAGCTCGACGAACTGGTCGTCCGCCTCACCGGCGAGGCGTCCGGCTATTTGAAGATGCTCACTGAGGCGCAGCAGAAAACGAAGGAGGCCGGCAAAGAAATCGAGAAGGAAGCCAACAAGATCGAGAAGTTCAAAGAGACCATGGAGGGGTTACAGAAGAAAGCTGTAGCCGCGCTCAAGGTGATCGGCATCGGGGCGTCCCTTGAGGCGGCGGTCGAGAAATTCGACAAAGTCGAATTAGCCAACAAGCGCATGGAGGCGACGCTTGAATCCAACGGGCGAGAAGTAAGCAAGCTCACCGAGGACTACACGAAGTTTGGTAAAGAGATGGCCAAGGTCAGCGACGTCAGCAAAGGCACCGTGATGAGCATGATGCAGCAGGCTGAGATGATGGGCCTGACCGGCGAGAAGGCGAAGCAGGCCGTCAAGAACGCGATGAGCATGGCCGCGATGAAAGGGGTGGACGACCCCAGCCAGTTCTTGCGGCATATGGTCTTGTTCTCACAGGGTAAAGACGCCAGGCTCGCCGCGATGCTGGGCATCGGGTCGGAGGAGGAAGGCGACAACGGCAAGCACCAAGAAATACAGGAGCGGCTCACCAAGGGCATGAAGTTGGTCGAGATAGCCGGGCAGACGAGCGAGGCGGCGATGGGCAGGGCCAAGGCGGCGATGGGCAGCATCGTGACTGACGTGGGCAGCAAGGTCGCGCCGATAGTCGACAAGTTCGCGGAGATCGTCGAGAGACTGGCCAACGGGTTCAAGGAACTACCCAGCTGGGTGCGCACCGGGGTCGTCTCGTTCGTGCTGCTGGTCGCGGCGATCGAACCGGCGTCGATGGCCTTGACGTTCTTGTCTGCGCGATTCGCCGCCGTGAAGGCAGGCATGGTCGCCGCGATCGACTACGTGTTCGAGTCGATGGTGCCGGCCTTCTCCAAAGCCGTGTCTTCGTTCATGGCGATGAGCAACGCGGCCAAGATCGCGTCAGTAGCTGTTGGCGTGACGCTGGTGGTCGCCATGGCGGCGCTGGCCGTGTCATACTACATGCTCCACGGTGCCCAGGAGAAATTCAACGAGGAGATGAAGAAGTCCGCTGAGCTGTCGGAGAAGCTGCAGGGCATGCAGCGGACAAAGGACCAGCAGAAGACCGACCGGGTCAAGCACGAGGACGACCTGAGCGAGCGGCAGCGCCTAGTCAACCCCCTGCTGGCCGAGCAGGAGAAACGCGTCCACGAGCTGGAGAAGGCGAAGGAGCGAGCCGAGGAAGACTTGAAGAAGGCCGACATCGAGACCCGGTCTGCCGGCCCGTGGCAGAAGGGCGGACGGTGGATCGGTAAAGACACTCCGCTGGGCATCGGCGCGGGGGCTCAGGCAGACTTCGACTTGGTCAAAGACCGTGCGGAGAACGCCAAGAAAGCCCTGGAGCAGGCGCAAGACTTCCAGAAGCAGCTCAAGGCGATGCTGGAGATCGATCCCAATGCGCTGAGAGACGTCGACGACCTGATCAAGAAGCACAAGGAAGAAGCGATCACCGCCGGTATGACCGCCGACCAGCTGGAGATATACAACGCGCAGAAGAAGCTGGGCGACAACCACCCGATGATCAACGCGCTGCGGGAGAACCAACAGCTGGCCGAGCAGGCGAAGAAGACTGCCGACGCGACGAAGACTATCGAGGACTACATCGAGCAGACTAAGATCAAGATCGAGACGGACGGCATGTCCGCCGACGAGCTGATCATCTACAAAGCGAACTTGCAGCACGTCGACGAGGCGCTGGTCAGGCAGGCCAAGACGCTGGCCGACGCGTCCAAGGCTCAGGAGCAGCACAACAAGTTCCTCGAAGAGGGGCGCCAGATGACCCTGGAATTCCTCACCCCGCTGGAGAAGTTCCAGGACCGCACCAGCGCGATCATAGAACAGTTCGAGGCGGGCAACATCGACGAGTTCACGTTCTTCGCGGCCATGAACAAGGCTAGGGACGACCTCGACGAGGCCACCGACGCGGCGGAGAAGGCCGAGTCCGCCATCCAGTCCGTGAACCAGGCGATGCTGGGTACTGCCGAGGTGAACTCTAGACTTTACAACTACGCGGCCGAGCAGCGAGGAGCGCAGGAAGCCACGACGAACAAGTTCTTAGGCAAAGACGTGAACGGCAACTCGACTCGACCGGTGGTCAACAAGCTGGAAGACCTCCGCGTGCTCCTCGCCAGGATCGCAGCGCGGGAGGACACCGGCGGCGTCGACTTCGGCGGCGCCGACCTCGGCAGCGGCGGGGGAGGGGACGACCTGTAATGTCATACGTCACCGGCACCAAGACTTGGGAGATGAAGCGCGACGAGTACGGCTACCGCACGTACACGATCACGTTTCTCGTCCGCTCGAACTACACCGACGGCCCGGCCAACGTCATGCAGACGCCCGGCCTGCCGATACCCGGCTCGGCGTGGTCGTTCGGGGGCGACTACGACCCCTACGTGTGGTGCCGGTTCGACGCGCAGTACAAGGCGGTGGTGAGCGGCGAAAAGAACCGCGACTGGGAGTGCACGTTCACCTTCAGCAACAAGCCGGGCGGAAAGCGGTGCAACGACACGCAGCCCGGCGACCCCCTGCTCGAGCCGCAGCAAGTCAGCGGTTCGTTCGTCAAGTACACTCAGGAGGCGACGTTCGACCGGTTCGGCCAGCCTTTGCAGACGTCCGCGTATGAACCGCTGCGCGGGCCGCAGGTCGAGTTCGACGCGAGCCGAGCGCAGGTCGAAGTTGCACAGAATGTACTGGACCTCCAGCTGAGCCTCTGCGCCGGCATGGTCGATACGGTCAACGACTCGCCGCTGTGGGGGCTGAATGCCCGCTGCGTTAAGCTCAGCGAGTTCACTTGGGAGCGCAAGTACCAGGGTCTGTGCTACGTGTACTACACCCGGCGGTTCAAGTTCGACACGAACGTCGACACGTTCGACCGCTACGTCCTCGACGAAGGAACGATGGTCAAGCGCGGCAAGTGGGACAAGGACCCGAACTCGCTGACGTACAAGAACTACGTGCTGGCGCCGGGGCTGGGCGAGTCCGGCGCGACCTTCCAGGGCGACTACATCCGCTACAAGGACTGGAACGGCGAGAACGCCAACGTCATCCTCGACGGCCACGGCCGGCCCTGGGACCCCGACTTCTCGACGACCGGCACCGGGGACGACACGCCAGGCCAGATATTCGTCAGCAAGTACGACCAGAGCAACTTCCTGTTGCTCGGCATCCCGATCACCTTCTAGGAGAAACAATGCCTAACGCATTCCGCATCACCGGTCACTGCTCGCTGTCGGTCGGCACGACGCCCAAGAAGATCGAGCTGGGGCAGAACTTCCCTAACGGCGTCTACGTTATCTGCCCGACGGCCAACGCCGGGTCGGTGTACATCGGCGACGGCAGTGTCAGCAGCTCGTACCCGCCAGTTCCCAAGTCGGACACGTTCGCCGACGCGCTGTTCATCCCAGCGAGCATGGTCAACGCCGGCAACCAGACGCAACACTCCCCGGTGTACCTGCTCGGCTCGCAGGCCGGGCAGATCGTCTACTTCTACCCAGGATAGGACATGCCGCTACCCAGGAAGCAGTTCAACAGCAGGCCGGTGTACAACTTCCGCCTGCGGCGCAAGGGCAAGCGGACGCTGTTCTGCGCGGTCAACCCGGAGATGAGCCATGAGCCAGGAAGTCACGGTACGGTCGTTCTTGCAGATACGCATAGTGGACGCGACCACGAGCGTCCTGCAGATGCAGTACCAGAGCAGCCCGAGCCAGTTCCTGGGCAACCTGTCGACGGCCAAGGGGCCGAGCCCCGGCTCGATGCAGGTCACCCCTAACGGCACCGACGTCGACCTCAGCAAGCTGACGCGGCCGGGCTACGTCCGGTTCATGAACCAGGACGCGAACAACTACGTCGAGATCGGCGTGTACGTCCTCGCGACGGGCATCTTCTTCCCGCTGTTCGAGCTGCAGCCCGGCGAGTCCTACGTCATGCGGTTCAGCCGCAACCTGTTCGAGGAGGTCGTGGGCGCGACGACGGGCACGGCCGCCGGCACGCCCTACGCGTCGGTCCGTCTGAGGGCGACCAACGCGCACTCGGCGGTCAACGTACTCGTGGAGGCGTTCGAGTCACAATGAGCGAGAAGCAGAAGTCGCGCGTCACCGTCGTGCACAAGGTCTACCACCAGACGGCCGGCGAGCAGCCCACCGCCGTGGAGTGCCAGTTCGAGCGCCCCTTGCTCGGCGACGACCAGCCCTACCAGCACCGCACGAAGTTCACCGAGGAGTGGCGAGGCTTGGGCGAGTCGTGGATCGAGCGGTGCAGTATCGTGTCGATCAAGAACCAGGAGGGCCGCTGGACCGACGTCAACCCCACCCTCCAGGAGCGCGCGGTGGCCGAGCGCAAGGTGGTCGAGGTGGGGTTCGTCGGGTCCGACGGCGAGGTGGCCGCCAAGATGCTGGTGAAGCCGGGCGAGTCGCTGTCGTTCAGCCCCGTCGACTTCAAGTCGGTGCGCGTCCGCTGCCGGCACGGCATGGCGAGCTGCGTGGTGTCGATCTACCCGGAGTAGCGATGTCAGACAAAGTCTACTTCCTGACCGAGTCCGACCGGCGCAAGCTCGCCGAGGTGGTCGACTACGTAGACAGCATGCGGCGCAACGTCAAGCTGCGCAGCCAGGATGCGACCCCCAGCCAGGCCGCCGAGGTGTACGTCGCCCTGACGCCGGCCGCCGGGATACCCGCCATGGTCGTCGGGGGCGTCAGCACCGACAACCCGCCCAAGGCGACGTGCGCAATCTACCAGATACTGCCCGACGAGAAGGCGGGCACCGCCAACCGGATGATGCCGGTGACGTACTCGTCGGTCGACGTCTACAACGTCACTTCGTCGGCGATCGCCGGAAGCATCTGGGTGCTGGCGGTCAAGGACAAGTACGGCAACTGGGTCGTAGCGGGGGTCGCCGGGACGGGGGGAGGCGCCTCGACACCGTCCAACGCCGTGCAGATCACCGGAGCGCTGGTGACGCCGGGCGGGACGGACGTGCCGTACTACCCTGCGACCGAGCAGCGGCTCGACGGAACCGGCGCGTGGAGCACCGGGGCGGTCGTGCGGGCGATCAACACCGGGACGGCCGACCCTAAGTCGGGTAAAAGATATCCAGCAACCTACATCGGGCTCGCTTCCGATGGGGTCACGAAATGTTATGCGATAAAAGCAGCAAAAACACCGATAATAACAGCCGTTTCGGCCGCATGCTCTGCCGGGACGATTACACTTTCGACGACCACAACGTACATTGATATAGATACGTGGTAAACCATGTCAACAACCTCAACATCAACTGCATCAATAGACTGTGAAGGCCCATGTTGTTGCCGTTGCACGGCTTGCGCAGGAATTGGTTATTACAATAGTTATGATGTTACAGTCCCTGGAATTGTAGGGTACACTTATTCGTATGGCGGTTGCGAATCGGGAATCATCGCAATGGTTCCTAGTTTAGCATCTTCAAAAACTTATACATGTACTGGATTTGAAACCTCGACGGCTACTTTTGGAACTGGCGGACCTTTAGCTCCGCCTGCTTATGGGGCGTCTCCTCTTTTTGGATCGTCAGGAGGAGATGGAAATTGCAGGTGGAGTTATTACAACGTGACAAGTTCTGGTGGCGTTGACGTGATGGAATATATTGTTTTCAAAGGTAATTCTGTCGATGTCTATTACCAAATCAATTCGTTTTTGTGTTTTCCCCAAACATACTTCCTTGCCAATGCAAGTTTTCGAGCAGCAGGAACTTGTCGGGTTCCGGGGAATATGTCATACCCGCAGGATAAAACGATAGTTTATTCCACTAATCCGGCTTACGCAACGGCAGTCCCTTCCGCGGGTGCATCTTGGCAACAATGCGGACAAAATTCAGACGGTACGACTTACACGGGCATCGCTCATGCAACGCCGCCAGTGATGGCAGCAAGTCCATCAGTCGGGAAAGTTGCATCACTTCCTGTTATTCCTCATCCCGACCGCTGCGAATCGTACAACGGTCGCGACGAATTTCGGCCCGGATGCAATGGCTGGCTCTGTGCTGGCAAGTGCGCAAAAGGAATCAAAGCGGCAATGCCGGGGCTTTTTTGCCAAACCTGCGAGTCTTATTCACCAGACCCTGATTATATCGGCCAAGGCGTTACAGGTTGGTTGAAGTAGTATTCACGACGCTGGCAACCGGGGTTGGTCATCCTCTGATCGAACTTTGTATCGCCCGACCCGTCTGCCACGTGGAACTCCTGCGGGCAGACCTCGGCCGGTGTATTCACAGGCGTCAATCCTGAAGGAAGAACCGCGCTGAAGGTGGTTCGACCCGACCGCTGTGAGCACTACCTCGGCCGCGCTGAATTCATACCGGGCTGTGACGGGTGGATGTGCCCCGGCAAGTGCGCCGTGAACGAATTGCACTGCATGCCCGGCATCAAGTGTCAGGAGTACGACAAGTACGAGACCGATCCGGACTACGAGGGGCAGGGGATTTCCGGGTGGACTAAATGAAGACGCCCGAGAAGCTAATAATATACTAGGAGGTGCCCTATGCGCAAGGCGTTCTGGGCCGTCGCGGCCCTTACTGTCGTGTTTACGTTCTCCTCGTTGCTGTATATGCTCAAGGCGTCAAATGATGACTTCGAGCGGCAGCGCGAGGCCCGCAAGGCGCTGTTCGAGAAGCAGCTCAAGGCGGAAAAAGATAAGTACGAGGCAATCCTGGAAGACGTGCGGAGGAGATGATGAGCAGCTGGAGGTATTGCGTCACGACCGTCCCCTCGCGACGGGGCAAGGAGTTCGACCGCACTTTGGCTTCCCTCAGGAACGCCGGGTTCGCCGAGCCGCACCTGTTCGTGGACGGCGACGACGACTCCAAGTCGTGGGTCTCGCAGTACGGCCTGCCGGTGACCTGCCGATACCCGGCCGCCAAGACCGCCGCGAACTGGGTGCTGGCGCTGTACGAGATGTGGATGCGGGACTCGACCGCCGAGCGCTACGCGGTGTTCCAAGACGACCTGACCGCGTCGAAGAACCTGCGGGCGTACCTCGATTGCTGCAAGTACCCGGAGAAAGGCTATTTGAACCTGTACACGTGCCCGAAGTACAACCAGGCGCTGGCACCGAAGAACGCCGCAGGCGGGACGGTAGACGGGTGGTTCATGTCCAACCAGATGGGCAAGGGCGCAGTGGCCCTCGTGTTCGACCGCCGCGCCGTGCAGTGCTTGCTGGGCACCGACTACCTATGCAACCGGTTCCTGTCCGTAGACACATACCCAGGCACGCAGCAGCGCCGGTGCGACCGTTCTATAGACGGGGGGATAGTCGAGTGCCTCAAGCGGAACGGGTTCACCGAGTGGTGCCATTCGCCGAGCCTAGTGCAGCACACCGGACTGGAGAGCAGCATGGGCAACCACAGCGCGTGGATGCAGGCGAACTCGTTCAGGGGCGAGGACTTCGACTTGATGGATTTAGTAACCAGTGCGTGCTAATCATCTATAACCTTAACCCATAGACGCTCTAAGGGTTTCTTAGACTTAGCTAAGATTTCGGCTGGAGACTTTTGCTGATTAGACGCAGAGGATTCCATTGCGATGTTCCTTCATGATTTATAGAATAATACCGGTACTCTACCCTTTTCCCGAAGAAAAAGGTATACTGCTGTCGTCCGGAGGGAAATATCCGGACACGCGGCGGGGAAGTCGGCCGGATCGAGCCCCAACAGCACCTGAGTTGCAGCCGCGGACCGGGTCCGGCAAGACGGTCTCCGCTGTCAGGGGGGAAGTCCCCTGGCAAGCTCGGGAGTTGCCACTACGGTGGCCGTGCGGAAAGTGAGACGTCTTCGGGTGGCGGCCTTGCGGGAACCGTTATCGCAACGTAAGTACCCATCGGCCTGTGTCATACCATACTACACACTCCGTACGCTCGCCAGGACTGACGACCTTTTCGTCAGGGCAGGAGCGGGGGAGGAGTAGGAGGGCGACCGCCAGAGGGGGATGGTGCGTACTTAACTAGACTATTAACGAGAGGTAAGGTCATGAAGCTAGACCCTAAGCTGTCCCTGTATGTTCTCAGGTCAGATTCGTTAAAACCGAATGAGTTGTACATAGCCGTTAACGGAACTATAGTGAACAACTCGCTGTGTGACTCTTGCGAACTGCAAGCGCTGTGCAACAAACTGTTTGGAGTCAAAGGTGCAGACTGCAAAATCTACGAGCACGGATTGCGTTGGCAGCACGTACCGAGGGAGCAAGTGCTGCTGTTGAAAGACTTAGTCAAAGACGCTTGAGGACGTGAAGTGCTACTAGGCGACGCGGTAGAGAAGGCGCTGGAGAAAATCGGGGTCACGTCCGATCGCGTAGAGCGATGGTTGGGTCGGCCGTGCGGTTGCGCCGAGCGACGCGAGAAACTCAACGCGGTCCACGCGTGGGCGAAGACGGTGCTGGCGGGGAAAAGTAAGTTACCTAAAGAGCATCTCGACGGTATAATAGAGGACATATAAAGTGTCGGTTGAGAATATCCGCTTCAAGAGGTGTCAGTCAGCCATCGAGCTGAATCCACTACCCAGAGGTGCTTTATGAACCCCGTCCGCTAAAAACGGACAACGACGAACGCCGGGTAACCCCCGGCGTTTATCTTTTGGCGGAGTACTTTTCTTTTCCGAAGACGGTATATTACTTCTTACCGACAGGACGCCGCCCCGCTAACCCCGAGGGCGAAGACAGTATACTGTAGCGACTATCACTGCGCATTAGCCTACAGGAATGAAATCAAAGCCGGGCAACAACTGGCGTGGCTTGAAACTTCTGCGGATTAGACACCCGCCATCGGAATGAAGAATAACAAGTAACGGTTGGCCGAAGTACAAGGTGCAAGGTTTCGGGGAGTGAACAACGTCACTTGTGCTCTGTCGTAGTTAACCTGTTTGGTGTAACGGAAACACGCTACTCTTTGCTTAGAAGGGTATGAATTGCTGGTTCGAATCCAGCTCAGGTTACTAGTCGGGCGGTAGCACTCGCAACAAGGACGGTCGAAGGAGTCACGTTCCCAATCGGACGTCAGGACTCGGCCAGGGGAAGTGCAACCGCCCGACTTCTTTATTCAAGGTGAACATGAGCAACTACACGACTCGAAAGACTTGCCGGGTGTGCGGCAGCGAAGACTTGACGTTCTTGTTCAGCTTGGGCGAGCAGTACGTCAGCGACTTTGTGGAGCGGTCGGAAATCAAGCAAGGCAACAAGGTGCCGATCGATATCGAGAAGTGCAATAACTGCTCGCTGGTGCAGGCCAAGCACACCGCCCCTGCGGACATCCTCTACAAGGGTACGTACTGGTATCGCTCAGGCGTGACCGACACGATGAAGGCGGCGCTGAGAGATGTCACCAGGTCGATCGAAGAGCGAGTCAACCTGGTGTCAGGCGACCTGGTGCTGGACATCGGGTCGAACGACGGGACGCTGCTGCGGTCATACGAAAACAAGAAGTTAGACACCGTCGGCGTCGAGCCGGCGAAAAACCTCGTGGACGAAGGTCGCGTCGGGGTCAAGGTGCTGCTCAACGACCTGTGGTCGTATGGGGTGTGGCAGTCAGCATTCAAATATACTCTCAAGGCCAAGGTCATCACTGCGATCGGCATGTTCTACGACCTCGAAGACCCCAACCAGTTCATTCGCGACGTGGCGCTGACCCTGCACGAAGACGGCCTGTTCGTCGCCCAGCTGATGTGCCTCAAGCAGACGTTGGAGAAGCGAGACGTTGGCAACTTCGCTCACGAGCACCTGGAGTTCTACACGCTCAAGTCCCTGGAGTACCTGTTCAAGTTGCACAGACTGCAGATCGTCGAAATCGAAGAGAACAGCGTCAACGGCGGGTCGTATCGTCTCTACGTGCGCCATGAATCGTACGTCAACAGCAAACTGACGATCGAGGGTTCTGTCGGCCACATGGCCAAGTCGTTGACCGGCGTAGACGTTGTGATGAATCTGGACGCGGTAACTTGCCGCAAACTCCTCGGCACTTTCTTCCAGGAGATCAGTCGCAACCGGATGGCGTGCATCAAGTTCGTGCAGGACGCCGCCGTCGAGGGCAAGCGGGTGTGGGTGTACGGTGCCAGCACGAAGGGTAACGTCATACTCCAGTGGTATGGTCTGCACAACACGATCAAGTGTCCTCGGTGCGGCGGAGCAGGCAGCCGCAACGACATGGACATCACGTCGGACATGCCAATGACCTGCAAAGCATGCAACGGCAGTAACGTGATCAGCTTGGTCGAGGGCGCCGCCGACCGAGACCCCAACAAGTGGGGCAAGTACACGGTGGGTACGTCGGTGCCGATCATGTCAGAGGAGCACGCTCGGTCGGCCAAGCCAGACTACTTCCTGGTGATGCCGTATAGTTTCCGTGACGAGTTCCTCGCCCGCGAAGCAGAGTTCCGCAAGCGTGGCGGCAAGTTCTTGTTTCCGCTCCCCAAGTTCGAGGTCGTATGAACGCGCTGATATTCGGAGTAGGTGGGCAGGACGGCAGCTACATGGCTCAGCTGCTGAAGTCGAAAGGGTACGTCGTCTACGGCACGACTCGCCGCAGCAGCGTCGACAATTTAGCAAGGGTAGTGACAGGAACTGTTGACGTGATGCTAGAGGCTGACCTAACGGACGCTGCATCTGTGACAAGAATCGTCAGCATAATCAAGCCGGATGAGATATACAACCTCGCTGACCAGGACCTCGTCAGCTCCAGCTTCGAGACTCCCCGCTACTCGGTTGACGTGACAGCCGGTGGAGTGGCGAACATTCTCGACGCTGTGATGAAGCACAGCATCAAGTCCAAGGTGTTCCAGCCCGGTTCGTCGACTGTGTTCGGCGGACGACATAACCACTACTGCACCGAGGACACGCCGTTCAGCCCGGAGTCTCCCTACGCCTGCGCCAAGGTCCACGCGCTGATGCTGGCGAAGATGTACCGCAAGAAGTACGGCATGCACGTCAGCACGGCGATCCTGTACGGGCACAACTCAGAGCGGCAGAAGTGCGACTACCTGTTGCACAGGTTTGCCCGTCACGCGGTGCTGATGAGCCGTGACTCACTGCATGACTCACTCACCGTCACTGACCCAGGATACAAGATAGACGTTGGGTACGCGCCAGAGTTCGTCGAGGGCATGTACCGGCTGATGCAGCTGTCGTCGCCGGCAGACGTCATACTCAGCACAGGCAATCCGCTGCGAGTGGGAGACTTGGCGTCGCAGGCGATGTACGAGGCCGGGGTAGAGGGCAAAGCGGTAACCGAGATCGTAGTTAACAAAGAGTTCAACGAGTGTGTGACCTCTGCCGTACCGAGCAAGGCGTTCGACCTGTTCGCGTGGAAGGCGAAGTCCAACGCGTCGGACGTGGTCGAGAAGCTGGTGGAACACTACAGAAAGGTGCTTAAATGAAAGTCGGGACTGTATGCTACTCGACTGAGCAGGGTATCGGCCACCTGCCCAAGTGGTTCTATGACGAGGGCGTGATCACCGACGTGATGACGTTCCGGCACGGGTCGAGGCTGGAGCACCCGGAGTGGTATCCGCCGGACACGGTCAACCTTGTTGGTCGTCCGTTCAACGGAACGGTCGTGAACGAGTTCCTGAAACGTGTTGACCTGATGTTGTTCTTCGAGACTCCGTTTGACTGGGACTTCCTCCGCTACTGTCGAGAGCGTGGAGTCAAGACGGCGATCGTGCCGATGTATGAGTGCACGCCAGAACGATATACCCCGTCGTCGAGGTCATACGATGCATCAGTTCGGCCGGACAGATGGATTTGCCCGTCGCTGCTTGACTGTCAGTACTTCCCAGGCTCGCCCTTCCTGCCGATACCACTCCCTCGATCGCTGGGCCCTTGGCAACTACGAACCCGCGCCGAGAGGTTTCTCCATAACGGAGGGAACCTTGGTCTTCGTGGTCACAAAGGGACACTGGAGATCATGCGAGCGATGCAGTCAGTTAAGTCGCCGATCAAGTTGACGATCCGCGCCCAGGACGAAGCTGGGTTGCACAAGCTGTGTCGCGAGGTGCCGTCCGCAGTGCGAGACGACCGCATCACGTTCGAGTACGGCAACAAACCGTACGCGGAGCTGTTCGACGGTCACGACGTGTTCATCATGGCGGAGAAGTACAACGGGTTGAGCTTGCCGCTGGCGGAGGCCAAGGCGAGCGGGATGGTGGTAATGACGTCCGACCGCTTCCCGATGAACACGTGGCTGGACAAGCTGTTCCTCATCCCGGTGTCGTCCTATACGCCGGCCAAGGTAGGCGGACCGTACAACATGTACGAGGAGGCAGTTGTCGACCCGCAGGAGATCGCCATGGCAATCGACCGCGCGTACGAGAACGGCAAGTGCACCGACCACGTTGAGCGATACTCGATGGCGTCGAGGGAGTGGCGTGAGACGATGTCGTGGGACGCGCTCAAACCGCTGTGGGTTAAAGAACTGGAGTCGATATGACAGTCGTCAAGACCATCTGGAAGTCAGTGATTCGCCCTAATTCGGTGAACAGTGAGGTATTCGAGATACGAGTACCAGCCAAGCGAGGAGCGAGAGCTGTATCTGTCGGGCTGCAAGATGGTAAGATTTGTGTATGGTATGAAGTGCGACCACTAAATGAAGATCAAGACTTAGTCTTGTACTCAGTTGGTACAGGATTTGGCAAGGTACCAGACAGTGCACGGTTTATCGGGACCGTGATAGAAGGCAGTTATGTCTGGCATATCTATGCGGAGAGGTAAATGGACTGGTGCACTGGGTTCACTATCATCACCTGCGTCTGCTCCGTGTCGTGGGCGGCGGTGATGATCTGCTCTATCTACTTCAGCATGAAGGAAAGCAAGAAGTGAAAATTCTATTCGTGGCCAAGCACAACAGCGGAGATAACGACGACGAAGGGGCAGTCACGTACGCGCTGCGCCAGTTGGGTCACGAAGTGACTACCGTGCACGAGCTTCGTCGCCACCGATCGATGGAGGACGAGGCGATGCTGCGTCAGTCGAGCAGCTTCGACCTGTGCTTGTTCTTCAAGTGGGACGACGTCGAGGCGATCAAGGCGGCGCGATGCCCGAAGGTGTTTTGGTACTTCGACATGGTGCGCTCTGTCGAGGACGACCCGACGCTCAAAGCACGCAGCGACTACCGCGTAGAGTGGATGAAGAGGGTGGTGCCTGAGTGCTTGGTCGGGTTCTGCACCGACGGCGACTGGGTCAGACACGTCAACTCATGTGCCGTGGTGGCTAAGACTCACGAGCAGCGAATTCAACTCAAGCATGGTGCGCTAGTCCATCTCATGCAGGGTGCTGACGAGCGGTATGTCGGGCTGGGTACTCCGATCCCTGACTACAAGGGCGGAGATATACTCTTCACCGGGATGATCAACCATGGGCAGAAGCGTGCGTCTCACGTGGCAAAACTTCGTGACAGGTATGGCGATCGTTTTACTGTTTTGGGTGATGGCGGTCCACGACATCGGCTGCACGGGCGATCGCTTGCCGACCTATTCGCGTCAGTGAAGGTGGTGGTCGCCCCGGACGGCCCGAACACTGACAGCTACTGGTCTAACCGGGTGTACTTGACAACTGGTCTGGGTGGGCTGCTGCTGCATCCGTTCTGCAAGGGTCTCACCAAACACTACTCGGTGTCCGAGCTGGCGTACTACGCGTCGCACGAACACCTTGAGCAGATCATCGACGAGGTGTGCTCTATGAGCGACGCGGACCGTCTGCGCGTCCGCACGGTAGGTCTGGACGCGGCAAGGACTCGCAACCTGTACCGTCATCGCTGCGAAGACTTGATTAAAGAAGTGGAGAAGCGTCTGTGAGTACCAACTTCTACTGCGAGAACCAGATCGAGGTGGTATTCCCTTTCCTCAGGAGACCTCCCCGACGCTTGTTCCTCGGAGGGCCGGGATACGGCAACGAGGGTCAGCGGTTCGTGCAGGAGTTCTTCGGTGCGACCGTGTTCGCGTTCGAGCCGTGTAAAGAGTGTCGTCAATTCCAGCAAGAGAACGGTGGTAACTCATTCTTGTGGAGCGTGGCAGCGCTGAGTGACAAAATTGGTAAGATCGATTTCACGGTCAACGACAAGAGCCCGCAGCAGTCTTCATTCGTCAGGGATACGCCAGGCAGGAAGAAGGAGGTGATGTCGCTGACACTAGACTACGTGCACAAGCAGTTGGCCAGCATGGATCTGACAAACGATGTGTTGTGGCTAGACATCGAGGGCGCTGAGGTGTTGGCACTGAGGGGTGCCGAAAAGTGTCTGACCAACGGAGCGTTTCAACTGATCAACCTCGAAGTGATACCCGAAGAGAGACCGGACGACGTCGCCGAGATCGAGGCGATCATGGCACGGCACGGATTCGAGCTGGCGTGCTCATGGGGGTGGATGGGCAGTAAGCACGACCGCATCTACGTGAGGAAATGACGTGATAGACGCGAAATTATTAGACCCCAAGATCATTCAGCGCCACGCCTGGAACATCTACTCGCAGAATGGCGAGGACGGTGTGCTGGCGTACCTGATTTCGCTCTACGACTGTCGCAAGACGTGCGTGGAGATCGGCGGCAACCTGGACCCGCTCGGCAACCCGGAGTGCAACACGGCCAACTTGATCGCCAACGGGTGGAAGGGTGTGATCTATGACGTGCAGGAGATTCGTCATCCGTGGTTCCGACGACGTGAAGTAGTGATAGAGAACGTGCAGGCGACTGTGCCAGCAGGAACTGGAGTGCTGTCGATCGACGTGGACGGCAATGACTACTGGCTGTGGAAGCAGATAGTATCGCCACAACCAGAGATAGTAGTGATTGAGTACAACTCAATGGCTCCGGCGATTGGTGTGATGCCATATGACCCGAAGTTCCGCTGGGACGGGACAGACTACTTCGGTGCGGGATGGGCAGCAATGTACCAATTAGGTACTCAGAAAGGGTACGAGCTAGTGTTCATCACCGCCGCGCTCAACATGTTCTTCGTCCGCAGGGACTTGATCAGCAAGAAGTTAGAGTATGGTGGATTGGCATATGGTCCGGTGGTGCGTCACCCCACCGACAGGTCGGGCAGGTTGTACGATATGATAGGAGGCGTCTGATGTATGCAGTTCACGAGGTGAACGACTACGAGAGCGGTAAAATGCTCGCCATAATGCTCAAGAAGGACGGCGACCTGATGTCGTATGGAACCAAGTTCCTCACTCCAGAGTGGTCTCAGCAGCAGGTCGGGTTCATCAAGCGCGACGACGGGTTCGAGGTACCGTGGCACACCCACAGGAAGCAGGAGCGGTCTGCATCCGAGACGGCAGAGGTGCTGGTAGTCCTCAAGGGCAAGATACAGGTCAAGGTGTGTAATTCGTCGGGCAAGTTTTGCGGGTCGCTGGTAGCTCACCAAGGGGACATCGTGGTGCTGATGCTGGGCGGGCACTCGATAGAGTTCTTGATGGACTCCGAGCTGCTGGAAGTGAAGACAGGTCCATATGTGGGCCGCGCGAACGACAAGATCGACATCCAGGTGAGGAACTAACATGCAACCCTTTGAGCAGCTAGAGAAGGAATTCGGCGAGTGGTCTGGTCGACCCAACATGGTCGCCTGTTCGTCGGGGACGGCCGCGTTGCACCTGGCGCTGGAGGTACTGAAGGAGAAGCACAGGTGGAAAGACGGAGCGGAGGTGCTGGTGCCTGACTTCACCATGGCGGCTTGCGCTCGCGCCGTCGTCATGGCTGGGCTGACTCCAGTATTCGTCGACTGTGACGACGACTTGCTGATGTCTTACGACGCGTTCTGTGAATACCGTAACAGCACCGCCGTGGCGCTGATGGCAGTGCACGTCTACGGCAGGAAGTTCAGCGAGGCGATAATCGAGTCGGCGGAAGACTACCACCACGCGATCATCGAAGACTCTGCCGAGGCTCACGGCATCGCTCCGCACCAGTCTACTGACGCAGTGTGTTGGTCGTTCTATCAGAACAAGATCGTGGCCGGGGAAGAAGGAGGCGCGATCGGATTCAAGAGAGAAGTAGACGCCGATTACGCCAAGTGTCTGCGGTCACTGGGATTCGGCAAGGACCAGGACTACTGGCACATGCCGCGAGGACACAACTACCGGTTGGCGAACTGCTTGGCCAGCAAGGTACTCAACAGCTTACACACGTACAGCAAGAACAAGATCGACCGCCAGTTGTTGTGGACTCAGTACGACGAGCAAGACTACGGGACGCGGTGCTTACACAGGTCCAAGCCGGAGGCGAAGTGGGTGTACGACCTGCGTATCGACCGCATGACGTGGGACGAGCAGGACAAGATAGTGGCCGCGCTGAAGGCGGAGGGGATCGCCGCGCGGCACGGGTTCAAGCCTATGCGCATGCAACCCGAGTTCAAGAACTGTAAGTACATCGGGATGGGCAACTCGGTGAAGTGCAGCCAAGAGACGTTCTATCTGCCGCTGACGCCCGGTAAGGTCAACCAGCAGCAGATAGAGCGGGCGGCGGAGATCGTCAGGAGCATGACTTAGACTGGCGGCGCTCGCGATGGCGCTCGATGGCCCGCTCAAGCCCGACTCGTGCGCACGCCAGGTTGCAGTACTTCTTCTGCTTGGGGCGGGTCGTATGGAACGCAGCCCCGCAGACTTCGCACTTCTTCTCGACTGGCACTGGCAGCTTCGAAGACATGACCTGTCCGGCCCACGCTTCCCGGCTGCACTCCTTGGAACAGTATTTCCTCGCGCCCTTGGGCAAGAACAGGTTAGGACAGTCCGCCCGTCCACATTTTCGTAGGTTAGCGTTCGGCATATAGGGCTCCTAGAGTGATTTTAAGGGTTCTCTAACGGGCTATCGGGGCCGAAACGGGCGAAATACCGTTCGAGGGTAGATCGCCCGTTAGGAAACGGTTAAAAACGTTTTCTTGGCTTAGCATTTTTTAATAATCCTTGTTTAGTGGGAGTTCCATCGTTCTTGGTATCTCTACAATTAAGGGATACATGCTCCCATTTACAATTTGAAAAAGAATATGATTTTTCTGCGTCTATTCGCCCAAGGTTATGTCTTTTTGGTCTCTCACCCATGTCTTTGATAAAGTTAGAAAAAGAATGCCAACTGTCTTCAACTTTTATGCCGCGCCCTCCGTAACTTTTATATCTAGGATCTTTCTTTTTATAGCATCTACTCATCATAGCTGTCCAAGAAGTATATGCATTGTCCATACACCCACAAGATCTCAACCATTGCGCATGAAATTCTCTAACTGTACCTTGTATAGTTCCGCCACAATCACACTTAAATACCCAAATTGAACTACCTACGATTATTTCTTTTAGTTTATAGATAGCAACCAAGTTACCTACTCGTTCGTTTGTTATGTCCTTTCTATTTGCACAATACCTACATCCGTTTGTTTTCAATATATTTGAAGTTGAAACAATAGTTTCATTACCACAATCGCACACACACAACCACCTTTTGTCTGGTAATAGTTTCTTAAATGTAAGTTTTCTGAATTTTGTACCAGTTCTGTCAATAAAGTTTTTAGGAACTGTTCCTTTTTTAGGGGCCATAAATCACTCCTGTTAATAGGTTAGTAACAGGAGTGTATTATATAAACTTAGAATACGTAGTAAAGCTCTTCAATTGCTCTAGTAATTCCTACATAGCGACAATTCAATTCCTGCTGCCACTCCCACTCCTGCATGCGCGGGTGCTTGGGTCGGAAGCCGCCGGGTGCCAAGAAGAACACCCGCTTGGCCTCCAACCCTTTCGCCTTGTGGATGCTGCTGAGCTTCACGGCGTCCGCCTGCTCCGTGAATATCTTGTTGATGCGGTCGAGGACGGCCTGGACGCTCGGCATGTCCTCGCAGAAGGCCAGCACGCAGTCGCGGCGGTCGTTGATGCGGTCGATCTTGGACTCTCTGGGCTCCTTCTTGGCGTTCTCCTTCGCGACCTCGTTGGCGGCCCACTCCTCGATCTTGGCGGTCAGCCCGGTGACGGTCTGGCAGTCCATCTTGACGATCAGCGATACGATCGACTGCGCGACGTCCGCCTTGCCGACGACGTAGGCGCGGATACCGCGCTTCAGCAGCTTGATGCATTGTGAGACCAACGGCGCGTTGGCCCGGCACACGATCATGTCCTTGACCTTGACGAGGGGCAGGTACGTCTTTGACTCGTCCTGGGGCGCCAGACCCTTCGCGGCCGTCGGGTACTCGCGGCGGTCGACCAGCCCTTCCGGGTTGGACTCGTGCGCGGTGAAGTCGCTGACATACTGGTTGGCGACCTCGACGATCTTGCGCCCGCACCGGCGGGTCTCGGTCAGCGGCAGCACGACGCACCCGCGCGGGGTCGCCTTGAGCTCGGCCGTCATGCGGGCAATGGACTCGCTGTCGGCACCGGCGAACCCGTAGATGGCTTGGTGGTCGTCGCCGACGAGTATGAGGCGGTTCCCGCACTTCTTGGCGAGCGCCTGCTGGCAGCGGTTCATGTCCTGCGCCTCGTCGACCAGCAGCAGGTCGTGCCTCCAGCACGGCAAGTCGTTGACCACGGGAACCCAGATCATGTCGTCGAAATCGATGGCGTTGTCGGCGGCAACGTTCTTGCACATGTCGAGGACCAGTCGGACGAGGCCGAACACCTGGTACTTCAGCTCGTCCATCTTCTCCAGCATCAGCTCGTCCCGCTCGTACCGGTCTCCGAAGTCCACGTCGTACCGGCCGCACAGCGCCTCCAGTTCGTCGGACGTGCCGCTCAGGAGGTTGACCTTGCACAGCGACACGAGCTGCTTGACGCGGGGTAGGAGCAGCGGCTGGTCGTCCCGTATCTGCTTCTTGCTCATCCCTAGCAGCGCCTCGACGATACCGTCGACCCGGTGCTCGTCGACCCGCAGCTGCTTCCCGAACTTGCGGCGGCACGCGCTGAACCCCATTGAGTGAAGGGTGGACGCCTCGCACCCGGCTGGGACGCGCTTCTTCAATTCTTCGGCGATCGTCTTGTTGAACGCCGCGAAGCACACCGACCGAGCGGACGCGCCCGTCTTGACGATTTGGTCCCACACGGCCCGCTGCTGCGCGGACGGCGTGATCGACGTCGGCATACCCTTGAGCGCCTTCAGCCCTTCGACGAGCGTGGTCGTCTTCCCGGTGCCGGCGCGGGCCACGACGACCACGTGCGGGGGCATCGAGGGCAGCGACTTGACGAGGCCGGCGAGGGCGGACTTGCTCGGCTCGGTCGGTAGTTCGCGGATCGGGTTGACAGGCACGACCGGCGTGGGTGTGGTTTCTTCGACCTTTGCACAAGACTTACATTTGTTGCCCTTGGCGGTGCTGACGACTAGGCTGCCACATAGCCGGCTTCCGCATCCTTGACACGTGCAGGCGTCCCGTCCGCACTCGCAGAAGTGTCCTTGGTAGCCGAGCTTGTGCGTGATTTTCTTGACGATCTTCGGCACGGTAATCTCCTCGGAGGGCTCTGTCTTCGGGCATCGAAGGCTCACGGCGCTCCACCAGTCCCCGCAGCGAAGGCGGGAACCGGGGGAAGGTCAGGAGCTAGACATATTCGTCTTCCATCTCGCATTCCTGACATATTCCATCATCGTCCAATATCGATCCGCAAATTTCACAATCGCTTTCATCGGTTTCAGGTTCTTCAATTTCGTGAATAATTAAATCATCGTCATCAGGGTACCTTGTTTTGATGGCCAATTCCGCATCTTCGCGAGAGTAAAAATCGCTTTCAACGGCTTCCGCCTCCGTCCAATTTGCTGAATCGCTATTAAAAATTCCGTAGGTCATGACGGACTCCTTTTACGAGTGGCTCTGTCCGACGGTATGTCGTACTCACGGCACTCCAGCCCGCCCCGGCGCACCGGGGAAGGCGGGAAGGTCAAGAGTTAGAAGACTAAGAATTGACTTGCGTCATAGCCAGGATAGGCAGTGCGTAAAGTGTTAACTATTGATTTAGCTTCGCGCTTTGTAAACTTACCGGCACTACTGATCTGACGGCTGAGTTTCCAAGAGTCAGAAGTCTTTTCAACCACCATGAAAATTTCGCCAGACTTGTCGATGATATGAATTTTCACCATTTTCTTGTCCTCTAGGGGTCCGGTTCGGTACACCCGAAACTCACGCCCCACACTTAGTTATACGCCACTCGAGGCCGAATATTACCTAATTCGGGTAAAATTGGGCGAAAATTACTCACTTTTCGCCCTAAAGGGTTGATTTTCAACGACTTACGGCGACCTACTTTTTG
>ERZ724522.37-NODE-37-length-66877-cov-12.983329_pt1 | contig 66877 bp, 79 predicted proteins | sample MGYA00376055_ERZ724522 | MGnify/ENA primary metagenome ERZ724522 (study PRJEB28724, sample SAMN07190884) | wastewater metagenome | isolation source: effluent of sewage treatment plant in Hong Hong | place: Hong Kong | collected 2016-03-17 ... | reverse complement strand
AAGGCCCATGGATAGTGCGAACACGAAAAAGAAGAACTGTTTATTAAGAACTGACATTTCTACGTCCCCTACCACAGAAGAAAAGGTGCCCCCTACCCCGAAGGGTAGAGGGCTGTGGATTACGCTGCCTCGTGCATCGCAGCTTCCGCGAGGAACTCCTCGCACACTGTCAGCGAGTTCTTGATGAACTTGCGCAACGTGGTGACAGGCACCGGATCGCGGTCGATCTTCACCGTGTCCTGACCACGAAGGATCAGCTTGAGCAGGCGCTCGTTCTCCTTGTTCAAGGAGGTGAACACCTTGCTGATGATGCGCTGCTGTGTATCTTTCGGCAGGCTGTCGAACGCGTCGAAGTCATACGCGTCGGTGAACGAGTTCGCCTCGGCGAGAACGTCGGGACGCATCTCGCTGAGACGGCGGGTGTCGAGTTGTGCCTGCTCCTGCATGATACGGCGCAGGAACTCGATGTCCTCATCCATCTCTTCGGCGACGATCCGGAGTTTCCTCTCGTCAACCCTGCCTGCCCGGTCGATCCGGAAGTCGAGCATAGCTGCCAGAGACATCGGCAGGGTGTACGACTTACCGAAAGCCGGGTCGGTCGTGATCTGGAGCACGTCCTCGGGGAGCGGAGTATCCGGACCCAAGGCCAGAGCCAGATCGTTATAGACCGCGTAGCGCAGGCCGTCGCAGATCTGAGCGATCTTGTACGGCGAGACATGTTCGTCGTGGCCGGAAACGTTGGTCAGGTAGTCCTTGACCTCTTGGCCACGCTTGCGCTCGTCTTGTTCGTTACGCACGTCGAGCGCGTTACGGGGGTCGGTGTTCGTGTTGTTGTCACGCTGGTAACAGTGCGACAGAAGGCTCGAAGCGACTTGCGTGGTGAATGCATTGCACAGGATGCGAGCGTTCGTACGAACTTCGAGGGTGTTGCCAGACAGGAGTTTTTCGATAACGTTCATGATGTGTAGTACCTTTATTTCGAGATGTGATTGGTGAACATGTCATGGACATAGATCTCGACAGCTTCGCGAGACTCTTCCTCGCCCAACTCTTCGAGAGAGATGAGCATGTCCAGAGGAGATTGGTTGTACAGCCCCTGCTCGCTTGCGAGGAAGTCGAGCAGGGCGTCGTCGTTCATGTAGTTGATCATCAGGCGTCGCTCCACAGTGCGATGAGAAGGATGATCGGCATGTCGGGGAAGAGCTTGACGAACTCCACGTAGCCGTCAGGGTTGATGGCCTTGTACGCAGAGACGATGACGGCGGCGCTCATACGATGCCCAATTGACGGAGGAGTTCGGGAGACTTGATGATGGCACGCAGGCGTGCTTCACGTTCTGCCTTGGCCTGTTCACGGCGGGCTTCGCGTGCATCGTTCTCCTTGTTCCAGTCGACAGCAGCACGACGGGCCGCACGGGCGGTGCCACGTGCTACGCGCAGAACCTTCGAGGCCTGCTCTGCCATGCGTTTCTTGTGGCGGGCGATGCGCTTCTTCTTGTTGATGTCCCAGCGCATACCGGTCTTGTACATCTTGCCTTGAATCGAGTTGATCTTGCGACCAGCTTTCGAGGACTTCTTGTCAGCCATAGTTGCTGCTCCTCATGTCGATGGGTGTGGGGTGATAAACGCTGGTGAACCCGGGGTGCTCGTCCATCAGCTTCTGAGCTTGCTGGAGAGTCACATCGTGGAAACTCTTCACGTAGGTGTTATCTGCGTTGTAGAGATCGAGACGTCCATTGAACCAGTTCATTCGGTGTCTCCGAAGCTGCTCCTCATGTCGATGGGTGTGGGGTAGTAGACGCCGGCGTACGTGGGATATTCGTCCATTAGTTTCTGAGCCTGATGGAATGTCACATCGGAGATAGTCTTCACGTAGGTGTTAGCTGCGTTGTAGAGATAGAGACGTCCGGTGTACGTGGGATGTTCGGTGTCTCCGAAGCTGCCGAGACCGGCGATCTTGGTGCCAACCATTTCCTGCACCGCACTGAGAATCTGCTCGATGTCTGCGTGGATGTGGATATCGGTGGCGGCGTACGAATAGAGCGTTGCTCCGGAATCGTTGTAGACGCGGATGTTGATGTGTGGGGTATCGACGGAGATTTTCATGGCAAGTCCTAGTTCGTGATGGGTGTGGTGCTCGGCTTAACGTACCGAGAGTGAGGGGCGGTGTGCCTCGCCAACGTCTGTGCGCCACAGATCTTCCATCCTCTAAGCTGGCCAGTGCCCGAGGGGAGCTTGGTGCGGGCGCTTGCTCCTAATAGCCCGGTGCTCGATCACGAGCGAGGTACATGTCCATCGACATGTCGTTCTCCTAGTGTTTAAGGTACACCGCTCCGGGGGTGTACACACCGTTCCTCCGGTACCCGAAGATCTTGCGTCCAAGACTCGTGAAACCAGAGGTCATGAGGCCAGCCACGGCTGCTGCCATGACACCGGTGAACGTGCCCCAATGGAGCACGTAGGCTAGTGCGCTGACACCAAGGTCAAGCGCGAGGGGGAACCCAAGCAGTGCGAGGGCCGTAGCTCTCGGCAGCTTGAGGAAGAGGAGCAAGAGCCCCACGAAAACGATAATTCCAGACTCGATGACCATAGATCCTCCTTATGTCACAGCCTTATAGGGGGACGGCGCGTAGCGCAGCCTTCCTACATCAGCTTGTAGAGACCAAGGAAGAGCAGGGCGATATAGCCTGCCCAGAACAGGGTTAACCAAATGCTCGCACGCATATGTCAGGCCCTTTCGATCAGAGTTTTGAGTTCGTACAGCAGTTCCAAAGGCCCAAGGGTGCCATCCTTGTACTTGGCAACGATGTCCACGGCTTCAGCCGCACGTGCGTTGACGATGTTCTCAGCGAACGCGAGCAGGGTGTCACGTTCGTCAACTCGATAGGTCATCTTGGTCATGCGATGCGCTCCCCGCCCAGAATCTGAGCCATAAAGTCAATGAAGGGTTCGTAGTTCGTACGGGGGGTGGTCGGGCACCAAAGGCCCTTGACGTGGAACCCGTTACGAAGAGAGAAGAATTTGACCATGTTCGAAGTCCTTTGAAAAACGGTAGGTACCTCTGCGTTACTGAGCCCCCTTGCGGGGGGCTCAGTACGAGGGGGTCTAGACGACGTACACCGCACGCAGGTGATCGTCGATGCGGGTGAGGCGGACTTTACGCCCGTCCTTCGCCTGCTCTTTGGCGAATGCCGAGCACTCGGCGAAAGAACCGGTGAAGGCAGGTTTTTCGGTCGTGCCTTCCTGGATCGACTTGTCATAACCCCAGTTACGACGTTGATCGTCCGCATACTGGATACCTTTTCCTGCGCAGCGGTAGCACGCGTACTTGCCTCGGAAGAGTCCAGAACCGGCGCACTTCTCACACTCGCGGTCCGTGAGGCGTTCGAAGGGCTGGGTGACGCGGGAGGGCAACTCTTTGTTTGCAAGGGCCAGTTCGAGTTCCTCGATCCGGGTGTTCAGAACCGCGATCTTCGAGTTCGCAGATGCGACCTCTGCGGTTTTCAAGGAGACCTGAGTGGTCAGTTGTGCGATGGTGGTTTCTGCGTTGCGAAGGGCGATGGACTTGGCCATGATGACTCCGAAATAAGTGCGAAGGTAGATGCAACTCAGTTACATATGCAACTGAGCTGCAACAAGGCGTGGGGTCTTAGAACCTCACAGGACGTCGATCTCGTTCACAACACGAGAGACTTTGCGGTTGAGTGCCTCGTCCTGAGCACGTTTATACCCGTCTTTGAGACCTTCCCAGAAAGATTTCGTACCTTCGGCCGTGGCCTCGGCACCCAGAACGGTGTACTCAGCAACTACGTTCGCCGTGTTGACAGCGTGGAAGGCGATGGTGGAACCGACGATCTTGGCGCTCATGATTGAATCTCCGCGTGGTTAAGTATTTAGAGTAGCAAGCCTACTCACCAACCGACAGGGTCTCGGGGCGTAGCGCCGGGTAGCTAAAACTGAGTATGTGATACCGAGTACTGAGTAACAAGTATTCAGTATGCAGTACGGCGGATACTGCGGACCGGGGGGTAGGCCACTAAGTATTCAGTATGCAGTACGGTGTGTGCTGGGGGTAGGGGGGCAGCACACTAAGTATTTAGTGCTCAGATCGCGTATGCGCAGTGCGAGGCACGGGAGTCCAAGGGACTCCGAACTGAGAACCGAATCCGAAGTGGCCCCCGTTCGCAGTACGAAGGGGGGAGGGGCGTCACGAGGTCCCAAATCCCAAAATTTTCTAGAAAAATTTCTACCTAAAGAGTTCTTAGCCCTAAGTATTTAGCCCTAAGTACAGAGTTGGCCAAGTGTAAGGACCAAGTTGGCCAAGTGTAAGGGCCTCAGGACAGAAAAGTGGGCTTCTAGGCAGAGAAAGCTAGAAAAAGAACTCAATTCCTTACACTCCTTACACTTTGGGGGTCAAAGTGTAATGAAAGTGTAAGGTCAGGAAACGCTCGTAAGTGCTTGATCCATATAGACTTTTTCTTCTACTACTATCTATTCTTACACTCTTACACTTTAAAAAGGTAGTTTGTAGAGTAAATAGTAAAAGTAGAAAAAAGCCTCTTTTTAGGGGTTTAAGCATCCCAGGGATCTGGGGGAACCAAAGTGTAAGGCGCTCAAAACCTCCGAAATGGCATTTTCTCCTTTGAAATCAAGCACTTAGCGCCTTACACTTCCCTTACACTTTTCCCTGTTCTGAGTGTGGGTATTCGCTAAGTCCTTGATTCATAAGGCTTTTTTCTTGGACCCCTCCTTACACTCCCCTTACACTCTTCTGTGGCATACTCACCTCCCATGGAAAAAGCACCCAAGTACTTGCACGAAGTCCCGAGGGACATGGTGCTCATACCGGTCAAGGAAGTCCTCAAGCCGTTGACCGAACAGCAAGAGAAGTTCGCGCAGGCTTACGCGAGGGGTATGAGTGCCCAAGCCTCTGCCAGACATGCCGGATACCAGAAGCATGGTGCCGAGGTCTGGATCTTCCAGAAGCCTCAGGTGGTGAACCGGATCCACGAACTGCGCAAGCATTACGAAGAACAAGGCAAGATGACCAAGAAGAAGGTCATGGACGGCTTCATAGAGGCCATCGAGATTGCCAAGTTGAAAGGTGAAGCGCAGGCCATGGTGTCCGGTTGGAGGGAGATTGCCCGTATGTGTGGGTACTTCGAACCCATCAAACACAAGCTGGAGGTGGATGTCTCCGGCAAAGTGATCGTCCAGAGACTCCAAGGACTGAGTGACGCAGAACTGCTGCGCTTGGCCGAAGGGGAGTCGGATGTGATCGATGCAGACTTCATTGAAATTGATGACTCAAACAGATCTCTCCCCGCAGGACAAGGACCGACAGACTCGGGCGATGAGGGAGCTAGCTCGACGTGAGCTAGCCCGAAGACGCCTGATCGAGTTCACCAAGCAGACCCATCCGAGGTACAAGCCCGGATGGGTGCACCACGACATCTGCGCCCGTCTGGAGAGGTTCAGCCAGCAGGTGATTGAGGAGAAGAGTCCGAGGTTGATGCTTCTGATGCCCCCACGGCATGGGAAGAGCGAACTAGCCTCTATTCGTTTTCCTGCGTGGCACTTAGGCAAGGCCCCTCACCACGAGATCATCAACGTGGGGTATAACCTCGACCTACCTATGAAGTTCTCAAGGAAAGTGCGGGAGGTGGTTCGTGACCCAGTATTTGGTCCTGTGTTCCCTCAGTGCAAACTTGACCCGGAGTCTCAGTCCGCTGAAGCGTGGAACACCACCCAAGGTGGCGGGTTTACTGCTGCGGGTGTGGGGGGCGGTATTACTGGTAAGGGTGCCCACATCCTGATCGTGGATGACCCGATCAAGAACATCGAGGAGGCGGACAGCGTGCTGGTCCGTGAGTCCTTGTGGGAGTGGTACCTGTCTACGGCGTACACCCGTCTGGCCCCCGGTGGCGGGGTGCTCATCATCGAGACATGGTGGAATGACGACGACCTTGCCGGTCGTCTCCAGAACCTGATGCACACGGATCCTGAGGCGGATCAGTTCGAGATCGTCAAGTACCCCGCCCTAGCCGAGGCATATGAGTTCCGCAGACCTGACACCCTTGAGATTCTGCGCTTCGACGACCCGTCCGAAGTGGAAGCCTACAAAGCTGCCACAGGCATCGACGAGTTGGAGACAATTAGGGCCAAGGGCGACGCACTGCACCCCGACAGGTACCCGGTAGAGGCCCTGAAGCGCATAAAAGCGAACCAGACGCCTCGTCTATGGTCGGCTCTTTATCAGCAGAACCCCGTCCCGGATGAGGGGATGTACTTCCGCAAGGAGTGGTTTAGGACCGTGCCCGTAGTCCCGGAGCCTTACGGACTGAGTGTTTTCACAGCGTGGGACTTCGCCATCGGTGAAAAGACCCACAACGACTGGACAGTAGGGGTCACGGTCCTGCAAGACGAGCACGACAACCTGTTTGTGCTGGAGGTACGGCGGTTCAAGGGGGATTCCTTGCAGATCGTGGACGCCATCGTGGACATGTCCTCGAAATGGACCCGCCTACCCGGTGTCAGCTACAAGGTAGGCGTAGAAGACGGCCAGATTTGGAAGTCTATTCAGCCTCTGGTGAAGCGGCGCATGGAGGAGAGGCTAGTTTTCCCGACTTATGAGATACTGAAGCCCTTGACGGACAAGATGGCACGTGCTCGACCGCTACAGGGTCGGATGCAGCACGGAAAGGTCTTCTTTCCGGAACAGGCTGCTTGGTTTCAACAGGCCATGCAGGAAATGCTTCGTTTCCCGGCAGGAACACATGATGACGTCGTAGACGCGCTCGCGTGGGTTGTACAACTCGCGATCCGCGAGAACCCGCCGAGAGCGGTGGTTCAACGAGAACCGCCTTCTTGGAAAGAGAAGTTGGATCAGATCGAAGTCGGAGCCTCCTCCCACATGGCAGCTTGAGGCCCCACCCAAACTTAGGAGAGATTGAACATGCGCCGAGTTAAACTGTACCCCTCTGCGGACAACTTCCAGCGTTCCAACGACGACGAGGTTCAGCTGTCGTGGGCTATTGCCTACCTGTCTGGTCTGATGAGCAAGGTTCCGGACGACGAACAGCCGTCTGCGGTCCTCAAAGGCTGGAAAGGCCTCAGCGTGGAGTTCGATCACAAGCGGTCGCCCGAAGAGGTCTTCCGCGAACAGATTGCCGAGGCACGTCAACTGCTCATCAGTGCCCCGCGCGAAGGTCTGGATGCCCGTGGTGTCGAGAGGCTGAAGCAGTTACTGCTCCTCTAAGGAGAGCGTCATGGCAAACAGCCACCAAAAGCTCGGTCAGTTCGTCGGACGGGGTTTTCAATCCCGTACCGACGCACATCTGTTCCATCTCACGACGGACTCATATGCCGCCCACATCGCCCTTGGAGCCTACTACGAGGGGGTCATTGCACTTGTGGACGGGGTCGCTGAGACCTACCAAGGGCTATACGGGGTGGTACCTCTTGCAGTTCTCCGTAGGGGATGCGGGCAGCAGGGGGACGCTCCTTCTACTGCGGTTGAGGCACTTAAGGACTACCTACAGTGGATCGAAGCCAACCGGAAAGACATCTCCGACCGCTCGGTGATCCAGAACCAGATTGACACCGTGGTCGAGCTTCTGGCTTCGACCATCTACAAGCTAGAAAACCTGTCCTGAGGTAGGAAATGCCGCGCGATAACGCCAAAGCCAGCGACGTCTGGGTCCGATACCAATACGTGCGAGACAACGGGCATCTGGATTACGTCCGGAAGGCCCGTCAGTGTGAGGACTTCTTCTCCGGGTTGCAGTGGAACCCCGAGGACCTGTCCCTTCTCCGTGCTCAGCGCCGACCGGCCTTGACGATCAACAAGATCATCTCGACCATCAGCAACGTACTGGGTGAGCAGATCTTCAATCGCACGGAAGTGGCGTTTCGTCCGAGGAACGGTCCGGCGACGGAGGAAATCGCGACGGTTCTTCAGAAGGTGTTCATGCAGATCTCGGACAACAACCAGTTGCCGTGGGTCCGTAGTGATGTCTTCGCAGATGGTGTCATCACCTCCCGAGGGTTCTACGACGTTCGTCTCGACTTCTCGGATTCGTTGCGCGGGGAAGTTAGAGTCGAGCAGTTGAATCCGAAGAACGTGCTCATTGACCCGGATGGCGAGGAGTACGACCCCGACAAGTGGGGCGACGTTCTCGTTACCAAGTGGATGAGTCCTGATCAAATCGCCCTTTTGTACAGCGAAGCAGATGCCGAAGAACTCAAAGGCCGTCAGGAGAGCTTCTTCCCGTACGGTTACGATTCGATTGACCGAGATCGTGACCGTTTCGGCACACCTAGGGCAGTCACTTACGGGATGGGTCCCGAGTCTTCCCGTGGCACAGTTCGAAACCTCCGGGTTATCGAGCGACAGTGGAAAAAGCTTGACATGCGTCAGCACTTTGTCGACATCGCCACCGGGGACATGCGCCTTGTACCTCCTGAGTGGGACCGCAACCGTATTGCCTTCCACCTCCAGCAGAACCCTCACTTGACGGTGATCAAGAAACTTGTCCCTCGTATCCGGTGGACAGTGATTGCCGAAAACTACGTTCTTCACGACGACTGGTCGCCGTACAAGCACTTCACCGTGGTACCCTATTTCCCGTACTTCCGTCGAGGTCGCACGGTGGGTTTGGTGGAGAACCTGCTCGGTCCGCAGGAACTGCTTAACAAGGTCAGCAGTCAAGAACTCCACGTCGTCAACACCAGTGCGAACTCAGGTTGGAAGCTAAAAGCCAACTCGCTCAAGAACATGTCTGTGGCTGAGTTGGAGCAACGCGGCGCTCAGACCGGCCTTGTGATTGAGCTAGACGATGTTGGAAACGCGGAAAAGATCCAGCCGAACCAAGTCCCGTCGGGTCTTGATCGGATTAGCTTTAAAGCTGAAGAGCACATTAAGACTATCAGCGGCATCTCCGACTACCGTACTGGTTCTGCGCGGGAGGATGTTTCTGCTAAAGCGGTTAAGTACAACCAACAAGCGGGTAGTGCGAATACTGCTAAAGTGATGGACAACTTGCAGCGCACGGATTTCATCCTTGCGCGCAATGTCCTCGACCTCGTCCAAGAGTTCTACAGCGAAGAACGGATGCTCCACATCACCACCGACCGGATTACTGGTGCGTCGGAGCAGCTAGTGGTCAACCAGATGACCCCCGAGGGCACGGTTCTTAATGACCTCACCCTTGGTGAGTATGGCATCGCCATTACGAACATGCCCGAACGTGACACGATGGAGGATACGCAGTTCGAGCAGGCAGTCATGCTGCGTACTGAGGCTGGGGTCCAGATTCCTGACCGGTTCATCATTGAGTCTTCGCGCCTCAAGAACAAGAACGACATCATCAAGGCCCTTGAAGGCGACAAAGACTCTCCGGAGGCACAGGCCGAGGCGCAGCGGATGGAGCGGTCGAAGGAAGCCGAAGTCCAGAAGCTGGAGGCCGAGGCACTCCAGAAGAAGACTGACGCCGACCTCAAGGCCGCGAAGGCCAAACTTGAGCTTGCCAAGGCCGCGACCGAGGAAGGTGCCGGTGGTCAGGCCGAGATGGAGTACGAGGCCGAGATGCAGAAGCTCGACGCCGAGATGCAGCTTGAGTGGGAGAAAATGGAGCGCAAGTTCGAACTGGAAGCCGCCCAGATGCGCCAGAAGATGGAGCTTGAGCGCCAGAAGATGCAGCAAGAGCTTGCCATCAAGAAAGAGATGGCCGAGAGCGAGGCCCTTCAGAAACGCGCCCTTGCCGCCCATCAAGCTTCGTTGATGGAGAGCGAGTCGAAGACCCGCATGACCCAGCAGCAGGAGCAGGGTAAAGCGCAGGACAAAGAGGGCAAAGAGAAGGCCGCTCCGGTCTCGGTGAATGTTAACGTGCCTACCAGTAGCAAGAAGCGCCGTATGAAGTTCACGAAGAGCGACGACGGCTCTCTGGTTGGCGAGGAGTACGAGGACGACAATGAAGCTGATTCCAAAGCTAAAGACAAAGCTCCTGAGTGACCTCGCCCAGCGTGAGTGGAAGGTCGCCCTGTACTCCGATAAGGTACAGCGCGCCTTCTACACTACGAAAGGCGAGGTCGAGGGCACCGGGTACAAGGCAGGCGGCAAAGCGTGCCCGGAACGCTCTGTTGATGACAGCGACATCTATGTCGACGGCTCGGTAGTGTGGGATAATGCCTCGATTGAAGCCGTCGCCGCTCTCATTTACGACGCCAAGACAGGCGAAGGACTGTTTTTCGAGGTGTTCGAACAACCAATCCGCTCCATCAGGGATGAATTCCGCTTGGATTTCCCTGACGTAGTGTTTTCCATGACGTGAGGCAGAAATGGCCCTTCAGTATTCGACAACTCTTCGCAACAATCAGCTTGACCAGTTTGAATCTACGGTCGGAGCCGCTGGGTTGCTACAGATTCGTACCGGTGCCGCACCGGCAAACTGTGCCGCAGCCGATTCGGGCACCCTGTTGGTCGAGATCACGTTGCCGTCGGACTGGATGGACGCGGCCACTGGTGGCTCGGTCGCCAAGCTCGGAACATGGAGCGGGACCGGTGCCGCAGCCGGCACGGCGGCTCATTTCCGGATCAAGGACAGCACCGGCACGACGTGCCACGCACAAGGCACTGTGACAGCCACCGGCGGCGGCGGGGATATGACCGTGGTCAACACCAGCATCGCCGTCAGCCAGCCCGTCTCGGTGAGCACCTTCACCATCTCTGCCGGTAACGCATAATGGAAGCCACGTTCTTCTACAACGGCATGGCCGGTGCCCCGTCTTTGGGCACTGCGTCTGCGGGTGATTGCATCACCCTCCTCGATGCGTGCTTGGTAAACGGTTTCAACACCGTGACCCTGACCTCGATCACGCGTTCTTCCAACACGGCCACAGCGACCTATACATCCCATGGGTACAAGCAGGGCCAGTTGGTGACAATCTCCGGAGCCAACGAATCGGACTACAACGGTGTCTTCCGGGTCCTCACGGTCCCGGATGCCAATACGTTCACGTTCACCGTGGCCAACACCCCAGCCACTCCGGCAACTGGCACCATCTCTTGTAAGACCACGCCTCTTGGTTGGACCAAGGAGTACAGCGGCACCAATCTGGCCGCATATCGCGCACCCGCCGGTAACCGCAGGTATCTGCGCGTGGACGACACCCCGACGAACAACGTCATCGTCTTGGGGTACAACACCATGACCGCGATTTCGTCGGGCTCGGATCCGTTCCCGAATACCACCGCCGTCGCGGCCAATGGGTATCGGGTCGCCAAACCGAATGACACCAATGGATGGATCATCGTTGGCGACGACAGGCGTTTCTTCATGCTGTCGGCAGCGAGCACGACGTACTGGTCGGTACTGGTCTTCGGGGACATGCCCAGTTACAAGAGCGGGGACACGGACAACACGATCATCCACGCGGCGGGCCAAGCGTCCGACTCAGCCGGGGTTCCGTTTTACCTGACTCAGGTAGGGAATCAGTCTTCTACCGCGTCCCACTCGGCTACAACCGGTCCGGTCCTGTATCGCGATTACACCGGACTTGGCACCGTCGGTGCTTTGTTCTCCGTGCATATGCTTGCGGGATCTTCGACCTCGTATTACCCAGCCATGAGTGCAACGTCTGTCTTCACGGCCGGACCTTCGACCATCACAGGCGGGTATCACTTCGGATTCATTGAGATTCTGGAACGCATCTCTAGTGCCAACCAGCCTCGTTTCCGGTTGGCGGGGTACATCCAAGTACTGAACAACATTGACCACGCGACCCTCGACAAGACCGTTCTGCCAAATGCTGGTGGTTTCCCGTTTGTGCTCGTGACCTCTTGTACGGGCCTTAACGGTGGTTCTGGTTGCGGGTTCGTCTTCCCCTTGGGGGATTGGGAAACCATCTTCGCTACGGGGATCTAAGGCATGTCGTACGGTAACCCGGTTGGTATGCCGAGTTCTCCCGGCACTCAGATAGATCAGCCGGGTTACCGCTCGTTTCTTGAACGCACGGACGCAAACCAGAAAGTAATTGGCCTCCCAAAAGGCTCGGTCAGCAATCTCGTGTCGTTTGGCACCCCGTTCCAGAGTGGGAGCGGCACAATTACAGGCAACGTGTTCTATGGTACCGGGAGTACTCCAGCGCGAAGGTTCGTAGTCCTGCATGACACCTATACCCGGTCCTGCGTTTCATCGACTTTCAGTCGTGCATCTGACGGATACTTCGAGTTCCGCAATTTGCCCAAGGACCGGACGTACTATGTGATAGCGTTCGACACGGACCCCCCTTTCGACCGCACCGCCGAGGACATCGTGAAGCGTTCTGAGGCGTGGGACAACCTGACACCGGTATAACATGTCAAACGACGCTCAGATTGTTCTAACGAACACGGCGTCCACCGGAAGCACCGCAACACTGGTACTGGGTGGCGACGACTCCCCGCCTATTACGGCAGACGCCAGTCTGGCGCAGGCGTCGAATACGCTCGCCTCTAGTGCAACTGTTGTAGTTTCTATTGATTTTGGTGCCTCCCAAGAGGTACATACGCTAAATGCCGAGGGCTCTGTACAGGTACAGGCCGACGCAGCCCTCTCCCAAGAGGCACACAGTGTAGTAGCCGCTGCTCTTGTGAGCGTTGAAGTCGCCTTTAGTGGCTCTCAAGAGCACAGCGTGGTCTCCACGGCCACTTCGACCGTAGACGCGAGTGTCTCGGTATCTCAGGACAGCCACATCCTGTCGTCTGTCCTCGTTGTCGACTCCGGTGACGTCGTCATCGACGCAGCGTTGGCTCAGTCTGGGCAGACCCTGATTGCAACTAGCGTAGTTACGGTAGTTGCAAACGCAAATCTCAGCCAAGAAGCCCACGGACTGTCTGCCTCCGGGACCAGCGAAACCGCTTTTAGCGTCTATTTGGCACAAAATGGCCAAGTTGTAGCCTCTGAGGCACAAACTACCACTACCTTCGACGCAGATTTGGCGCAGGATGACCAGATCTCGTTGCAGCCAGTCGAAGCAGTCGTGTCTGTCACGCAGGCCGGAGACACTCTGACTTCGCGTTTGGCCGAGAGGGACACAGAAGAGGGGTCAAATGATAGCGAATCCGCACGACGAGAGGGAGTTCGTCGGCTACTCTGGGACTGGCCTGTACGTGATGTTCGTAAGGCCCCGGTCCCCAAAAACTTACCTGTACCCAATAGCGGGGTACGAGCAGTACAAACGACTCTGCGCTATGAACCCGTCCGCTTGCGTTCTGGTACTATTCTGGCGCTCGGCGGTATCCGTATCCGGGCCATCACCAGCATGACATCTGCCAAATCCGGTGTTACTATGGGCACCCTCTCTGCTTCCGGCAGCGACTGGAGAGACAACGAGGACCTCACTGCGGCCATCGCCGCGTTTTTCTAAGGAGCAACCATGCCTACTGAAACCCTAGACCGGGGTGACGCTTTCACGCCCACTGGTGACGAGATTCAGCAAGAAGAGTACAGCGTAACCAAGGACGAAGGGCAAAAAGATGCCGCCCCAGTCGAGGACAAAGCCGCCACCGAAGAACCCCAAGTTGAGGGTGAAGAAAAGGAAGGCGAAGAAAAGGAAGGCGAAGAAAAGAAAGAACGCGCTAAGTACATTCCTCGCGCACGTTTTGACAAGGCGCTAGAGAAGGCGAAGTCACGAGAAGCCGCCCTTCAGCAGCAGATCGCAGAGTTGCAGGCTGGAAAGCAGACGGCCAAGCAGACTGAGGACCTCCAGTACATTCGCGCTGAGATCGACGAACTTCAAGACAAGTACGAAGATCTCCTGCTTGACGGCAAGAAAGCTGAGGCCAAAGCACTGCGTACTCAGATCCGTGCCAAGGAAGAAGCCCTCATCGACTACAAGTCGTCGGTGACCTCCCAAGCCGCACGCGAGCAGACCATCGAGCAGTTGAAGTACGAGCAGGCGCTTGCCAAGGCCGAGACGGACTATCCGGAACTGAACCCCGATCACGACGACTTTAGTCCCGAGATCACAGAGGAAGTTGCGGATCTGGTCGAGTCGTTCCTTGCCCGTGGGTATCGTCGTCAGTCGGCACTTGAGCGCGCAGTGCGTTATGTTCTCGGAACCAGCCGCGAGAAAGCGACTGATCGGGAAGAAGCGAAGTTGGAGCGCGACAAAGCAGCACGTCAGAAGGCAGCGGACGCTAACACCAAGCAGCCGCAGTCCATGGCCAAGATCGGCGTTGACTCCGACAAGGCAGGTAAGTCGGAACGTGGTCCCGACGTGCTCCGTATGTCTCAAGAGCAGTTTGCGAAGCTGGACGAAGAGACGAAGGCCAAACTTCGCGGGGATGACTTCTGATGAGATACGAACGGATCGCCCGTGTCGCGCATGAAGTGAACCGGGCCTATTGCGAAGCCTGTGGGGACTACTCCAACGTTCGCTGGGAGGAGGCCCCGGAGTGGCAGCAGGCAAGTGCCATCGAAGGAGTTAAAGCGCACGCGCTGATCTCCCTCACTCCGCGAGAATCCCACGTTCTGTGGATGAAGCAGAAGCTCGCGGAGGGGTGGCGGTACGGACCAATCAAAGACGCATCGGCACGTACCCACCCTTGCCTCGTTGAATACGACGCCCTTCCGCCATGGCAGCAGACGAAGGACATCTTGTTCTCTGCCGTTGTCAAAGCTCTCCTCACATCAGGTGATCAATGAACTTCGGTCAGGCACTGGACGTCCTTCGCCAAGGCAAGAAGGTGAAGAGGAAGGAGTGGGACCGGGTCTGGTTGGCCACTGCCGCCAACCAGTGCCTGATCTACATGTTCCTAGACGGGGGCACACGTAACGTCACGTGGTCCCCGACGCAGGGAGAGATCCTTGCCGACGACTGGGAAGTCTCTGACTTCAAACCGGAACCTCAGACGGTGAAGGTTCCTCCGAACGATTTCTTTCGTGCAATGGGGGCGCGGTAATGGACCCAGAACAGTTCTATTACTACACCATGGGGTTCTTCGAGCGTAGTTATGAGCTACTGACCCCGGAAGAACAGGACACTCTTCGTCAGCGCATCAGCCTAGTACGTATTCCGCAGACATTGAAGATGCCAGTGGATGGCCTACGCCTTAACCGTCCCTGCGGTCAGCGGGACGAAGAACCCCCGCGAATGACTCAGCAGGAGTTTGATAAGATGCAAGCGCGGGAAGTAGCCAAACCACCAGACTTCATGAAACCCTAATACCTTGGGCCTTAGGGGTGTGCGCTTGCACACCCCTTTTTTATTTGCTACAGTCCGAATATTCGCGCGTGACCTGCGGCAGTGGTCACGGAGTGCCGACCTCCATCAAAGTCGAGTTCCGCGAGCCAGCGGCGTAACAGCAGGCAGACGTAGCTTGGTTTTGTTTTTTCAATCCATTGAATAGGAGGGCCAAAATGGCACTTACTAATTTCGCCGCTCTCACGAGCGAGCAAAAGACCGTCTGGTCGATGGACCTGTGGCGTCAGGCTCGTAACATGGCCTTCGTCAACAAGTTCCTCGGCAAAGACACGAACGCGATGATCCAGCATGTCACCGAACTCAAGAAGTCCGAGAAAGGTGCTCGCGCGGTCATCACTCTGCTTGCTGATCTGACTGGTGACGGTGTCGCCGGTGACCGCACGCTGGAAGGCAACGAAGAGGCGATGCAGACCTTTGAACAGGTCATCCGCATCGACCAAATGCGTCACGCCAACCGGCACGAAGGTCGCATGGCCGATCAGAAGTCCGTGGTCGAGTTCCGCAACAACAGCCGCGACGTTCTGGCCTACTGGCTGGCTGACCGTATCGACCAACTGGCGTTTCAGACGCTGGCTGGCATCTCGTACGCGTACAAGCCCAGCGGTGCCGCCCGCGTCGGTTCCGATCTGCCCTTCCTTGAGTTCGCTGCCGACGTGTCGGCCCCGACCAGCCGTCGCAAGCTGCGTTGGGACGGTACGGCTAACAGCCTGACGGTGAACGGTGCTTCGTCTGCGGTTACTGCGGCCGACACCCCGTCGTGGAAGATGCTGATCAATCTGAAGGCCTACGCCAAGGACGAGTACATCCGTGGCATCAAGGAAAATGGCGGCGAGGAAACCTTCCACGTCTTCATGACCCCGCAAGCCTTCGCGAAGCTGAAGATGGACAACGATTACCTGCTGGCTCTGCGTCATGCTCAGCCGCGTGGTGACGGCAACCCGCTCTTCACCGGCTCGACGGTCAAGGTCGACGGCCTGTACCTGCACGAATACCGGCACGTTCCGAATACCTCGGGTGTTGCCAGTGGTTCGAAGTACGGTGCCCTTGGTACCATCGAGGGTTGTCAGGTCCTGTTCTGCGGTGCTCAGTCGCTGGCCATGGCCGACATCGGTAACCCCGAGTGGGTCGAGAAAGGCTTCGACTACGAGAACCAGCAGGGCATCTCGGTCTCGAAGATCCTCGGCTTCCTCAAGCCGAAGTTCAACAGCATCTACGCCGGTAGCGTCCAAGACTTTGGCGCGATCTCGGTGTACTGCGCACAGTAAGGAGAACTGAGATGGCTGCACTGAAAGCAACTCGCACTTCCCAGCGTCCGCTGGTGGCGACCTTCGTCTGGAACTTCGACGACACCATGCTGGATACCGGTGGTGTCTCGAAGGACTTCGGAGCCACCAACACCGCCTCGACCGTTTTCGAAGTCATCAACCTCCCGGTTGGTGCCATCGTGATCGGCGGGTCGGTGGTGACGGAAACGGCGTTCGACGCGGCGACTTACACCGTGTCCATCGGTGACTCTGGCTCCGCCACCCGCTATCTGGGTGCCACGGACGTCAAAGGCGCTGGCCGCACGGCGCTGGTCCCGACGGGCTATCGGAACACTGGTGGTCTGAACCTCCGCGCCACGGTGGTCCCCGCTGATGCCTGCACGACCGGTAAGCTCACGCTTCTGGTTGAGTACATCATCGACGGCAAGTCCGAAGAAGTCACCCCGGTCTAACCAGACCGTGTCTGACCTAGAGGGGGCTTCGGCCCCCTCTTCCCCCTCCCCCTAGTTGACTGGAGTTAGCCATGCCTATGTTCGTACTCGGCCGTAACTACGTCCTCACCACCACCGCCGGTCGCTCGATTCAGTTCGAGAAAGGAAAGCCGACACTGGTGCCCCCCATGATGGTCCGTGATGCTGTGGCCATCGGTGCCACTCCTGCCGACGGCAGTGAGGTCGATGTCCTCGAACCGGATACCATCGATACCACGCCCAAAGACCCCACCGCCCGCAGTGGGCAGATCTACAAAGCCATCGAGCAACTCGTGGCCAACAACCAGCGCAAGGACTTCACCTCCGCTGGCTCTCCTCACGTCAAAGCCGTCACTCGTGTGTTAGGATGGGAACCTGACCCGCGCGAAGTCGCGCTGGCGTGGGGTGAATATCAACTTGCGAAGGCCCAAGCATTTGAGCAGGCCCAGCTAGACGACTCGGTAAAGGAATAAACCATGACCGCTGCCGAACTTAAAGACCTGTTTCGGTCGATGACGTTCGACGCGGTCACTCCGTACCTGTGGTCGGATGTAGAGGTTTATACCTTCATGGACCTCGCACAGAAGCAGTTCTGTCGCGAGGTCGAGGGAATCGCCGATTCGACCACCACATCTGTTTGCGCGATCCCGGTGGTAGCGAACGACGTCTTCGTTCCTGTATCCAACAAAGTCCTCAAGATCCGACACGCTCAGCGCCGCTCGGATGCAAGACCCCTCACAATCCTCAACTTTGAGGACATGAACCAGCCAGCACTGCAAACCGACTACGGTTTGCAGCAAGTACTTCGTCTTGACTCCACCACTGGACCCCTTTCTTCCGTTGTCGTCGGTATGGAGCCGCACAAACTGCGCCTCGTACCCGTCCCCGCCGCAGCCGACACCATCGATCTGATTGTCTATCGCCTGCCGCTGACAACCCCGGCCACGACTCCCACCCCAGTCGGCTTCGAGATTGACGACCAGCATCACTACTACCTGCTCTACTGGATGATGCACCTTGCTTTCCTCAAGCAAGACGCTGAGACATTTGACAAAGGAAAAGCGGATTTGTATCAGGACATGTTCCTTGACTATTGTCGAAAAGCGAAAGAGGAGAAGGACCGCCGCGAACACAAATACCGTACCGTCGGATACGGGGGTATTTGATGCCAAGCTTTCTGCCGAGTTCGCCGGAAGAAGTAGTAGCCGCCACGACCGCCATCATTGCGAGCGCGGGTATCGGCGTGTACTCAACATGGCGCTTTTTGCGTCGACAGATGTCGCGGGACGACGTCGATATGCGCAGGGATCGCGCCGAGGCGGGGATCATCTCCGTCCTACAGGAGCAAGCCATGCAAGATCGACAGCGGGCTGAGACGGCAGAGAAGGATCGGAACAACGGTATGGTGGAGATTGGCAAGCTGCAAGGCCAAGTTACCGCCTTATCTGCCATGCTGGAAGCCGTAAAGACAGAACTTCACGAGACCCGTGAAGAACTTAAAGCTACGCGTGAGGAGTTCCGTGCAACGATGGCTCAGCGCGATCAGCTTCTCGAGATCATTCTGGAACAGGTGAATGCTGGAAATAAGCTCACTAAAGAGAATCATGACGCGCTGTCCCACATCGCGGCTGGCCCTCTTTCAACTGCCGCTTGAGCAGACATTCGAAGAATTTGCTATAGACACGCCGCTCCGACAAGCGGCGTTTTTAGCACAGATCGCGCATGAGTCGGGAGAGCTACGCTATGTTCAAGAGATCTGGGGACCCACGCCGACTCAGCTACGCTACGAAGGGCGGCGAGATCTCGGCAATGTTTACCCCGGAGACGGCTATCGTTTTATGGGGCGTGGCCTCATCCAGATCACCGGCAGAGCCAACTACGAAGCGTGTGGCGAAGCTCTCGATCTCGATCTGCTCGGTTCCCCTGAGCTTCTGGAGGAACCCCTCCATGCAGCACGTTCCGCTGGTTGGTACTGGGACTGGCGCGGGATCAATATCCCCGCCGACGTGGGTGACTTCGAAAGGGTCACGCGTCTAGTAAACGGGGGCCTCAACGGCTTTTCAGATAGGATTAGGTATTACGAACGGGCACTCGAAGAGCTAGGGGCATGAAGGCGTGGGTTATATGGGTCTTATCGGGTGTTATTTTGGCGCTAATTTTAGCTTCGGCTATCTTCAGCGACAATCCAGCCATGCAGCGCCTACCCGGCATGTGGAGGGACACGAATGAATCCTTTGATGTTTCTGATGATGCCGCGTGTCGCCGTGACCCTTATAGTTGCAATAGTTCTCGTAGTCGTGGGTACGACCATGTATACCCGCCATACCCGCGCCGTGAACCGGGCGGTTACGGCCGAGGCCCAGCTTACGGCCGCGAGCCAGCAGATCGCCGCGATGAACGCGGCGGTTACGGCGCTGGAAGCCCAGATCAAGGAGACCGAGGTTCTCCGGGCGCGTACCGAGACTACTCTAAAGGAGCGGATCGAAAATGAACGGCGATTGGAAAGGGCGCTTAGGCGTCTTAGGGGAGACCTTGCGCGGCTACGTGCAGAAGACCCCGTCGTGGCTGCTTGGGCTGATAGCAATCTTCCTCCTGCTATCGTTATTCGGTTGCGCAAGCTCTCCGACGCAGCCTACGACGGTGACGGTAACGAAAACCCAGTACCTACCAGTCCCCGCAACCCTGACCCAGCGGCCCCAGCTTCCAGAACTACGGGGAGAGACGAACGCTGACCTGTATGGCCTCCTCCTTGAGTATCGAAAAGCACTGCTCATGTGCTATGGAGACAAGGAGCGCATAGAACAACTGGAAGTCCCTAGTCGGTGATGGGTTGGTTGTGCCGGGTGGTTCCCGGTTATAATCCCGATAGGGGGCAGTCCGTGCCGCTCCACACGTGCCTGCCCCCACCCCCTATAATAGTGCCTTCACAGGAGATCCTGAATGGCTAACGCACTGTACGACAAAGCCCGCCAGCGGTTTCTGGAGGGTAGCTTCAACTGGAACACGGACACGATCAAGGCGCTGCTGGTTGATACCGGCGCGTACACCGTGAACCTGTCCACGCACGAGTTCCATTCGGACATCTCGGGTTCCGCGATCATCGCAACTTCTGGCGCATTTACTGGCAAGGCCACTACTGGCGGCGCGGCAGATGCCAACGACGTAACCTTCACTGCGGTGTCGGGTGCATCGATTGAGGCCATCGTGATCTACAAGGACACGGGTGTCTCTGGTACTTCGCCGCTCATTGCGTATATCGATACAGCTACTGGTCTGCCGATCACGCCTAACGGTGGCGACATCATCGTTACGTGGGACAACGGTTCGAACAAGATCTTCAAGCTGTAAGCCCATGACGACGATAGCCGCCAATCGCGAGATGATGGCGGCGGACTCGCTCGTCGTGGTGGGGGACTTGTCGTTCCCATCGATCAAGCTCGTCCGCTTTGAGGACGCCATCATTGGAGCCGCCGGGGACTCGGATGCGTGCCACCTGTTTTTTGAGTGGTGGCCCATCCGGGACAGTTCCAGATTCAAACTCCCCAAGGAGTTCGAGCTTGAGGCGCTTGTCCTTACGCATACCGGTCTGTACCGTTACGGTACGACGGGGAAGGCTGATGTTGTATCTGATGGACTGTGCGCGATTGGATCAGGCGCTTCTCTTGCCATTGCCTCCCTCGACACTCAAGTCAAGATGGGCCATAGTCCTGATCCGCGAATTGCGGTGGAAATGGCTTGTCTGAGAAACCCCAACTCCGCCCTCCCAGTTCAGTACTACACCTTGGATCAACCGTATGAACACGATACCCTGCCGGTCATGTGGGGAGTTGCTGGTTGCAAAGGGCGGAACGCCCCAGTGCAAGCCATGCGCAAGAAAGGAAGCAGGAGAACTTAACGACCGAATCGTCGCTAGGTTCCATGCCCAACCTGAGTACGAGAACCTCAGGGCCGGGATACAATACGCGGTTAGTACGGCGCTTAAACGCGCTCTAATGGAGATCTAAAATGGCGATCCAAGTCTTTCGGTCCAATCAGTCTGGTGCCCCGACACTGTCCGGGCAGGCTGGCGCACTCATCACTCTTCTCGATGCCTGTCTTGTTAACGGCTACGCCACCGCTTCCGTCACCAGCATCACGCGCTCATCTGCCACAGCGACGGTTACGACTGGCGCGGCCCACGGATACGCTACGAACGACTGGGTGACCATCTCTGGTGCGACGGAGTCGGACTATAACGGCAAGTACAAGATCACCGTCACGGGGTCGACCACGTTTACCTACACGGTTGCCAACTCCCCAACCACCCCCGCGACGGGCACGATTTTGCATCGTCGTGCTGCTGCTGGGTTCACCAAAGCCTTCTCCGGCACCAACAAAGCCGTGTACCGTTCGTCCGACGGCTCCGGCAACCAACTGTATTTCCGTGTTGACGATGCAGGCGGCACCTCCGGCGGCGCGCTTGAGGCTCGGTTTCGCGGCTACGAAACCATGTCCGACGTGGACACGGGGACTAACCCGTTCCCCACCGTCGCGCAGAATGCCGATGGCTGGTTCGTCTACAAGTCTCAGACGGCTAACTCGACGGCCCGCCCGTGGGTGCTCATCACCGACGGCAAGACGGTGTACTTCTTCAACTGCGGGGACGCTACGGGCCTCACGGCACCTACAGGCAACTACCACTACGGCTTTGTCTTCGGGGACATCATCTCCTTCAAAGCCAGTGACGCTTACTCGTCCATTCTTGGCGGTATGGCGGGTAGTAACGCGCCGACTTCGCCTCAGCAAGCGTGGGTGGCCCCAATTGTGGGCTCCAGCGGCACGCTGTCTCCGGCCACTTCCCACGGCTCTCTGGGGCTTAGCGTGTGCCGAGACTATACGGCTACGCAGTTGTCCACATTTGCACAGGTCTACGGCACCGGTATCGTGACCGGCACGATGGGTTCTTCGGCCCCCATCTCCTTCCCGCATCGTCCCGACAACGGCTTCTACCTCGCCCCGGTCCTTCTGTGCCAGTCGCTCACCAGCGTGTCGTCGTCTACCCACTTCCGTGGGCGGATGCCCGGTCTGTACGAACCACTGCATGGCCGCGCCCTTAGCGCGTGGGACACCCTGACCAACATTCAAGGACTCAGTGGGCGTACGCTCATGTTCTTGTATGTCACCAACGGTTCTACCGCCGGGAGCGTTATGATTGACCTCACCGGAAACAATGACGCATGGGATTGATAAATGGCCGCGCACCGCTACTGGAGGCTGTTCTTCCTTAACCCGGTATCGTCTTCCGCCGGATGCAACGTCTCTGAAGTTGAGATGCGTGAATCCATTGGCGGGGCCGACGCATGTACGGGTGGAACCGCCATCTCCAGCGGCGATGCGAGCGGGACCTACGCCGCATCGAAGGCGTTCGACAACGACACGTCGGCTGGTAACGGCTGGTCGTCCGCTGGCAGTACCGGACCTAACCACTGGATCGGGTATGACTTCGGTTCGGGGGTGACTAAGGACATCGCCGAGATCGTGGTGTCCGCCCCTGCCGCGTACGACGCTAACATCACCTCGTTGAAGATGCCGTATGCCTTCGCCCTTCAGTGGAGCGACGACAACGTCACTTGGTCTACGGTATCGGGTGGCACGTTCTCACATCCGTTCACCGCAGGCACATCTCAAGCAGTTGCTACTCCCGCGTTCGACGGCACAAACCAGACCAGCCGCCAAGTCCCGCAGTGGAACAACTACCGAAAGGTGGAGACCATCTCGAACACGCCATTTCAAGCCGCACGGGCAGACAGGTTCAGCACTCTGTCCCGTGTGAATCGTCGTGGGTGGCGTCCGTATCGTTGGACTTCGTGGAGTGGGTCTAAGTACATCGCCGGTTCGACCACCTCCCTTGGCGACCCCGTTCAGCGTACTGTCCTGCTGATCAGCCAGAAGTCCAGTGAGTGTGTTGACCGGATCGACACCGACGCCAGCGGAGCATACTCATTTACGGAGTTGGGAGACGGTCCGTGGACTGTCATGGGCGTTGACCAGTCTGCACAGCAGAACAACGTCGTCTACGCACACGTCACAGCGACGTAAGGGGTAGGCCATGTCCTACTCCCCGCCCGCCGGTAGCTCTGTCGGACTGGCGTTCGCCTCCGGCTACCAAAAACCGCTAGCCGGGGACATAAATATTGAGTTCGACACCGTCGTTGCTGATCTTCGGCAAGTCGGTGGGTTTGCGTCGTCAGCAGTAGGTATCCCGTCCCTGCTTCAGTCCCGCTTTGTCCGGGCTATCGGAACTGAGTTCACGTCCTTCGGTACTGCGTACGCAGTCATCGACAATTCCCAATTCGTCACTGCGACGGGCATTGCGCCTACGTCAGATCCGGCAGCGTTCCAAGTTCAGTGGACTCAGTACGCGACCGCAGAGGGCATTGCCTCCGGTGAGTTCGTACCGCCGCCCATCCGCGTCAACAACGCAGGTGCGTACCAGCCGCCAGCCACTACGAACCTAGTCCTCAATTGGCTAGGCACTCCGTACACCCCGCCGACTACTCTGAACCTCATCCTTGAGTTCGGCGCAGTTGGTTATGGTCGAGTAGACGGTGCCACGCTGTTTGACCAGAGTGAGTTTGGAACCGTTTCGGTTGCGTCCACAAGCGCAGGCGTCTCTGTCCCCGGCTTCTCGTCCAGCACACTCGGCACCCCGTCACTGACCTTCGTCGGCGCGAGCTACATCTACTACGCGGGCGGGATCTTCTCGGAGACCTTCGGCACCACCCTCGTCAGTCCACGTTACATATATGTTACTGGGTGGGAGAACAACTCTGCCGTCGGCACCCCGCCGCTGGTGCGAGACAACTTCATCCGCCCAGAAGGAATTGCCTCTTCGAACCTCTTCGGGACTCAGTACGTCGCGTGGGAGGTGCAGCACATAACGGTGCTGACCGGCATTCCTGCTGGGGACGTCGGGTCGAATACCATCGACTTCACCATTCGTACGGTCTACCCGACCGGATGGAACTCGTTCACCCCCGGCGTTTTTGCGCTCGCTAATACTCGGTACTTGTATCCCTCGGGCTTCGGGAACGAGGAACTGGGCACTCCGTACGTAGGTGCTGCGTACCTGTTTCCCACGGGCATCCCGCCTCTCAATGCCTTCGGCACTCCGGACGCTCGTCTGGCTGTCCAGTACATCGTCTCCCGTACTGCGAGCCAAGGTGCTGAGTTCGGGCAGGCGACGATCTACAACCTTAACCAGTACGCCTATCAGTACTGGGAGTTCGACCTTCCGCTTACGGAATGGGGTTCGCCGGTCTATAACACGGTCGAGAACGTCAACCGTACGATTGGTGGTCAGGGTTGGCGCGACAGCCGCTTCGGTAATTCTCTGGTCGAACGCGGATTCGCCACACAGAACACCACACTCGGCGAGCAGACTCTGTGGGGCGCGGACACCTTCATCGATTTTGCGGTTCGATATCGCTACCTCGATGGTTGGGACTCGTTCGCGGCACCCAGTCAGATCGACACAATCGTCTACAACAACGCGAGGGTCGTCACCCAGACTGGGTGGGATTCTGCCCAGTTTGGTCAGGCAGAAGTCCTAAATCTCAATCGTGAATACCGCATTCCCTCGTTGGATGATCAGGCGAGCTACGGTACTGCGTTCATCGCATACGCAATCCGTACCCTCACTGTCCTGCAAGGAGTGCCGTCCGAGAACGAGGGCCGCTGGCCAAATGAACTGCGTGTATCGAGCAACCCGGAGTACATCGCGCCGGATGGCATCGACTCGTTCGCCCACGGACCGCTGCCGCACTACGTCTACGAACACTTCAACATTGCGTACGCGAAGTCCATCGCGCCTAGGGACTTCGCCCCCGGTGAACCCCTCATCGAGAACCGGAACAAGACGCTTGCACCCGACGGCCGTCCGTATGACGAACACGGCACGCCGACCATTGAGAACTACATCAAGTACCCGTTCATCGAGGGTACGGAGTTCTTCCAATTCGGAGACGAACTGTCTATCGGGTACAAGACCCGGTCGATCTACGTCACGTCGTGGACCAGCAGCCGGTTCCTAGACACCAACCGCATCTACCGTGATGGCCCGGAGCCGCCGTCTCAGCAGTACGTAATAGTGCCGTACTTCGGTGCCAGCCCTCTGTATGGGGACGTCGGTGTACCCACAATAAATCGGAACCAGATTCGCCCCGAAAGCTGGGTCGACAGCGAGTTTGGTACTCCGGTATCTCGGGACAACTACATCCGGGTGGTTGGCTTCCTGTCCTTTTTCGTCGGCGATGCAACCGACGCCACCGAGACTGCGGACCGATTTGGCAACCTGCTATCCAATACGCCCCAATGGACGCGGCCCGTCGGAATCCGTTCCGGGAACTTCGTTGACTCCGAGAACCCCGAGAACCCCGCCAACGACTCCTCGTTCATGGGTTTCCCCCGGATCACGCCGTCGTACATCGTGCAGGACGACAATCCGGTGGACTTCGACTTGGGCAGTACGTACCCGTGGTGGGGGTACCCGGACGTTAGCCTGCGCAATCGGACAGTCGCGGTTCAGTGGAGACAGAATCTGTCCTCACCCCCCGGCGAGGTCTTCGGCGATGCAGAACTAACGCTGCGCCGCAGATACATCTACATGTCTGGTAGGCAACAGACTCGTTGGGGCCGACCCACCCTGACAACTCCGACAGTCGAGACGATCAACCTCGATACGTTCGGGTATGACGCCTCCGCCATAGGCGAAGCAACAATCGCTTGGACCGGGCCGTACACTCAGACCGTCGTTCCTACGAGCTTCACCGGTTCGTTCGGCACCACTACTATCGACCTTCTGAACCGGGCCGTGTATCCATCCGGTATAGAGCACATGGCGGCATACGCCAACGGTACGAACAACATCTTCACCACGAACTCTCCGTCCGGTTTCACGGAGGGAACGTGGGCACTTGGGTTCCAGTTGGTCACTCCATGGGGCATGGCGCTGGTCGGCCCGCCTCGCCGCGTGTACCCGTCCGGGTGGAACAGCTTCACTTGCGGGTTCGACACGCCCAACGCGTTTTATGACTTCAATGGTTTTGTGTCTCACAAGATCCGTACCTACTTCCTCGATGGGTTCGACGCCTTCGAGTACTCGTACACCGGCACCGGGCCTTGGGGCAACACCCGTATCGCCCATAGGCCGAGTCTGCGGTCCTTCCAGAGCATCCTCTCGACCCTCAGTCTCGGAGTGCCTGACGTCACCAACGGGATCCGCACTGTATACCCGTACAGTGTGGCCACAGGCTACAATGTAGGCTCTCCGACCGCGTTCCACCGAATCATCGTCGCCGGGTGGGAATCCTCGGTCTTCGGTGACATTGACAGATGGGAAGAGGGTAAGGTAAAACCCTATGGGTCGGATACTTCGTTGGTTAGCCACCTTGCACGCCTTACTAGGGTGGTGGAACCTGCTTCGTTTGATGGAGAAGTGGGATCGGCTTCTGTCGGACGGATCGCTTACCCAAGCGGATTCGGCGGGGAAGGCTTCGGGGAAGGCCCCTACATCGTCAACGAATGGGACTGCAACTTCCGGGTCGTCGCGGTCAACGCCTCCGGTGGCGAGCAGTTCGGAACAGCGAGTGTCACATGAAAACTGAACGCTTCCCTTCTATCACCCTCGGGGTGGACCTATTGAGTAACGAGACCTCGTTGCCCAAGGGAGCCGTTCGTGAGGCCGTGAACGTAGATATCGACCGGGTAGGGAACTTCTCCCGCCGACCGGGCTATACTCGCGTCGTTGCTCAGAGCGGATTCCACAGCATCAAGACCCTGCCTCAGAGCGGTCTGGTGCTGGTGGCGCAGGGCTCAGACCTCAAGCAACTCAATCCCGACAACTACAGCCTGTCCACTGTGTTCACGCTTAACAGCCCAGACCCTGTGGACTACACGGAGCACGATGGGAACCTCTATTTCTCGAATGCAACCACAATCGGATGGCTCCCCAAAGGGGGTGCTGTTCTACGTACGCTTGGGGTTCCGACACCACCTGCTCCCGCAGCAGCGGCCTCTGGAGATGGATCACTACTTCCGGGACGGCGAATGGTGGCCGTTACCATCCTCGATGATCTGGGCGAGGAATCTGGTAGTAGTGAATACGTATCCGTTGACGTCGCCTCCGGTGGTGGAATCAGCCTGTCAAATCTCCCTACTTCCGGAACACGGGTCCGCATCTACATGACTCCTCCGGACGGAGAGGTCCTCTTTCTTACGAAAGAATTGCCGTCCGGTAATTCGTCTACCACGGTGACAGAGGACCTCCAACTCAAGCAACTGGACACTGCGGCACTGGTCCCCATGACGCCGGGGCGCTTTGTCCGGGGGTATAACGGTCGCCTATATACTGCCAAGGACAAGGTCCTCAGTTTTTCTGAACCATTGCGTTTCGGACTAACTTTCCCCGGTCACAACTACATCCAGTTCAACGACACCATCACGTTCATCGAACCCGTGGTCAATGGGATCTACGTGGGTGCGGGTCCTAGGGTCTGGTTCTTGGCTGGCGACGACCCCAAGAAGTTTCAGCAAACCCCCGTCAGTCACCACCGCGCCATGTCTGGGTCCAGCCTTCTTGTCCCGCCGGAATACTTCCCGGACAAGATGATTCAGTCCTCGTACCCCGTCGCCATCTGGCTGTCCACGGCAGGGTATTTCGCCGGTCTCCCCGGCGGCAATATTGTGTCAATGCAGCCAGATCGTGTTAGGATTGCGGCAAGTGTCGGAAGGTCGGCTATGCTCGTCCGCGAGGGCAGAAAACAAGTCGTAACTCCGGTAAACTCTATTTCCACGGCGGCAAGTGGGACCGCCCTTGACTCCACTGTCTAAGGAGACTTTGATGTCTGATCTGCAACGCCACGCCGCCGAGTTCCGTAGTGCGCTGGAAAATCACAAGTACGAACTGAGCCCGGACGGCATTTACATTCCGGGTGCCAAGGTCTTCGTGCAAGGGGTCTTCGGCCACGATGTGAACGGGCAGGAATACCGCGAGGATAAGAACCTCGTCGTCAACGAAGGCCTGCTACACATGCTGGGTGTCGAGCTTTACAGCACGACCAAGATCAGCACGTGGTATCTCGCCCTGTTCTCGGCGAACTACACCCCCGCTGCGACCCTGACTGCTGCCACCTTCCCGGCGACGGCTTCGGAGATCACTTCCGGCACTGAGGGTTACACCGAGTCGGTCCGTCAGACCTACGTCCCGGCGGCTCCTGCGGCGAATGCGATCACAAACACCGCATCTAAAGCGGCGTTTACCATCGCCACCGCCAGCACCCTGACCGTCAACGGCGCTGCCCTGCTGTCGAGCAACGTCAAGGGCGACACGTCCGGTGTTCTGTTCGCTGCGTCGAAGTTCTCCGCGACTCGTACGCTTCAGAACAACGACGTCTTCAACCTTAGCTACCGGCTCCAACTGACCGCGAGCTAATCTCATGGCGCTGTACGATGGTTTCCCCATCGTCCGCTTTGAGGGTGATAGACAAGCAGGCCTTGCCCTCGTACCTGAGGGCAAGCGCCTTCTCTATCAGGTCCAGCAAGTAGTAGAACGGGCGAAGATCCCGATCTATTCCTTGACGGAAAAGTTCGGCGATGACAGCTACATCACAGCGATGCACGCGGGGACCACTCGCGTGATCCTCATTTCTGTCAACCCGTCCACCAGCGAAGACAGGTTCGAGCTTTCTCCCGACGGCCCCCTCCCGGACTTCTACTCTGGCGTCGTATGGAAGTCGGGGAAGCTGGATACCGTTGAAGACAAGTCCGTCAACCCACCTCTTGTGTACAAGGTGGTGAGCGAATTCGGCCCTACGGCACCATGTGCTGAATACTTCGCACCAAAGGATGCCTTCGGAAAAAAGCCTCCGAATTTTGCTCGTCAGAAGAACAAGCGGCTCGCGGTACGTGCGTCTACCAGCGCATATCCGGAGGCGTACGTAGCCAGTCGTAACTTCGAGACGTCGCTGTTCACACAGCTTCGCCCGTCCATGTGGACAGGCACTATGGCCAAGGTGGTGTCGGTCATGTTTGGCTACGGCTTCATGCCGAGTAATAAGCGCAAGCTGCCTGACGGCAAGACCATCCCACAATTTCCTTTGACCTACGACTACAAGTGGACCCGCACACACGGCGTCTACATTGGCCGAAGCGCCGACAACAAGATCGAGCCTTGGCTCATCGAGATCAGCATCACGCGCGGCGTCATCGCCATGCCGCTGCGCCTGTTCCCTCAGACGAAGTCCAAGGCCGGCGGGGACGGGGACACCAACAGGTGGGCGCAACGACTGAAGAACAACGGGTATGGCGATGCGGGCGAGCAGGTGATCGAGCTTCTCGGGGGGCTCCCCACAGGTGCTGCCTTTCCGTCTGGTGCTGACCTCGATGCCGCCATCGCAGATGGTACTGTGTTGCAACTGAAGACCGCTGAGGAACTGGCCCCCTTCTACGACGGCGGGTCGTACTTCTCCAGTATGCAGGGGTGGTGCTTCAACGATAAGGGAAACGAGGCCCACAACATCACGTGGAAGTACGACACGGACGGAATCATCACGTCATCCGCATACCAGATCTCCATTGATATCGACCCCCTGAAGCAGTTCCCTCTCGGCCGCAAGCCGGGGGAAAAAATCGCAACTGCTACGGCCACATTCAAGCTCACCCGGAAGGGGAGGATCTGGTACGGCAGCAAGACGAGGCCGCTTCCCGTGAAGTTCTGGGAGCCGTTCGCCAATAACGGCTTCGGCGCGCTGCTGTCGTTCTTCGGACCTAACGAAGAGGGCCGTTACCCCGGTGACGATCCGTCGTGTCCGCTGCAAGATACTCCTATCTGGATCGGGTTCCAGAACAACCAAGCCAAGACGGTTAGCTGGTACTACAATAACGCGACGTGGGCAGCGACAAACAAGAGTAGCGAAAGTTCAAGTATTACCCCAAATCCAGATTTCCCGTCGGACCCTACCCCCGACAGCGAAGTGTATTTTGAAGGGGACCCCTTCCAGTGCCGCTTCGGTAATAGTTACTCGTGGCACTCAAAGGAAGGCGCGTGGTTTGTGCCGCCGTTTGTATATACAACTGATGTTGACGACCGGACGGAATGTGGGGACAGGGAATCCCACTTCTACTACACCTCGAAACTGATTGCCCAGTACAAATGGCCCATCGAGTGTTCCGACTCGTTGGAGAGACCCGGCTGGTTCCAGTGTGTGCAGTGGGAGGGGTACTCGACTGAATATCGGCGGGAGGACATTGAGGGCAGGCTATCCGGCTCTGCCGTAGTCTTCCCGGCGTACTCGCGCAGTGGGTACTACTACGCGTGGGGCGAGATGACTCCGCAGCCGTATGAGCACTATATGGCGCGCCCCGAAGTGTTCTACAAGGAACAGGCTATTTGGGGGCGTAGGCACACAACCTCTCTGTTAGGTCACCTTGATAATCCGTTTACGAACGGCGACAGATGCACTGCGCAAGCCCAACCAAACGGTAGCTACGAAGACGGCGGCGTCTCGGTCATATATCTGTCCGGGTATATGCAGTCTGAGTTGAACACATCGTGTAAGCCTTTCTACGATTCGCTTAACCCCAAGGTGGACAAAGTACGCCGAGTTACTTCATACGGATGCTCTCCGTTTTATAACGGCGGTTCCGAATGCTCCGGTGTAGGTTTGGACGGGGCAAGCTTCATCATTTCGCTTGTGAAACTATGCGACGACTGGGAGGCGTCGGGCAAGCCATATGCGATCGGGTCCTTCGATACTTGGGTTGGTCAAATGCGGAAGAGAGGCGACTGGTTCGACCCCGTGCAGTGGAACAAGACCCTGCCCGACAGGTATCAAGCCCGTATGGCCTACTACGCAAGCGACGGCAACATACACCCCTTCACAATCACATACAACGACTTCCTAAACTACCAGATAACCTCGTCACCTACTCCCATGGGGCAATTTCAGCGGATGTGGGCGTCTGAGGCGGTGTTTGGGCAGTACGGGGCTCTTTTGAGCGATAATCTCGATACGCGGGGCGGAAAACTAGTGACCAAAGGAGTCGTCCCTACCTACAAGGACGACAACGGTACCTTGGACTTCGGATGCTTCATCGGAGTGAACGCTCCCTCCGACGACTGATAACCCCGAAAGGTATATTTCATGGCTAACCCCTGCGAGGATCTTGAAGACTTGACGGCAACGTCCGAGACCACTGAAGAAGTGGTCGCGGCGCTTTGCATCGACACGGTCGACAATGCGGAAACCTACACCCCCATTGTCAATACCTCGTACGAAGATGTCATTGCTTGTACCGAAGCGCTAGACCTCAGTCATTACTACGACTTGGTGGACAGCGTGGCTACGGCTCTGGACTTCACGAACACGTTCCTGCGTGCCGTGACTGAGATCCTAGACACCTTCCGGGCATCTGACGAAGCAGTTTCTGGTTTCACCATCGTGCTTACGGACACGGTGGCGCTGACCGAGACCTACGAACCGCATCTTGACCTCGGGATGTCGGATGCAGTCGCACTGACTGAGACGGTAGCCCACACCGCACTAGCCAACCAAGCTGTGACCGACGTCGTGGCTTTGCTGGACACGCTCGTTGGCGGGATGGAAGACAACCTTGTCGACACCGTCGCGCTGGCCGAAACACTGACCCCCGAGACGTTCGTGACTACGTCACTGACGGATACCATAAACATTGTCCCGACGGTCGAGACGATTCAGAGAACCGCGCAGACTCTGGAAGACTCCGTGGCCACTTCGGACGGACTGCTGTCGGTCTCGGTCCTCGTCCAGAGTCTTGAGGATTTTGCCGACATCTCGTCGTACGTCTGGTATCAGGACACGACGCTTCTGGCGTGGCAGATGAACACGGAGACCACGGCGCTCAACTGGCACACCAATTATGGCTTCGAGTCCATCGCCCAGTACAACGACAAGGTCTTCGGTGTTTCGGAAGATGGAATCTTCCTGCTGACCGGCGACACCGACGCAGGCACGCTCATCCCGGCGAGCGTCAAGTCAGGCTTCATGGACTTCGACAAGCCGCAGGTAAAACGGATGGAAGGTGTCTATTTCGGGTATCATGGCGGTCAGATCCAAGTTACTGTGGATGTCTATGGCCACGGCGGCGGGTCAAACACGTACACGATGCCTGCAAAAACTGTCGCTGCCCCCGGCTCTAACCGAGTGATCCTCGGCAAAGGGCTGGCCAGTCGGTATTGGCGGGTCAAAGTTTCCAACTTGGACGGTGGTTATTTCGACGTAGATAACATCGAATTCGATGTGGCGGCGTCCAAGCAGCGGAGGATTTAATGGCGAACTCCCGTATCGAAGACTTCTTCGGCCCCGCCGCGTCTTACGCAGACCGGGCGGCTGATGTCGTTGAGGCTCGTATCAGGGACGCAAAGACGACGGCCGACGCACTGCGCATAACGGCTCTGTCGGCGCTGGCCGCACTTGGTAATGCGAAGTTCTCCATCACGGAGCCGCCGCCTGTCCCGCCGACAGTGACGAATATGGACACCTCGCCGACGAGACCTTCGTCGCCGCAGCAGAGGAGCTTTGGTTCGATCACTACGCCAGTGGCACGCGAGGCACCCGCGCTGGCTGACGCCTCTGTCGATGATGTGGCCATCCCCGAGTTCGTTCCGTCCATCGACAGCTTGGTCATCCCCGACGCACCTGCGGTCACGGTGTTCTCCAAACCGGAAGTTCCGGTCCCGGACAGCATCACTCTGCCCACCGCTCCTACGGAGAACATTCCTGAGTTGTCCGGACTGGTGGCTCTGGACATCCCGACCTACCGCTTTCCGACGCTACCGGTGTTTGACTCCGTCGCCCCGACGTTCACGGCATCTCCGGTCTCGGCGGTCATGTCTTGGGCCGAGCCGACGTATGCCCCGACCATCATTGACGACTCCGTGTCTGCTATCCAGCGCATCTTCGCTGGCGGCACCGGCCTTCCTCCTGCCGTCGAACGCGCTCTGTTCGAGCGCATGGGGGACCGGGAAGACGTTCTGGTTGCCAAGGCGGTCAGCGAGGCGATGGACGACTTCTCCTCGCGTGGTTTCCAGAACCCGCCGGGGATGCTGGCTTCGCGTATCGACGCCATTCGGCAAGAGGCCATGTTGAAAAAGCAGGGCGCTCACCGCGACCTGACGATCAAGTTCGCTGAGTGGGAGATCGAGAACTTCCGGCTGGCGATTCAGCAAGGCATTGCCGCTGAAGGTGTGTACGCCAACATCTGGCTCAACGGGGTGCAGCGTACGTTCGAGGCACAGAAGTTCCAGATCGAGGCGTCGATCCAAGTCTATAACGCCCAAGTCTCGCTGTTCAACGCGCAGATGTTCGGCTATCAGACCGCCGCGAACGTGTACAAGACCAAGCTCGATGGCGCTCTTGCCGAGCTTGAGGGCTACAAGGCCCAGATCGAAGGCGAGCGTGCGAAGGCCGACATCAACAAGGTGCTGGTGGATGCTTACGAAGCCAAAGTCCGTGCCATCCTCGGGACTGTCGAGATCTACAAGGCCAAGATGGAGGGAGCCAAGGTCCAGTCCGATATTGCTCGACAAAAGATCGAGATCTATCGGGCACAGGTCGAAGCCTACGCCACTGAGGTGAACGCGGACAAGTTGCGCTTCGACGCATACAAGTCTCGTATCGACGGTGAGTCGGCTAAGGCTGGAATCCTTGAGGCTGAGTCCCGTGCCTACGCTGCCCGAGTCGAGGGTACCAAGGCCGGGGTCGAGGCGCAGAAGGCTCGTGCTGAGGTTGTCATCGAGAACAACAAAGCCGCCATCCAAGCGTTCGTCGCCCAAGTGGAGTCGGACAAAGCGCGGATGCAGTACGAGCTTAGCGCAATCCAATCCGCTGTAGCTGGGTTTGAAGCCGACGTCCGCCGCTTCTCTGCCGAAGCAGGCCAGAACGCCGAGTATGCGCGCGTCGACATTGCCGAGTTCGAGACGAACACTCGCACGCAGATTGCTTACTACCAAGCCGCTGTTCAGCAGTACACTCTGCGGACTGAACAGATGCTGCGTGAAGCTTCGCTCACTCTTGAGTCGATGAAGTCCGTGGCCCAAGTTGCCGCGACTCTAGCGGCAGGTGCGATGGCCGGGATCAACGCTGGTGCCACTCTGGGTGGTCAGGCCAACCTCAACGCGTCGGGTGCTCTACAGGGCCAAGACCAGTTCTCCATCCAATACAACGTGTCCAGCGAAGGGGCACCCCCTCTAATCGGTTGAGGAACACATGAAGAGCAATATCAGCAAGTCTTTCGAGTCCAAATCCGTCCTCCGAGCTTATTCGGAAGGCGGCTTTGTTCAATCGCTGCGCAACGCCATGGGGATGGGCAACAACCCCCAGCGCCGCAGCCGCATTGACCAAGCGGTGGACCAAGCTACCAGTGCTCCGAAACAACCGGCACCCCCGCCGCCCCCGCCACCGCCCCCGCCCGAAGATCGCAAGATCCACTTTTCTGCTGGCGGGTTCGTGGGCCGGGGTCTCAACAAGGCTTTCAGCAAAAATGACAAGGAGCTTCTGATTGACACCGTTGTCGGCGGCGGTCTCGGTATTGGCGCTGCCGCGCTGCTTACGAGCAGCGACGACGACGACGACGAGAAGCGTAAGAAGAAGAAGAAGAAAGGAGAGGCCTATGCCGACGGCGGCTACGTCGTTGACGACGAAGACGTTGGCGTGGTCGCCCCCGGACTTCAGAACGGCGGTCCTCTGCGTGGCATGGTCAACGACCGGATCAACATGGCCGGTGGTGGCCGCGTCACCGGCAAAGGTGGTCCCCGCGAGGACAAAGTCGGCCCTCTGATGCTGAGTGCTGGGGAGTACGTACTGCCTGCGAAGACTGTGCAGCACCTCGGCGGGCCGGATCAGATTGATGATCTGGTGCAGGCTACGAACGACGGCCGCGAACCCGGTGCCCGTACGGTCAAGGGTGGCAAGATCGGTGCAGCGGACGGCACGGCTGTTGACCGCCTGCGCGGGCTGGGCGAGAGGATTGGGTACGGCGCAACCAATGCTATGAACAAAGGCGCGGAGTATACGAGGAACGCGGCTAACGCCGTCAGTGACATCAATTTCAGAGAACTGTCTGCTGCCGACATGGCCAAAAAGGCCCAAGACGCCGCCACTGCCGCCTCCGAGCGCGTTCGCGCAGCAGCGGGCGAGGCAGTCAGGCCAATGGTCGACAGCGTCCGCAACGCCGCCACTGCCGCCTCCGAGCGCGTTCGCGCAGCAGCGGGCGAGGCAGTCAGGCCAATGGCCGACAGCGTCCGCAACGCCGCTGGTACGGCACGAGAATTCTTGGCTCAGCCCGCCAGCAAGCTGGGCGGGCAAGTCGGGTCCGCTACCGCACGTGGCGCTGATGCCCTCCGTTCCCTCGGCCAAGGCGTCAGTGAATTCGCCTCAGGTGTCCGCGCTGGATACGAAGGCCCCGCCAACTCGCCCGCACAGGCTGGTGCGCAGGCCGCACGGGTAAATCCGAGCATGGTTGGACCGGCAGAAAACATCGACCGCGCCGCCACTCAGGCAGAGCGTCTGGCGCGTGGCCAAGCACGCGCTGCCGCCGACCCCCTCACTAAGGCTGGTGGTTTTGGCGGTGGTACGCCCCCGACGCCCCCCACTGCGACCGCTACTGCCGCCGGTGCACCTAAAGGCTCGCTCATTGGTCGAGGTGTGAGTGCCGTCGGCCGAGCCATCGCCCCCGTCGCTGCTGTTGCGGGCGGCTGGGAAGCCGGTCAGATGGCTGGCAACAAACTGTACGATCTCATGTCAATCAACGAGACCGACGACATGGGTGCCAGCATCAACGGGGCGCTCCGTATGATTGGCCTCGGCGTGGATGACTCCGCGTACCGGAAATATCGTGCTCAGCGCGGCGGTGCGGAGATGGTGAAGGACTCCGTGACCAACGGGGAACTCCCCGCGCCGACAGCAGCCGTCGCAACCCCCGGTGCCGCCACTGCTCCGACGGCGGCTCGGCCGACGGCCCCAACCGCAACCCCCGGTGCTACGGCTGCTGCACCCGGCACTGCGGACGACACGACGTTCAACCGCCTGCGCCAACTGGGTATGGAACTGCGCCCTGACCTCGGGGACGCTAACAACATCGTGGCCAAGATGGGCAACAACGCCTATGTGGGCTTCGGTAATGGTAAGCCCATGGAACCCACCGGTGTCCGTTTCGCCTCCGACGCTGACATTGCCCGCCTGCGCAACATGTCGAAAGAGGACATCGAACGCGGGTACAAGAAGCCCATGCAGGTGTCCCAGTACAACGGTGGCGACGGAAAGTTCTTCGGTCAAGAGGCTCTGGAGCGTTCTCGCGCCGAAGGTGAGCAGAGGGATCAGCTTAGGGAGATGACCCGCTTCCGTCCGAGCGTCGGTGCTGGCATTATGGCTCAGGAGCGTTCGAACATCCGTGACAACGCCACCCGTGCTGCGGACTCAGCCCTTCGTGCTCAGGGTGTGCAGGACAGTATCCAAGCTCAGATGCGTGGTCAGGACCTCGTGGCGCAGAGTAACGCGCTCAACAACGAGACCCAGCGCATCGGCCAGATCTTCGCCGCGAAGACTGCTGGTGACCGCATGAAGTTCGACGTTGCCAATACGATGCGCCAGCAGGCCAACAGCGACCGTGAGTACCAACTGAACGTGCAGAAGTTCGGCATCGAGACAGCGAACAAGCTGCGCGATGACAACTTCCGTATGTCCGACGCGGCTACTAAGCGTCTGAATGAGTTCACTCAAGGCCGGTTCATCAATCCCGAGACGGGCAAGCCCGACGCGGAACGCGGCCAACGCTTCCAGCAAGCCGCCATGTCGGTCATGGACAAGAAGTTCTTGGAAGCTGACCCGGCAACTCAGGCCCGCATTATGGCCAACGCGGCGACGAACTTCCAGATCTTGGAGGCGTTCAACGAGAACGGCGGCGTCTGGTCGAAGACCATCGACACTCTCCCCGGAGAGATGAAGGTCCGTGCAGCCGAGATCGCCGACTGGACTAAGGGCGCGTCACTGTCCGACATCATGAAGAGCAAGGTACAGGAGATCCTCGGTATCGGTTCGCCGGGTATGGTCGTAGACCCCGTGTCCGGTGAAGTCCGGGGCCGCGCCGGTGCCGCAGGGGGCAATGCTGATAGACTTCGTCAGATGCAATAAGGGAGTATCTGATGGCTGAACTGTCCTCTTTGCGCCGTCTCGGTGGTACGGCGCTTTCTGACCTTGCTGAACAGGATCAGTTGACGCTCGCCCAGCGGATCGTGAACGAGAACCCCGGTTCTACAGTTCGCGGGTTCCGCGCAGGCCTGACGGGCATTTCAGCCAACTCCTACGCCAACGAGGCGCTCGACGCCGAGCGCGCTGGTGATCTCCCTCGCGCTTCTGCACTGCGCCAACGTGCTATGGAACTGGCCGGTGAGGCCCAAGCCATTACACCCCCCGTCAACAGCGTGGCTGACATCAACTCCCTGTCCTCTGCGGGCGAGTTCGCCAAGGGCATGATCGGGCAAGGCGTCGCGTCCACCCTTCCCGCCATCGGTGGTGCCGTCGCGGCTCGTTTCCTCGGCCCTCGTGCCCTCGGCCCTCTGCGCGAGATGGCAGGTGCCGCAGTGCCCTCGTACTTCCAAGAGCGCGGCGAAGCCGCAGTCGGCCAATATGCGGACCCCGTGGCCGCTGCCGCTCCGGTCGAGGACCGAGCACAGGCCGCTACGGTCAAAGGCCTTGTTAACGCGGGGATGGAAGCGTTTGTTCCGGCTGGCCTCGTTCGTAACTTCGCTACCAAAGGTGCTGGCAGGAAGTTCGCTGGTGAGCTCGGCGAGAACTTCGCCAAAGAAGGTATTACGGAAACCGGGCAAACGCGCGTCGGCCAGTTGGCAGCAGGCTATGTCAATCCCGAGCGTGACACCTCGAAAGACAGGCAAGAACTCATCGACGCCTTCGTCGGTGGTGGTGTCGGTGGTGCCGCTATGGCGACACCCGGAGCCCTCCTCGCTAACATCCCCGCAGCAGCGGCCTCGTTCCGCGACAGCCCGGTAGTAAAGGACACCCTGTCTAAGCTCGACGTCAGAGACCGTATCAACCGCCTGCGTAATGCGGGTGACGACAAGGCACTGGTCGGTGGCTCGTTCGAAGAGACGATGGACAACCTCAAGAACGCCGGTACGCGCGGAGCCGAAGCAGCTATCAAGACGATGCAGGAACTGCTGGCCGATCCGAGCATTCCGCAGAACATCAAGGACTCCTTGTCGCCGCTCGACCCGTCCACGCCCGAAGGCCAGCGTATGGTGGGCGAAACCCTCGCCGAAGTACAGGCACAGCGTGAAGTCCCCTCGGCCTTAGACAAACTCAAGGAGTTCGGGAGCAAGCTCACGCGTATGAACGAGCAGGACCCTGAATCCATCAAAAAGGTCGTCGGTGCTATCACCCCGCACCTGCGCCCTGAGGCACTGCGTGCTGCGCCACCCGAGCACCTGTACGAGCTTGCCAAGGTGCTGGGCAACCTGTCCGCACGTGAGGCCGAGATTGACGACAACACGCTGCGTGCGTTTGGCGGCTTCAAGACCCTCGACGCACTGACCGACAACCCTGAGGCTCTGCTGGACTCCGTCGGCCTCGCTGTCAGCAGTGAGCGCGCCCTGCGTAACCGCTTCAACAAGCTGGACTCCGCTTCTGAGGACGCAGCCAACGGTCCAACAGCTTTCTTCGCGAAGGCCCTCCCCGCCGAAGCCCGGAGTGTGTTTGCTGAATACAATCCGGCAGCACAACGTGCGCTGTACCGTCGTCTCGGTGGTCTGATCGATGATGTGGCCAACGGGCGACTGAGCACTGAGAAGGGCCAGCATCAAGCCGCTATGCAGCAGCTTGATGAGGTCTTCGGCAAAGACGGCGCGTCCGCAGTGCTTGAGTTCTACAGCCGCAGCAACAACAAGCTGCGCGACCCGTCTGCCAACGGTGTACGTACAACTGGCGTACAAGAGCCCGCGCGCGGTGAAGAGACCGCTCTGGACGAGGACGTGGCGGACTCCCCCGACGAAGGCCTGTCAGAATCCACCGTCTCTACGTCACACATCTTCAAGAACCCCGAGCGCAAGATGCCGTTCTACGCGGACGAGATCGACCTCGGCAAGGACCAAGTCCGTGAGGCACGTGGTTCGGGTAATGCGAAGATGGTCCGCTTTGGTGAGTACGTCGAGTCCGAGAAGGGGGACCTCGTGTCTGAGGCCACGCGTATTCGCGACGAGCTTCAACGACTCAATGAGAAAGACGCAGGCCGCAAGAACGACATGACCCCGCAACGCCGTGAGTGGATGAAGCGTCGTCAGAGCATGATTGAAGAGATCGATCAGGCGCTCAACACCAAGGCAGCACGTCGCGTAGACGAGCGCACGCACACTGCACGTCGTGAGCTTAAGCGCCTTGAGACTGCGCGTGAAGAACTCATCTCCAAAGGCGTTGGGGAGGCGGACATCGCTGAAATCGACGGCATGATCGCGGAACAACGCGCTCGTGTTTCGCAATTCCAGAAGGAGTTCATCAGCAGCAGGAAAGATGCACCTACGAACGCAAAAAACGAGTCACTGAAGGCTGTGTACGAAGTGCTCAACAAGTACGCGGTCGGCAAGATCGAGGGAAGTCAGGACGTAGGTGGGTTCACGGCGGACGACCGCTTCATCCAAGAGGCGAAGGCAGGCCTTAAGAAGCGCACCCGTGTGGCCGACGAGGCGGTGTCGTTCACCACGAGTGACGGCGGCACTCTCAAACTCCACGTGCCCTCTTTGATGCGTGCTGCACGAAGCCGGATCACTGACGAACAGGGCCGCAACGAGGCAGAGCGCAGCATCAACGCCTTCACCACGGCCATCACATCCGTGCTGAATCGCCCCGGTATCACGGGGGTAGAGCAGGGGGTTGAGAACAAGATCCTCGGCAACAAGTTCGCCAAGGAACGCAACATCGCCGCCAAGAAGTTGGCCGACGTGCGGGAACAGAAGGACGATGCGTTCAAGACCAAGAATCGTGAGAAGTTCCTGCGCCTTGAGGAGCAGGAGAAAGACCTTGCTGACGCAGTGGCGAAGATGGACCAGTTCGACGTGCGCTTCGGTGAGTTCGAGGCAATGCGTCAGGATGAACAAAACCTGACACAAGAGATGGACAAGCGGGTCGCTAAGCTCAAAGAGCTTCGCGAGAAGCGCGGGAAACTTGGTGCCTTCATCGACGCGTGGGCCTCGCAGCAGGGGGAGAACGATAGGGGCTGGCCTAGAACTGAGAAAGCTGTCGAGGCTGTTGCCAAGGCCACTGGCCTCAAGCCGTTGACGGTCCGCGCACAGATGGAGCGGTACGGTAGCGGCAAGGCCATCAAAGCCAAGTTCCGCGAGTACCGCACTGAGATCGCCAAGCTGGTCAACTGGATCGACCACTGGAAGACCGACGCCATGTCCACCTACGAGGAGGACCCGGATGCTCGCGAAGGTGCGACGGACTTGTTTGACGAGATCATCGAGAGTAACCCGCTTCAGATGCAGCGGGAGGAGCAGTTCAAGGACCACAACCCCAATGAAGACGGCCGTGCCGCCTCACTCACTGGGCCGAGCCGCAACAAGGCAGACGTGAAGTCCTTGGAGCCCGCGCTCAAGGAAGTCGTCGCGCCCAAAACTGAAGAGAAAGAGCGCGACCGCCGCGTTGAGCGCCAAGAAAGCCTGCTGCGTGAGGAAGCACAACGTGCTACCCGCGAAGGAGGTCTGGAGGAGGGCGTTAAGCAGGCCGAGAAAGCGGCTAACGACAAAGCGCGCATTACGAAGCGCGACGAACAGAAGACGAACCGTCGCCGCAAGCAGATGGACGCCAAGGACGTCAAGAACGTCACTGAGGCCATTGAGCGTATGCGCGGCAACGACAAGATCAAGGTGGTGCTCGACAAGCTGGCCAAGGACCTCGGTGGTTCGGGACAGTGGGAGTTCAACACCAAGACGAAGGAGCGCGTGATCTACGTCGCGGCCAACGCTACGAACCCGCTGTCCGTGGCGTACCACGAGTCACTGCATGACTTCTTCCACCTGCTGGGCAAGAGTAAGGAAGCGCGTGCGCTGAAGGCGCAGATGACGCAGTTCGCGTCCAGTCCTGCCGTCAAGAACCAGTTGAAGAAGCTGCTGGCCGCGCACCCGAAGGCTCTGGCTGCGATGGAGCACCCGGAGACTGGGCAGGAAGAGACTCTGGCCTACGCCTTCCAGTTCTGGTCAACGGGAGATCTGAGGGTGGGTCCCGCCACTCAGAACTTCTTCCAGAGAATCATGAAGGCCATCCGCGACATCCTCGGCATCATGTCCGAAGATGAGAAGGTGCTCGCCGTGTTCCGTGCGCTGCACAACGGCGATCTCAAGAACCCCAGCACTGTGTTTGAAGTACTCAAAGACAAGCGCATGGAGACCTTGCGGGACAAGGCTACCAATCTGGCCGAGCCGATAGTCAAAGCCTCTGACAAGCTGATGGGCACCGCCATCGACCGGCTGATGAACACGAACGTCAAGTCGCTGACTGAAGTCGCCGACATGTTCCACAAAGACCCGAGCCGCGAGGGCGGGGAGATGGGCTTCCTCCAGCGTCGTTCGATGGAGACTGGGAAGTGGCTCAATCGCCTACAGACGATACTCGACGGAACGACCAACGAGGAGCGTCGGGTTGCGCTCGAAGAACTGCAAGCCATGAACCCGCAGTCCGAGCTTGCCAAGAAGCTGGCCGGATACCTCGCGGATGCGAAGCAGTACCAAGACGACAAGGGCGTGAAGCGGCGCGAGTTGAATCCTGACTATGATCCGGACGACGACGACCCCGAAGACAAGTTCATTCTCGTTACGCCGCGCAACGTGAAGAACTACTTCCCGCGTATCTGGGACCCCAGCGTTGTCCGTGCCAAGCGCGAAGAACTGGTTGCCAAGTTCATGAAGGACGGCGAGATTGAACGCGGCGAAGCAGAGGAGATCGTCGAGCGCCTGATGGACAACAACGGTCAGGAAGACATTACTGAGGGTGCGGTCCGGCGTCCTGCGGGCTTCACGCCGTGGCAGAAGGCTACCCTTGGCCGTCAACTGACGTTCATCAAGCCCTTCAATGCGAAAGAGTATGCGGAGTTCCAAGAGAAGGATCTCTTGGACATCATGACGCAGTACACGCACCAGATGGTCCATCGGGCGGAGTACGCTGCACGCTTCGGCAACTTCGCTGAGAAGATCGTTGGGAAGTTCAGGGAAGCCAGTGCTCAGGGCGCTACGAAAGAGGAACTGGCCGACGCCGCCAAGGCTGTGCAGGCGATGGAAGGCACGCTGAACTGGAACATGGACGACCGGCTGCGCAAGGTGATGGCTGGTCTCATCACCTACGAGAACATCGTGCTCCTGCCGTTCTCCCTGTTCTCCAACCTGATCGATCCTCTCGGCGTGGCGCTGCGCTCCGGTGACATGAAGGAAGCGTGGAACGCTCTCGTTGAAGGATTCAAAGGAATGATCTCCAGCGACCGGGACGAGGCGTACCTGTTGGCCAAGGAACTCGGCATCGTTGACGAGACCAACGTGATCGAAGCGATGGGCATGGTCTACAACGGCAAGTACATGACCCGCACGCTCAAGCGCATCAACCAACTGTTCTTCCGCTTCAACGGCATGGAGTCTTGGAATGCCCGTATGCGTGTCGCTGCCATGCGTGCAGGCGAGCGCTTCATCGCCCGCCACCACAAGGGCGAGAACGAGCACTCCGAGCGGTACATGAAGGAACTAGGTCTGGATAAGTGGGACGGCAACAAGGACAGCAAGGAATACAAGGAAGCTCTGTTCCGCTTCGTTGACGGTGCTGTGCTGCGTCCCAACGCAGGCACGCGTCCGGTATGGGGTAGCGATCCTGCGTGGATGCTGGTCTTCCATCTGAAACAGTTCACCTTCAGTTTCCAGAAGACGATCATGGGCCGTGTGGCGCACGAGTTCTCGCACGGAAACACGCAGGCTGCGTGGGTGCTTGCCTCGTACGTACCGTTCATGATTGCGTCCGACGTTCTTCGCGGTCTGCTCACTGGGGATGTGCGCGCGAACTGGGACATGTGGGACTACCTACTCAACGGTGTCACTCGTTCCGGTGTGCTGGGTGTCGGTAGCTTCGCTACTGATGCCCTCGCAGATGCGTCGATGGGACAACCTCCCGGCATCTCGCTGCTTGGTCCTACGGCCGGTCACGCGATCTTCGCAGCCGAAGGTCTCGGTCCTCAGAAGGACTTCAGCGATGTGCTGTTGAGGTCTGTGCCTGCGTCACCCCTAGTCAAATCAATGACTTAAGAGCGGTGTTGACGGCCCTTCGCGGGCCGTCTAACATTCGTTCTCCCCCTACAGCACAAACAAGAGGAGACACTCTGTGTCCACACTTCCTACGCCTTACCAGACCTATATCCACCTGTCTCGCTACGCGCGCTGGCGCGACGAGGACAACCGACGAGAGACGTGGGAAGAGACCGTCACGCGGTACTGCAAGTTCTGGAACGCGCGCTTCGGTGAAGTCTTCCCGTACGAGCGCGTCAAGAACGCAATCTTGAACCTTGAGGTCATGCCTTCGATGCGCGCCCTCATGACGGCTGGTCCTGCCCTTGACCGCGACGAGATGGCGGGCTACAACTGCTCGTTCGTTCCTATTGACCATCCGCGAGCCTTCGATGAAACCCTTTACATTCTTATGTGTGGTACGGGCGTCGGTTTCAGTGTGGAGAAGCAGTTCGTCGAGCAACTCCCGCCGGTACCGGAGCTACATCGGTCCGATTCCGTGCTCGTTGCTGCTGACAGTAAGGTTGGTTGGGCGACTATCTGCCGCCAACTCATCGCAATGCTGTATGGCGGATATGTCCCGAAATGGGACCTCTCCAAAATCCGTCCTAAAGGCGCGCGACTACGGACTTTTGGAGGTCGTGCATCTGGACCAGAGCCGCTGCAAGATATGCTCCAGTTCATCGTGAATGCGTTCAAAGGCGCGCAGGGGCGCAAGCTCTCGCCTCTTGAGTGCCACGATATCGTCTGCAAGATCGCTGACTGCGTGGTGGTGGGCGGTGTGCGCCGTTCCGCTTTGATTTCTCTCTCGGATCTCGGCGACTCGCAGATGCGCGGTGCCAAATCCGGCATCTGGTGGGACGAGCCGCACAATGGAATCATCCGACACGGGCAGCGTGCCTTGGCAAACAATAGCGCAGCTTATGATGGACGACCGGACATCGACACTTTTATGGATGAGTGGACGAGCCTTGTTCACTCGAAGTCCGGAGAACGTGGGATCTTTAACCGTAAATCTGCGCGGCTGCAAGCTGAGCGAACCGGGCGACGGCCCACAGCCGACTGGGCATACGGTACTAACCCTTGCGGGGAAATCATTCTCCGCCCCAATGGCCTTTGTAATCTCACAGAGGTCGTTGTTAGAGCAGATGATGGCCCCGACGATCTTCTCCGGAAGGTGGAGCTTGCGACTATCCTCGGCACCTTCCAGTCCACCCTCACCAACTTCCGCTACGTCCGCACAAACTGGAAGCGCAACGCCGAAGAAGAGCGTCTCCTCGGTGTCTCGATGACCGGCATCATGGACAACGCGATCCTGCGTAGTACTAGCGACGATACTAAAAAGCTGCTGGAAGAACTCAGAGCACATTCAATCAAAGTCAATGCGAAATGGGCTGAGAAACTGGGCATCAATCCGTCGGCGTCCATTACTACGGTCAAACCGTCCGGCACTGTGTCCCAACTGGTAGACTCTGCTAGTGGCATCCACCCCCGCTGGTCTCCCTTCTACCTCCGGGCTGTCCGTGCTGACAAGAAAGACCCTCTGGCGCAGTTCATGCGTGCCGCTGGCTTCCCTGTGGAGGACGAGCTTCAGCGTCCTCAGGACATGGATGTCTTCACCTTCCCCCAGCAAGCACCCGCAGGTGCGCCCATGCGGACCAGCCTCTCAGCCATCGAGCAGCTTGAGCACTACCTCATGTTCAAGGAGCACTGGTGCGAGCACAATCCGTCCATCACCGTATACGTACGTGACGAGGAATGGCTGGGCGTCGGTGACTGGGTTTACCGGCACTTCGATCAAGTGGGTGGGGTCTCATTCCTGCCTCATTCGGACCATGTCTACCAGCAGGCTCCTTATCAGGATCTCAGTGAGGATGAGTACAAAGCGTGGGTGGCCAAGATGCCCTCGGGGATCGACTGGTCAAATCTAGGCGACTACGAGAAGGAGGACGCCACGAAAGGCACGCAGGAACTCGCGTGCGTGTCCGGTGCCTGCGAGATCAACTAATGCTCCTACGTCCTGTTCTCAAGAATGTCGACTATGAGGGGGTGCGGTACGGGGACTGGACAGTCCTCGATCGCGCAACAGTTCGGAAAACAGATCGGGGAGGGTATGTATACAAGTGGTTCTGTCGATGCGCCTGCGGCAACGAGCAGTGGGTCACTCGTACCAATCTTCTGTCAGGTAGAACGAACCGGTGCTGCAAATGCCATCGCAAGCAGCTACGAGAAATGGCCGGTTCGAAGCACCCCAACTGGCGTGGATCAGGATGCGTACCTCAAACGATTTATTACAACGTCCTTAGAAACGCCGCCCGACGAAACATACCTGTACAGCTTACGATTGAGGAACTTTCAGAACTGTTCCATCGCCAAGACGCTAGGTGCGCGCTTAGTGGGATTCCACTCCAAATGGGGAAAACAGCTTCTTTGGATCGGGTGCGCTCAGATAAACCCTATGTCATCTCGAACGTGCAGTGGGTCCACAAGACCATCAACATGATGAAGGCCAGCCTCAAGCAGGGGGAGTTCCTTGAGATATGTCATAGAGTCGCGACGCACGACCATAACGGGAATGGGAACAGACTTCTCCCTCCCTAAGTCAATAGGCAAAAATAAAATGGCTCTCTAGCCGCAAGCTAACAAAAAAAAAAAAAAAGCCCCGTCAGAACGGGGCTTCTTCATGTGTGGGCGGCTCTTTCGCAGGGCGGTAACGCTCACACTTCTTCAACTCGAACTTGGTCTTTCGGATCCAAGTCGGGAAGGGCCACGCCGCCTGCGGGTGCACGGTCAGCGTTACGATGTCCGGGGCGATCTCCTGTACTGTCGCGATCAGTCCGTCGATCAGGAAGGTGTCTCCGACGACAAGGCGCATCTGGCTGTCTCCTTGGTTATTACTACGGGCACAACGAGGATTCTAGCGTACTGAGCAATTGCACAGAAGACTTTCCGATCCGGAGTAAATAGGGCGAAATACGCGGCTTCTATCCGTTTCGATGTATCGTTTCCTAGGTAGAAGTGCCCCGCCCGATAGGGGTTGTATGTCACGAATTGACCCCCACTGATTTCTTTCGATGATGACCACCCACTCGCCAGTAACTTGCCAACGATAAACGCGTGTACGTTCTTCTTCCTCTCCCGCAGAACGCGGTTTCTCCCCGCTTGGGATACAGAAAACGAGCACTCGGCTAATGCCAAAGTGGGGGTTGTTAAGGCTACTCGCCATCCGTTGGGTCCTTTCTTCTGCACACTCCACTGTTTGCGGTGGAGATTCCAGTACACGCGCACCGTCTCCATGTTCTTAGCCCCAGAACTTCCACCAAGGCCGGGTGTAGACCGGAACGGGGGGCTGCGGGACGGCTTCGAGCAGGGCATCTTGCAGCTTCCGATCCTCGCGCTCAATAGTGAGCGCGTGGTGGGAGTCGATCAGCCACTGCTTCGCATCTTCCTCGTTCTCTAGTCCTTGGATGCCCAGACTGTTGAGGTACTTCATCACACAACGCCGACCACCAACTCTCTTGGATTGGGTTACTTGTTCCATCTTGCACTCCTGATAAAGTCGTCCAGTTCCTCATGACTGAGGGACCCAAGATACTGCTCTATGTTCTCGGCACTCCAAGAAGACGTAACCATGGTTTAGCTCAGCTTCCCCTCCAGCTTCAGCTTCGTGATCCGGTTCACTAGCAGCCCGCACAGCAGATCTCCTTCGGAAGCGCGTTTGATCACGGCGTCACGGTCGAGGGTCTTGGACTCCTCTCCCATGGCAATGAGCATGTTGATGATGTTGCCGTCTTCGTCCATGGCAACTTGAATTTCGATATCAAACATCGAGTTCATCTTCTCTTCCTTGTCAGTGCCTGAGATAGGCAACGTTCTTCACAGTGGGGTCCCAGCAAGCCCTGCAATCTTGGCACTTTCCTCCTTGTTCCGGAGCAGGGCAAGTTCCATTTCGATCTTGCGCTGCTCCATTCTCAGCTTTACTGCTCGCTCGGTATCCTCGGCTCTCCACTGTAGATGTATGCTCCCAGTCAGCGGGAGGAAGCCCGTCAACCATCGCGGCCGAGAGTCTGACCACGAGGTTGCTCGGTATAGCATCACCTGATCGTAAGTAATTGGCGACAAGTTGCTTTTCTCTGGTAGGTAGCCAGAAACGGGTGGTAGGGCATCGTCTAGCGACTTCCACGATTTGTCGAAGGTGCCAATCCCCTTGAAGGTCACCACTGTCGTGCCACCTAAACCAAACCACGCCTCGTTTCTGGAGAAGGAATACCATAGCATCCGTCCAGCGGGGATCCGTGAGTGCTTGGAATCGTCGTTCTTGAGCGACCTGTACCTTTGCAAGGCTGTAACGGCCTTTAAGTGCATAACACGACTCGCATACTGAACCGGCGACCCTGTGCAACGCAGCACCGGTATGACAGCGCGAAGCAGGTATTCCGTACGCAAAACCGGGCATTTTTGAGGGCTTCGAGAGTCCACCAACGATCTCCTCTGCTTCTGCAATCGTCTTGAAGGGCTTGTAGACCTTAAGGGATATGGACTTCACGCGTACCGTCCTTGTGAATAGCCACATCGACAATGGTTTGCTGGTCGTCCATCAACGCGGACCACGACACAGGGAACGCCTTACCCATCTGCTCGCTAATGAGTAGAGCGACCTCGCTTGTCTCTGCCTGCGCGTGTGGGTCCAGCCGAAGCTGGCACACCCGTGCCCAAGCAGCGAGGGACCCTGTCCACCACCACTCGGTCAAGGTATTCTGCGGCAGTACCATACGGGCTTGCTCTGGTGCGACACCAGCACGGAGAAGTTCGCGGTAGCTTTCCAGCGATGCCTGTGTAGCGGTCTCGATTGCTCTTCGCGCGTCGTCCTGAGTTGCAGGAGAAAGATTATCGTCAGAACCTTGCTTGACGTTGGCGGCACGGCCTCGGACAGTTTCGGGAAGCCAAAACTCGGGCGCATCGTCAACGTACCGCCGGGAAACCTCGTTCCATACGAGTCCCACTTGGTGTTTGACAAGCTGACGGGCGACGAAGATGGGGGCTTTGATGAGGAAGGTTGCTGAGGCATGACCGAAAGGCGTCCAGTGGTTGTGCTTCGCTAGATAGCGAATCAGTTTCTTGTCTGCTTCGGTCACCGAGAATGACTGCTTCGCGAAGCTGACACGTGCTGCGTTAACCACCGATAGGTCACCACCCATCTGCTGGATGAGCACAGCACTCATCTGGCTACTTGTTGCCACCATGATTTGATCTCGAAATTGGGATTAAGGAGCTTCTGAATGACGATCATCCATCTAAGGACCAATGTCCTATCGCTTCGTCCTCTGCTTCATACGTAGCTCTATCCGTCTCTGACACATTACGCACGTTGCGGCCCCTAGGGCCAGTCTTTCTGGCGGGACTACGTCCTCGCACTCGACGCACTGGCCGTTGAAATCGAAAGGAAGCACGCGCCGAGATGCCTCCCGTGCGCGTGCTATGGACGACTCACGTTCAAGACGTGTGATCTCCTCCGCGTGCTCGAAGTGCTTTTCGTCCATCAATCTGTCCCTTCACGTTCCTCAAAAGAATGATAATGAGGACTGACGTGGCCAGGATTCGATGAACGGCCGTGGCAACCCTCGCACTCGTGATTATAGCTGCCGGGATAGACACGGAGAGTCTCCCGTTTGTGAATGAATCCAACGAGCTAAGTCAGAGCGCGAGATACTACCACGTAGCAACTCGGCAGCGGCGAGAGGGTCTTCCCACGTACAGTTCATGTAAACGTACGCGCCGTCCGGATGACCCAACACTACTGCTACAGAACGTCCTTCTTCGTACCGGTCACGCATCCACTTCCGCTGTCTTGGCGAAAGGTCGGGAACGATGGCTGCTGACTTGGGTACCTTCGGTACGTATTTGTACTCGATCCAGATGTCTCCCTCAGCGCCTGAGTACCATACGTCTGCGGTACCTGCTCGCCAAGGGTTGGACATCTTTTCGTGGTACACCTTCTTGAGAACTTGCTGTCTGTGCACGCCGGAAATGAATGTGTTTTCCGGTTTCTGTGCCATCAGTGAGCTTGCCTTTCCTCAGAGTCCTCATCCTCATCTTCAGTAGAGAAGACCACCGACGAGATGTTGCGCGGGTTGATGACCACACCCACTTCGTCACCTTCGAAGTAGTAGATCAGTCCATGAATGAACTTGATGTCCGACACTTCGCTGCCTGAGATCTTGACAGGTTCGGGATCGCCGACCGAGAAGATGTAAAGGACACTTCCACGATTCTTCCAGTCGGTCATTCGGTTGCACAGATAGGTAAAGTCTTGCTGCATAGTTTCCTCAGGCGAAGAGATCGCGAATGGTTTGTTGCAGATCTTCCAGCGTGCCGTCGTTCGTAAGGACGATATCTCCACCCTGTACATCGACGCCCGCTTCGGAAGAGTGTGAAGCGACCGGAGCCGCACTTTTCCTGCTGATGTGGATGAGCCTACCTCCCAGTTTGCGGATCCAGTCCGCTTCGTTTTGAAACCTGATATCCGGGATGATCATTCCCGGCCCTTCGCGTACAAGAGCGTCCTGTGCCAGAATCAGCCAGACGTCATCTCGTACACATGTCCTGCCCCACTCGGTCCCGAGGGTCTGAAGAAGCTGCCGAGGAGACTTACCCAGAGCAGGAATGACTTCCTCCTTACGGGTCTCCCAGTACGGGTCACTCATGTCGATGCCGAAGCCAGCCAGCAGCATGGCTTTCAGCGGGTCAGCCAGCCCGTACCTGTATCCTCCGTGGTACGAGATGAGGAACTGGCATAGCGTGTCTTTTCCAGAGCGGGCACGTCCGTGGATGCCGATTAGTCCGGGGCGGCTCATACCTTCTCCTCTAGTCTGGCAAGTTTACGGCGGAGGGTCTTCTCCTCTTGTTCGTATTTCGCCATGTTCGCGACGTGTGTACGCATCTCTTCCGACCGGGCCTTCTCAAGGTCTTTGAGTTCGGCGGTGATGGCACTGATGTCGGTCTTAAGTCCTTCGCGGTTCAGATTCTCGTCCGCGAGAATCACTGACGGCTTTCGTGACATCTGATCTCCAAACGAAAAAAGCCCTCGACCCGAAGGCCGAGGGTAAGGTGGACATCAGAGGGATCAACCAGCGAACGCGGTGACGTCGGGCTCAGTCAGCAGGCGCTCTTGCGCAGCTTCGATGCGCGAGGCATACAGACCCACGAGATCCGGCTCCACCGGCTCAAGTGCACGGAAGCGCACGGAGGCGAACGTGCTGGCCGGGTCGAAGTAGACCTGTGTAACCACACGCAGCGGCGGGATCTTGCGCTGCATCAGATTGCGCACATACTCATCAAAGTGCTTGATGGCCGTGGGCGAAGTGTGTAGCAGCCAGATCGGCGAATCCTGCGTGGCGTTGACGGGCATCAGGGCGATGACTCGTGCGTTCTTGCACGCTTTGCCCTTGCCGCCCGCACCGCTGCCCCACTGGTTATTCGGGCACGATCCGCACGTATCCGCTTGCCGGTCCGGTGCGTTATCCGAAGGGATCATGTTCCGAGGGTCGAGACCGACGGCAAAACACGCCGGGGCTTCCGGTTTGTTGCGGTTGTACGGCCCTGCGTAGAAGGTGTTGTGGGTGCCGAAGCTCACGACAACGGCTTCTAGGGTATCTACCTTCGTGCCGTCCGGGAGGATGAACTTCTTGTCCTGTGTCGCTTTGATCCGATCACCTGACGGCGCACCGATGTTGCGCGACAGTTGTTCGATGAGCGCCGCTTCATCAAGAGTAGCAAGCGGGAAGTCTTCGATGACACGGGGGGACTGAGTACTCATTGCCTAGTTTCCTTTACAGGGATCGGATACCCAGCTTGCGCAGGGTAAACGGGACGATGCCGGGAATGACACCTTGCTTCTCGAACAGTTCACGACAACCGGAGGACGAGGGACGCCGCTCGATGAGGTGGAATAGGCGGTTCTCTGCCATGTACTCAACGAAAGCGTCCCAGTCTTGGATCTGCGGCTTGATGGAGGTGCTGACGTAGACAGTGGCGCGCTTACTGGTCAACTTCTCGACACCCTGATTCTGCATCTCCAGCATCAGCATGTTTTCGAGGTCGTCCATTCGCTTGTTGATGTCCTTGATCTGGTCTTCCAACAGCCGTTTTTCCTCGCGCAGTGCGTGAAGCCGGTCGATCTTATCACCAAATGGTTCCATGGTCAGTTCTTGGATGAGGTTGCGATCCGGTCGATCACCTCTTCAGTGATCACTCGGGCTTGGCCTTCTGCCTCCTCCTGCATCTTGAGTGCGAAGGTGTGATTGATCGCTTCGCCGTACGACAGCAACGCAGCGGCCATGTACGACGGAGTGATGGTGCCCACGGATTCACGAACAGCGTCACCGACGGCACGGACCGACGTGTTCAGTTGTTCGTGATCAATGGGTTGTCCTTCAAGCTGCCTACGCAGGTTCTCAAGCAGGCTTTCGGTGAACAGGTCAATGTTGGCCCGTTGCTGCGCGATGGAGATCTGGGGGTTGGTTTCGTTAAACGACATCTTGCCTCACTTGGAGTAACAAACATCATGACCGCCCTCAGCATTGAGAGGTAGGCCGGTTGCCCAGCTTGGCGCAGTCTTCATCGTGGTAAGCATGAAATCCAGCGCGTCGTTGGCCTCTTCTTCGGGGGCCACGACGACAATCTCGTCGTGCGTCATCGTGACCACTCGATACTGCTCACTGATAGTCACCATCTGTTCTGCGACAATGCAGCGAGCCACGGCTTGCACTACGTTCTCCGTGAGAAGACCGCCGTACAGATTCACACGTCCTTTGTTGCTAAGGTACGTAACGTTGTTGGCCACGTCTGTCCAGCCGCGACCCATCGTTTGAACTTCTTCAGCTTGGAGGTCCGGGTAGATCAAGTGCAGTCCACTAGGCAGCTTGATCCGGCCTCTTTGCACCTTCAAGAACGGGAAGCCCGGAAGCTCTCGCTCGTCTTTAGCGAACATCAGTTGGATCCACTCTTCCATCAGGCCCCAGAACTTCACGATCTGTTTGTTGGCGTTGCGGTAGATGTCCACAATCCTCCGACACTCGTCCAAGGAGATGTCCACCTTCGGACCCATCGCTCCAGAGATCAGGCTGAGTTGGAGCTTCTGAGCCCCCATACCGAAGCCAAGACCCAGCACACAGGTCTTGCCGATGAATCGCTGGTCCTTGCTGACTTGATCGACGGGCACGGTGTAGATCTTGGACGCCATGTACTTGTAAACGTCTTCGTTCTTTCTGAACTGCTCTACGATATCAGCCTGTTGAGCGAGCCAAGCAACCGTGCGGGCCTCAATTTGTGCGGAGTCGACCACAACAATACGACACCCCTCTGGGGCCAGAATACTCTTTCGAAGTTCGCCTCCACGCGGTAGATTTTGCAGATTGAGCTTGTTGCCTCCGGACCATCGCCCGGTATGTGCTCCGTAATAGTTGAGCATGACGGGCAACGACATACCGTCTTTGCCTGCTTCGAGTAGCCGGTGGGCACGCGTCTCTCCGATGGTGGACTTGAGTGTAAGACGAGCGTCGATCAGATCCTTGGCACGGTCGGAGATGTTCTTGAGGTCGAGGAACTCCAAGTCGCCTTTGGCGAAGGCGAAGGTGGTCTTATTCGCCACCGTCTTGCTGGGTTTGACTGGTACCGGAATGCCTTCTCTTTCCAGCAGCTTTGCAAACTTTTCGTTGGATACCAGATCCTCAGCCATCACTCCTGTCTTGAACAGGGCAGCGGCCTTCATCCCACATTCCTTGGCGTACTCGTCATGAGCCCGTCGAAGATCGACCTTCAGAACCGGCACGGTGAACATCTTGATGGTCAGGTCCACCAACGCCAGTTCGCCATCAGGGAAGTACGGGAACATGAAGTCAAAACACTTGCGACACAGTTCGACGTCGTTGATGCAGTACTGGGCCAGTTCTTCGAGCACTTCGTCCGGAAGCTCCATCAACCCCTTGGTGGGGTACAAGGCCTCAACGTTCTTACGGCCTACGCTACATCTCTCAGCAAGAGAAGCGAGATTGTGTTTAAAAGTGTGACCGAATAGTGCTCTCGACATGGAGAGCGTATCGAGATATGCATAAGGGACGATGTCGAAGTGATGCGACAGGACGAACCCGTCAAACGCAGCATTGTGAGCCAGCAGATACTTGTCGGACCAGTCGATGGCACGCAGTGCTCGTTCAACGTCCTCGCCAACGAAAATTTGTGTGCTGTTGTTTCCGATCTTGATGCCAACACAGTGAATATGGAAGCGGTCATCTCGAACATATTCACTTGTATTCATGGACTTACCAGCGAGTGAGTAGTCCTTGTCGTAGTAGGTTTCGAAATCCAGAGTAACGATCTTATCCGGTGTTGGGTGCTTGATCATTGGTCTTTCCGAGGTCCTTTGAGTACTCTTGCAGGAACTGCAACATCGACGTCTGGCGGTCGTTCTTGACCAGCATCTTCTCGTACACCTGTTCCTCGATAGTGCCTTGGGCGAGCACTACGATGGTTTCGGTACGCTTTTGCTGGCCTGCCCGATAGATGCGTCGGTTGCCTTGCAACCAGTGCTCTAGGTTGTAGGTTGGGGAGGACCAGATAGTAGTAGTGCCTTTCGTCAGTGTCAAGCCGTGCGCTGCTGACTGTGGATGTGCTAGTAAGACTCTGTAGAAGCCCTTTTGGAACATGTCGACCGCCTCGTGGCGGTTCTTGTCACTCACCGACGAGTCGATCAGCGTCCACGAAATCTTGCGGTTCTCTAGCTCTTTGATGAGTTGGTCTCGCTGATGCTTCCAGTGAAAGAAGACGACTGAGTGTTCTCGTTGCTCAACCAAGTCAACAATGAGTTGATACCTTCCCTCGGAGACAAGTCCGTACGTCCCCCCATCCGTATATACAGCACCACTTGCGATCTGGAGAAGTTTGGTGAGTTGGGCGGCGGCGTTGACAGCGTTGACGGTCTCACGACCGACGTTGATAAGCGCCGCCAGTTCCATCGTCCGGTACTTGGAGAGTTGCGTCCGATCCATATGATAGTAAACGCAATACTGATGGTTTTCCGGGATGTCAATGCAGTCCTCGAAGCGGTGGCGTACGGTGATGTCCTTCACAAGCGCCGTGACAGCCCCTTCTACCCCCGGCTTGTCAACCCACTTGACCATGTTTGGCTGAGGGCCTACTTGCTGCGGACTGCACGTAGCTCCACGGAACGCGAAGAAGCTCGTACCAAGCCGCTTACCATCATCAAGCACGAAGTACTGGTGCCAAATGTCGGTGATGGTGTTTGAGTTCGGCGTGCCGGTCATGCCGTACCGGTTCTTGAAGTACTTCTTGATCTTGTTGAGGTTCTTGGAACGCATGGACGTCGAATGTTTGAACGTCGACATCTCGTCCACGATCAAGGTATCGAACCCTAGGAAAAATGCGGGCTTTTGCTTAGCCAGCCAGTTCACCGCGTCGGTGTTGGTGATGTAGACGTCCGCAACCTTCTGGAACGCTCCCTCGCGGTTTGTGGAATTAGCGACAACCGTTGCGATATGAGGAGCAAATTTGGCGAAATCGTCCTGCCATGCTGACTTAAGCAAGGACTTAGGCGCGATGATAAGAGCCTTTCCACCACCCGTAGCGAGCCGTTTGGCAAACGCCTCAATCTGGACCCGAGTTTTACCGGTCCCCGGATCCGAAGCGTCCAACGCTCGTTCTGTTCCCAGAATGAAATCAACGGAGACTCGTTGATGAGCAAATAGAGGCGGGGCATTGTTCATGATCAGTTGTCGAACCAGTAGATTACACGCATGTTCTCGCGGCGATCCGTCTCGGTTTCCCAGAACAGGGCGTCGAGAACTCCGTTACCGCCCTTCAGAGCTTCGACGGCCAGTGCCCTGTAGGTGCGGGAACTGGTGTTTGCGATGTGTAGCCGCATGAAGTCCTCGAAGGTGTCCCAACTATGGCTATGGCCGTCGCCTCCCCAATCGTCGAGAGCGGCACTAGTCAGTTCGGACATGTCGTCCGGGACACCTTTGGGATCCGGGCCTGCGCCTCTCACTCCTGCCAGTGAAGCGAAGAAGGTGTAGTTCCGCTCGCCTGCTACGGGGGCACATCCGGTCAGCGTGCCGAGATCATACCCTCCTTTGGCGTAGGAGTACATGGGCTGGCGGGGGGTAAGGTCAGTACTGAAGACTCCGATCCATTTATCTTTCACCTTCCGTTCCACAGTGAAATGAATGTCGCAACCCATGGCAAACTCCTTACCAAAGTAGTAGTTATCTCGTTTGTGCCGTAAACCCATCACGCGACGTCTGGCGGTTGCGGAGGCTCTTTGAGAAGCTCATCGTAAGCGCCGCTTCGCATCGCCTCCACCTGCTCGACAGTGAGCAGGTGGTCGGCGACGAAAGAGGCAAGGCGCTTACGATCCGCGTAGATGGAGTAGTGCTTCTTGCTTGCTTCGATCTTGACGAGGCGCATCACACCCCCACTGTGCAGTGTCCAGTTTTCTTAGGGCCGTAGGGACACCACTTGCACGAGAAGATATTGGGATTGGGTTGGAAGTCTAGGCATTCAGTCATCGACTTACCGCGATTCGTGAAGTTCTCCAGGAATCTCATACCCTGTGCTCTGGTGTACGAGACTCGGGTCAAATCGTTGAGGTCCGTGTACCAGAACTCGACATCGATTTTCTCCAGATCAGGAAATCGCAGGAAAGTCGCAAGCTGATATAGCTGACCCTGTTCCGCGTGCTTGATCTCATTGCCCCGCAGCTTCCCGGTCTTGTAGTCGATGACAGCGGCGTGTTTCGGAGAGATCCGGACCATGCAATCAAGCTTAAGTCGGATCCATGCCTTGGGGTCGTTCCACCCGATTGGCATCCATTGACTGTCATGCGCCCACTCCCCTTCGAGCGATACCTTGCCTTGCTTGTACAGATCACGTAGTCGTTCGAACTCGGCCTCGAAGTGTTTCAGTTCGGGTGCGAGTTCGATACGGTTATCGGATTTGACAAACAATTCCCCGGCCTCGTGAACACGCGAGCCACGGTCGTTGGCGTGTTCCGTTTTGCCGGGGGGTAGGGGGCGTTCGGGTTCGGGGATCTTGTCGATGTACTGAAGCTTAGCTCGTAGCTTGCACTGTTCGAAGACCGACAGCCTGCTGTAGCTCCAAGTCCGAATGGACTGGATCGGGATTACCGTCTGGCTCATTCTGTTCCTCTGCGGAAGCGTTAGGAGCCACGGAGTATACCACTGCGCCCGAAGCGCGCAACAAGGATTCCTTGTTGGCCCGGATGAAGGCATCGAACTTAGACACCCAGTCGACGTCGGCATGGATCACGTTGTCCCAGTACCAATTGGGGCCCTGATACCGAGTACACAGGGCGATGATCGGGAAGAACGTAGTGATGTCTTCGGGGTCGACGGCCTCAAGCGTGGCCAGAAGAGCTTCGGCGCTGCGCACATACCGTCTGAACTCCGTAGGAGTTGCGCACTTCGAAGACAGGACATCGGGGATATCGCTGTCACGCACGCCGACCAAGAAATCCAAGACTCCTAGTTTGGCGCGAGCAGCAAGGTGCAGTCGTGTCGAACGGATTGCTTCATTCAGATTACGTTTGATGTACTTGTTCCACTTCCGCTGGGGGATGGCGTCGTCGCTGTAGATCTGCTTTCCGTCATACACGAAGGTACGGAAGACCGAGATCTCGCAATGAATTGCGGCCGACCAAGTGAAGGCTTCGCGAAGCTGTACACGCAGGGCGCGTTCTCTAACGGTGCGAGGCTTGAGCGCCGATACATACAGATCGAGATGAGCGAACGCCTTCCGCAGGGAAGAGGGGATCTCGCCGAGGGCATCTTTCTTTGCGCCGGGGCGCGTCGGAAGAGTGACGACCATCTTGTCCGGAGTGATGGAAGCGATGTGGATGAACTCCCGTTCGTCCTCCGGGACTACGGTTTTAACGGGCTTCGGGGAGACCGGATCGTACTTCCAACGGGTCTTGTCGCCACGGATGCCGAGTTCAAATATGGCTTCACTCTCTTGGCGAAGCCAGTACGAACCATAAAGCTTGATGCCGTACTTAGCTTTCTTCTTGCGCGATGCAAAGAACTTTTGGGCTCGTTGGAAAGGGCGGATCATCTCGTTGCTCCGTTACTTTGTATTGGTTGCGGGGGGTGGAATCGAACCACCGACCTCCGGATTATGAATCCGGCGCTCTACCGACTGCGCTACCCCGCTGTAGTTGGCTACCCCTCAGGGAATCGAACCCCGCCTATCGGTTTTGGAGACCGACGTTCCGCCATCGGTAGGGGTACTTGATCAGGCCTTGTCGAGCGCGCTGAGGATATCAGAATCCTTGAACTTGCCGCTCGCCTTCGCTTCTTTCTGCCGCTTGTCGTACTCAAGCTTCGGCGGCGTAGCATCGTTGACCTCGTTCCAAGCCATGTCCAGCGCCTCGGTCAGCTTGTGCAGCGCGGCGAGCGACTTGGTCTTGTCGGCAGGACTGTAGTAGCTGAGGTCCAGCGTCATAGTGTCGTAGCCGTTGTGGACGCGAACTACGACACTGTGGCCGTCGTTCTCGACCCGCACATAGCTGCCGGTGGGTTGAAGTTGAATCGTCTTGATTTTGGGGTTCGTGTACGAGGGTTTGGACTTCATTGGTTGCTCCTTGATGAAAGGTGAATCCCTTGCAGTCCGGCCCGCCTTTGGGATCAGCGGGGGTTGCTCCGGGGCTAGGCGCTGGCTTTGCCGATCACGGGGCCTTGCCGCCAAGGCCCTATCCCCGTGATGTCGAAGGGAACCGTATATTACTCCAGATGCAAAGTTTCGCCAAAGGGAGGCTCAACTTGCGAACCGCCGCACATGGCCCACATGACGGGGTATGCCACGTCATCTTCCTCCGGAAACTCTCCGTATCCGTCGGTCAGATAGACCGCGCACTTCGGAAGGATATTCCGTTCCGCCAGCCAGTCGAATGGCGGACGGAAGTCTGTACCACCGCCGCCGTGCGGCTCCAGCTTGATTGTGTCGTCCGGGCCGAAGACATCCACGTGGTTGACTGCCGCGTCGCAGTAGATGACGATCAGTTCCCGAGGACGGGTCTCCTTGTGCACCGAGGAGATCTCAGCGCCGAAGTCGTTCAGAAGCTCCTCCCCGATAGAGCCAGAGGTATCCACGAACACGGCCATGGTCCCGAGAGCGTCTTCAGAGATCCGGGCAGGCAGGTACAGGCCGGTGGCTGCAAAGCGGCGGTTCGGCTGTGACCACGTGAAATCCTCAATGGACTTCTCGGTCATGAACCGACGGAGAATGTTCTTCCACGGCAGCACCGGTTTGAGGATCTCCTCGATCAGGCGCTCCATGCTGGCAGGCAGTTTTCCAGCTTGCTTTGCGACGTGCGCAGCTTGCGCGACAGCGATCTTCCACTCGGACTCCTGTTGCTTAAGTTCGGACTCCGAGGGCTGACGGCTCGGATCCTCGCTACCGTCAGCGCCTTTGGCCGAAGGAGTGCGGACCTCACCACAACCGCCGGGATCGGGGTCGTCACCATCGCTACCGTCATTGCCCTCAGGCAGGAGCGTGTAGATGACCTCCGCTGCCAAGCCCTTGTAGGCAGGATTGGACAGCGCGCCTTTGGGCAGGGCGAAATGTGCTTCCTCCAGAATGGGGTTGATGGCGTAGTCACATGCTTGGTTCCATCTGCCGTGCTGACGCGCGCCTTTACGCAGGTGGTGCAGGAACGCAGGGTGCAGCACTTCGTGCGCGACGACGCCCTTCGTCTCTTCGAACGGGAGATCGTTGATGTACTTGGGATTGAATCCAAGCGTCACACCGTCGGTCCACGCGGTCTTGCATGAAGGGTCTTCCTTCAGCTTGAGGCGTAGAGCCAAAGAGCCGAAGAACGGTTGAGACATCACGAGGCTAGCGCGTGCCTTAACCATCTTTTGAATTGGGGTCGTTCCTCGCATCTGCTGGTACTCCGTAGAAGGTGATACTGAGCGTCATGCCAAACAGGGATTCGATGAGTGCCCAGATGAGGGCAAACCTCATCTTGAAGGGCAGATAGTTCAAGTGCAGGACGAACGGTTGGGGTTTAGGTTGCGCCATCTGGCTTGCCTCATGTGGATGTTGTCAGACATCCCCGGTGGCAAGGCTTTCCAGTTCAGCTTGTTCCAGTAGGAGCCGCGAGGCGCGGGGTACTTGAGAAGATACAAGCTACGAAAACGAACGAAAGAGCCTAACTCTTCGGGGGTAAGGCCCAGTTGGTTAGACCGGAGAAGCAACCGCGACAGAGAGACTCTGTACATGAGGAGTGCTGCCCGTTTCGCCTTTCTTCGTTGACTTGAGTTCATTGATCACTCGCTTTGTCGTGTCGCTCAGCATGATACGGGCAGAAGGGTCGTTGGTCAGAAGGATGATGTCGTTGCTGTCGATGAGCATTCGGGCATCAAGGACCCCTTTCTTCAGAAGGGGGTGCTGGGACATCCCTACCAGTTCGACTTCGCTGAGGAACTCATTGAGGTTGTGGTATGCCTCTTTCCGGAAGATCTTTCCGGTCATCGAGATTGCTAGTCGATTAAGCATCTCGATAAGACGCTCCTGTAATTCTCGTCCGAAAGCATGAAGGGAGTTTTCATAGTGACGAGATATTTCCGCCCGTACGTTTTCTGCATCTTCGAGGCCGCTAACCACTCGTACATCTCCTGTGGGTAGTTCGAAGAACCCGGTTGAGACGACAAACGACTCACGAAAGACCTCAGGTGTCGGGTAGTCTTCTTCGCGGAACGTGTCTTTGCGTGCGGCACGGGCTACCTCTTTCCAGTCGGGCAGTTTCTCAGCGAGGGCGTTGACTTCGACCTCAAGCGCGCCTTTGAGGTCCTGCATGTGCTGGGTGTACTTAAAGATGTTCTTCGACAAGAGCATCCTCATCCCGCCAGCGCCCCACGGATAGGTCATGCTGTTGTGGTAGTTCCTTATCTTCAAGATGAGGCTTTCGATTGGCTTCATCGCGGACTTGGGGAGCGGACGCTTGATGTACTGGTCGTCTCGGTTGTCAATGCCGTGTTTCTCCGCGATCTCGGCCTTGGCCTGCAAATCAGACACGCGGTTGTACCACGCGCTGATGTGCAGTTCTGCGAGTACTGCTTTAGTTGCTAGCGACATTGCTGAGCATCCTTGCTTTAGTGAGCCCCAACAGCAGGGACTCATCGAGGACAACTTCCGCAGCTTTCACCTTCTCAACCTTCTGGTTGAACTTGGCGACCGTTTCCTTCGGGCAGAAGTCGAGGATTGACGGGAACACTTTGTGGACTTGCTGAAGCGAGGTTGCCGAATCCAACAGTCGGGCGACTTCCTTGTGCAAAGCAGCTTGTTCCTGGCTAACCTTGTGCCAAGCAGTCAGTGCTTCGAGCAGGCCGGGGATCTCGGTGGCGGGTACTTGGGTCTCTTCCGGGTTATTGTATCCATGCACCTTGTAACTGACCGGGCAAAGGCTGCCGTTTTTGATCTCACAATTGTGGAACAGGAACCTACGCCGGTTTGCGGAACCTTCGAGCGTGTAAACAGCGCAAAGTTCAATAGAGGAGGCAGTATGGAAATAGTCTCTGAGTTCGGGGTTCTCGTTCCAGAACTCACAGACCTCCTGGTTTACGTTGTTTTGCCTCCAGTACTCGGTCACTTTTTGCTTGAAAGACATCACTGTGGCGTGAGCGGCACCGATTCTAGCGTCGAACAAGGCGTTGACGTTGGAGAGGATTTCACTTTTGAGGGCGGCGGAAATGCGTACTGCTGCCATGGAGCGTGCTCCTTGCTTTGGACTGGTAGTGTTGGGGAGGTTGCGAATGCAAGAAGACCTATGACAAGCGCCTTGGGGATTGTTGAAGGGGCCCATCGAAGGGCAATTACAACCCACCATGCCCCCCATACAAGTGTGTATACCTCGGTCGCTGTCAGCATTCGATCAGATCATTTTTCTATGTACGTCGGCTGGCCATACCGCTTTCTTCCATGGCAGACTGCCTACGGTCTTCGGATGGAGGGCATCCGAGACGTGTAGTGCTTTCGTCGTCGGATGCACGAAGATCGCCATCTCAGAGACAGTGGCGATCTCGCACGTACGCGGATCGTCAAACTCATTGATCATCCAATAGAGATCATAGGGTGTGCGTGCATGGGCGATTCCAATATAGCCCGTAGGCTTATTGGAACCGGTATGCACAAAACGAAACGCGTACGTGGGCATCTGCTCTCCTTACATCAGGACGTTCGAGTTCTTCACGGTCCACTCGTTGAACGCCTTGGTGTTGGTCAAGGATTCAGAACGGGTGACCGCATCCTTCATGAGAAGGACTTGGAACTCTTGGGGCATACGCAGGGCGTACTGCACCACACGGTCGAAGTTGTCGTCCGTGGCCTTGGCTGCGAGGCCGGTAGACAGGGCGTACAGCGTGGCCGGTTCCGACGGAACGTTGGTCTTGCTGGGGTTCATGAGCAGGGCGTCGAGATTGGGGAGATCCCGGTAGTACTTGAGATATCCCATGAACTCGGCAGCGGCTCCTTCTCCAACAGTGCCGCAGAACAGGTCGTACTCAACTTCCGGATCCGGCTGCTGAGTAACCATCTTCGACATGAACTCCCACGAGCGCGGCGTGGCGAACGCGTTGGCATCCTTCATCGCCTGTGCTTGGCGGCGCATATCCGCGTCGTCGCCCTTCAGGGGGGCGTCGAACATGTTAAGCATCGTCGGGCGGAAACGGATGAACGAGAGCACCGAGACGTGTACTCCGTTGCGCAGAGCCCAGTCACACCAGTCATCCAGATTGACTTCGTAGTCAAGGTGGACAAACCGGTTCTTCAGAGCCGTCGACATTTGCTGGACGTTGGTCCGGTCTTGTGTCCGATTGCCAGCAGCCAGCACGATCCAGCCTGGAGGCAGTTCGTAGTCGCCGAGCTTACGGTCAAGAACCAGTTGGTAGCCCGCCGCCATAACCGACGGCGCACCAAGGTTGATCTCATCGAGGAACAGAATGCCCTCGCCCTCTGTGGGCAGGAACGTGGGCTGGTTCCAGTGTGTTTTGCCAGTGGCGAGCACGGACGGGATACCACGCAGATCGACAGCATCAAGCTGTGACAAGCGCAAGTCGATCAGTCCAATGCCGCGAGCGGTGGCGACTTGACGAATCACGCTCGACTTGCCGACTCCGGGAGGGCCCCAGAGCATACCCGGTTGTTGAGCATCGATAAGGTAGTTGAGAGTTTTCGAGACGGCGCTGGGTCGCATTGCTTCGTTCCTTGAGGTCGGGGTGAGTTGGCTGATTAGACGCGGCTGAGCGTTTCGCGCAGATCCGCAACGAGCATCCTTGCTTCTTCGTCAGACGAAGTCAGCAGGAGAAGGGTCATGTTCGATGATGGCTTTGGCATTGGTACGGTTCACTTTGTGCTCCTTGCTCAGTTGAGCGAGCGGGGAGTATCTGTCAGGATGAGTTCCGGCATTACAGAGAGGACCATTTCCCGAAGGGTCTTACCTTGGGAGGCGGAAGCGTGGGCCAGAAGAACGAGGGGACCGACGAAGGTGTGCGAAGCCTCGAATTGTCCTTGTGTTTGGTCGTCCGTGTTGGGCCGGACAATTGTCATTGCAACGCACATGCCGTCATTGGTCTCCGCGAGGCTCGTCTTCAGAGCTTGCAGTTCGGCTATAGCTTTGTCGATCTGTGCTTGAAGCTCTTGGCCAGTAGGCTTTTCGGGGAGAAGGGCTGCGTGAAGCGAGTTCATACTTTTCCTTTAGTCGAGTCATCAACCGTTGTACTTCGAGGAGTCTTCCTGTGATCTGGATTCTCAGATGAACGCGGCCTACCATCCAGCCGACCACGAACCCTATGACCAGAGCCAGCGATAGTTCAACCAGCATTACGCCTCCATGGATCTACCAAAACTCGCAAGTGTGTTCGCGATGTCGGGGCGTCCCATCCAGTCCTTGGGGGCACGCACGAGGATCGTCTTGCCTTCGAAGAAACGAGAGTAAGAATACTCTCGACCAACGCGGCGGCAGTAGCGGTCTGCTTTGTTGCAGATCGCGCTCGATACCTCGTACACGTTGTTGCCGTGTTCAGAGGCGGGGGCGTAGGCGAATGTAATGCCACCCCAGCCGTCGTTCGACTGGTAGTGGAAGAACTTCACTTCGTGCTTGTCATGGCGCGGGTGTACATAACGATTCATCAAATCTCTCCGTTCTGGATATCGAGACGCACTCCGTCGAGCCACGTCTGGTCGTATTGCCAGACAGTCCGAAGTGCGCGTTTCGTGCTTCCTTTGCCATTGGCGTCTGTAACCCATGTGGGTTCCAGTTCTATGCCTTTATGGCGCAGGAACGTTGCGAACTTGTAAGGTGCGTCAGGGATGTTCTGTCCGCACAGCCACAAGAAGATTGTCTGCAACTGATCGCGTGTCAGTGCAGGTGGGAGGTTAGTGACGATGTCTTTGACGATAGTGGTGTAGTCCTCCGATTGGAACTTGCGCTTCATCGACGGAGCGTTGGATATTCCTTCAACAAAATACCTAAGATCGCCCGATAGGAGTTTGACTGTAACTTCCTCTGCGCTTTGAACTCCAAGAGCAATGATTCGAGTACGATCTGCTGTCTGGATAACCGTTCTTGCTCTAAGCGGATCAGCGGCGTAGGACACCAAGAACGCATACATTTGCGGAAGTTCGTCTTTGATCGCATCGAAGTCTGCAAAAGATATGTCGATTTTGTTGGGCTGGTACACAGCGACGTTGAACCTACGATCTCCTTCACTGATTGTGATCGGCTCAGGCATGTTGGACGAGAACAGGAAATTGCAGTAGTTCTGCTTTTCCTTGGCTTCGGCATACATGTTCCTGATGCTGATGACAGGTTCAGTGATCATGCTCTTGAGGCGAGCCATCACTCGTTGGAACTGATTGGATGATTCCGCTTGGATCTCATCGATGAACACGAGAAACTTATTATCGAAGCGACCAGTGAATTCACTTGTCAGTTCCTCTGCCCTCATCATCGTGACATTCGTCATTCCGAAGATGGGCTTGAGGATGTGGTGGAACATGACACCTTTACCCGTGCCTTGTGTGCCGTGCAGGATCCATGCGGTTAAGGTAGACCGCTTGAATTGAACGATACAAGCCAACCAGTTGTAGAAGTGGTCGATCACCTGTGGGTTGTTACCAAGGGCATGAGAAATGACCCTGTGACAAACGGGCGGTGCGGTCAGAACCTGTTCTGGCTTGGTGATCCGAAAGAACTCACTAGGCTGGTATGTGTTCACGATCCTACGAGTGCTGTCTACTGTCTCGGGCATGTTCGGGTCGAACATCACCTCCCAATCTGGGATGACGTCGATGACAGGCTTGCCGTTGTCCTTGAGGAAGTCCTTGAGCTTGTCCTTGCTGCCGGTCTTGCTCAGATCGAGGCGGTTGGTGTTGGTGTCGTAGGTCCCGTTGTAGTACGTGTCGGTCGAGAAGTCCCGAAAGGCCAGTGTGATGACCCCTGCTGAATCGGGTGCTCCGGATTTGATAACCTTAGCCAGATCAGCCCAGTACTTGGGTAGGAGGTCTTGGGTTCGGTAGACAGCTTCGCCTTTGAAGTTGTAGATGTAGAAGGGCTTGTCAACCGGATGGTAATAAGCCCAACTATCTCCACCGTTGAGATTGAAGTATACAAACCCCCTCTCCACTTTCATCTCAGTGATTTCGGCAGCTTCGGGGTTGGCTACGTACTCCACTCCTGAGTTGCTGTCCACCTTGTACTGAGCGGGCTTGCGCTTAGGCAGACCGCTGGCTTCCCGAAGCTCCATCACGCGGGCGTCAATCATTTGCTGGATCCGCATTTTGCTTGGCAGCTCCGGCGGTAGTGAGAGACGACGCTTGTTCTTGATGTGTATGGAGATCCTCGTTCCGTTGGGAAACGGGTCGGAGATACCTGCACCTAGTTTGGGAGACGAGACATAGATAAGCTTGTCGTTCTGACATGTGGACACATCAAGTGGCCACCGTAGTGCGACACCTGTCTTGGTCAGTTCCAATTGGCTATGAAGCTGAGGGACGGTCAAGTTCAGGTACTGAAGCCACGTCTTTAGTCGCGGCGGGCCTGCCGGTTCCGCCAAGAACATGAAGATGTGGCATCGGAATCCAGCTTTGTTCTCAATGCCCATGGAATTTGACCACTGAAGGACGTAGTCCACATCTCCAGCGCCCACCTTGTCCAGAAATTCGTCCACTGTCTGAAACTGTTCGATACCATCGAGATCGAGACAGACCCATTCGGTGAGGGTGTTGCCATCCGTGGCCCCCTGTCGCGACTCACTGACAAGGTCTCGCTGAAGAACTCCCTTGACGAGGCACCCATCGACTTTCGCGTAGTTCTCAATGACAAGTTTGAGATCAGCAAGCGTTTGTACATCGTGCTTCCCCGAAGTGAACTCGTATACGAAAGGGTAGGGGGTTTTCTTGACTACTCCGTCGACCAGTTCGTAGCTCTTACAGATCGGCATTGCCGCTGTGAGGCCGTTGACAATCATGTTGGCTCCGTTAGAAGAGGCGGCGGAAGCCTATCATGCCCCCACATACATAGCAAGCCACTTGAGAAATGCGTCCCAATCGGGTGCGGATCCGTCCTTCCACTGACCGCCATGTTGGTAACGGTAGAACACGGAGTTGTCAGACAGCTTCCGTACTTCGAGGTTCGTGATCATGGTAGTTCTTTCAGAGTGATTGGTTTTTTCGCTGGAAGTAGTTGGAGAGCCCCACGAATGCGCTCCTCTTCTACGGCAAGGATTTCGTTCACCATGGTTACGACAATTTCATTTCCTTGGTTTTGGAGCTGCTCATAGAACAGGTCTCTTAGTTCGTTGCGCATCCACCTACGGAACGTTGTTGCAGCGATCTTTTCAATGTTGGCTTTCTCATCTTCCCATGCCTTCGAGATCCACGTATCTAGTTCTTTCTTGGCAAGTTGGCAGACCTCTGCCGACAACAACTTACCCGCATCTGACTTGGTATTCAGTTCGGGCTGACTCCAGTGTGTATCGAAACCAAGCATTTCTAAGATGAGTTTCTGGCGTTCGTTTTCAATCTTCTCGACTACTGCGTTGACCAAAGCCTCAGGCTTGAGACGGTTGGTCTGTTCTACAACCATACGTTCGAAGGCGGCTCGAAACTTCTCGGGATCGATCTTGAGTGGGTGTGGTTTGGTCATTGGTTTTCCTTTACAAATACACCACTTGGCAACAGGGTGCCTTTGCGGTCTTTGATCTGGTTGTACGCCTCATGTAGGCAAACAACCGGGTCAATGTTTTGCAAAGCACAGTAGTTGATCAAGCAGACCAGCACGTCGCCGACACCGTCGGTGATCTCGTGCTTGCTGTTCTTGGTAGTAGCGTCGGCAAGTTCGCCTAGCTCTGACATTGTCTTGAGTAACTGAGCAGTCGGTGTACTGTTAGGAATGATTTGGCGCTCCGTGGCCCAGCCACGCACCATGTCTGCCAACGCCTCGAAGTCTTCGGCTTTGGTCTCGCTCATTTC
>ERZ724522.35-NODE-35-length-69382-cov-7.597300_pt1 | contig 69382 bp, 80 predicted proteins | sample MGYA00376055_ERZ724522 | MGnify/ENA primary metagenome ERZ724522 (study PRJEB28724, sample SAMN07190884) | wastewater metagenome | isolation source: effluent of sewage treatment plant in Hong Hong | place: Hong Kong | collected 2016-03-17 ... | reverse complement strand
TTTTATATAATTTATATATTAAAAATACACTTCTTCCTATGGAAATAAAAAAAGATTATAGAGAATCAAAAAAGAAATATAATGCAACACTTTCTACCTTCCAAATTTCAAAAGAACTTCATAAAAAAGTAAAAGACCATTGTAAAACAAATGGTCTTAATATTAAAGATTTTTTAGAAGAGGTCATTTCAAAGAATCTTTAGGAAATAAAACATCTTCTAATGAAGGCTTTTTATTTTGTTCTTTTAACTCTTCTCTAACTTTCATTAGAATTTTACCTAAATTATTTTGACCTTGTCCTTTACAAGGTCCACAAGTACAAACTCCAAAAAAATTATCGTGCCACCAATTGCCTTCAATTAATTCTTGTTCACCGGTATCAAGTAGCATTTGTTTCAGATCGTCGTGTTTAAACTTCTCACGAACTCCCCACAACATAACACCCATCTTTACATCTTCCCAGTCTTTTCTAACTTTTAGAATTCGACCTAATTGTTTAACTTTACCAGCTTGTTCAGCAGGCATTTTGGCAATCATTTCACGACAATCAATATACGTTATATCTCGACCATCAATTTGTTGATCGTTTTTTATCTTCATCGCAACATAATAATGCTCTACCGTTGGGTAGGTAATTCCCTGGTGTTGTATTTTAGCGGGGTAGAAGTTAGATAAAAATCTCCATCTACCAGAAAACGAATCAATCATAGTCATGATATCTTAAATATAAAATATGTTTTAAATATATACTATAATATGAGACATCTAAAAAAATTTGAGAATAAAGAATTTAAAGAAGAATTTAAAGATATAATTGAAGAAATTAGATCAATTTTAATTGAATTGAAAGATGAATATCCATATTTAGAAGGGGAAATTTTTCCACCAGAAAAAGAGTCAGAACAGATTCACATTTTGCTAGATTGTAAATCTATATTCAATGATGATACAAAAAAAGGAACAATTGAATATTCAAAATATAAACTCAAATTTATTGAAATGATAATTTCCACAACCGAAAGATTGGAGTTATCATTGGGAAAAAGTTCATATACAAGTAACCTTTGGAATTGGGACCATTGGCAAGATAAAAAAATTAAAATTACTCTTTATTAATTGAAGATTCAATAATAGATTCTAAAAATTCTCTAATCTTTAATCCATTTATCTCACAATATTCCTTAACTCTATTATGCAATTCCTTTGATACTTGAAAAGTAGATAAAGTGGAATTATATTTTTTACTATAATCTATCTTAGATTGATATTTTTTACTCATAGGGAAAGTAATATTTTTTATATATAATTAAATATTAAAAAATTATATGAAAGTTTGTAAATATTGTAATAAAGAAATAGAAGGAAAACACTCAATATACGCAAATCATGTCAGATGGTGTGATAAAAATACTACAAATGGTGACAAAGGTGGATCTAAAATATCGGAAGCAAAAAAGAAATATTATGAAGATAACAGGAAAATATTAGAATATGATGTTTCATGTAAAATTTGTAATAAAAACTTTAAATTATACAAAACATCCAGTGAGTTTAGAAAAAGGAAGAATAAATTTTTCTGCTCAAATAAGTGCTCTATATCGAGATCATCATTTGAAACAAGAATCAAAATATCCAAATCGAGTAAAAATTTATGGAAAAATGAAGAATATGCAAACAGAATAATACAAAATAATACAAACAGAAACAAAAGATTTACTTCAAAAGGTGAAGAAGAAATAAAAAAACACCTAAAAGAAAATTATAAATCAGACAACTGGACATCTGGCGGTGGATTCAAATATAAAGGTAAAATACTAACAAGAGATATTTATTCAAATGACCTTAAAATAGTAATTGAATATGACGGAATATGGCATTTTAAAGATATACACGGACAGTTAGAAGAAAAACAACTCAAAGATAAATTGTTAGAGGAATGGATTATAGATAATGATTGGAGGATAGTAAGGATAAGTGATGATTTATACAGAAAAGATAAAGTAAAATACTTAGAAATATTAATAAACTCAATCTATAATAAATCTGATAAAGTACTTAAGATATACTAAAAAGAAACACCAACCTTTTGAGTTGGTGTCAGTCCAAGGATTCTATCTTTGGAGTGGTTGGTGGAGATGCCCGTTTTCGCTACGGGGTCTTCCTCAGTTAAAAACGACTAATCGTTCACAAGCTTAGAAAGTTTTTCTTTAACTTACAAAATATTTAGTTGTTTCGACTCAAAAACACTCTAACAAAAAACTATCACTATTTATACTGGTGTGATTCAGTGTGAACTATTTAGAATATATCCTAAGATTAGGCTACTTCAAGCTCGTTCACAGCGAGCAAGTTGTTTTGTAGAGCAGCTACTAAATCTTCACTGGTTCCTACTTCGTTTGTAACGTTGCCGTTTACTAATTTTGATAATTTGTTTTAATCGGACTTTACCAAACCGATGCTTGCTTAATCACCTTTACTCTGCGAATCAATTCAAATCATCCCCAGATAAGATTTTACAAATATATATATAATATTCCAAAAGTCAAAAAAGTTTAAAATTTATCTTCTCTTTTTAATTTTCTATATTCATCATGTTGAATAAATACACCATCAACCTTATATCCCCAGATTCGTTTAACTGGACTAACAATGAACAATGTATAAATAACTGGACTTTTCAGTTCTAAGATTTTGTGAAAATTACCACCATTTCTTGAATTAAACTTACCAGGCTTTTGTTCAACATTGCCACTTTCAGTCTGTTCAGTATATGAACCCTTTAAAACGATTGATTTAAAATCCCAAGGATGGTTATGTAAATGTTTATCATTATCAGCATCATATATGCCATGTAACCATATTGAAAACCACCTTGTCTTCAATATTTGCCATCTACGAAAATGTAATTTTCCAGATTTTGATTTTATTTCTTTAATAAGCTTCACTATGCTAATATAGTAATAAAATTTCTTTTTTTAAAATGAATTTTCATCATCATCCTCTTCTTTTTCACCATAATAGAAATTGAAAGATAATATTGGAAATCCTTGCTTACTCTCATACATCTCAAATTCTGACTGGTATTGTGGTAGTATATCTTTTCTCATTTTATACACCACGTCAAATGCTTTCAATATATTTTTCATCTTCTCTTTTCTTTGAAGATAAACATATACAGATATATCGAGATCATTTCTTTCAACACTTGTTGAAAGTCCGTAGTTATTAAACATTGATCTTATCAAATAACAAAGGTGATCACCCTCATCAGAGCCATCTTCATCAGATCCATCATATTCTTTTCCAAATTCTTCTTCATACTCAAACTCATCAGAGTCATCGTAACCATCTTGAAATGTTCTGTTATCTGGAGCTTCTTTTAAAAGCTTTACTAGTTGTATGTTCTTTAGTCCCATATTATTTAAGTTCTATTTTCATATATTGGTCATCAAAATAGATATCTGGATCCATTTTAAATTTATTTAATAACACTGACATAGACAATAGGTCTTTATGCACTACTTCTATATCTGGATCATCTAATTCCATTTTAATATAAGCAACTCCGTACTCAGAAACTAATCTAGCTTCCATGTTAAATGCAGTTGCTTTGAAAAGATTTATAAATCCTTTATATTTTCTTAATACTTCTTCATCAAATCCTACTTTTTTAACACTTGGTAATGATTCCCAATTAACTTTTAGACATGCTTCAGCTAATCTTGTTAAAAATGATATATTTTGTGACTCAATAACTCGGTGTTCGTCAAAATAACCAACTGATATATTTGTACACTCTGGAATATCATCTATAAATGACGCAGAATCTGTGTATATACCTGTTGGATCTAATGACATTTTCATACCATTTTTATTAAGTTCTTGAGCCAAAGCTGTTGCGAACTCATCTGAACAACATTGTCTACCCATTTGTTGGGTGATAATTGAGAAATAATTTCTTCTATCAAAAGATATACATCTCTGAACGCCCTTAAGGTGTTGTGTGCTATCAAAGACACTAGCAACCTTATACGAACCAATTCCTCCTCTTTCTTCACCAATGAAGAAGTAGTAGATTCCCGGTATATTATGAGCCATCATATATAACATTACTGAAACACCTGATTTATCATCTGCTCCCAAGATAGAAGTAGAATCAGTCACTAAAAATTCATCACCATCTTTTTCAATACTAAACACAGTAACTTTTTGTTGTTTTCTATCAGCTGTATCTAAATGAGATGTAAACATTGTTTTTGAATTTCCTATTATTTTATAATAATTACCAAATTGATCTTTTTCTAAATCTTTTGGCATAAATTTCATAACTTCTTCTTCATGTCCATGTGGATAAGTATGTGTAGTTAATGATAAGAATGTACTTCTAACGTCTTTAGGATTAAAAGTAAAACTACCAACATCAACCTTTTTATATCTACTTTGCTTAGATTCATCAGGCAATTCAAAACCATTTTTAATCCTATTGTAACCACTAATAAAGTCATATATTTCTTTATCTGTAAACTCATTAGGTAAAATGTATCTTATAAATTTACCAACTTTCATAAGTTGTTTTTGACCAGATATAGTAACATCAAAATTAAAATCATGTTTAGACACATCGACTAATTCAACTTTAAGATAATTATCAAGTAACCAATCACTTTCAATTCTCATTAATTTCTCAGCAACTGGTCCTCTAATATCATCAATTATATCGTATAGTTTATCAGTATATTTTAACAAAGTCCCTGTCATGTGTTTTTTTATTTTTTTATATATTATATTTCAACTACTATTTCATTAGAATTTTTATAGTCAACACTCACTTGACCAGGTTTCATATCAGAGGATTTCTTAACATATTTAGATTTACAATAAACAACTGGTGTTTTACCCTTTGATTTTGAATTCTTAGCTGCAAGTATAGCAACATTTTTAATTGTTTCTTCTGTAGGAAGAAAATCCTTAACTCTTATAATTATATGACTACCTGGAACACCTTTAGCATGAAACCAAAGATCATCCTCATTCGCCATATTTACGGTAAGGTAATCATTAGAAAGAGCATCCCTTCCCATAAGTACTTGGAATCCGTCAATTTCCATTTTTTTAATGTTTGGAAATTTATCTTTTGATTCAAATATAAAATTACTAAATCTCAATATAGATTCATTTTTTTTAAAACAAAAATTGTAAAAATCTGACCAAGTTTTCTCACCAATACTTTCAAAAAGTAATTTATTCTCGCCTGATTCCACGTACTCGTATATAAAAAAACCACAGTCAGTATCCATAAATTCATAAATATATTCATTCCAATAATCATCAGAATCTTCACCATTTAGATGTTTAAATAATTCATGATCTAAATACTGATATATTGTCTCCAATAATTGATGTGTATATATTTTTCTATGATAATCGAATCGACCTCCACCAAGTGGTAAATAATTTTCCAAAAGAAGTAAATACATAATGTATATATTAAATTTTAATAGATAATTTTAAACTTAGGGAATAATCCGAATATTAATATATATAATATGACTATTGAAAAGTATATAAATTTATATGATAATAACCCATCAGGTATCTATACTACCGAAAGATGGTTAAGAAATAATGCAAATAATATACTAGAAATTGTATTACCCATTGAAGGCAACACCTTAAGTGAAAAGATTTATAGGTTTAGGTTTAAGATATTTGAAACTCCACTGTGTAAAGGATGTAACAGAAAGGTAAAATATAAAAATAAAACAATTGGGTTTCAAAAATATTGTTCAAACTCATGTAGCGCAAGGGAATCCAAAGAAGCTGCTATAAATACAATGATAAAAGAATATGGTGTGAATCATCCGTCATTAATTCCATTTAATATAGAAAAAAGAAAAAAATATCGTATAGATTTCTTAAAAGAAATAATAGGTAATTCTAAATTAATAAAAGCATCAGATATTGAAGAATATGAAATAGAGTGTGATGTGTGTAATAAAATACACAAAATAGAAAGGAAAGTTATAGAACAAAGATTATATCTAGGATTAGACTGGAGGGATTGTATAAGTAAGTCATACAGTACGTCAAATGGTGAGAAAGAACTTAGTGATTTTATAAAATCTATTTACTTTGACAGACTGATATTAAATGATAGAAAGAAAATTGGAAAAGAAATAGATATTTTAATTCCTAATTTAGGATTAGGAATTGAATATAATGGTCTCTTCTGGCACAGTGAGGTTAATAAAAAAAATAACTATCATTATCTAAAATATAAAGAATGTAAAAAAGTTAATATTAAACTAGTCCAAGTATTCGAAGATGAGTGGTTATATAAAAAAGATATAATTAAAAGTAGAATAAAAAATATTCTAAATTTAAGTAATAGGAAAATATATGCCCGAAAGTGTGTAATAAAAACAGTTGATTATAAAACGACAAATAAATTTTTAACTGTAAATCATTTACAAGGATCTATAAAATCTAGTATAAATTTAGGATTATTTTATAATGATGAAATGGTTAGTTTAATGACATTTGGGAAACCTAGAGGAAATATGTCTTCTAAAGATGGTAAAGAAAAATATGAACTTTATAGGTTTTGTAGTATATTGAATACTAATGTTATAGGAGCTGCCAGTAAACTATTTAATTATTTTAAAAAAAATAATCCACAGGTTAACCAAATATATAGTTTTAGCTCGAATGAGTGGCCTGGGAATTTTTATGAAAAAATTGGAATGAAATATGAGTCAGTGTCTAAAATATCATATTGGTATTTAAAAAACCACAAAAGAGTCAGTAGACACAACTATAATAAAAAAAAATTAGTTAAAATGGGATATGATCCCAATAAGTCTGAACATGAAATTATGAAAGAGCTAAAAATATATAGAATATATGGATCTGGAAACACTAAATTTATCTGGAATAGAAAAGACTAAAATAAAAAACCCCTCGATTGAGGGGTTTTTATAATTAGAAACTAAAATTAGTTCAATAATTGATTAGGGTCAGTAACAACAATTGTCATATATTGTTTTTCTGGGAAGAATCCAACATCTGCAATTGCGTAACGTGAACGTAATAACATTCTTGGTGCGAAAGTCGCTTCAGAAATTACACTGATAGACTGAGCCATCAAGTAAGGTACGAAGATAAGACCTGGTTGATCTGGATTATTCTTTCTACCTAAAACAATACGGTTATCGTTATATCTCATGTAAGGATCTACATAGATAGAAATATCACCGATTTGACCAACTGGATACAATTGACCTTGACCAGAGATTTTAGATTTAACTGGGTTAATTGTGTAACCAGCGATATCCATAAGAGCTGCAGCAAGACCCCCGTTAGTTACAGCGAATTGAGCCGGACCAACCCTACCTTCTGTCGCAATGTAGTTAGAAGCGTGAGCCATCTTAGTGATCAACTTACGTTGAACAGCGTGTGTAGTTTCACCACCAACGATAGTTGAACCAGCATAAGTTGTGTTCAAGTCGAAGATTGTTGAAGCTGTTGTACCAACAGATGTTACACCAAGACCAGTTTGAAGTGGTGAAGTTGCTCTGTTAGCATCTCCTAATGCGAAGATTCTAGTTACGATTTGTTTAGAAATTGTTTGAGATAATTCGTTAACAAGGATAGATTCCATCTTTTGAACGATGTCCATACCAGTGTTAGCTTTGATATCTTCAATTTCTGTTCTTCTAAGAGCTGTAGATACTTCAATAGTACCAACTGCGATTGTCTTAGATGAAACTTTTGGTCCGATAATTCCCGAATATGAAGAATCATCTGTCTGACGATTCATTGGATAATCTCCAGAAGATTGAGCAGATGCCCAATTTGCAGAGAATCCTGGAAGATGGTCCTCAAGTGTAGATACTAAATCAATAGTAGTATCATTTGATGCTGTTGCTGTACCAATCAAATCAATTTGAGATACCATAGAACCAGTTGGTTCGAAAGTGTTCAATGATTGTTGGAAAGCGTAAGGATAACCAGCAACTGTTCCTTGCATTTGTGAGTTAGCTTGTCTGAAAGCTCTGAACATTGGGAAACCATCGATACGAGAGAATCCTAAGAACTCAACAGCACCACCTTTGTTAGATGGAAGAGATGTTGAGAATGTAGCAGTTGTTGACCAGAAACCATCTGCAGAAGAACCTGTAGCAATAGTTAAGAACAACTGACCATTCTGCAAACCACCTTGTGTGATTCTACCAGATGTGTTTCTTGTTGTAAACTCATTTGTTAATGTTGTATTAAGAGCTGCAATTCTCGTAGCACTTGTACCAGTTGTGAAACCAGTGATTTTGAAAACTTGAGGTCTTCCGTACTCACCTGATGAAGTGTTAGTATCATCATATTGGAAGTCAATATAAAGTAAGTCGATTTTTGGACCTGGAGTTGGTTTAACAGCAACAAGGTCAAGACCAATTGTTTGAGCTGCAATTTTCATAGCTACTGGAAGAAGGTTTTGACCTAAATCACCAGAACCAAGTGTACCAGAGTTACCTGACCAGTTTGTACCTGTTAAAGCACCTGGTAATGTAGATGGTTGTGGAGACAATACAGAACCCATACCTGCGATAGCGTTGTTAGCATAAGCATTTTCATTGATTGAATGAAATTCTGCCATTTCTGACATCCACTCAACTCTGTCACCGCTAACACCCATGTTCTCCAATACAGGAGCCCACTTCTTAACTGCTTTTTGTCTGTCTATTCTAATGTGTGACATAATTTTTTTCGATTTTTTTGTTTTTATCTCTTTTACCTGAGATTAAAGGTTTTTGAATCTTTCCAAGATAGCATTTAATTCTTTCTCGTTAATTTTATCTTCTTGAATTAAGCTCTCATGTGCAACTAATTTTTTAGTTACTGATTCATTTTTCTTGAGATTTCTAGTCATCCAGAAATGTTCAACTTGTGAATCTGTTGCCATTACTTCTGTTGGATACAATCTAGCTTGTGATAAGATAGATTTTCTAGCACTCTCATTTAATTGATTCCAGATTGGCTTGATGTTTTCAGGCATCAATCTGATTACTCTTTCTTCAAGAGTTTCGTTCTTTGCAGCCAAAGCCTCAGATACTAATCTTAACACATCTTGTTGTGTAAAGAAACTTTTTTCGCTTATGTAAAGTTTAACAGACTCTTGTTCCTCATTTGTTAATGAGTAAAAGCTGTCAACCTGAGATTTGTTTAAGAACTTTAAGAAATGTAGATCGGATGTTTCAGCAGCTTTACGTTTCTTAGCTTCTTCGATCAATTTATCAATAGATTTAGATAATTCTGTGTCAGAACTTCCTTCATAAGAGTCACCCTCTTCTTCGTGAGCTTCCTCTTCTTCGTGATCTTCTCCCTCTTCTTCGTAAGATTCTTCTAATTTAGGAGTTTCTTCTTCTGAAGGATTTTCAGATTCATCATTCCAAGACTCTTCTTCCTCTTCTTCTTCTTCATAAGAGTTAAATCCAGCATCTTTTAATGATGGTAGTCTTTCCTCTTCTTCATTACTTTCAAACATCTTAACACCGTTTAGTTTTTCAACGATCAATCCTTGATAAGAAATTGACTTGTCAAGATTTTCTGCGATATATTCAGAGTAAGCGATGTTATCATCTAAGTTCTCTGCGATATATTCAGAATATGCGATGTTACCTTCAACATGCTCTGCTAAGTATTCAGAGTATGCGATAGAGTTATCAAGATGTTCTGCTAAGTATTCAGAATATGAAATGTTTTTATCAAGATTCTCTGCGATATATTCAGAGTATGCAATGTTTTTGTCAAGATTCTCTGCTAAATATTCAGAGTATGAAATGTTTTTGTCAAGATTCTCTGCTAAATATTCAGAGTATGAAATGTTTTTGTCAAGATTCTCTGCGATATATTCTGAATAAGAGATATTCTTGTCAAGATTTTCTGCTAAGTACTCAGAATACTCGATGTTTTTATCAAGATTTTCTGCTAAGTACTCAGAATAATTAATAGCCTTTTCTAAATTTTCAGCTAAGTAATCATTGTGTTTAATTAATTTTTCAGCTGTTGTCTTTAATGAAGTGTTTTCATTAACAACTACCTGAACTTTCTCTGCTAAATAATCTAAGTATTTAACAATTTGAGAATTTGTCTCATTTAAATTCTCATAATATTCAATCAACTGCTCCAGTTTCTTAGGATTCAAATTACCCTTCTTAATAGCGTTACGAACTTCTTTCTGTGTAGAAGCCAACTCATTAACAAGATATTTAGAATATTCAGTTAATTGTTTTTTAGTCACCAAATCGTTAGTGTTCATATTGAATAAATCATTTATTTTTGACTCATCGGACATTTCGTATATCCTAAAGTTAGCTTTTTCACTATAACCAAAAGACTCGTTCAACGATTTTACACTCATTCTAGCTGAAGCAAAACCAGGATCAGCAACGATGTCATATGTGAATAATTTTTTTAGAGTTACAGTTCCATCAGATTCAGTAATACCTGCAGCACGAGAAGAGACAAATATTGGACAACCGTCCTTTACTAATGCCTGTGCTTCTTTACCCCAGTGTGTATTTAATAGTCTGATTTCACCTTCTACTCTATTGTTTTCTCTTACGAACTCTGCTTTATGAATTAGGTGTGATGCTCTTGCCAAAGATGTATCAAATACATCTGGGTGGTCAAATTCACCATACACTCCACCAATAGTGGTAATTCTTTCTTGCAATTCTTGCAAACAAGGAAGGAATTTTTCAGCAGTATAAATTCTCTCATTTCGATTTTTAACATCAAATTCTGTGAAAATACCACCTAAAACCCCATGATCCTTATTAACACTACTCTCTGTAAGTTTGAGAGGGTTAGTTGTATTTTCAACAATAAGAACTGATTTCATGAAATTTACCTTTAATTTTAGATATATATGGTAATTAAAAAACCAAAAAAATTTAAAGGTGGATTTTTTATATAGATTTAATATTCAAGAAATAATATGACTTTTAAGAGAGTCCATGTATATCAATATATACATAAATTTTGGCGGTTTTTTATGATATTAACAAGAGTAATAATAATTAAAATAAATGAATCTAATTTTTCCTATTTTGAAAACTTAGGATATGATATCTCTATTGGAGATGATTTAACAATTCCAATAGAATTATTATCTAAAGGATCACATCATAAAATACTGTGCCAATGTGACGGATGTGGAATAAAAAAAGATGTCATCTACAAAAACTACATAAAATATGGAAATGATTTTGGAGTGTATTATTGTAGAAAATGTTCAGAGCCAAAAAGAAAAAACTCTCTTAAAGAGAGTTACGGCGTCGAATATCCAATACAGAATAAAAAAATTTTAAAAAAAATGAAACAAACAATCATTGAGAAGAAAAAGAATATATGATTGTTAAAGTTAAAATCTTGAATCTTTAGGAACATTACTCTCAAAATATCGAGATTTTAAATCAATTTATAGGGAAATAAAAATAAATTCTCTACTTAATGAACTACACATTAGCTAAAGACTAATGTGTTTCAGGTCCATGTAGTACCTTCTTTTTAGACGTTTCACGGCTTGTGCTGGACTTATCCAGTCTTATTTGAGCTCCACGTCCGTAATCAGTCGTTCCAACTGATATATTTTTTCTTAAACCTTCGTTTAAGATGTTTTTAGCTGCATTTAAATCTCTATCCACTTCTAAACCACATTTACAAGTCCAAGTTCTTTCATTCAAAGTCAAGGAATTATTAATCCAACCACAAGAATTACAAGTTTTACTGGATGGAAAAAATCTATCAACTTTAATAACTTCCTTATCATTCCAGTTAGCTTTATAAGTCAAGACTTCTATGAATTTAGACCAAGAAACATCTGAAATTGATTTAGATAATTTATGGTTTTTAACCATTCCTTTAACATTAAGATCTTCTAAAAAGATTTGATCATAATTTCTAACCAGATTTAAACTAACTTTATGGATTAAATCCATTCTTGAATTTGAAATTTTTTCATGAATCCTAGCCACTTTAAGTCTTTGATTTTCATATCTGTTAGATCCTTTAGTTTTTCTAGATAGAGATTTTTGATTTAGTTTTAATTGATGTTCGTAGTGTTTAAGGAATCTACCGTTCTTGATTTTCGAACCGGTAGACAAGACTAGAAAGTCTTTTAAACCTAAATCTATACCAACAGATTTGTTGGTTTTATTAACTGGATTATATTCTTTTTCAACTAGAATTGAAACAAAATATTTACCAGATGGTGTTTTAGATATTGTTGCTTTTCCTATTTTTCCTTTAATTTCTCTTTCCATTATTATTTTAATTCCTTTAAATTTGGGAATTATTAATTTTCTGTCCTTTACTTTGACATTTTGAGGAACTGTAAAGGAATTTTTGGATCTTTTAGATTTAAAATTAGGAAATTGAGTTCTTTTATTAAAGAATCCCTGATAAGCGATATCTAAGCAATTTAAGGAATACTGAAGTGTTTGACTATTAATTTCTTTTAGCCAAGTTAGTTCTTTTTTAACCTCTGTTAAATTTCAGAAAGGTGGATTTTTTATATAATTTTTAAACTTTTTTAGATAATCTAGATATATTTTACATCACACAAGCTAAAGACTTGTGTGTTTTAGTTACTTATATAAAAAAAGTCTTTTAGAAATAGATGAAATAAATCCACCAATACTCGGTGGATTTAAATCAGAATCTAACAATAATGGATTCTGGATACAAGATATTAAAAACTCATCGTTTGCTATTAAATCTATGAATATTATTCTTGATAGCAACTTAGAAATATTTGAAATTAATCTCGAAATATCAATATTAGAAACACCAAATGGAATAAATTTGAGTAAAATTATAGATATAGTAGAATTTAGACCACTTGTCTCACTAGTAAGTGAATATCAAAAGGAATCAATTTGGGAAATATCAGGATTTTATGCAAATTTAGTAAATTAGAATTCAAATTCACCACCAGCTTCACCACCACCAGCTTCATCACCAGGTTCACCACCTCCAGCTTCACCACCAGGTTCAGGGGTTGGCATCTCAGAACCAGCCTCTCCTCCAAATTCAGGTGATCCTTGTGCACCCCCACCCCCGGCACCAACAGGCTCACCAGGCGTAGCTTCTGATGATCCAGCACCAGCAGCGTCTTTGATCCAGTATCTCTTATTCTCCTCTTTTTCTTCAGTACTTAGCTTCAAAACATTATCAATAAGATATTCAATATGAAAATATGGTGTGCCATCAGCCTTCTGAATTCCAGTGTAACTACCTAAAATTTCTATTTTCTTAGCCATGTTTCCTAATTTTTTCCACTCTTCAAATAATTGATTTGATATAAATTCTATATCAATTTGATTAAGAAATACTTCATCTTCCATTAATTCTGGAAATTCAACTAACATTTGTAACTTCAATGGTTTAACAACTATTTCTTTAAAATTAGCTCTTAATCTACCAATAAAATTACTAAACTTGGCCTCATCTCTTGTCATCTCAGCGGCATCAGTAAATACATTACCACCACCATTTTCACCCTCAAATCTTTGAACAGGAATTTTTGAAGCTCTTTTTAAAATATTATAAAACCACTTTAATATATCATCCTCATTAAGATTATGACCTTGTGGAGAAACCAGTTCCATATTAGGAGTACCAGCATCACCTTCTGGAAACCAAATTTGTTTATTATAAGGAAGATGTTTAGTACCGTTTATTTGAAGTGTACCCAAAGAATCATCCCATTCAACTTCTTCTGAATAATCATTAATTAATTGACCAATTTGTTCTTCTGCCTTTTGTCTTGATAAACCCTTAACTGGAATTGTAAATTTCTGATAAACGGTTGCATTTATAATATTGAACATAATTTTAGTCTGTTCAATAATTTTTAACTGATTATAAGGCTTAATAAGACCTTCTACGTAAGATGTCTCAGAATAGTCATTTTGTGTCGAGTATGAAACAAAAACTAATTGTGAATCCAAAAATATTCTTCTTAATTGTGGATCTTCTGGATATTGAATCCAAATATTACCTATTGACGGTTCAAAAGCTGGAACTATTGTCTCTGGTCTTAGTCTGTTAAAGTGAATAATATTTTTCTTTTTATCATCCCAAACAATTTCCATCGCAACATATCCATCAATTAAAAAGTCTTTCATCAAATTCCAAGCTGAAACCGAATCTGAAAATCCATATCTGTTATAAATCTTTTCAAAGTATTCTTGATACTTATCTCTTATATCTTGTGAGTAATCAGTAGATATATTTTTAGGTTTGCAAAAATCTTTATCTGAATAAATTATACTCTCATCACAAACCGTAGACACGAAATCTCTAATTTCGTCTTTTATAGAATATTCTCTTAAAATTCTTCTCTTATCGGCATAAGATCTATCTAAATATGGAATAGATTTTTTATTTAAAACTGAAGCAACTGCTCTTCTAGAGAAGAAATCATACATTGAGTTACCCTGTTGTGAGTATGGATCTTCATTGATACCAACACCGACCTGATTTCTCATGATCATATCATCATATTTCATTCCATAAGACGATAGATTTCTTAAAATTCTACTAAAAAGTCCTCTGTTTTCTATTGCAGTATTTATATACTGCATATTTCCATTTTGATTTAAAGGATTATAAGTTGCTGCCATTAAAAATTTCTAAAATTTTAGGTATATATTAAAATAGAACTCTTCCTAAAATTATCTATAAATTGAGGATCCACTCTTTGGAAGTTTATCAAGTGAGTATTTATTCAACAAGTCTTTTAAATCCTCTTTAAAATTGTCAAATCCATCCTTTTTCTGATCAGAATAAAGAATTGACTGCAGAACCAAATGTGTTAGCTCTCTTCTCTCTTCTAAATTTCTTTGAATCTCCGATTGTCTTTCAGTCTCTGAAGATAGTTTACTCAAATGTTGACCAGATACCTCTTTACGTTTATTTTCTATTTCCTGCATTCTTGACTTATCTAGTTCCTGCTCTAACTCTCTTTGTCTTTTTAGAGACGTTAAATAATCTAACTCTTCAAACTTTTTAAGATGCTTCATAATTTTATTATAAGTTTTACTTATATATTAAACTACTTATTGTCTAAAGAACAATAAATTTCGGAACCATAAAGGTTCTTCTTTTTAAACGCTTCAACACAAAAGTCTTTAGCTTTTGTGTAGTTCATACTTAAAATCTTTTAATTGTTTTTAAATCTATTAAAACTATCTTGAAGTCTTTTTATATGGTCTCGAAGTACCTGATACTTAGAATCAATCTCACCATTGACATCATAAAACTCACTTAACAGAGATAAAGTAATCTCTTGATGTCTTTTTTCTTTTGTTTCTATCTTTTTAGTCCAAATTTCCATCAATTTATTTGGATCATAAGTATTTTTAGGATGACTTGAATAAAAAAATCTTGGCAATAGTTCTAAATGAATCTGATGTACTAATTTAATTTGTATAGCATTATACTCTACAATAGAATATTCAAATCCTAATCTAAGTAATTCAGTATAAACTCCTTTAAAATCTACCTTTAATGGATAATTATTTTGAAAATCTTGTTCAGAAATAAATTTATCAAAAAAAGAACTTCTAACCTCCAATGGTATGAAGTTGAAATTAACACCTAATATTATCACTAAGTCGTTGATTTTTCTATAATCTACAACAAATATCGGAGAATATCTCATCCAATTTGAAGGATCTTCATAATGAAGAAAATAAAACCTACCAGGTATTATATCTCTTACAGAAATAGAGGTACACATATCATCTGATTTTGTATACTTATCAACCATGTATAGAGTATTGTTTTTATAAAAGTCTACTATGTCTTTACCATAGACCTTCATACTTAAATTAACTCTGTCTTGAAGAGGACCCATAACAATATATATTATTATGTTAAATAGTATACCTAAAAATAAAAATTATCACAACGGAAATTTTATTCCAAAGAATAAAGATAAAGTGTTAAAACTCAACTCACAAGGTGGAGTTTATTATAGAAGTTCTTGGGAGTTTAAAATTATGACTTGGTTAGATTCAAGTGAAAGGGTAATCAAATGGGGAGCTGAATGTATAACCGTACCTTATCAAATGACACACTTTGATAATGGTGATATAAAAGTCAAAAGTCACAACTACTATCCAGACTTTTACTATGAAATGAGACTAAATGATGGAATGACTAAAAAAGTTGTTGCAGAGGTTAAACCAAAAAAAGAGTTTGATATGGTTGTCGCTCTACAAGAGGGTAAACTTAAAGTTCCAGACTCAACATCTAAAATGAAAAAATTAAAAAATTTTGAGTATGATTTAAAAATGGCTCAAAAAAATAGAGATAAATGGAATACAATAATAAGATTCTGTGATAAAAAAGGATGGGAATTTATTGTTATAACCGAAGATCATCTAAAAAAGTTTAACTTATGAACTACACATCAGCTAAAGACTAATGTGTTTCAGGTTTCATAGACTCAATTAAACAATATATTCTTACTCAAGGTTAGAATTGTTTTTGTCAAATTCATTACAGAATCTAAAGACTTCTGTGTTTTCTTTGACGGGTCATATAAAATAGTAAACTATTAAAGTCAATATTTTCATCACATTGAAAACATAATCAATTTTTGCTTTAAATCTATCAAATGTTAACCACCTCATTATGAGTATTAAAAATAATAGTAAAGCAAATTTAATGTTAAAAAATAGTAAAATAAACAACCAAATTAGATAAAGACCATCTGTTGTAAAATAAATTAAATCCAGATAGACATGAAATTTAGACTTATAAAGTCTATTTTCAGGACTATTAAGTATATGATCTCTGTTGAGTAAATAATATAATGTGAAGAGTATAAATACTATACTAAAAAATTTCATGTTCTTTGAAAATAATTTCCTGCATGGAAATTAGGTTATTTTTTTCACTTTCCAATAATCTAAGACTACCAGATTCTACTAATTTATCATATAGAGTATCGGAAATAAAACACTCAATATTTTTTCCAACTATTCTATCATATTCATCAGGAACATGATCGTCTTTTCTAGATTCATAAATACTCGAAATGTACTTTTGATATTCACTCTCGTCTAAGTGAATTGAACATCCATCGGGTCTAACACCCCATCCTCTTTCAGATTCTTCCCAAAGTTGAAATAAACACTTATTCATAAAATTTAAAGATTAAAGAGTTATATAGTATAATTGAGTAAATAAGGGCCGTATTCTTTTAATAGAATTAGAAAGTCTATCATAATCATATTGAACCATTTCTTGACAAAGTTGTTCAACCGTATATTTTGGTTGCCATCCTAAAACCTTATTGGCTTTCGAATAATCTCCAAGTAGTTGGTCAACCTCTGTTGGTCTAAAATATTTCTCATCAATTTCAACAATTACTTTTCCTGTTTTTGAATCAATTCCTTTCTCATTTATTTCACTTCCAGACCAAACTATATCTATATCAAGATATTTAAATGCCATAGTAGTAAAATCTCTAACAGATATTTTTTTACCAGTTGCTAGTATATAGTCATCTGGTGTGTGATGTTGCATCATCATCCACATGCCCTCAACATAATCTTTTGAGTGTCCCCAATCTCTTTCAGCAGAAAGATTACCTAATAAAAGTTTATCTTGAAGACCTAATTTTATTTTAGACGCGGCTTCTGTTATTTTCTTTGTAACAAATGTTTCACCTCTTAAAGGTGACTCATGATTGAATAATATACCACTGCATGTAAAAATATTATATGATTCACGATAATTTATCGTTATCCAATGTGAGTATAATTTAGCAACACCATATGGACTTCTTGGATAAAAGGGTGTTGTTTCTTTTTGTGGAACCTCTTGTACTAAACCAAACATTTCTGATGTAGATGCCTGATAAAATTTAGTCTTTTTTTCAAGGTTTAAAATTCTTATAGCCTCAAGTAGCCTTAATGTGCCAATGGCATCAGCATTTGCTGTATATTCAGGTGTTTCAAATGAAACCTTAACGTGAGATTGTGCCGCCAAATTGTATATCTCATCAGGTTGCACTTCTTGTATAATTCTTATTAAGTTAGTAGAATCAGTTAGATCCCCATAATGTAAAAAGAAATCGTTTTTTCTACTCTCGTATAAGTAATCAATTCTTGATGTATTAAATGACGAACTACGTCTTTTTATACCATGTACAATGTATCCTTTATTTAATAATAATTCTGCCAGGTACGTACCATCTTGGCCAGTGATTCCTGTAATTAAAGCAACTTTTTTCATATTATAAACTATGTAGTCCTTGACCATCATTGGACCCTTCTATTGATATGACTTTTATTAGGTTGTCATTATCACCTTTTTTCTTATACAATTCATTAAATCCTTTGGCTATTCCACGTTTGAATACTTCTGTGAAGTAGGCAAAAGCATTTACTGACTTTTCTTCATTAAAATTATACCAATTTTGGAACATATCTAATAGACCGGATTGATAACAGTCCATTTTATCATTATTAGACCAATATCTCATTTTTTTTATTGTTTCTCTGGCCAAGAGTTCTAACATCTTTTCAGCTTTTTTAGTCAATCTTCCTTGGGCCTTTGATACAATCATTTCAACATACAAATCTTTATTATTAAGATACATTCATAAGCATTTATTTTTTGAGCACTGAGCTCTATAATGCTTCAATTTATTATATATTAAGTGTCATGACAAGTTTTAAAATTTAAGAAAAAAGATGTTTTTTAACCCATTTGATCATTAAAGTTTCCTTAGATTTAGCTTTATAATCATCAGATCTAAGATAATTAACATTACCCCATTTCTCTAAATTTGTTTTACTTATCTTCTTTTTTATTTCTTTTGACTGACTTGGATTTTCAACACCGAGTTTTTGTAGATTAGTTTTTTTAGATTTTTCCTTTATAATATCAGATTGCATTGAATACTCAACACCCCATCTCTCTAACATTGTCTCTTTAAATTTCTCTTTGAAATCCTCGGTTTTTGATATATGGTCTACACCCCATTTTTCAATTAAAGTCTTCTTTGATTTTTCTTGAATTTCACTTGATTGCATCAAAAATTCAACACCATATTTTTCCCTATTGGTTTTTTTAGTTTTTTCTTGAGTCTCTTTTAAAATCATGGCATTCTCAACTCCATATTTTTCTTTACAAGTTTCCTTAGCTTTTAAAGATCCACATATCTTGGAACAAGCATATTTACCACCTTTTTGAAAATTATTTAAATACTTCTTATAACTGGTTTGTAATATCTTTTTACAATAATCACACTCAACATCAACAATCACTGTCGATCCAACATTTAAATCCTCAATTTTAATTTCAAAAAAGTCACCAGAAACATCATACCCTAGTGATTCAAAATACTCTATTTTTCTACAACCCTTTGTTGAAATTTTAACAAGTTTGTTAATTAACATATTCTATATATTAGAGATGTGTATTTTCCTTTTTCAAATAAAAAACCCATCCTAATTAGGATGGGTTAAATTATAATTAAAATTATCTTAAAGTTTAATTCTTTCTTTATATTGAAGTTCTTTTATAGCTTGCAATTCTGTATCAAGAACTTTTTCTCTCTTTTGTAGATTTACTAAAGCCTCTTTAAGAACCTTAGTTTCACCTAACATTTGAAGAGATACTTTAACTTTACTAACGTTAAATTTAACATCTTCTAATTTAAGGGTAATTTCTCTTTCCTTATCTTCTAACTTTCTCTTAGAAATTAATTCTTTAGAAAGTTTATTTTCGAAGAAATATGTCAAATCATAATTTAACTCATTTCTAACTTCATTAACCAATTCGAGTGCTGATTCATATTTGAAGAATGAGTTACCATATCTCTCATCACAACGATAAATAAATGTATTATTTTTGTAATTAAAAGCAAAAACCTCTAAAGTTGGATTTATAAGGTTAGAAACCTTCTTAACAACATCTAACTCAACAAATGAATCGATGTTCTTAGAAACCTCAACTAAAAGAGGATAAAAATTCTTATTAACAATAGGAACAACTGGTGATGAGAATAAACTTTCTAAAGTTGTTTCCTCATTTAATTCATCATCGTTAATAAAAATTCCACCTTTTGATAAAACTGATAATCCAACCGTTAAATATTCAGAAATTCTAAAATCGATTCTAGACTCATTAATAGTACAAAATGCCATTGCAGTCTGAAGAGTTCTCAAAGTACGAAGTCTTTCTTCATCTTTTACATGATTTTCCAAAAGAGTTTTTTCAATGTTATTATCTGTTAATAAAAACCAAGAATCTCTAATGTAAGAGAGGTGACCATCCTCAACTTGTTCAACTATTGTATAAATAGCTTCACCTTTACCACCACTTAAAAGGTTTGTTCTCTGTTCTGGTGACTTCGAAAGGTTGTGAACAAATAATTTTATTTCTGGAACCCAGTCGTAAACAGCTAATTCATTTAGAATTTTAGACATTCTATCCTGATCTGTGTCAAGATTTATAGTTTGTAACAAAACATTAATTGGTTGTCTATAAAGCTCTCCCTGATTTTTAGAATTTAAAACATTATATAGGTTTTTCAACTCATACAATAGTTCATAATTTTTCATATCATCATTAAGATTCTCTAAAAATAATTTAACTTGCTTATCGTAAGTAAAAGGCTTAAGTTTTTCATTCAAAGAAAGAATAACTTGCTTCTCAGATAATTCATTTGTGGAATTCAAGTGTCCTTCAATCACATATTCAACGTCAGATTGGTCAAGTGAAAGTGATTTTTTGAAGTTAAACAATTCAAGTTTAAGATTCTTCATACTTTTTTTATTTTATTTTTTTATATAAACTATATATTACAATTAAAAAGTCTATTTTTTTCATTTTTGATTTGAGTTAAAATTACTATTATCATAGTTTGCATTATCATTACCCTTTGCATTTCTAGCAGGTAAAGTTTGTAAATTATTGAACCATCTACTATTATATGGTTTGACAATAGAATTAGGATCATTTGTAAAAGCGGGATAATAAGTCTGAACCTCAATTGATAAACTCAACTTTATAGAATTATCTGATGTTAAATTCTTTTCTCTTGATATTTCAATATTATTAGAATCTGGCATTGTCATCACAGCATCAATATTCATATAATTATACTCAAAGTAAATAAATTTATAAAGCCATAATGTATTCATTATCTCTTGAGAGCATTTAAAAACGTCTATTTCACTTTTTAATAAAATAACTAAGTCATAAGTGACCGTTAAAGGAACGGCCCTAACCTGTCTCAAAAGTTTTTTAACTTCATCACTATCTTCTACAACAGCTCTAAGCCAAACATTAGGATTTCTAAACTCATCACTTTTTATATTAAAATTATTAAGAGTTAAATGTCCTCTCGGAATTTGATCAGTATTCAACTCAACATATCGATTATCAGAAACTATATCATCTTGAAAAGAATCTAATAAAAACCTTTCATCACCAGTCAAAGAATAATAAATGGGCACCTCAACATTCAAATCTCCAGATGTAAACCGATTTACCCATTTCAATCTACCCTCTAAGGTGTCTAAAACACACACGGTGAGGTCTCTGAAGAAAACCTCATCAAAATTAAACTTTTGTCCTATCATGAGAGTATATATTAAAATAATATAATTCGATGTCAACTAAAAATTTACTACTTTGGGAAAAATATAGACCAAAATCTATTGACGATATAATACTTCTACCACGAATAAAATCTCATTTTGAAAATGGTATTACAAAAAATTATATCTTAACTGGCCACTATGGAACCGGGAAAACCTCATTGGCCAGAATTATAATTGGAAAATATTCAAAAGACAAAGCATTTTTAGAAATAAACAGCTCACTCTATACATCAATTGACACTCTTAGAAATGATATAGAAAAGTTTTGTAAAACTCAACCAATGATTGAATCAGATGATCCAATTAAATATATCTTTTTAGATGAATTTGAAAGAGTATCAAGTCAATATCAAGACGCGCTAAAAGCATTTGTAGAACAATACCACAAAAATGTTAGATTCATACTAACAACAAACCATTTAAATAAAATATCTGATGGTATAAAATCTAGATTCACAATAATTGACTTCGATTGTAAAGACCACTCAGAAGAAAAGTTCTATAAACAAGAAATTTATAAAAAAGTTAAAGATACGGTTTGTCCACAAGAAGGAATCACAATTGAAAAAGAACAATTGGTCAACTTAATTAATAAAAAATTTCCAGATTTAAGATCAATATTCGTAGAACTTCAAGGATTTAAAGAAACCGGTGAGTTCTCATCAGTATCAAACGTTTCTAATAAATTAAAAATTGATCTATATAACCTTCTTTATGATAAAAATATGGATTATGAATTAATATTTCACTTTTTATCCTCAAATTTTGGAGCTGAAAAGATAGATCAAGTTTTTAAACTATTAGGTAGAAGTTTTGTAGATTGGTCTATAAATGAGAAAAAAGAAAATATAGATAAATTATTTAAACTAAATTATATAATTTCTGATTTACATTTTAGACTTGAATCAAATACAGATCCACTAATCTTAGGAATGACACTTATTGGTAAATTTAGAGATATACTTATCGAAAACTAATTTGATAATATATACTCTATGGCAGAGTTCGATTTTAAAGATCATTATATTGGTTATTTAGGACACCCTAGATTCACTATCAATAAAATTATTGAGGATGATGTAGTAAGAGTCATCATTCAAAAATATGAAATGATATTATTCACAAATAAAGGTGAGTTGCTGGGTGATCCAAATTTTGGATGTGATCTTCCAAGGTTATTATTTCAAACACGAGTATCTGCACAAGGTGTTAAGAAGATCATAAAGCAACAAATTGATGCTTATATACCAGAACTCTCAACAACAAACTATAAATTAGAAGTTTCATTCTTTCAAGATCCTGAAAATTATCAAGATGTGATGCAAATAGACTTCACACTGGCAGATTACGAAGTTAACGCTTTTATTCGTTAAGATGGATAATAAGAATGTGTAATCGTTGTAGATCCAGCTACTGAGTTTGTACCAAAAGCAAAATCTGAGATATCAACACCCATATCATCTGGTAATTCACCAAGGGTTAAAGGCGGAATATCATAATATCTCAATACAACCGATTGTGTAGATGAAACCTCATAATAAGTAGATAATAATATCTGAGGTGCCCATAATGTTGTTGTCACTCTATTTTGGTAGTAAACATATCCAAATGATTTCAATGCTTGATAGAATCCATCAGTAACCGTTGGAAAGTCTTGACCGTAAGCAATATTATCAGATGGTAATACAATATCAACACCATGTTGAGAGAATGTAGATAATACAAACAAGTTAGTAGTTGAGGCATAGTTCACCATTGAAGTAAAAGGATCATTTACAGATGAAGGAACATTTGCGATACCATACCCAGCACCATTTGATCCACGATAAATTCTTCTATACTTAGGATTCATATTACCTGTTGTAGAGAAAGTAAGTCCATAATTCTGACCAGTTGATAACTGAGCTAAAATAGAATATGTCAATGGCATAAGAGCTTGGTTTCTATCTGAATTTAAAGGATCAATCCAATATGATCTACCACCAACAGCAACATCTCCTCTAAGTTCAACAGAAACGGTGGAACCAGGAGCAAGATATCCATTCCAGTATAAATCTGTACCTGAAACATAAGCCGTACCAGAACTTGAAACAACATAAGCATTTTGTAAATAAACATAATCACCACTAAATTCTATTCTAAATGTATTGACACCAAAACTTGAACTATTACCAATCACATAAGGATATCCATGTTTGATTCTAGGATAAACTATTTCACTTGAAAGATTTAGATATGGTCTATCTGTTAAATTACCAAATTGATCAGTAAATCCTCTTGTAAATGGTAGATCTAACATATTCAGATCCGCAACTTTATCAACATCAACATAGACAACTGGTGTAGTAGCATCACGATATTGCTTAGTAGTTAAATTTGCAAATGCTTCTATTTCTTGTATATCTAGAATTCCTTTAACCTCATAGTTCTTTCTATCTCTATAAATCATTCCATAACCATTATCAGAAGTAACTTCAATAACTAAATATGGAGTAATATTGGAATCAATTGTGAAATTAAAAGGATTTAAATTATTAATATGACGATATTCTGTAATTTTATCAACTGGCACTAAATCTATTTGTTTCCATTCTGTAATATCTAACCAGTTATTACCAACACCCTCATCTAAAACAGGAGACACCGTTGAGAAAGTAGCACCACCTTGACCAGTCCAAATATAGATCAATCTATCATATTTAACAACATCTGCCAATTTATAAACTGATCCAAAAATCCATTCTCCAGCATTTTCAAACTTACGAGGATTGTTAGTTTTATTACTATTTATAGTAGACTCATATAGTTTATCATAGTAAACAACTCTTTCCCCAACCTGGTAATTTCTAAAAGCATACCACTCTCTGTATATTTCATAAGTTCTTATATCTATTGTATAATAGTCAGGTAATAAATTAGAATGATCAGTATTAGTTGTAAAATCCAAAACACAATTATAAACGGTAGATCCATTATTCACAGGAAGTAAATAAGCCTCGTTCATATTAAAAGTAATTGGTGTAAAATTCTGATTTACTTTTATAATTTGAGCATCTCTAGATTGGTGAACTATTGTTGTCACACCAACAAAATCTGCTCTACCTGTTATATCAAGTATTTTATGTGTTATAGGAATAATATTCTTTTGTAACCAATATTTTAAACCTTGCAGTTTTTTCTGAACTTCTTCCAGAGTATAATACAAAACGTTATTTCCCTCTTTATCAGTTATTCTATAAGTTAAATTTAAAAGATTTGTATCTTCATAACTTGGATTTGGAAACGCATGTTTAATAAAATCATTATCTGTCCAACCCTCAACCGTATTATCAAAAATATCTGGTATTTCAACTTTGAATAACTTTAAATAATTTTCAGATGAAATATCAATATTTCGATAATATTCATTTAATTGAAGATCATTATATCCGAAATAGTTTATAGCATTTATAATAGATTTATAACTTCCAATGAAAGGATAAATGAGATTTTTCATCATTAACATCTCTTTTCTCTTAGCATTTAAATAGTTCCAATCAATACCTTCTTCTTTAATATCATATTCTTTAAATATGTAAACATCATCAGAAGAGACCAACTTACCAACATTATTAAGTTCTGTGTGATATCTAATATCTTCTATCTCTGTCTGTGCATATAAATTGAATCGTCCAATTTCTTTATTCCAAACTTTAAATCGACAAGATAAATATGTAACACCACCAGATTTTGGAAAATTATCAATTACATTTTTCTCGGTTTCCAATCCATCAATCTCTTTAAAATAGTCCACTATAATTTCTCTTGAGAAGATATCTCTAACTTTTAACAAATATCCATTATTATTAGAAATATATTGATTTTTTTGATTAGTAATATCCTTTATAAATATAGCAAGATGTTGTCCGGCTTTTAATCCCCTTCTATCTCCAAGTATATCAAATGTGAATAATGATGTAGAGTCATCTTGTAGTGAAATTTTACCATATCTTTCTCCAGTAAAATTATCAACAATAGTTTCAAAAGTAATCACATCATTATTCAATAATGTTGGAGTGATTGTAAAATCAACTTCTTCCTTTTTATATAATTGTAAAACACTTCTTAAAGCTCCCTCATCTTTAGAATTAAATCCAACAAATAATTGAATAGGTTCTGGTACAACACTTACATCAAAATTATCATCAATATATTCAAGGTCTTCTTCAATATAATCAAATATAGTCTGTTGAAACTCTGGATTTGAAACCTTACTAATATCTCTATTTGCCTTTCTATTCAAAATAGTAGTTGTAAGAGGCTTTGGACCAGTATAAGCCAATCTTCCAGTTGTTGGTAACTGACTTCCAGAGAAATCATACATGAAAAACTGAGGAACATTATCTGAGAACCACTTCCAATATAAACTAACAACTGGTTCGTCGTTAAAATTCTCTCTCGGTCTTCTAATATACTCTCTTACATTTAACCATAAATAATCTCTATCAATATAATCTGGACTCAAAGTTCCAAAGAAATTGTCTGTTGAAGCGGTTGATGATATATTATCAACCTGGAAAAAACTACTTAAAGTGACTTGTATTTCTATAACCTGTTCCGTATCTGGTTGTATTCCCCAAATTGACAATCTATCAGGATTATAAATTAATTTAGTTATTCTACCACCGGCAAATACTTGAGAGTTTTTAACTAACCCTGATGTTGAATCGATTGTGAGAACCTTTGAATTACCACCAAGATAAATATCACCATCAAATTGATTCAAAGCTAAATATCCATATTCTGATGGAGTAGTTGTATAATTAATAACATCAGTATCTACAAATATCGAATCAAATGAGATATCAGTTGATGAATTCATTGTACTATTGAAGTTATTAAATAATAGATTATTAAAAGATCCAGTGTTAATAGTTGGAATATTTACAATCGAATTATTATCAACTTTATTTAAAGTAGGACTTAATAGGTTAGATGAGAAAGCATATACAGCCTCATTCTCAGGATCATATGCAACTGAATTTGTACCTACTAAGAGTGGATAAGTAGTAAATATACTTCTTGTATTACCATTAACCCTAATTAAGGCAGCTCCATCCGTAGCAATATACATAGAAGACTCAAATTCATTAAATACCATATTATATGAATTGAATCCTATGTTTAATGTAACAACACTTGATGATGTTGGATAGATTAAAACATCTCCAGAGTTCTCAAAAGAAACGTAAATATCACCATTATTTGTATTAAGTTGTAGAGCATAAGCGTTACTAGCGAATGAGTATGACGCCACAACAAAATTTATATAAGGATCTATCTTATAAAGTGAATTTTTACTTAAAGCAAAAAGATAATTAGATACATTATTAAAACATAATCCTATACTTTGAGTCAATCCAGGTATATCGATATCAGCTAAAACACCAGCATATCTTGAATCAAATACTCTTAAATTATCACCTAATACATAAATTGAGTTAACAGGTTCTATATAAGTAAGATCGACCATATTGTTAACACCATCAAATTGATAAGGTGTATAAGTATTTGTAAAGAAGTATTCTATACTAAAACTTGAAGTAAAGGCATCTTTATCATACATACCCTTTATTAAGGAAGGTGTAAAAGATGGAGGACATCCTGTTTGACCGAATCCTATTGTAAAGGCAACGGTTGTAAAAGCTGATGAATTACAAAGTGAGTCAGTCAATCCCCAGAAAGGACCTTCATAACTCAAATTAATAACATCTGGATTAAGATAAAGTGAGTTAAACTCAATATTTTGAAGAGGATAATACGTTTTATTTATACCTATAACTTGTCCGGTTGAGAATCCAAGATCTTCAAGTGATTCACCAGAAGCTGTTCCTAATAATATCTCATTTGATGTTATTAACGCTCCGAAATTTCCACTATATCTTTCAATTATTCGATAAGCTTCTATTCCAGGTAGTGTCGAAAGACCTACATTGATTTCTAAATTAACTCTTTGTCTTTGTCTTTTAACATTAAATCTAAGTGCGCTAGCACTATTATCAACAAATATTCCGAAATCATTTATTGTTTCTCCCCAACTTTCAACCCAATTTGATAAAGTTGTTGGAATATCCGTATCAAATAACTCATCATACGTTCTACCATTAACTTTAATAGACAAAAACTTACCCATTAAATCGAATACTACAACACTGTGTTCAATATAAAAGTCAGCAGTTGTACCAACTTGTACAGAAAAATCAATTGGAACATTTGGAAAATCTGTACTTAAATTAATAGAATTATAATATACAGAACTATATCCAATTGTAACTAAATTCGGCATAATCCCAAGTTTAGTCAATGATATAAAATGTCGAGTTAGCCAGTTCCTTAAAGTTCTATCAATTGTTCTCTGCATATCCACCAATCCTGATGAATAAACCCAAGCAACTCTTTCCCCATAGACCATTTTATTAACTTTAATAATAATTCCAAACTCATCAATGTCTGTAAATACTATGTTATAACTCCAATTACTAGAATAATTGTAATTAAATTCTTTAGTTAATCTCTCATATGTTTCAATACCTTTCTCATAGACAACCTTTTGACTACCGATACTATAAGTTTCACCCTTCTGTGTATGATAAAAATTAACACCTACATAATTAGAAGGATAAATTAAGTCAGCTCGTAGTCTATTATCGCTATAAAATAAATCAATATTAAATAATTTAAAATCCTCTTTAAACTTCTCAGCTGTATATGCAAATGTTATCTCGGCAGATTGTGTATATGATTGTGTAAAGTAAATATGATCTGTTGTTAAATAAATTTCACCAGCCACTAAATATTCACTTGTAATTGTTCCAGATATAGATGAAGGATTTATCGGAAGATAAGTCGGCTCATCTGTCCAAAATAAAGATGAAAGAGTTGACCCCGTTGGTCCAACTGAATCTGTAGCACCTGACCAAGTATATGCTTGAATACATTGATATATTTTATTATCAAATATAACTTGACTACCTGTAGCGTAATATGTTAGATTAACATTTCCATTAAATGATAAAATAGGAGCAACTTTAAAGAAGTCCTGATTAAATGACGAGTTAGGAACTTTAAACTCTATTCCTGGTCTTAAAATAGAAGGAATCGGATCTCCAAAAACCAAAGTCTTTGATACAGAATCGAAAGCAATTGGTCCTCTATACACTCTTGGTAAATCAGTCTTTGTTACAACTTCTAAAACCAGAAGAGAATCTTGAGGAATATCAGATGTAAAATACTCTAAATGAACTATATCAAAAAGATTTGGATTCTTAATTGTAACAACACCAACATCATCAAATCTATTTGATTTGATATAAGTATCATTATTTAATGTATTTACAATATTTAACTTTCTATATTGATATAGTCTATCATAAAAAGTAGGCTCGTTCCATAAAGAAAGTGTATCTCTCAAATCTGGTGTTATATAGTTGTATATACCTATAATATCAACCCCACTAATTGTCACACCTTCATAACTTGAAGTCAGTCCATAAGATCCACTATAATTAGAATCAAATGTATTATTATCCATTAAAGATATTATCATAATAGCTCCTTTTTTGGAACTAATTACACAATATGTTCTATTAATATCAGTAAACTCAAAAATAGGTGTATTGAATCTAATAAATGTACCTAACGGATAAGTTGCTTCTATATTTTTACCATAAATCCATTTAGAATAATATATTGACTCTTGATTAACTGGCTCTATTTTAGAAATAGATTGTGTAGCAACACCTTGATAAAAATGAAATCCATATTCATTAAAAAGTTGAAATCTTCTTAATGTTAGATGTTCCTGATTCTCATACTCAAATGCCGGAATCTTCTCAAATAAATATAAAGCTTGTGTTTTAAAAGTGTCTTCTGAGTTTTCTGGAAACAAAATATCACCTTCATATCTTTCGAGTCCTTCGTTGTAGAAAAAATTTAAAGGATTACCTTCTTTGTCAAAGAATATATAAGAATTATTCATTAAATACTTAACCTATTTTGAATATATATAAAAACTTTAATTCTTGACCGAGAATTAATATATACTAAAAAAATATAACTTTTATGAGTATAATTTCTGGATGGCCGTTCGAAGAAGAAGAAGTATTTGAGGATAGTTTACCGACATTAGAACTAACATACGAGTTAAAATAATTATTATATATGAAAATAAAAAAATTCGATGAATCGAAATCCGACGAACTTGACATTTCATACTTTAAATTCATTTTTTCAGAATTTTTAGATGAAGGGGCTGAAGATGGTACAGGGGAAATAGAAGAAGAATATTACGAAATCTTCATAAAAGAGCCAAACTTAAAAAAGACATCTACGTTTGATTATTACGAGGAAAATATAAAAGAGGTATACGATTTTTCAAATAATTTAAAATCTTGTATTGGTAGAATAAAAGACGAATATCCAGATATTAAAATTGAATTTGACTTTGAAGAGTTTTGGATGGATCGTGAAGGAATGTTAGAAAGAACAATACATTTAATATTCACACTATGAAAAATATCCTAAAATACAAACAATTTGAAAATAAGTGGAAATTAGATTTAACTGAGGATGAATCAGATCTAAAAGATAATTTAGAAGATAGACTTTTAGAATTAAAGGACTTAGAAACTCGTTATGAAATATCTGGCAGAAACATATATATGATACCAAATACAATAGATACAAACTCAAGATGGTATCAAAATACAGGAGTTGAAATTGGATTTAAACATTATTTAAATATTAGAATTAATCCAAATTATAATGAAATTAAAGAAGTTATTAATGTAATAAAAAATGGTTTAAATTATATAAAAAATGAAGGCTGGAAATATAGTTTAACAATTGAAAGAGTTGCTACTATTGTTAGAATAGATATAAACTCTATATTTGAACTATATAAATATAATAAAAACTTAGGAGCAATATCAATTTTTTTATGGAAAATGTAAAACTACCATTTAAAGAAGAACAGTTGAAAAAACAGATTGGAAGTTTCAAATAGATAATGAACTACCATTCACAATAGAGTGTAGAATATTAATACCAAAAGGTGTTTATCACAGATTAATAAAAGGAACAGGTGATTTGAAAATAAAATTAGAGAAATTAATTTAATTCACATTGAATATTAAAACTAACAATATCACTTGATGGATCATAGAATCCATACCATTCATATCCCTTTTTTTCCACTTTAAAAGTAATATTATGATACCCAATTGCGTAGAAATAAGATTTTAAAACATCATTTAAACTCACTTCAATATCCTCTACAACCGTTTTTCTCAATTCTTTAAGATATTTATCATAAGATTGCCATTCATCTTCTCCATGATTATAATAGTGATCATCGTCATTTAGATGTAAAAATATTCTAAGATTTATAATTGGTGATATAGTGCAATTCTCTATAAAATTTTCAGATTTTGCTCTCAACATATAATCTTTTGCCCAATGATCATCAGCACCTGGTCTTCTCTTCTTGAAAGAGTCCATTTGTTCTTTTCTATTTTCAATTTCTTTTTGTCGAGAGTCCTCTATACCAGATATAATTTTATCAATAACACTAACATTTGTATCAACATTAACAAAATCTAAAGATGGAAGATTTTTATCATCCATTGAAACAATAATATTGAACTTATCTAATTTTGTGGACCACCTAGCAGCGCTTTCAGGATAAACATCTAATGAGTAATAAAAATATGTTTATAGATAAGGATATTTATCTTTAATATCCATGAAATAATCAAAGAATAGTTCCTTATCACCACTACGGAAGAAATCAAGTGATTTAACAACTTGATTTTCTACTCGTGAAAAATCTTTAATATCTAGACCCCACTCCTTCAACTTCTTTATTGAAGAAATAGATATGTATCCACTTTTTTGATACTTATCTAAAAAATTTCTATATTTATCAAGGTTCATTTCCTCGAACCTTTTAATATGTTTCATCAAATTATATATTAAAAGGCAATATAATCATTTTATTCACTCTTCACCTTATAATTCTCATTATAGATTCTAATAATTTCACTAAACTCATCTAAGACACCTTCTCTAAAGGCATCACCCTCATACTTTTGATTCTGAATATACCCTTTAATGAACTCTTCATATTCAAGTTGAATAGAAATTTGAAGCTCTTCTTCTGTTATTTCTTTTTCCTTTTTCTCTTTTTCTGTTTTAACAATATCATCCAAATATTCTACTGAGGCAAAATTACCAGTTTCTAATATTGTTTCTAACTTTCTTCTCATTTTTCTATTACTAACCAATAGATTATTAGATATAACAAGATCTATATAGTCTTTTGTATCTTTTAGTGAGTCTATTAACTCAATATCATCCTCGTTAACTATTTGGACTTTTCTAAAAACTGGCGAGTAGGTATTTGGATGGAATTTTATCTCACCTGTTATTAAATCAAGAACGGTAATTCCTTTTTGATCACCCATATCATTACGATCCATTTGCCATAAGCTACCTATAAATTCAAAGTTTGAGTTGAGTTGTCTTATATGCACATGACCCGAAAAAACTCTTTTATACTTGTTAAATTCATCAACATCTATTTTATCCGCATTCCTATGTGCAACTGAGTTTAAGTGCATTCTACACCCATTTAAATCACTATGACAGAATAAATAATCTCCTGGATTAGATGATATTTCCTTAATCATATCTAATCTTTTTTCAACCCAGGGCATTAAAACCAATTTTTTGTCGAAAATTTCAAGTGTATGTGTTTTCTCATAAACAAATATATTATCTGAAATGTAGGAGAACAATCTGACAGAATTTACATCATTAGAACCCCTATTAAAAAGATCATGATTTCCAACCATAATATGTATGGGTAGTATATTACTTATTTCCTTAAGTATTTTTTCCACTTTATTAAGAGTAATTATCGGAATGCTTGTCCTGTTATCAAACAAATCCCCCAAGTGAATAAGTATATCACCTTCTCTAACATTTTCCTTTAAAAAAGGAATAACAAAATTATAAAAGGTAGATTCCATCATATTTTGCCATTTATCTAAGTTATTTAGATAAATCCCAAAATGTGTATCTGTTATCATAAAAACTCTCATATTAAATTGTATTTTTTTGTAAAATATGAGCAGGGACACTACATATCTTAATGTATAAATTATATGAATTTAGATGAAATTGTTTATACAAAAGAATTTGTCAATAAAATACAATTTGGTTCTAAATAAAAAACCCCAACAATGTTGGGGTTTAAACTTTTTTATATTCACTATTAATATCCTGGTACGAATGGTGGTGATATTGTAAAATTATTATCAATATACTCATCAATCCAGTAGTCACAAGCAAAGTTAGCTGATACTGGATCTAAAATACCCTGACCATTATATGCAAGTGATGGTCCAGCAACGCTCTTTAATTGACAGTTTTGGAAAGTCACTCTTCTCAATACAAGACCTTTTTTATCGTGTTGGTTAACAATGATAGTACCAATACAATCAGCCTTATAGTGTAAGTAACCATTTTGAGAATTCCATGCTAAATCGTACCAAGCTCTTAAAGCTGCCCAAGTTTCCATAGAACCATTGTTGTTTACGTTCACGTTAAAAGTGATAGCAAAATCATCAATGTGTGTTTCTGATGGACCAGCGTTTAAGAATACACGAGAAGTGTACTTAAATCTTTGATTAGAAGTAGCAATTGCTTTATTTGTAATATTAAGGTCGATGTTTTGAGCTTGTTGTAAAAGTAAAACAGGATCTCTACCTTGTGCTTGCAAAATTGTTGGAAGAACAAATGTAATTTCAAACAAATTTAAATACACTGGTTCCTGTGGATTTGTACCAGGTCCGCCTGGACTACCTGTTACCAATAGTTGCGTAAAATGTGGAAGTGGCATAACTATTTTTTATTATTTTTTTATTTAATTGTTTAGACAATTATAAACTATATATTCAATTTATTTTTGTCCCAATTACTTTATTATATATTGATATGTAAAACTAACTTTTTTCCATTTTATCTATTTAAAAACAATAATAGGAAGCAATTATATAAGTATATATATTAAAAAAATAAGAAAAAAGACATGGCTAACAATAAAAATAATGAGATGTCCGAAGAAGATTTCCTAAGAAGACACCTTGAAGACCAAGAGAATTCTAACTTCAATCCTTCTAAAAATATGATCAATGAGATTAGTATTCCACAATCTGACTCTACAAGAACTACAGATTTACAATACTTTAGTTTTGATGTTAAAGATCTTCCTTGTGGAAAATTCTACCCATCAGGTACTATTCTCATGATTAGACCAGCTCAAGTGAAAGAAATTCAAGCATATTCTATGGTTGATGATAACAACTTTTATGATGTTGTTGAGAAAATGAATGATATGCTACAAGCATGTGTAAGAGTAAAATATCCTAATGGAAACATCGCTAGTTACTTAGATGTTAAAGACCAAGATAGATTGTATCTAATATTCACAATTAGAGAATTAACTTTCCAACAAGGAAATACTCTTGGTGTAAACGTACAAACACCATCTGGTGATATTCAAATCGAACTAGTAAGAGAGAATTTTAGATTTCATCAATTAGATCCGAAACTTGATAAATTCTTTAACAAATCAAAAAACTCTTATGTGTTTAGGACAATTAACAACAGAGAGTTTGAATTAACACCTCCAAATATTGGAATACAAAAAGCGTTTACCGATTTTATAATAAAAGAAAATAATGAAAATAGAACTCCTAATTTGGCGTTTTTAAAAATTATACCATTTATGCTAGAAGGCAGAACGTCTATAACATATGATGGAATCAAGGCAAAATTACAGGAATTTGAAAATCTTGATGATATTTCTTTTCAATTTTTGAATTCAGCAGTTAGCAAAATGACTTTCGGTATAAAAGAGTTAGTTAAAGTTGTTGACGGCCAGGAGGTCCGTGCCGAGATGCAATTTCCCAACGGAGCGTCAGGTATTTTCGTTATTCATGATGCCTTTGAGGCCTTTATTAAAGAATAAACTTCTTTTACAGAAACATTATCACGTTAATGAGTTTTGTATCGATGAATGGCCATTTTGGATGTTAGAAGAAAATATTAAAATTGTAAATGAGTTAAACGAAGAAGAAGAGAAAAATAGAAAACAAGAAGAGGAAACTCAACAAAAATCTATGCCAAACTTCAATCCAAACTCAATGATGAATAACATTGGAAATCTAACAAATAATTTAGGAAACTTTAAACCATAATAAAATCGAATCAAATGATTCGATTTTATTATGGTTTAAAATCTAAATTTTTACTTTTCCAAATCCATTTTTTATTACCAGCATTATAAACTTTTGGATATCTCAACTCTCTTTTTAACCAATTCGATTGACTTGCTTGGGTTATCAACACCAAAATTTTTCATAATTGTCTCTCTATATTTAAGTCTAATTTCTTTAGAAGACATAGGAGAATTACCACCATACTTTTCATTATTAGTTTTGATAATTTTATTCTTTATTTGTAAGGATTCACCAGGGGTTTTTGTCCCAAATTTTTCTAGAGATTTTTTTTGCTTTATCTTAATAATATCAGGATCCATACCAACACACCTGTTCGAGCAGTAATTATAGTAACCTAAGGTTGAATTTTTAAATTTAACAGGGTTATTACAATTTATATTTTTACATACTGGAACAGACCTAATATCATTTAAACATAGATAGACCTTCTCCTTAAAAGCAATATCTGATATATTATTTATGACACAATAATCTATTATATATTGATATTCTTGGACATAGTTCTTTGACAAAAATGACTCCTTATACATTTTACCAGAAGGATCTTTAAATTTAAATATATCTAAATTCATGAAACATATCTTTTAACATATATATTAAATATACCTATTTCTGTTTAATAAGAAACCCCCAGATTTTTAAAATCTGGGGGTTTCTTATTAACTACTCTATCATTAAGAGTTAATAAATCCACCTGCAGAAATTGCGCCAGTTCTAAGTATTGTGATATTATTCACAATTATACCCATACCCTTGATTGGTTCAACATAGGTATCGAGAACACCAATTTGATTATCAATGATTTCTGGAGTGTTATTTTCTTCGTCAATCTTATTGAAGTAATTGAATAGACCATTTTGAGCCACATACTTCTCACAGATAACATCAGCTTGTAATTTAATCTGAGCTCTAGTTTCTGGTGTATTAAACTTCCACTGGAAGTCTAACAACATTCTTGACAACTCTCTTTCAAGTTCAATCAATACCTCTCTAACGTGTATTAAAGAAAGTGCTGACTTATAAAGAACTTGAGCTGTATTTTCAGTCTCTATTACATATCCTCTATTTCTCTTGAATGTTAATGGATTCATTTGAGCTAAGTTTAAGAACTCTAGATCAGATGGTGTGAATATCTGCTCAAGGTCTGTAATACCCTCAATTCTACCATTTGTAACACCCGCAGCTATTGTCCAAGGAACAATACTTGTTGTTGTACTATTATGTTTTCTCATAAATGTTGTTCCAACATATGCTGCTGGTGGAACATCAACTGGTCTTCCAAAGTCATCAATTGTAACATAAGGTAAGAAGTAACCAACAGAAGTTACACCGATTCCCTTACCAAATGAATAAAGGAATGAAGGATTACTTTCAGGATCACCACCTTGTGCTACAAACTCCATTTGAAGAGTTCCATTTCCATCTTTAAACGATGGATTTACTGAATTCTTAAACTGCTTCAATGATGGCATATTTAAAATACCAAACGCGTCTAATCGATCTCCACATAGGTCAACTAATTGTTGTTTAGAATCAGAAGTCAACCCAAGACCAAATGAATCTATCAAATATCTGAAATCGAAAGCTTCTTTGTTTGTTAAAGCCTTGAATAAAGGTGTTCCTTTAGCAATAACATCAAGTATAGCTTGTTGTTTCTCCTCAGTTCCATCTGGAACAGAAGCCTCTCTAATTCTAAATCCTTTAAGTGATATAGCCTTATAAGTCGCAACATAGTCATCAATCTTTGTATATCTATTTGTTTGCTTATCTCCATTGAATGTTCTCAACTTGATAGTAGCGTCACAAGATATCTCTACATAGTTAGAATCTACTGACCAAACTTTCTTACTTTGAATTCTTGTAAGTTTCTTAGGCATTTCATCAGTTCTCAACAATGTTGGATCATATGCCGCCTCTAAGAAATCACCTGTCTTAATCTCACCGTATCTTGTTCTATTAACAAGTATCTTATTAGGAACTGGTACCCATCCTGCTGGTTCTTCAACTTCAACAGTTTGCTTATAGTTACTCTTTTGTGATTTCACAAATATAGTAGAGTTTGTATCTAAAGTACTATTTGTACTCTCAATAGACTCTAATACACTTTGTGTTCCAAGATTGAACCTAGTGAAAGTAACCTTTAAGTCACCATTATCAGTATAAGCTTGTAAATAAATTGGACCATCAACAAATTCTGAGCCATAACCATATAACTTAGTTATATTTAAAGTCTCATCAACAACCGTTTCAGTAACCTCATAAGCGTAGTAGCTATAAGAAACTGAGTCAATTGAATCAATAACCCCATTACTATAAGTACCGAGTAAGAAAGCTCTACCACCAAGTGCAGAGTCACCAGATGCGTCAAACGGAAGTGACAATCCATTTTCAATTGTCAAACCTTCATCAATTTTTATCGTAAATGACCCACTATTAAGTGTTCCACCAACTAAGAATTGATATCCTGGTGTGCCAAAATCATCGGCTTGATAATTATTTATTTCTGCAAAATATGCCTTATTATTATTTGTATAAGTCTTACCATTTTCAACTCTAAATACAACATAGTTGTATCCAGATAGCGAGGCAGTAATACCAGATCCTGGTACAAATTGAACCTGAACACCATCATATAACTCATTTTGATAGAACAGATCTCCAGTGTTTACTAATCCTTGATCATACTTGATATAAAAATCTGAATGTCTACCAACAATACCAAATGATGCAGTTGAGCCGTCTAAAACTGGAGTAGTATCTTTTGTCTCAAAACCAGCACTATCAATTAAGAATTCATCATCCAATTTATAGAATACTAATTCACCATTTGAAACAATATCATTAATTTCAGAGTTTGTCAATCCTGTTTTAATTACAAATGATTTATTTTCAGTTGTACCAGTTTTAATTTCTGCGAAAGTAACCTCTGAAAGACTCTTCTTAGTTGTATCAGATTGTGGTGATAACAACATCAATCCTCTAAACGTAGTAGATGCGTTGATATAAGTCAATAGTGTATTGAAAAGTTTGAACTTTCTATAATTTGAATAATCAGTAACACTTGGTGTTGAATTAGTATTCAACATTGTAACTCTGATATCACCCTCAGCTAAAACAGATTGTGGAGTAGAAGCAGTAGAGAATGTGTAATCTGTACCATTCACTAATGTTATGAAAGCACTTGATCCACCACCTGATGTATTATTAATAGTAACATCTGTTATTGAAGGTGCAAATGAACCTGTAACGAACTGACCACCATATAAACTAACAGTACCCCAACCAAGTACGATATCACTCGCAGCAACTGTTGGCTTTGTATTCGCAGCATTTGTCTTCTTAACAGATATTGAACCTGTTATATCAATTACATAAGCCATATTGTAAGATTGTGTACCAGAAGATGTAGCAAGAATTGGAAAATCTGTATATTGTAAAGATATAGAGGTTGTACCACTAGCTAACTCTACAAGATTACCACCAACAACAGCATATCCATTATCAGAAGTTGAATCGACAGCGTAGTTAATTGTAACACTTTGTGTAGTAGTTGTGAATCCACTACTTCTGTAAAGGTCATTAACATATCCTTCAGAGAACCAATATGTTCTTTCTGGATACTCTACACTACCTAACACATCACCACCTACGATAACACCACCGTTTACTCCAATACTATTGAAGGAGTGTGTAAATGTACCGTTTGCTGCTGGAACCCCACCGTTGGATTTAACAGCTGAGTTTGTACCAAATATAGCAACCACATTACCTGGTCTATCTAAAACTTTATTACTAAAAGCAACAGTTTCGGTAATTTGTTCATCATATGAAAGGAATTTAATACTCAATTCTCCATTAGGAGATCCATCATTTGCATCTAAAGATTCATAATAGGTTTCATCTGATGTAGGAGGATTACTCAATAGATCATCACCGACAAGTGAGTTACCAACTAAGTCAACTAAACCTTTTGGATAATCTGTTTCAAATAAGTCATTGTTAAATGCACAGAATAAACCAGTTCTATCAGTGTCTCTATTTATAATACTTTCTATGAATATATTTCTACCATTTAAATCTCTAAAATATGGAATCAAAGACAAACCTTCATAATATCCCAATAAGGTGATATTTCTATCATTAGCAAAGTTTCTAATCTGTGTTTTTCTAAGACCTTCTGATGAGAAATAAGCTGACCATCTTGGATCAACTGAAAGTTCTTGATAATTAGACCAATCTCCACCAACAACTACAACATCAACTAAATACTCAGATGCTAAATCTGTTGGATATAAATATGGTGGTAATTTCTCAATCGATCCATACCACTCAAGAAGTGGTCTGTCAAATCCAGTTAATGATGATTTAAAACAGAAAACAGTAATAAATCTATCAGATAAATTTGTAAAGTTTAAAACTCTACCTTCATGTCCTGAATTTACTTTTGTTATATCAACAAATGACTCTGTATCTCTTTTCCAGAATCCGGTTGTGTCAAAGAATTTTCTATAAGATGCTACTCTTTCAATATCATTTGTCTTAATTGGCGTTGCTGATAATGATTGATACTCAATTGTATCAAGAGCATCATCAGTTAATAAAAGATTTACCGCGAAGACTGGTGATGACTCTAGCATCTTTGAAATCGTTCTATGAAAGAAAGAACCCTTTCTTTCTAATTGTCTATCAATAGACCCGAATATTCTCTCAAGATCTCCAACTGTGTTTAAGAGTACTGCTGTATTTACTGGTCCTTTTTTAGAAAAACCAATAACTAAATTAGCAAAACCTTCAACTATTGGACTTGTAATAATCGATTTGTCAATCTCTTCTATGAAGATTCCAGGTCTTTTGTATTTACCGATTTGAATTGCCATATTTTTTAATTATTTTTTATTTTTATGTTTTATATATTAAAAGAAAAAACTAATTTTTTTCTATTTTCATATCTTAGAAAGATTTTTAATCTTAGCTTCTTCGTCTTTCATATCCTTTTTAAAGTCTTCTTGTTCCTTCTGCCAAATTGTATTATCCCTTGATAATATAGACTTATTCTTTATTACATTATCTTTAAGTTCTTTAAGTCTATTTCTATTTCTATCTAAACTTTGATTTATCTGAACAATCTGTTTATCAGAGCTAACCATTTTTAACTCATCAGTTAATCTAGCTATATCATCATTTGTTTTCTTTATCTGATCTGTATCTCTATTTATAGCATCATGTAGAGCATTTTTTCTTCTTTCAGATCTTAGAACTGATTCATACCCTTTAAGAAACTTATTTCTAACTCTATTTTCTTTTTTATTATCATAAACACCATTTATTAGAGCCTTCTCTAAATCAGCGTCCGTGATAATCTTTGGGTCCTTGAATATCCCCTCCATTTTTGTCTTTTTATCCTGAAAAACTTTAAGATTTTTCTGAATCTCTTCAAGAGAGTCACTCATTGTTTTTTTTGTTTGATCATCTAAAGATTGATCCTGTGGTGTAGCACTAACATCATCAGTGCCAGTCTCATCTGCCTCAAAAACTTTAAAATATTTTAAATACTTCATATTACTATATATTTAACTTTAAAACAAAAAACCCATCGAAAGATGGGTTATTCAAAATCGTCTTTGATATTATCCTTATCATAATAAGATTTATTATGAGTTTTATCGAGGAGATTCCATATTTTTCTACATATACTTTGAGAAACTGTACTTCTATTCGTATTCCTATCTATATAATGTTTGTTATCAATAACAAGAACATAGTCACCCTTTGACTTAGAATCTTTTTGAACAACAACATTATATTCTTTATTCTTACCTTTAAATTTAACAACTCTCTTATAATCTTGATATCTATAAATTCCTTTGATTCGACCATCATTAGATTCAATAGAAGATTTTATCGAGTTATAAATAGTCAATGCCAAATCATCATCTTTTTTAGAAAATATACCAACACTAACAGACTTTTTTTTCTGTTCAGACTTCTGATCTGATTTCTTAGAATCGCTTTTTTTAAAAAAGTCAAAAAATCCCTCAAATGTTTTAATTATCATAGAATTTTATTTTTTTAATATCCTCTTGGCCTTATCGATTTTCTGAGAAGTTATCACATTCTTATTTATATAATTATCCTTGAATTCTAGATATGGTTCACCAGTTTTCTTATCACATAAGATAAATATCTTTGATATTTTAAAGTCTGCCTCTTTCTCAACACCATCATTGATATCATCCTTAAAGGAAATATACTTAACTTTGGCTGTTAAACCCTCTTTAAAAGAACCACCTGTTTTAGGAAGTGATCCAATATATGGAGTACCTGGAGTTGTTGTCATCAATCCAGTAACCTTTTCTAACTTATAAGGAAATCCACCTGTACTAAACATTAATAAAGGAAAATCATTCTCTGTAGCCTTAAAAGTACCATAATATGATGTCTTTGTCCTCTCACTATCAACATCAATTTTAAAAGCTAAGTTCTCTATAGCATCAACTGACTTCATAAACTTATATAAATCTTTTTCAACAATTGATGTAATCTTAGATATAGGTCTGAATTCAACCTCTGTGACTTTAATTGATTCCGAAGTTTTCTTATTTCTATCTTTATCAGATTCAAATCCGACATAAGTATCTTTCATTTTAGATGATGGTGTATATTGAAAATATTCTTGAATAAACTTATTCATTGCACCCCCTTTATACATCTTGCTATCAGAGATTAGATTATTTATAAATCTCAATAGTATTTTACCACCAGCTTTTATAGAATCTCCTTCTTTTCCAGTCTCAACACTTTTAAATCTAAATAAAGCATTCTCACTAAAAATTGGACGATACTTAGTATCACTAAGTATCTCCTGAACACCTTCATACCAACTATCATACAATTCTATATTTCTGTAAGGTCCTGATCCAGGTGTATCAGGTGTTCCACCACCACCACTACCTAAGTCTTCATACTCTCTAAATACTGAGTTTGAAACCTTACCACCAGTTCGACCAGATGGTATAACACCAGGAGTGTGTATTCTCCAAGCTCTGTGGAACAATCTAACTATCTCAATTATTGGATCAAATGTTGTGAAAACTAAAGCCCCTTCTTCACCTTCAACAGATGCCTTTATAGCTTCAAACTCTGCTCTTTTCTCTTCTGTTATTATAAAATATTTAGTAACATCATCAGTTATCAACTCATCGTACTTCTCACGTACTTGTTGATGATATTGATTTTTCTCTAAAATAGCTTTAAATCCAGTATATTTTAAAATTGCCTCTTTCTTAGCTTCTTCAACTTCTGTTTTTGGCTCTTCCTTTTTCTCAACATTTTGATACAATTGAATTAATGAATCAAAGCTCTTGATAAAATCTGATAAAACTTTTTGAACATTAACATCTTCAATTTTATTAACATTTCCTCTCAAAGGAAGTATATACCTGCTAACTAAAGATATAGCTTTTGGTATATCATTATATGATGTAGGAACCAACTCTGCTTCTTTTATTAACTCAGTATAAGGTATTTCCTTACCAACCGTTAATCTATTTAAAACAACTTGTTTACCAATTAATTGAACATATTTATACTCACTAGAATCTTTATTTTCAGATCTCTTTACAAGTTCTTGAATTCTAGATATCATTTTACTCAATCCAATAGTGTTGTAAGATTTAGTAATTTTTTTCCAAGCGTTGTCACCCTCATTAGATTCTAAAATAAAAGACTCATTCTTAACCATCACAGGTTCGGTGGTATCAACATCAGGTGGTCTATTAATTGGTTTAAGTTTAGAGACATCAACTGATTGACCAGGAGCATTTGATTTATAAGTTTTTGATTGGGGATCTCTCCAAATAACATAAACTTTTGGTTTTATGTTTTCTTTTTGATTTCTCTCATCATCAGTTGTTAACCATTTTTTGTCATCACCAGCTGTTCTAGGATGATCTAAATCAACTACCTTAACTACCTTATCATTGTATAAATATTCTTTTCCAAGTTCAACCTTTAAAGGTGCTTTTACAGACTTATTAGTAGTAGTGACAGAGCTAGGAATCAACTTACTCAACTCTACAACTGATTTTAGTAACTCCAATGCTGGAGTAAAAGTATCTTTTTCAGGTTTTTCTTCCTCTTTTACCTCATCTTTTTTACCTTCTTTTAGTCCCTTTAAGTAGTCTAAAAATGAATTTAAAGCTTTAAGTAGATCCTCTTTGCCATCAAAATTATAGTCAGTAACCAATTGAATCGTATCTTGCACCGTACCGATAATAATATCTATTTCCTCATCTTCGTCATTAACTTGCTCAGCTAATAGTCCAAGATAGATTGAGATTTTCATATAAAGAATATCAATATCTGCTGTGCCAAGTTTACCCATTTCTAGCATTTCATCAAACAATGATTTCAAACCTTTAAGTAATCCACTTATTCTTCTTTTATTGAATGTGATCTTAGCTTTTCTTATTATCGAGTTTATTAGTCTACCAACAAGTGAGTCACCCCAAGGAATATCATTAGCAAATGGTGCTTCTTCATTTATAGACGTAATGCCGGTATATTTCGTATAATATTTGTTACCTATTTGATTAAGGTACATACCTCTTGTTAAAAGTCGTTTCATAAAAATTTGATGAATTCTTTTTTGTATATATAAAAATTATATTGTATATTTGTATAAATAGAAACGAGATATGAACTTCAACAACGTCTTTGTAATACACTTGACAAGATTCAATACTCTTGAAGAATTTGAGAAGGTTCTCAAATTCAACGGAATTGAAGGCGTTAATGCTAACAAACTTGTTGATCACAAAAATAACGGATACCTTAAGATCTTTTTCGATAGAAAGACATCTAATCCTATTGCATTCACTCACAATTCTGACAAAAAGAAAATTCACTTTCAAGAAAACTACCTTGACTTCTTGAAAAACATGCCATCTTTGACATACGAATCTGACTACAAGAAAAATCTTGATGTTGATACAATCCTTGAAAAGATTTCAGCACAAGGCATTGGTTCTCTTTCAAAGTTCGAAAAAGACTTCTTGGATAATTTGAATAAATAAAACCCAACCCAGTTGGGTTTTTTATTTTTGAAAAAAATCCACCATTAAACTTTAATGTGATTATAACTTGAATATATAAAACAAGTTATAATTATATTATGAGATACAAAGAACTATTGATAGGAAAGGATTCTATCAGAAACCAATCACAAATTGAGAATATTCTCAAATCCAAAAAATTTTATTGGCTTATAGACTCTGAAATTGAAAACTCAATTTTAGAAATAAAAAATGATACACTCATTTGGCATGAGGGAATATTCTATGCTGGAAAATGGAAATACGGAATTTTCAAAAATGGTAAGTTTTTTGGAGACTGGGAAAATGGAATATTTGAAAAAGGAGATTTTAAAGGAAAATGGAAAAGCGGAATAAGGTTAGATAATCTAAATTGATATAAAAAATAATTTTCAACTATGAAAAGAAAAAAAGTTGAGGTAATGAGAAACTTCAATTTCTGGACAGACAATTTTGTAAAAATCGACAAAGAAGGTGATCAATATTACTTCGAAATTGGCTCAGATATTACGACAGATTTAGCAGAAGCAGTAGCAATTATGATGAATTATAAGAATAAAGAATCTGATAAATTCTGGGAACTTCAAATAAAAGATATTAATTACTATGATATAAAACCTGAACAAGCCTTATATTGGTTATCTGGAGGTGATTACGAGTGGAAAGTTATGAACAATTATAAAAAAATATGGTCTGAAGTGTCTTTAGACTTTCAAGAAGAATTTGGACTTAGAATAATATCAATACTTAAAAAATCTAAAACAATGAGAGATATTAGAGATGGATTTTTAAAATACTTGAATTTACCAATACTATATGAATTTGCATTAGAAAATGAAATAGTAGCATAAAATAAAAAATCCTCTAATTTTAAGGATTTTTTATTTTAAATTATCTATTATCAAGGATTTGACGATAGGTTGATATATATAATAGTTAGTAGCAAATTGTAAAACTTGCAACCGCACTATTTACATATATCGTTCCTTTTTGAAATTTATGAATGATAGTTTTTCATCAACACATTTCTCACAAATTTGTGCAGTCCATTTCTGCATATCTTTTCCGCTATGGTAGCCCCAATGTGTTTCTAACTTCATAAATTCAAAACTGTAATATGGCTCACCGTTATCAACTCTAACATCATTATCTATTTTACCTTCATCAACCTTACAGCTTTTGCCACAGCAATCACAAATAACATCTGTAATAACTTTGGTCTTTTTGTTTTGTGTTTCCTTTGTTTCCATTTATATTTTAGTTTATCATTTTCCTACGCTAAAAAAAGTTTTACAATCAGCTACTAACACCGTATAACGGTTGCTCCCTGAAAGTTCCGGAAGGGAATTATGTGCGCCAACGGTTTTTTATACGCAAAACGTTAGCAAAAAAAGTGAAATGCCCCGTTCTCCGATTGATTTTTGGTGGTAAGTAAACACACCTACACATAACAAGGTGTATATGTAATGTGAGTTTCAGTGATATATTCAAAGTTTCTACTTCTAATCAAGTTTGTTGGTTAAGTTTAAGGTTAGTGTTTCAAATCTCACACTACATATACACCAAACCGTTAGCTGCAATATTATTTACTAGCAGAAGATCCACCACCAAACAAAATACCTGCACCTAATACAAACCCAAAGTCATACCATCCACCATTATTGTTTACTGCATACAAAGCAATTGAATCGCTAAACAAGCTACCTATAAAAGAAAATGGTGCTATAATTCCATGCCATAAACCACCCCAAAAACCGTAAGGCTCATCAATTGCACACGCTTCAATAGGGGTTACGTCTGCACATCCCGTAAATAATACAGCAGCTAACAATATGTATAGTGTATAGCTTGCTTTTTTGCTTAAATTTTTCATCTGTTCTATTTTTAAAGTTTAATTAATACTCGATACTTTGTGCTGTTTTGGTCGCTACACACCATAATTAAGGAGTCCAATATACTATCCTTTTTCTTTTGATTAGCATCTCTTCTTAAAATTGACATTTCATAACAATGTTCAAGTAACATATTCTCTAATTCATTAAGTTTCATTTTATTTTTATTTAGTGTTATTATTTTTTTATAAGGTTAAACAATTTTTTAACTAAATATATGTCATTAAAACGAACACATATTCTCAGTCGTTAGTGATAATGAAAAATTACCCAACACTTTCTATTGCTCGTTTCAAACATAAATTATATGCAATATCAAAAAAATCATCAGGTAAGTCCTCACCTTTATCTTCATATGGTTTTGCTAATTCATCTTCTGTCTTACTATAATTTTTATTCATATACCTGATGATTTTATGTATATCATCAACAGAATATAACTTTTCACTACCACTAACATCAGATATATGTAATTTTTTATCTGTGTTATCAAATTCTGTGTTTTTATTATCTTTATTCATATTATTTAAGTTTGTGTTTTTAGATACACTATATCCAAACCCCATTTTATTTTTAAAGGTGTATATGTAATTTTTTTCAAAGGTATGAATAAATTTTAACATTTCCAAATAAAAAACTACATATACACCCAACCGTTATAAGTAATAAAACAAAAATTATTTGTTCTTCATTTGTGGATACCATTCATCCTTAAATGCAATATAATCTTCTAATGTATTCATTTTATCAATCTCAATTAAATGAAACAACTCATCTATTGCACATTTAACAATAAATCCATTATTAGGATTCATAACATCCTGTATAAGTCTCCAAGATTTTAATACAAATTCTTTATTCATAGGTATAATTTTTATTTAACTACTTAGTAGCATTTACATTCAAAGGATCTGATGGACTTTAACCAAAATCCTGACTTATTTCTTAACAACAAATATAAGAAATAAATTTTGAAATAAAAAATTCCAAAGGCAAAATTTACTTCCCATATTTGCACTCGTTATACACAATACTACTTTTCATCTTCGTTTGAAGTTTCGTGAGAAAAAGAATTTAAAAAATCTCCCACCCTTTTTAAAGACAAATTATAATATTCCTCTTTTTGTTCAATCATTATCCAGTTTCTACTATTTCTAATACATTCTATTGCTAATGTTCCACTACCACTACAATTATCCAAAATTAAATCACCTTCATTTGTTCCAATCTGTATAATTCTCTCAATCAATTTCTGTGGTTTCTGTGTTGAATGGTTTAACTTTTCTTTTGAATTATGTGGTAATGCTGATATATCATTCCAAACATCACTTAAAGTGATACCATCTTTCAAAAAACCATCAACATATTCTTTTCTTTTAGTATCAGGTTTTATCTTTATGTTGTTAAATACACCATTATCACCATTACAATAATAACATATAGGTTCATAACCACTTGCTAATGCTTTACCTCTTGTATTATTAAAATTTCTTTTTCTTGCCCAAATTATAATTCGTTTTTCGTTGAAATATTCATCAAGTATAGTTGCTATTTTTCTATTGTATTGCCTTCCTGTAAATAAAAATAAATTACCATTATCTTTAATAACTCGTTTATATTCAACAATAACCTTCCTACACCAATCAATATAATCTTTTTCGGTTTTCCATTGATTATCCCAATCATCTTTTACAACTTGGTAAAATGGTAAATCACATATAATGTGGTCTATATACTTATCAGGTATTTGTTTCATTATTTCCAAACAATCACCATGATATATTTTATTTTTTTTTAAAAATATTTTGTCCAACGCTCATTTTTTTTAATTCTTTTTTAGTGTTTCGTATTAAAGTTCGTGCTAAATAAACCGTACTGTGTATAACAACGTGTATAAAACATAATGGTTTCAGTGGTATATTCAAAGTTCGTACTTCTATTATAGTTCATTTTATATTGAAAGTTCAGTGCTTCTAATCCATTACGTTTCATACACGCATTCGTTAGTGATAATTTTACCTTGTTGTTTTTACTAAAATATTACACACATAATTAATAAAATTTTCAGTTTCCTTATCATTAAATCTATCAACAACCCATTGTCTATCAATTTCAAATTTATCATCAAATTCTTCAAAAAATTTTATTAATTTAAGTTCAACATCCGCTTCTAATTGAGTTTTATTTTCATTTATAAAACTATCACTAACATCAGATATATTTAATTCTGAGTTTTCGTTAAATCTTTTAATTCGGTTATGTTCCATAGTTTTGTTTCAATTCTTCTTCATCTAAAATCTGTTTACAAACTTTTTTAACAAGTTCATCATCATAACCAGAATTATATTCTTCTGAACCATTAATACCAAACATATTTACACAATCTTGAATAAATTCACTTTGGTCTATCTGTAATCCAAAATCCCTATCAGGATCATTATCATCTAACCAACTTATTAAAAAAGTTTTATAATACTTTTTGATACTTCTATATAAGGAACCTTCGGACTCAAATAAACGTTGTCTAACATCAGATATATTCAAGTTTTCTGATGATTCGTTCAACTGTTTTTGAGTTTTTAAATATTTCATCTTCGTTAATTGTTTTTATGTATATATTAAAAAGAAAACCTAAATATATCTGAGTAACGTTATGTGTAATAAAAAATAATTATTATCCACTAAATGAAGCATCTCTATCAGATACCATCCAACCATTGAGCATCATGGATGGTCCATATATTCTCAAATTTTTAATGCTTGTTTTTTCTAAATGTTTTTTAATAGAATATAAAAGATTTTTCACATTAGCTCTGTGAATACCATTATTAGATTCAGTTCTTAAAAGTTCTAATTTAGCAACTGAACTTGCTTCAAGTCCAAAATTAGTTTTATCTATTATTGATTCCAAATAATCTAACATTTCATCATTAGAACCATTTTTTATTAAATTATCTATTTCTTTAATATATTTACGGTTTAGTGTTTTCCTAATTAAAGATTCATTAAGTTCATCAAATCTTTTGATATGTTTCATAATAATAATTTATTTTTTACTAACACATAACAAGGTGTATATGTAAGTTTTTTATTAGTGTATATATTAAAAAAAATGTGAAAAAAACCTACATATACACCCAACCGTTAGCCGTCACCCTTTCAACTGCCAATATGGAACGACTTTATCAAGTTTAAGAAACACCCAGTCAGGCATTTCTTTTTCATAAACATCTAACACGTATATATCATGTATCACATTTTTCGGAACTTTTGAAAAAGTTGGCTCTGACAGATACACTTCAATAAATGTTTTTTTGAACTCTGGATTTTGAATTGACATGAATGCTTCTTTGAGCTTAGTACTGACAGGATAAGTCCATGTTGTTTGAAAAATGATTACATCTTTGTCCCTACATTGCCGTAGGACGGATTCTAACCCTTGTTTTTCAACATCGCATATTGATTTAAAATCCACTGCATTGTTTGACAGGTAAAGACCGACAATTTCACATAAGTCATCAAGGAAATGACCATTTTCTAAAAACGCGACTTTTTTATTTTTACAGACATTTATAAGTCGCTCACCGGGCGAACGGCTAACTAATTTTTTCATTTGTTCTTTTATTTAAGTTTCTACTTATTTTTCGCAACTTCTAATCAACTTCATCGGTTAAGTCAAGTTTAGTGTTTCAAATCTCACCCTACATATACACCCAACCGTTATATTCAATTAAACGATTTATATCTATCATAAACCCACTTGAATAAATCATATGTGTCAATAAGTAATGCTGTTCCATAAAATCCAATTAAGAAACATAAAATCAAAGTCGTTATTCTTTTCATAATCCGTAAAATTTACATACACCTAACAAAGTATAACCAAAAAGGGGTGTAGTTCCAACATTCAGCTATTGTACTTCTAATTTACTTTTGTAGGTAAGTCAGGGTTCAGAACTTTTAAACCCCACCTTCGGTTATACTCAAACGTTATGTTTAATGTTAAACACCCTTCCAATTATTAACACCTTTATACTTCTTCATTGTGTGTTCAATAAACCAATCTCTTTTCCTGCACCATTCCATAAAATTAGTTTGATATAAATCATTAAGTTCTTTTGTTGTTAGATATGAACTTAACTGTGTCATAAGTATAATAACATCTTCTGAATTGTAAGTTTGTTTCCTACTAAAAATACTACACATAACAGCGTTTTTAAAATTTTCTAAATCTTTTATTAAAATTCCCCATTTCAAACCAATTAGTGCAATCAATTCCCTTTTCTGTTTTTTTCTTCATAAAAACTTCTATACTATTTGCAGTCTTGTTAGTTATTCTACATTCACTACCATCAGTATCAATAATAGTTTCACCTATTTGAAATTCGTCAATATTCATAACCCATTCAGCCATTCTTTCTTTCATGCAGTCATTCATATGTTAAAAATTTAAAAACCTAAATATAACAACAAATATAAGAAATAAATTTTGATTTATCTATTTTTTATATGTAAAATTTACTTCTCATGTTTGCAACCGTTAGACAACATTGTTTACACACAAGTTCTTCGTTATTTTTATCTTTATTCATATTATTTAATTTTAGTGTTTCAATCTAATAAAAAACTACATATATCTGTGTCCGTTATAAAACATTATATTTGCTCTTTATTTTGCACCATAGTTTTTCAAAAGCATTATCCATATTTCTATCATTAAAGTCAATAGCACCTTGGATGTATCCATCATTTACAATTTGCTTTAATTCATCGTATGTAAATGAATACTTTTTTGGTTGTTGTTTTTCTAAATCTTTCTTTCTAAATAATTTTTCTAACATAATAAACGTTTTATAACAACAAATATAAGCAATTATTTCATTACTTCCAAATAAATGTTGTCGTTAGGTACTTCACATATACCAATCCGTTAGTAGCAAATTGTAAAACTTGCCACCGCACTATTTACATATATCGTTCCTTTTTGAAATTTATGAATGATAGTTTTTCATCAACACATTTCTCACAAATTTGTGCAGTCCATTTCTGCATATCTTTTCCGCTATGGTAGCCCCAATGTGTTTCTAACTTCTTTAAATGTTTCATAGATTATATTTTCATTTATTATGTATAAATTAAATTTATATATAGATTTATGAATGCTCATTTTATAGATTTAGACATTGTTTTAAAGACTGAAGCAAAACCTTGGATTATAGATAAAGATAACCCAAATATACCATTGATGAAATTAAGTATAGATGACTTTAATCTTTTCAAATCTGGAATATTAAAATCACAAGGAAATAGAATATCCTTTAATGGTAAAAACTTTTGGTTATCTAACGAATTTATAAATAAGTTAAAAGTTAAATGTAAAAGAAATAAATCAGACATTTCTAATTTAGGAATATCAATGCAAGAATTTTTAAATCCAGATATTGGAGAAAATTTAAAATTTGACTTAAATCTATCTATTTTCAATCCTATAATAAATACAAACGATCATATTTATATAATATGCTCTAAAAATTCAAAAAGCAATTTTGAAAAACAAATTGAAAAATTTGAAGAGAAGTTAAAAGAGATAGGATTAGTTGTAGAAAACTACTATTTCATATCTGAAACATTCTATAATAGAAATGATGATGAACTCGCATACACAAAATCAAAATTAATACTTCAACATCTTTTAGGACTGAAAACAGATGGTGATAAATTTATCAATACTGAAATAACTAATTATAATCAAATAACTTTTTACGATGATAATCCGAAATCAGTACAGATGGTTAAAGATATTAACAAGGTTTTAGAAAACCTATTAATCAATACTGAAAAAGATATTAAATTAGTAATTAAAGATAAAATAAAATCTGATGATAATTTTATTCTAATCAAAGAATACACTCACAATAAAAGTAATAAGTTCAGAGAATATAATGTTCAATTACATTACTCAAATTTAATAAAAAACTTCGAAGGTTTTATGATATTTGAATCAAATTCAGGAGTCTCAAAAGGAGAAATTAGAAAAATAGCTGATAGACTACTTGATAATTTAGGAAGAGATGTAGGATTTTACAACATCGCAAAAAGTCGAAATAACAAAGAGGACATGGACTACTGGTACCCAAGAGCAATCAGCTCACTTAAAAAAGTTGAAGAGAGTGATATAGATTGGGAAAAAGATGTTGTTAGATCTGTTCGTGAGAAAAAGAAATCACTTTACGATATTTGTAAAAAACACAATCTAATTTAACCCTTCTTCTTTTTCATAGCTTCTGATATTAAATCATTAAGTTTCTTACTATCAACAATTTGACCATCATCTGATGATTGAGTCTCCGATTTCATAGTTGCCGCAACTTCACCAAGATCTTCTCTGAACTTCTTATAATATTCTTCTAGTTCTGTTCTTTGTGAGGATGAAAACTTAGAATTTTCTCTTATCTCTCGAATTGTTTGATTAATAACCTCATGCATTCTTGCAGAATTATCACCATTATCAACTTGACGCATCTGAGTTAAGAAGTTCTTTCTTGTCATTTTTGATAAGAATAAAGTCTCAGCATAGACCATCGCGTCTTCTCTCACTTTATTTCTTATATAAGGATGATTTTTTAAATCTCCAAATTCACTTAAATATAAATCAACAAGTGATTCAATAACCTCCATACCCTTCTGTGTTACAACAGTTAGATCTGAATCATAATCATACAATTCTATCTGTCCTAAATCAGGCAGGTCGTCAATTTTGGCCAAATGATTGGCAATATCAAAATCTCGATTTTCTTCTTGAATCATATCAAACTCATCGTTGATACGATTATGTTCTTTTTCTACTTTCGACATAGTACCCATAATATCTCTATATATAGTAAAAAAATGCCTCTAATGGATTTTTTAAAAAAAATGAAAATTTATGTCAAGACAGGTTATTTGGACAACCAAATTGGTGGAAGAAGCGACAGAAAAAATTAACAACGGATTTGTTTTAGGTAGATTAGATAATCCATTTTTCGAAAAGGTAGTTGGTCTCAGAACTTCTGGATTAACTTTTAAAATGACACCAGAAGAACAAGAAGAATATATTAAATGCGCTTTAGATATTCATTATTTCGCATCAACATACTGTTATATAAAAGGAGAAGAGGGTCAACCAATAATAATTCCTCTTAGAGATTATCAAAATGAAATATTAGACAATTTCTTTAACAATAGATTTAACATTCTTATGGCCAGTAGACAAATTGGTAAAACAATTTGTTCCTCAATAATGATGTTACATTATGTTTTATTTAATAATAATAAAAACGTACTTGTAACTGCAAATAAATTAGATACCGCGGTAGAAGTTTTAGATAAAATAAGAGAAATTTATCAAAGACTTCCATTCTTTCTACAACAAGGAATTATAAACTGGAACCAAAAATTCATGGTTTTTGAAAACAAAAGCCGAATAAAAGGGTTCGCAACAACCAAAACATCGTCAATTGGTCAAACAGCCGATTTTTTATACTTAGATGAGTTTGCCTACTTACCAGATAATATTGCAGATAAATTTTATAAATCTGTATTTCCAACGGTTTCTAATATAGAAAATTCTAAAATAATTATTACATCCACACCAAATGGATTTAATCTATTTCACAAACTACTCAGTGATGCTGAAAAACCTGAAGGTGAAAAATCATCATATTGTGCAAAAAGAGTCTATTGGTGGCAAGTTCCAAAAAGATTTGCTACGTATATAAGACTGAATACTAAAAAAGTAGAAGAATTTGGTATAGTTAAAGAAGAGTTATTACAATATCTAAAAGATAAATACCCTAAAAATGAACACTCATTAAAATATAATGATGAATTAAAAAAATGGGTTATAACAACTCTAAACACATCTGACTGCTCTGAGGAAGATTTATTAGCTGAATCTTACAATGATATAAGATTTTTAGAATTCTCTGATATAACAACTTGGAAAAAAGAAACAATTAAAGATATTGGAGGTGAAGAAGCATTTAATCAAGAATATGATCTTAGATTTATAAACTCATCAAGAAGTGTATTAAGTGAAACTTTAATAGATGACCTAACAAAAGGTAAAAAGATATATGAGTGGGAAAAAATAGATGAACTAGATAGACTTAAATTCTCATATCAAGATTTAAAATGGATACAAGATGATGAGATATTCACACCATTACAAAGAAAGAATACTAAAATAATTATTTCAGTTGATGTCGCAGAAGGACTTGGTCAAGACTATTCAGTAATTAATATTTTTAAACTTGGTTTTAAAAAGAGAGAGTTAGTTGAAAAACAAATAGAGAAATATAAAAATGTAGTTGACTTCTGCCAGTTAGAACAAATTGGAATGTTCAGAAGTAATCTAATATCGGTTCAACAATTGGCTGAGTTATTGTATTTAATTGCGTTCGAATACTTTGATCCGGAAAATGTTAAAATAGTACTTGAGATAAATACATATGGAAATGAACTTTTAGCACACTTACCCCATGTATTTGAAGGTAATAATAATTATGGATCTTCAATATTCTTCCGATTTAAACACAGAATTGATTCACCAGAAGAAAAAATAGGTCTTAAAGTAGGTGATAATAAAAACTTATTAGTTAAAGAATATCAAGACAGAATGGAAGATAGATCAATAATAATAACAAATGAAAATAATATTTCAGAAATCACAACCTTTATAAAACATACAACAAATGCTGGAAATGTTCGTTACGCGGCCGATGGTTCATCACATGACGATACGGTAATGACAATTATAGATATGTGTGCTATTTTTCAAAAAAATGATTTTAAACAAATGGTTGAAGAATCAATAGAAACATTATCTGACAAACAATTATCTAATTATATAAACGAGTGTTTAAATAAATTAGATGAATATGTTGAAGGAGTTGATTATACACAAGTTTTAGATATAAGAAGAAAGAGAATGCAAAATAGATATAAAAACGATATTTTAAATAGCGTTTCAAATCCATTTAAAAAAAAATAAATTTTATGAAAAAAGTCGAATTTATACAATTTGAAGAAAATTCCAATAGTCTCAAGATTACTGAAGAGAACTTTATTAACTTGATTGAATCAAGTGGATTAATATCAATAATAAAAGAGTATCAAATACCTGAGGAGTTTCTTATTAAACACAGAGAGATATTGGATAAAAACATCATAATAGATAACTTACATCTATCAGAAGATTTCATCAAGTCTGCTTTGACATTGGAGTATTTTGAAAATGAAGATATTAAAAATCTTAATATGAATACATATTCAACATTATCTGATGAATTCATTAAAAAGTTTAATGACTATATTAATTGGGAAAGAATGATTTTATATTTAAGTTCATCTGATAAAATTGAAAACATTGAAAGCTTTACAAATGTAATTGAAAAATTCAATCTTTGGACTATCATCAGTGCTAATCAATTACCAATTGAATTTATCCGAAAATATTCAGATAAATTAGATTGGAGAATACTTTCTATTGTTAATGAATTTACAGAAGAAGAACTCGAAGAATTTAAACAACTAATTCCTGAAAAGAAAGAATTTGTAGAAACTGATTATCCATTTACAATACAAGTTAGAGATATAGAGAAGATTATAAGATACGCAGGCACTGAGCAATCAAGTTCTGAAATATCAGAAAAAATTGAAGAAGAAGATCTAAGATTCAATGTTAAACACAGAATTGAAAAACTAACAAGAGAAGATCTTATTAAGATGAAGGCGTATATGGACTCAGTAAATAATAATTAAATAAAAAACACCTCAATTTGAGGTGTTTTATTTTAATTTTCTTCTATCGTAACTGAAAGACCAGCATTTTGAAGTTTATCTTTCATATCTGAAAGTTTTTTAAACTCTCCATACTTAACATCACACTCACCCTTGAAGTGTACAATATGTGCGCACTGATTAGCTTGCTCATACTCATGTTTACAGACATTCATTAAACAGGTTATCACCCATTCAAATGTATTATGATCATCATTGTGTAAAATAAGCTTATAAGGCTTAGATAGAATTTCATCAACTTTAGATGATGTCTTTTTCTCGGTTATAGTTGCCATTATTTGTTAATTATTTTTGTGGTTTTGTTTATAACATCAATTATATGTACTTCACAAGGCTGAGTTTTAACCCAGTGATAAAATTTAAGTAAGTGTTCATATCTATCATCATACATGACAAACAAATCAGGCTTTTTCTTTCTTATCAACTGCTCAAAAAGTTGAGTTTTGAAGATATATGTATCCATACCTGGATTAAGATGAACTTCATCAAATGATAAGTTATGAGATAGTAAGACTTCATCTACCTCTTTTCTCATTTTAGAAAGTCTACCAGTTGCTAGTATGGTGTATGTTTCAGAATCTTCTACACATTTCAAGTACTCCTTATAAACATAAGGATTTACAGGAATAGGAAAAATATCTAAATCAAGAGTCTCAGGTCTTCCCCACCAACCACGATATGGCCAGTCTAGTCCTGTGACATTTTTAAATGTAATTTTACCATCTTCTGGCTCTGGGGTAAAACAAAGTGTTTTATCGAAGTCGAATGATACTAATTTTCTCACAAAGGAATATTTTTAAATATATATTAGTAGCAAATATACAAAAAAATTTAAAAATAACAATGGTAAAAGCATTTTTTTCAAGTTTAAAACCAAAAGATTGGGTACTCATTGCACTTGTTGGTATTATAGTATTGATGTTTGTATATGGAATGATGGAAGGATCTGGATATAGAAAACAACTTAGAGATATACGAAAAGAAAATAAAGAAATTGAAAAAGAAAGAAAATCTCTTTCTCTAAGAAATAAAGAACTAAGTAAAAAGATAGAAATGGATTCTATAAGTGTGGTAAAATATCAAGAAAGAATAGATTCACTAAACACACTAATAGTCTTAAAAGACTCTGAGATAAAAAATCTCAAAAAAAGAGCGGATATTGCTAGAAGGGAATTAGAGAAAACTAAAAGAGAAATTGATAATCTAATAAATAATCCAATTAAGAGGACCGGAGATGAACTCCTTAACTCTATAAAAGAAAAAACAAAATAATGAAAAGTCTATTTTTAACACTATTATTGAGCTTAACTTATTTAATATCAATTGCTCAAACAGAACTTCCTAGATATCTAATAGAAAATGGCGACACAATAGGTGTAATTATATCAGTAGAACAAGCTCAAAAGTTAGATAATAACTCAGAACTATTAGAATTATTTAAAAAATTAAGAATAGATTGTGACAACTTAGATATACACTATATTCAAGTAATTAATTCTTTAAACGAACAAGTTGCTTTACTTAAAGTAAATGTTAGTGAATTAGAAGGTCAAAGTTCGTCACTTAGTAGTTGGAACGAAAGTTTAAAAGAACAACTAAAAAACTCAGAAAAAAGTAATAAACTCTGTAATGAAGAATTAGAAAATAAAGATCAAGAGATAAAAATACTTAAAGGTGAGTTGAGAAGACAGAAAATCAAAAAAGTTGTAAGTGTTGCGGGAAATGTCGCATTAATTGTTGTCACAACCATATTAATTATAAAAAGTTGATTTTTGATATTAATATATAGAATATAAAAAAAATATAATTGAAGATGAAACATCTTAGAAAATTTGAAAAATACACTTCTTTAAGAAAAAGAGAAGAGATAATTAAAGAGTCTGTTTTACAAGTGAATGATATTTATAAGGTAAGAACATTCATTGATATTCCACAATCTTTAGTTAACGCATATGTTAAAAAAGTAAAAGATACTACTGGTAAAAACCTACGTCAATTTTTTGGAGATGTAGATATCGCAGAAGAAGTTGTTAAGTATATAAATACTAACTTCCTAAACGTTGATCAAATTCCAGCTGGAGCACTAATGGGTGATGCACAAGCTCAACCAGAAGGTGGTCAATCTCCACAAGCTCAACCACAAGCACAAGCTCAACCAGCTCCACAAGCACAAGCTCAACCAGCTCCACAAGCACAGGCTCAACCAGCTCCACAAGCACAGGCTCAACCACAAATGGAACCACAAGCACAAGGACAGGCACAAGCTCAACCTCAAGGTCAAATGGAACCTCAAGCACAGGGTCAACCTCAATCACAAGGTCAGGCACAAGTTCAAGTTCAAGCAGAGGCACAACCACAAGGAGAAGGTGAGTTTGAAGAAATAGGTGAGGAAGGTGAAGAAGAACGTGAGGAAGGTGAAGAAGGTACAGAAGAACTACCACTTTAATCTAAAATACTATAAATAAAAAATCCACCAATTTTGGTGGATTTTTTATTTAAATATCTCGTCTATTCTACTACCTCTGTTTGGTATGATTTTATCAGATGTTAATATAACATCATCACTGCCAAAAACTAAAGCCTGTGAGTTATTATTTTTTTCAATTTTTAACAATCTATATAATATCATTTCTTCTGTGAAATCATAGTTCTTATTCTTTTTTAAGAGTTGAAAATTATCTGTGTTCTCTCTCATAAACTCAATTGATTCGACTATAAAATCAGATCTATCTCCTTTAGTTGAAACAACACTACCGATTGGATATTTAATTAAACAAATTTCTTTTCCACTTTCATCAAAATTCCAATAATTTCCAATTATCTCTATAGTATCTTTCAAAGTTTCAATAAAGAAAATAGCTGGAAGAGAAGGAACATCTTTAAAATCATAGGTAAACTTAACAAAGTCAACTCCAGAGAAAGAATGTGTAGTTTGAACTCCAAATTTTTTAAAATTTTGAAAATTCATATCAATAAGAGACGGACTTGGAAAGTTATACTCTTGATAATCTTTTCTATATCCTTCTGAAATAAATCTATCTAAAAGTCTATCAAATCTTTCCATGTTATTTTTGGAAACCGAGAATGCAAACCTGTAGTTAATTCTATCGTCTGTTCTAAACTCAGAGAGATGATTAACATTTGGTCTACCTAGAATAGAATATCTGAATGAGTGAATCTTTTCAATCCACTCATTCACTTCTCTATGTGATAAAAATCTCGCCATTATACAAATTCCTCCAATTCGATTTTAACTTCCGCTCTATCTCTAACTTCTTGGAAATTATAATCAACTAACAACTCGCCATTCTCAAAAACTTTAACAAGAAAGTCGTTTGAAAAATCTTTACAATGTTCAACGGTCTCATATTCATCACTATTATTATACAGATCAACATTACGCACCAATTTTAATTGTCCAGATTTTGACTTTTTGAAAGATTGAACTCTCTCACCCTTCTCATTAATCTCAATAGGATTTTTTTGAACATCAACTTCTTCACCATTAACAACAATAGATGAACACTTGATAGCGAATTTTTGAGTATCTCTATCAACCTTTTGAAGAAGTGCACCACCCATTCCAAATGCAATATTCTCAACTGAGAACTTCTCTTCAACCATCATATCTAAAATCTCAATAATTGATTCATAATTAACACCATCACCTTGAATAACCCTTATGCGAGGATCTAAAACTTTAAACCCTTTATCATTAATAGTGCCTCCAAATTTTTCCCAAAGAATGTTGAATATCAGTTTAAGTGTCTGAACTGGGTCGCCAGAATCAGGTCGAATAACAAGTCGACCATCACGGCTCAAAATCTTATCTCTAAGTGTGGTTCCCCAGTGATCTCTACAAGCTCGGATAATATCATAAGAATCAGATACACAAGCCACCAATCCAGTAGGAAACTGATCTAACATATTTTCAAAAGCCTTAACCTCAAATGGTTCTGTCCAAGATGTAATTGTAGAGTGTTCTGATGCTGGAATTGAGAAAGCTAACATTTCAAGAGTGTTGTAATACTCTTGTGCTAATAGAATACCTTCTACCGTGTCAGTTCCTCTAAAATTAATTATATGTGCCGCTGCTCCAATACCTGCACTTTCTACTGAACTAGCTCCTCTAAATCCAAAATCATGTAGCATGAAATTTAAAATAGCTCTAATTCCTTCTTCATTATGTGTGGAAGTTTTAACAAGATACTTAGCCAATACTTTTTTAACCTCTCTTGAGAGAGTTCCTACGGTAATTGGATACCAAATTTGTAGAATCAACGTTTCAAGATAGTTGGTCAACCAAGGTACCTCTGGATCTGTATTCTCAATTGTTAGTAGTACGTTCTTAGTTGGTACAGAAGTACCCTCTGGTACAGCTTTAATAACAACTGGTAAGTGACCATTATGTTTGTCAAGAATGTGCATCCAACCATCTAGATTAAAATGACCTGGTCCAAGATGGGCATCCCAGAATAATTTTGCTCTGTTGATTTTACTTAGAGTGACTACCTTACCTGTTAAGTACTTCTTTATTGGAATTTGTAGTCCAAAGAAAAGAGTGTTGTCAAATTTACCACCTCTTGATTCTAAGTATGATCTTAGAATTGTTGTACCTTTTGGAATTTGTTTCCAATGTGTTGGCTTATAGGAGTCTGTTAAAAGTAGAATATTTGGTTCCATATATTAAAGTTTTATTTTGTCAAAGTATTGTTTGAATAGCTCATGAGGAACTGCTACTGAGATTCTTGAATATTGTGTACTAACGGTTCTATTCAATGAAAATTTATGTAAAGGTACTGAAGATATTCGATTAAATAAAAGAATATCAAAATTAATATTTACAATAGCAAACGGCCCAGTAGGTGTTGATGGATATTCATCAAATAAGAATCCTCTGTCTTTTAGATACTGAATATTCTTTTTAATACTATCCTGTGTTTTTCTTTTATAGTTATCTAATGCGACTTTGCCATTATTTGTCGTTAGTAATCGTGTTATTATTTGTTGTGGAATTGTTGATATAGAATTATACTTATATAAAGAGCGAATCTTCATTGAGTTGTATAATTCTTGATTCTTAGTAGCGATATATCCGATTCTAAATCCAGATAATCCCATTGATTTAGAAAATGATGATATGACAATCACATTATCATAAAATAATTCATGAATTGGATTGTTCAGGTCATTAAATAAATAATAGTAAGGTAGATCCAAAATAACGGTTATATCTCTTTCTCTAGAATGATCTAAAAACTTCTTCAATTCCTCAAAATCAGGAGACCATCCAGTTGGATTTGAAGGATAACATAACATTACTACACCTGAGAATCCAAGTAGTGGATCACATGCTTTAAAATTTCCAATATTAAAATCATTAAATTCTTTAATATTCTTATTATGAATTTTAAGAATTTTATTCCAAGATCCCCAATGATATTTAGGAACCCAAAAGTTATCTTCTGATAACGAATTGACAACTAAGTCAAGTGTTGCCATTCCACCAGGCACCGTCATTACATAATGATCTTTTAAATTGAAGTTATCTTTTATAACTTCAATTAGCTTAATATCACCATCATTACCACCATATTGCTGAACGGACTTTTGATTATAGTCGAAATCATTCAAAAAAGAATTTAGGTCGATCATGTCAACGTCCATTACACCCCGATGTAGTTTTAAATAAGTCTCACCGGTTGTTTTTTCTAAAAGTGATGTTCTCTCTCCAATTTCCACGATTGAAGAATATGAAACAGGTGAATGGTTTACTTTCATATCTTTTTAAGTTTTTTAAGTAACATCACAATCAGTGGTTTGTGTTCCTCAACTATTGGACCAGTAAATTTATCAAGGTCTAAATATGATTTTAATTCATCAATACTCCACCATTTTAAAGCCGAAACATCATCCGATGGTTGAATGTTTCCAGAAAATTTATTACACTTATAAAGTATAGTAAAGATTTTATCTTCTTCACTTCTATATCTCCAATCATCAATCTTACATGCTCCAACAAACTTAAGATCTTCTACATCAGAATCTATGTTACAATCAGTTTTTAACTTCCTAATAGCAGTGTATTCATAAGAATTATCACTAGGATGTGTAAATCCACCTACAAATCTCCATCCATTTTCATCAGGTTTTTTCGCTAATAGAATCATTTCACCATCTTCTGATAACGGAACTACATCTACACAAGGATGAACTTTTGGGTATTGATTATAAGCGTTATAAATAACACCGGCTCTAAAATCTGAAGAATTTTTAACCGTTTCTGAAACTATTTTTCTAACTTCTGTTCCCGATACGAATGTATATTGATCCAACTCTTTACAATCGAATTGCCCTTTTCCTTTTTTATAATAAGGAATAAATGAATCTCTTCCACCATAGAGAAGAACCTCTCCAATCGGATAAACCTCTCGTATTCTTTTATCCAATTCGGCTGTCCATTTAATATCATCGCCAATATCAGGTAGTGCAATGATAACAGATTCGGGATAAGAGGCTTGAATCATCTTCTTTCGCGTGTCAAAATCGAGTGGATTTTTCTTTGTACCAACTACTTTAGGTACACCGAGAAATATTATAGACTTTTTGTGATTATTAACGACTTGGTCAATAATATATTTGTGGGCATCGTGAAGTTCATGTACTTGAAATCTACCACATACACATCCGATTTGATAATCTTTTATATTCTTCATCACTTTATTTTTTATAAATCCATTTACTTTTTTTATAGGTCTTTTTTGTACCCAAAGGCATTTAAACAAATGTAAATATACAAAAAAGTTATAACATCTCTTGTAAAGTTTTTCTTAAAAAAGACTCAATCTCTCTTACTTTTCTTTGTGATGTCTTTACATCTAATTGTAGTCTATAGTTTTTAATAACATCTTCATCTTCATCATCTAATACAGAAATCTTAACATCTAACTCTTCTGTAAATAGTTCGATTTTATCTTTGAGAGCATTAGGAGTAAATGTTATATGACCAAATTCGGTAGATATTTTTATCTCATCGTGTTCATCAAATGTTATGATCGATCCTTTAGGTAAGATAACTTTATCCAAAATTATGAGATCCTCTGTTAGTTTAAACATATAAATTAAATATATACATATATTATCATGAACAGCTATAAAAGTTTTATACAAAAAAAGTCTAAAAAATATATTTTAGAATATCTCATTAGTGAAGGAATTCTAACATACGGTGATGACTTTCAATCTAAACTTAAAAATATATCTAAAAATACTGTTGCATCATCCTTAATTTCAATCATGGGTGATGAATTTGATGACAGAGACCTTAAACAAAACTTTATATCAACAACAGATAAAGAAGACAAGGTATCTTTTATACCACAAAGTAAAATTAACTTTTATAAAGATAAAGGAATTGATGAATCCCCATTTAAATTACCTGGAAGAACTGAAATTAATATAGGTAGATTATCAAGGGCTTTAAATTCATTGTCTGGAAAGTCATTTACCAATGCTCAAATTGAAGAGTTTGTAAACTTATACAAATCATCAACTGAAAAAGAGGGAGAAAAATTTGAACTTGTAAATGGAGATGATATTAAATACTGGTACAATAGGGATAATTACTATTCAAGAACTGGTAATTTAGGATCGTCTTGTATGTCAAATGTTGATCCATCATTCTTTGATATCTATTCAGAAAGTTCAAAGTGTGAATTATTAACTTTAACTCAACCTGATTCTAACGGTGAGAGAAAACTATTAGGTAGAGCACTTGTATGGACTTTAAATAAATCACCTTGGGACTATCCTAAATTGACAAAATTCATGGATAGAATCTACACGTCTAAAGATTCGGATGTTAATAAATTTAAAAAATATGCTAATGAAAATGAAATATTTTATAAAAATTATAACGATTCAGACGCAGATACTGGAATGGTTTTTAAATTTAATGACATGATACTAAAAGCAAAAATTGAAATAGATGTTGAAGGGGAATGTGAAAACTATCCCTATTTAGATACCTTAAAATTTTTAAATGATCCAAAGGATAAATTATCTAATATTGGATACATCAACGGATATCTGTTAGAAGACACATTTGGTAGTTGCGATCAATGTAGTTGGTGTGAAGGTGTTGGTAAAAAAGAGTGTGATGAATGTTACGATGATCACCAAATAAAATGTGATGAATGCGATGGAAATGGAGATCAAGATTGTCCAGAGTGTGATGGTAGTGGAAAAGAAAAGTCTAAATGTAAAGAGTGTGACGGCGAGTCACAGATTCTTTGTGATGAGTGTGAAGGAACAGGTGAAAAATATACTAAAAAAGGAAATATTAAATCTTGTAAAAAATGCGAAGGTTCTGGTTATAATCCTTGCGAGGAATGTGAAAATGGAATTGTTGAAATTGGTTGTAAAAGATGTGATGGGTCAGGATCTATTGAATGTGAAAGATGTGATGAGGATGGAATGATTGATTGCCCAGAGTGTTTAGGTGGTAAAAAGTCGCCTCTCTGTGATGAGTGTACGGGACTAATAAAAAAATTAGAAGAAGATGATTAATTATCGACCAAGATAGTTAAATAAATCGATAATATTCTTTATAGTAAATTGTAAGCTCTCCAAATTTTTATTTGTTTGTCTTAAATATTCAATATAGTTCTCAATTAACTCAATATTTCTTTGTTCCTCTGCGACATGAGCTTCAATTAAAAGTGATTTCTCACCCATATTTGTTTTAACACCAAATGATGTAGCGTACCAAATAAATTTATCTTGTTTAATTCTTTTTAATTTAACATCTTGTTTAGAACGTCTATCTAAAAATGTAGAAATCTGCTCGGTGATTAGTTGTCTATATGACAGACATAAAGATTGAGTCTCCATAATTTGCTTAGATGTTTGTGTATTTATTTCAAGTTTTAAAATTTCAAATAATGGTTCAATTAATTTTGACCACTCAGCTCTTTTATTGTTAAAAAATTCTTCTAACCGATCATTTGTTTCTTTAAGTTTATTAATCCTTTCAACTTCTTCTGGTGTATATACGTTCATAATTATTATATTTTTAAAGTTTTTAAAAGTTATATATACAATAAAATAAATAAAAAAATTATGAGCGATAAAATTACTTTAGACAGAATCGAACTTTTACATCCAGCTGTTAGACAGGAAGTGAAAGATATCTATTTAAATGAAATTATACCTGCATTATCAGGAAAGGCAATTTGTAGATTTGCATATACTTTAAGAACTTTTGCCGAACAAGATGCTTTGTTTGCGCAAGGTAGAACCAGGCTATTTGACAACTCTGGTAAAAGATTAGGCGTAGTCACAAAGGCAAAAGGTGGACAATCTATTCACAACTATGGTTTAGCATTTGATATAGTCTTATTAAAAGATACAAATGGTGATGGAACATTTGAATCAGCCTCTTGGGAAACAAATGTTGACTTTGATAAGGATGGAAAAGCAGACTGGATGGAGGTTGTAGACATTCTTAAAAAACACGGATGGACTTGGGGTGGAGATTGGAAATCATTCAAAGATGCTCCACATTTTGAAAAAACATTTGGACACACCTGGAAGACATTACTTCCAAAACACCAATCTAAAGACTTTATAACAGGAACAAACTATGTTCAACTATAATAAAAAACCCTCAAAAATTTGAGGGTTTTTACTTAGTTAGAATCTCAAACCAAATACTTGTAGTTCTAAAACTAATGGTTCATGTAAAATCAATCTAATAGTCTCACTGGTGTAAAATTTGCCAGTTTTCAACTCACCCCACTTTGAAAGAACTTCAAACTTTTGTGACTCATCACCATCTTTAATTTGTATAGAGATTGACTTTACCACCTTTTTTACCATTTTTGATTTTAATCCTTTTTTAAATTTACCAAGGATGTTAGCTTTAACTATACTATTAACATTAGATGGATTTTCTAATATACTTTTTATCATATTAATTAAACCATCAACATTTCTATTTTTACCAGTTATCTCTTCTAATGAATCACCATAAAATTCCAAGTAAGATGATATTTTTTCATCAACACTAATAAGATAAATATCTTGAGGAAACCACTCTTCATTAAGAGACATAGTAGAATTATATTCTTCATATAATTTAATGTATTTTTTCATAGTTTTTTATTTTTTTATTTTAAGACATTAACAACTTCTGGATACCATCCACATTTTGTAGAATCTTTACCATCATAATCAATAACTGATAAAGTGTATCTCATTGCATTTAATCGTCCTATTTTCTTATCATTAGAATTAATTATTACCCATGGTGATAATCTTGTTGATGTCTTATTAAACATTTGATTTTTATACTTTGTAATAATATCCCATTTATCTACAACCTTTGCATCATTTGGTGAAAACTTCCAATACTTAAGTGGAGATTGTTGTCTTAACTGAAATCTTAATTGTTGTTTTTCCTTTGTAATTGAGAACCAAAACTTAATCAATGTCAATCCATCTTTTATTAAACTCTCTTCCCAATCTGCAACATTCTCTATAAAATCCATATATTGTTCTTCTGAACAATATCCCATTGCTGGTTCTACAACCGCTCTATTATACCAAGATCTATCAAAAAATACTATTTCACCTGGTTTTGGTAAATGTTTTTCATAACGACCAAACCAATTATTTCTTTCTTCCTCAGTCGGAACTCCAAGTGCAACAACTCTAAAATACTTAGGATTTAAATATTCAACAAATCTTTTTATGGTAGAACCTTTACCAGCTGAATCTCTTCCTTCAAAAACTATAGCAACCCTTTCTCCATTTTTAGCTACCCATTCTTGTAATTTTAGTAACTCAACCTGAATATCAAATTTTTCCTCTTCATATTTTTTTCTTGGTAATAAAGAATACTCACCTTCTACTTTATCAAAATGATCTTCTTCTTTATATTCATCACTATCTTCTTTAAATCTCTGTGTTAAAGAAAAATAATAGTTCTTAAATTCTTCTTTAATCTTGCTCTTAGTATTTCTCTTTTTAAGATCTAATAATTGATGTAATTTTCTCAAGAATGTTTCAATGTTAAATTGATCTACTACTTCTTTACCTAAATCAGTTTTAAGTTGTGATAAAATTTGTTGAACACTAATATTCTGAAAATCCTTATACTCGACTTTATTAGTCTTAATATTATACTCAATATTATCTAATATTGATTCTTTATAATCATCTAAATTTTCAATTACTTTGTTAATTAATTCTTTGAGTTTATCAGATGATAACTTATTCACATTAATTTCCTCGTTTATTGGTCTTAAATACTTAAGCATATATATTAATATAGGTTTATTTATATATTAAATCTTTTTATCAAAAATATAAAGATCATATAAAGAATTACCCTTTACATTCTTAATACTTTTAAGAATCTGTCCTGTTGTTGAGTCTAAAACCTTATATACTCCCAAATTTTTACCTTTATCATCAATTACTTTAACGGTATTTCCAGGTTCACCCATAGCACCTAGAACTGCTAAATATTGATTTCCGTAAATACTCTTTAAAAAAGATATTCTAACATTTTGAACGTCCTTCAAATTGTTAATATAAGCATTTTCAAGAGACTTGGTTAGATCTAATTTAGAATCAGTTCCCTTAACTCGTATGGAAACAAACTTTCTATCATCTTGACTTAAAGAAACTTCTTCTCTGTTTTGAACAACATTTTGTTGAACTAAATTTTGTTGATTTTTTCTAATTTGATTGAAATCAGCTCTTGCGATTATACCACCTCTCATTCCTTTATCATTCATATTATACCCAGCTGGTGCTAGTCTATAAAACGAACCAGTGAATGTCATTGATAATATTCTATCTGCTCTAAATAATCTCCATATCTTATTAATGTGTCTATTCTTTGATACAGACCAACCATTTAAATGCCACCCTCTAATTAGAACTTTACCTTGTGAAGATCTACCTAAGACCATAATTTGTATTGCTCTCTCATGACCGGCAAAGTGTTTATCTTTTTCACCTTTATAATTGATAAGAAAGATCATTCCATACTTTATAGCTTTTATAGCAATATCATCTGTATATTTAATAGGTTCATTAATAGGAATATTTTGAAAGTCTTTAATATTCTTTAGGGAAAATCTTGGTATAAATTCTCTATCTTCTCTTAAATCGTTATATGCTTCTTTGACAACAAATTCAATTGGTTTCCTATTGTAGTAAGATTTTGCTTGAGATAAATTCATTTAAAGATTTTTACTTTCATTATATATAAAATTCTTTACTGCACAAAAAAACCCAGATAAACTGGGTTTTACTATATCTTTTACAATCTTACTTTTTAAGTGTATCTACAAAAGTAGTATCACATTTTGTTGTATCACAGCGAAGTGAATCAACAGCTACATTACAAGAATCTGTTGTATTTTTTGACTCAGTTGTAGTTGAAGTACCACAAGAAGTTAAGAAGATTGACATAATCGCGATTGTTAAAATTGTTTTTTTCATTGTTATATTTTTTTTATTTGATTTTATATATTAAAAAAAACAAAATTTGTTTAAAAAATTCTTACAACTTTTCCATAAACACTTTTAGTCCAACCATTTATATTTCCCTTATTGTTTCCTATAAGTAGTCCTTTCTGTGTGTCTTTTGCTTTGACTAAATGTGTATAAAAATTACCACGAACTTTACAATAAACAATATCATCAACTTCTGCTTGCTCCCAAGTAATAGGTGATAACTCATGTTCTTGTCCTGATTTTATCAATGGAACCATTGAGTTTCCTTTTTCGGATGTTGTGAATGTCTCTCCGTTTAAAAGTCTTTCTAATTTATAGTTTCTCATATTATATATATACCATAATAAAATAATGTTGAATTTAATATATAGTTTATGATAAAGAACTCAGAAGACGCGAATAAATACTATCAATTAGTCAATCAATATATTGATGAATATGTTGATAAGTGGAAAATTAAACCAACAAATTTAAAAAATTACCTTCTTGGTAATAAATCAAAATTAGTTAACTTCTTAGAAAGAAAAGGTTTAAAAGAAATATCTAATATTGATAGAGTCGTAAAAGATATTGTTGATGATCGTGTTGCTATGTTTAGTGATGGCGTAATGACTTTTGAAAATTTCAAGTTTTTTGAATCTGATGAATTTAAAGTAGTTGAATTAAAACAATGTCTGTATAAAGGAATTGATAAATCAACAATAGAGCATGAAAAATTATTGGCCGATTACTGGGATGTTTCTTTAAGTCAAATAGATCCAATATCACCAGAAAAACATTTATTCAAGGTTGATGATTTTAATGTAGTGATATTTAATTCAGGTGAGATATCAATAATTAAAGAAAATATAAAAGAGTTTGCCTTAAATCAAGTTTTTGATTCTAATGTAAAACTCGATTTAGGAAACTCTTCTATTGATATGAAAATCAATATTAAAGATTTTATAGACTCTGAAAAATTCAAATCTAAATTAGAAGAGGTATTAACTTTTGAT
>ERZ724522.33-NODE-33-length-70715-cov-9.873351_pt1 | contig 70715 bp, 63 predicted proteins | sample MGYA00376055_ERZ724522 | MGnify/ENA primary metagenome ERZ724522 (study PRJEB28724, sample SAMN07190884) | wastewater metagenome | isolation source: effluent of sewage treatment plant in Hong Hong | place: Hong Kong | collected 2016-03-17 ... | reverse complement strand
ACACCACCGGCCTTGGGTCCAAACAATGTTTTCGTAGAAGTATTTAAAAAGAAATTGCCATTGACACCTTCGGTAGTTGGGTCAACGGTATCATACAAAATGGTATTACCGTCAATTCCTGCCGGTCCCTGATTTCCTTGGATGCCCTGAATTCCCTGCTGTCCTTGCGGCCCCATGATTTGACCAGAACTGGTCCAGCCCGATTGTCCGTAAAAGTATACGTCACCGTCGGCCTCAACAATCCAACCTTCCCCCGCCGCCGCCGATGCTGGCAAATCACCAAATGTTGGTACGGAATCAATTAGTACGAGCGAAACGCCTGGACTTCCTTGTGGACCCTCAATACCCTGCGGCCCTTCGGGTCCAGGCACCGTCGAATCGGCACCAGTTTCACCAATTGGCCCCTGTGGTCCTTGTGGGCCGGGGGCAGAAGTTCCAATGTTAAAAACTTCTTCCGTTACCGTAACATTATACTGTACCGTCATACGGTAACACCATCAACTACGGTAACTTTTCCTTCAAGAATAACGGTGGCGGTGGTGTCCGGTGTAGTAACAACTAAATCATACACCCCATTACTAAATCCAAACGTACTCGTGGTAGCCAACGGAATAGTTAATTGAATGACACCCGTTAGTCCAGTAATAGTAATGTCGTCGGCGTCCGTGGCGGTGTAATATAGTTTGTCACCGCCCTTTGTGTTACGAATTTGTAACTTGGCGGTGGTACTAGAAAGATCCACAGGATCACCAGTAGAATCATTATACGTAACAGTTAATTCTAACGTAGCATTTCTGCGAATCTTAAGATTCTTGGTAGCCATTAGTGATCCACCAAAATTCCCGACCATGAGCAAGAAATATCTGCCCCTGCTGCCAACGGCCACCCAGTAACTTTGACAATTGATAATGCGGGAACGGCAACAGCCAATGGCAACGTAATTGGCTCAATGTCCGAACTAGCCGGTGGAAAGTTTACTTTAGAACCCATTATGCTAGCCCCGCAGCCTGTGCGTGCGCCGTAATTCTTCCATAGGAAAGTGCCGTCTCATACCAGGCAATGCCACAAAGATATCCATTCCACGCACCATAAGAAGACAAAGTATACGCGCTTCGTCCTATGTAGATGTCTGGAACCCAGTCACGCAACGTTCCTGTGGCATTCTGAGAGTTGACCTCTACGCCATTGATATAGTTCTTAATGACGCTGCCATTGTATGTCATGGCTCCGTGGTACCACGCGCCAGTAACACCAGCAGGTCCGCCAGACATGGTGTAGAGGGTAGTGGACGTGGCAATTGACCAGTTTGGCCCACTCGCGCCTGCATCCCAGCGCATCATTGCTCGTCTATTGCTTGCTCCCATATCGTCTCCACCAATAATGGTGGCATATGAGTTAAATGAGTCTGCATAATACAACGCTTCTAGAGTGATAGCAGTGTCTACTGCGTTCATCCACGCGCCATTGGTGACCTTGGCGTACTTTGTCCAATCATTGACAAAGTGCGGGGCTGTGAAGGCACCAACAGTAGAGCCAAGCGACAAACTTCCTACGTATGATCCATCGTGTCCATTGCCAGAAGAATCAACCATAGTAGTGCCACTGGGCTCATTCATCTTCCATTGAGCAATAGGTGCATCAGCCAACTGTGCAGCAAAATATGAGTCTGGTCCTGTTACTGCTGTGTTGACAGTTCTTGCAGGGCCAATACTACGCGCTGCACCGGCACGTCTTACACTCACGACTCATCACCAAACATATTGAAAGAAAAATTAGTAGAACTTGCGTAGATTGTCACTACGTCGGTGGCTTCCAGTGTAATCCCAATGGTAAATAAGTCTGTAGAATTACCAGCAAGACCAGTATCGTAAGCAATATAATGCTTTGCTGCTAATGCTTCTCCTGCCGGTCGTACTGCAATTCTATATGATCCTGCGGTACCGGCCTGATTACACACAGTAATCGTACTAGAAATCGTTGATTTGCCACCAGGAACGGTGTAAAGCGTTGTTGCCGTTGTTGCGTTAGGGTTTGATTGCCCCAATACTTTGTATGCCATGTTATCCTCCCATCAATAAGAATGGACTAATGGCTACCGGCGCCACATAGTCTGAGATTTGTGAAACGCTAATGGTGATTGCGTCGGATTGTCCAGCACCATGACTAGCGGCATGTGTAGTGGGGGCGGCGGTAGTCGAACCAGACGGAAAAGTAATCTGTGAACCCATTAGTTAACATCTACCCATAGTACCGACGCAACAACTTCGGTGTCGGCCACAACGTACAAGTCCTGAATAGTTTCCAATTCAATCGACAATTGTGACCCTGGGGACACAACGTATCCATTGGCGGTGGTCACGTCGGAACCACCCAAATAAATTGCATTCGTAGCGTCAGTGTTTTTAATACAGACGGTTTGACCACGGAGAGAATCAATGGCCTCCGTATATATCAACGACTGTGGTGTGGTCGTAACGGTCAGCCTTCCAGATTTAATCATACTACAATAATAGCACAGATTATTCTATAGTCAATTTGACTTCTGCAAGAATATCAGCAAAATCATCGACCGTCACCGATTCTTCCGCCTCCACCCTAGCGGCAACAACCTCTTCTACGGCGGTAACTAAATCATCGGGCTGCTGTTCTGGCACTAGCGCGGCTACTGAGGCCGGTGGTATTACTCCATCAACAACTAATTCTACTACCTGCTCAACTGTTGCAGGAATTCCGCTAGGAATGTACGGGTCAGAATCAATTATAAAATCTGTCATGATGGAATGGTCCCCGATGCTGTTCCTGGCAGTGTTGTTGGCCATGCCGTAGTAGTAGTGCTCATAAAAGAAAATGTGATTACTTCTCCGTTGGCGTACGTTCCTCCATCCGGAAACACTACTTCAATGGCTGAAGACGATACGCCAGAACCAACAAAACCTAATTGTGCAGTTGTAGAACTATACGCAATACTACGGACCTGATAGTAGCCGTCGGTAAATCCCGTTGGCAATGTGTATACGGTATCGTAACTGCCCCTATTTCCGGATGCAGTAACTCGCTGAACGCGGAAAATTCCTTGTACGGTATTATTAACACGTCGAAGTAGTACCGCTGGCGCAGTTAAGTTAGCCGTCCAGTCCGCATCAAGACTTCCACTAACGTCTCTCCATCCAGTGTCACCGTACACCATTTGGTATCGTTGATTTACTTGGTCCCAAACAAAAATACGTCTACCAACCGATTCATCAGTATATTGACCAAGGTTAGGAATTGGTGTTCCTGGGTATGCCCATTCTCCACCGGCCCCCTGCCACACACCCATTGAATCAACGTAGGCGGTTTCTCCAATGTTTGCCACACTCGCCGTTGCAAGGTATGGCATGACGTAGGCCGCATCGGCGGGGGCCACAACCGTGTGTCTAATAGTAGTCCAACCCGACGAAGATACCGTGGTACTTGTTGATCCCGTAAATGGTGAACCGGTAGCGGTACCAGCAACCGAAGTATAAAAATATAATCTAGCGTACCATTGTCCAGAATATGTACCGTTACGCACACGGAAGTATGCCGTATAAGGAACACCAGGAGTACACGGCTTATTATTGTATCCGGTAATACCTGGATACACTGTCATTGCTGCGCCGCCAGTAGCGGTCAATTCTAGTGAGCGAGAGCCACGATCATACTGTGATGTAGAGGATGCAAGGGTACAACTCGCAGGAACAAATCCCGACGCGTCCGCAAGCGTGTCCGTACCCGTGGCTTCTTGTGGACTAAGCATATTGCCCACTTGCACTTTATAGGCCGCCTCAATAGGCATAGTACCTAGCGCGGGGGCATTAGACGTAGCGAAACTTCCACCCACACCACGATTTAATGTAAGTCCAGACCAATAAACAACGTCACCAATATTTGATCCTAATGCGGCGGTGCCACCATTAACAAAAAGTAATCGCATGGCGTTAGCGGTGGCCGGTGCTACACCAGTTGATGTTAGTCTTGTCCAGTCAGCCGTAGTCAAGTGGACTTGTTGTGGCGGCGTTGACGATAGATGCACCGCGTCGGCGTACCATTGAATTTGTGTGTATGCGTACCGCGCACCGGACGCTAGTTTTGCATACGCAGAAAATGAGTATTGTTCGCCAGGAATGGCGGGATGCACAATACTTGAAGCCGATGGTGCGGACGTTGCCGCCTGTCCACCAGTTTGTGAAGTAGTGGTCAGAACAATGGACGAAGTAGAACCAGCATACTTGTCGGCGGTAGTTGACGATACGGTAGCATTAGTGCCAGCCCACTGTGCGCCGTGGTCGGTATATCCAGCACTTAGCATGTTTACCGCCGACGACTGTGATGAGGACAATGACTCAATGGTACCGTTAATTGGTGTGCCCGGTGGTGCCCAATCGCCACCAGTTCCTTGCCAAAACCCTGCACAATCAATCCAGTGTGCGGCGCCCGCCGTCCCCGACGTGCGTAAAAACTGTAAAGTACCGCACACGGCGTCGGACGGTGCAATTCCCGTCACCATAAATCGTGTCCATCCGGTTGTGGAGGGTGATTGGTACGCGGAATTCGTTGACCCATTGGTTGCTAATGTGGTTCCGTCGGCCTTATAGAAAGACAAGTTAATGCGAACATTTTCGGCGGCGGTATCGGAACGAGCATAAAACGATGCCGTGTACGGTAATCCAGGAATGACTGGGGCCTTCCACGCAACAATATTTGTTACTACTGGCCAAACCTGATTATTGCCTACCCCAGAGGCCACAATTTTACATGACCGTGTACCCAAATAGGCATACGTATCGTCATTAGTAATTGTTGGCGTACCACCAGCAATATACCACTTTGTTGCCGCGTCGCCAAAAGTAGACATGTTTACTGGTAACAGATTGCCAAGTCCTTGATAGACTTGTGACGTTGGTGATACGGCACCAGGAATTGGTACGCCAGGAGGCATCCATTCACCACCAGTACCTAGCCAGAAGCCAAACTTATCTAGGTAGACAGTTTCCCCGGCACCGGCGGAAGTCCAGTAAATACCAATAGCGGCGTATGCTGCATCCGATGGAGCAATACCAGACACAGTTGCCGCTGACCAAGCCGTCCCAACGGTACAAAAAGCGGTGTCAGTACTACGCACTACCGAAGCCGCGCCGTCAGACTTGTACCACCAAATACGAATGTGTGCGCCAGAAACAGTAGTGCCTTGTAACGTAGAAATTGTTGCCGTGTATGGTAGCCCTGGTGTTACCGGAACGCCAGATGTTCCCGTTAGTGTATATCCAATTGCCGTACCGGACGTAGTAGTGGTGACTAACAGTGAGGCCGATCCAATTGCCGCTTGGGCGGTGGATCGAGCAATTGTTGTGTTAGAATTAGTGAACCCAGTAGTGTTTGTTTCTACACTAGCCTGGTTGGCGGTAAGTAGATTGCCTACCGCCGCCTGTGTTACTACTGGCGTTGATAGTTTCGTAATATTAATTGCCGCTGCCGAGTTAATGTCAGCATCAACGATGGTATCATTAGCAATGATAGTGCTGGTTACTGTCCCAGTATCAGCCGTTGTAATAGCCGTGCCAGCAATTTTTGTTTTTGCAATTGCGGCGGCGGAATTAATGTCAGCATTGACAATAGAATCATCAACAATTTTTGATGAATCAACAGAATTAGCGGCCATTTTAGACAATGAAATTGCATTATCTTGCACTTTTGCATTAGAAATTGAGGCGTCTGGTACCATTACGATTCCAGATTCTGTTACCTTTACTACGTCATCACTCACGATGGAATCGTCCCTACTGCCGTACCAGGCAATGTTGTTGGCCAAGAGGCCACTGTGTCATAAATAAGTCTAGTATTGTGCGCCGATGCGGTCCAACCGGCGGATCGAACATTTGCTGTGGTAGCGTAAATATATTCTCCGGTAAGCGGCGTACCGGCGGATGTCATAGTAACGGCCTGTGTGTATGTATTGACCGTTGTCCCACTTTGCAAAAATCCTGACGGTGGAACCCAAATAGTTTGAATTCCCGTTGTTCCAGTGTCGCCATTTTGTGTATATGCAAAATGAACATCATTATTGACACGCCTAACGTATGCTTTGGCATTGGGGTTGGCCGCTGCGTGAGTAGCATCAATTGATGAAGTAATGTCACGCCACCCCGTATCACCATAAATTTGTTGATACCTATTATTGACCGCATCCCACACAAATATGCGACGACCAACCGATTCGTCGGTGTACTGTCCTAGATTTGGGATGGGCGTACCGGGGTAGGCCCATTCTCCACCGCCACCTTGCCATAATCCCCACGAGTCAAAGTATGCAGTTTCCCCCGCTCCAGTTCCTGTCCATGAAATATACGGCATAGCCACGAACGCGTTAGCGGGGGCAATAACGGTGTGACGAATAGTAGACCACGAAGATGAATTAATGGGTTGCGCGGTTCCAGTAACCGGTGATCCTGTTGCCGCCGTCCCAGTAGAAGTATAAAAATACATGTACGGAGTAGCCGTAGTGGCCGTAGTTGTTCCGGCCTTGACCCTTACATACATTGTATAGGGAACGCCAGGGGTAACTGGTGATAATAACGATTGTGCGTACCCTGGATATAAACTCGTGGCCGCCGCAACAGATGTAACCTGTAATGAACGTGACCCTCTATCATATTCTAATGTGGTAGACGCTAATGTACCACCAGTTGTAAATCCTGTAGCATCAGCAAACGTGTCAGTTCCGGTAGCGGCTTGTGGGGGCAACATATTACCAACCTGTTGTTTATACGCTGCCTCTACCGGCATAGCACCTACAACCGCCGCGCCAGGACTAGCGGCATCTCCACCAGTACCGCGATTTAACGTCATCCCCGACACTAGCATCACGTCACCAATAGCGGACGGTGGAGTAAATGTACTATTACCAACTGTCGTTACCGTGGGACGCATAGCATTGACACCGGCTGGTGCAACACCGGTAACAGATATTCGTGTCCATCCAGAGGGTGAAATATGTACGTATGGTGAATAGACGTTAGCGGTTGCCGAAGCACCAGTATAAAAATACAATGTCACGTATGCCACTCGTGCGCCAGACGACATTTTCATATACGCCGTAAATGTATATGTTTCGCCTGGAACTGCGGTAAATTCCCACGCAGAAGCAGTAGGAACCGTTGAGTAAAAAAAACCTGCGGTAGAGGAAGTAGTTGTTAATTGTAATGAAGATGTGGACGCTCCGTATTTGTCGGACGTTGTGACTGCTAGGGTTCCACTTCCAACAACCCAAGGCGTTGTTGTTTCGGTGTGCCCAACCGTCAACATGTTATTGGCAGAAACTTGTGATGGTGTTGTAGCACTTTGTTGCGTACCAGGAATTGCTTTTCCTGGCATTGCCCAGTCGCCCCCGGTACCTTGCCAGAATCCTGCACAGTCTAAGTAGTGTATTTCACTAGCGCCAGGGGAATAGATAGTAAGAATGATTCTACCGTATGCCGCAGTTGCTGGTGCAGTACCAGTAGTAGTAATTGTTGTCCATCCACTTGTCGATGACATTGCTACCCCAGCGGGTGTAGACGAGATGCTATCAAGTCCAGACGTATACCATGTAATTGAAACCGCCGTTGATCTACCGACCGTTGCCGATTTAACTGCCACCGAGGCGGTATATGTTACCCCTGGAGTAACGGCGGGGCTTCTGTTGGGTGATATTTGCGTAGCGTATGTTGCACTTCCGGCACCAGTACAAGTAATTTCTAGCGCCCCAGTTGACATTAATGATGGTGAAACAACTCTGGCGACAGTAGAGTTTGATCCTGCCGCCCACCCCGTCGTATCGGTTTTAAACGATGCCTGGTTGTCGGTAAGTAAATTTCCTAGTGAGGAACTAGTTACTACGGTATCGGAAAGTTTGGTAAGATCAATGGCCGCCGCCGAATTAATGTCGGCGTTAACAATAGAATCGTTAACAATTTTTGATGAATCCACGGAATCAGCCGATAATTTTGCTAGCGTTACACTTTCATCCTGAATTTTTGCCGTACTAACACTACTGTCTGGCATAACCGCTAACCCTTGTTCTACAACCTTTACGACCGTTGCCATTATGCTGTTACCCCAGAGGACAAACTAATACGTCCAGAAACAATTGTGTCAACAATGGAGGGGGAAACGGTTTGTACGAATGTTCCGGTGCCCGATACCGTTCCAGAATTATTTACTGTTAACGTAATGGTTGTTCCATTTACCACTGAAATTTTTGCTGCCGCCCCAATATTAGTACCAGTCACCGACATATATTTATACAATCCAGTATTATCGGGGCTAACGGTAATTGTTGGTTGCCCATTAGAACCTGAAATTGTTTTAGTCACAGTATTAGTACTTGCAAGCCGCTTGACAACAATATCATAGTACAGCGTGGAAGCAACATTCGGCTGAGAAAATCCGGTGCTAGCGTCCACTAAAAATGCTTGTGGAATATACAGCATGAATCGGTTGGTGGCTTCTGGTGGAAAGAAAAACTTTGGCGTAGTGAGTAACGCGGAAATATCATCGGTAGACGTATTTATAGTAACTACTGGCGTACTAGAGTTGTCATTGACATTTCTTACCGACATTTTTGTATCGCCGGAAACAGTAGACAAAGGAATGGCCTGCCCTAGCGAATCGTAGTAATCGAATGTCGCTTGATAGGCTTCGTTTTTTGTTAGTTTGATATCAAAGCGCTGACTCATTGTGCTTTTATCGTACCGTAATACTAATTCAGTGTCAAATTAGTTTCAACCCGCCCAAATACTCTTTCAATTCTGCTGGCATCTTGGGGGGCGCCGCAATAATTTTATTTGGCTGTTCCTTTGATTGTTCAGTACGTTGTTTATCCGACAATGACATTACGACTACTTCGGCGGAATCGTCACGAGGGGTACGACTAATGGCATTAAACACCGCCCCACACGTTGCGTCCGCCAAATCTTTCCCACCCTGTCGCGGGTGGTCTACTTTGTCCTTGATAATACGCAACTGCTTAAGTTCTTTTCGCAATAATTCAATGTCCGGTCCCCGTACGTGATCCTGCATTAATGCCATTTTGAAATCATCGTAGTGTTTCTTGGCAACCGACAATTTTTCTGAATTGATCCCTAGCGCATTTAGTTCCATCATCATTGTGTGGCTATTATGAGTTACAATACCATTAGCAATAAATGAGTGTGAATCTGGAACAGTCATGTCATAAACCCGATGCATCCCATTATCAGTAATTGATTCTATCGGTAGCCAAGCAATTCCATCGTCGTTCCAATTCCACCGCAATTTTCTGCCAACTTCAAATTCTGACAAATACTGTTGTGTTGCGTTTACCTTACGATTAGAGATGAAGCCAATTTGTTTTAGGTATGGCAATGCCCTCTCACCACGAATAGATATTCTATGAACTGCCCCATGCGGCTTTCTTACTCGACTCCACTTTGCGCCCAAGATACCGAGGTTAGTTAGCATTAAATGAGTTTTATCAATAATATTTTTGCTAGTCATTTCTATGTCTACTTTCCAGCCAGATGAATGAAATCCTATATGACCTTCTGCATCGAATAGACCACGCAAAAAAGCAATCTGAACACTACGACTGCTCTGCATGATAGCATCTGGAATATCTTTCTCTCGTGATCCTAATTTTAGCGATGGAGCATATTTGTCTACGAAAGAACCAAACTCTTTTGAGGAAAAGTATAGTCTGTAACACTGTTGGTGATTTTGCCTTTGAATCTTTTTTGTCTTGATGCTTGTGTTCATAGCCACAAAGTTATCTGATAAGGTTGACTGTAGGCGAACTAGAACCTCTCTATCAATACTGTCTACTGATAATTGATTTCCATACATATACCCATCACCAAGAGCAAATCCTAGAACTTCAGCAATTTCTGGAGAAATTAATTCCTTATCAGAAAAGATATTACTATATTTGATTGCAATTTTTGTGCCTACTTTTAAATCTCCAATATTAACAAAGCCATTTTGTGTCAAAATAGGATGGTTTAGTGTACCAGATAACTCAAACCCAAACTTAGTTTTTACGTTCAGTGTTTTTCTAACATCATTATCATATACATGTGACACCGCCTCCTGACCATCACTAGTAGCAACTACATCTTCTGCGACAACATCAATTATGCTCTTAAAGCCATTAGTAGTCGGAATGACAGAATCTCCAACTAGGCATTGCCATCTATCGAAGGTCACCGCCCGCACATCAAATCCTGAACGTTTTACACCAACGATAAAGTCACGGACATCATCAAAGTTTACTGATTGGTCCTTGGTCGGTGTCCACCAATACACAAAGTCTACAACAATAACCGGATCATAATAATGATTACCCATGACGTACGCCGTATGAATCCACGAGTCTACGTGTGCCATTGCTACCGCACAACGGTCATTCTTTTGCGCTAGGTCAACGTGCATAAAGTATCGTGTTTCATCCTTGGGCCTGAACCAGTCTTGGAACGCTAATCCTTCTTCAATCGGCGGTGGTAAACAAAAAGTTGAATCAATCTTTGCGTGATCCTTAAAGTACCCACCCTCGGCCTCTGGTGGCATACACGCAAATCGTTGCAATGCGTCATCGGGATCGGAATAGAAGGCATTGCGAAAGTCCTCAATCTTTCGTGTTGGATTCACTTCCCACGTTGGTCGTTTGAGTGCAAAGACTTTTGGTAGCGAGTACATGGCAATGTGATCTTCTTCCCACGTAATAGTAAACTCATTTTCCGACAAACCATCGGGCAAGTCATCATTAATTTTAAACGTGTGGCTACGCATAATGACATCCTTGTCAGCAATACACTCGTTGTACTTTTGGCTAATGTAATCTTCCTTGAATCGTGGGAATGACAACAATACTACTTTACCCAAATCGGGGAATCGTGAATCGACGGTGCCACGGAACGCCTTATAAATTGCGTCACCAGTCTTTGATAGTGCGTGTCCGGTACTTGATTCAATAGCGAAGCCAGAAATCTCGTCTAGTACCGCCATAAACAGGTTCAACCCCTCGTGCGATTCGCGTTCGGAGTGTCCAGAGTACACCGTGATAGCCTTTTTAAATTCGATGTACTCCGTCTTAGCACTAAATTTTCCCGCGAACCAGGGTGACTTCTCAATCTTTGACTTGAACCCTTTAAAGAACACGTTGCGTGCCTGATTAGCGTTAATGGCTACGTTCATAATGTCAATAGCGTCACCCGACGGCTTACCATAATAACGGGCGGGATCGGTTAAGCACAACAATTTATACACTACGTACGCTACCGCCACCGTACTAGTAAAGTCCTTACTACTTACCCGAATTACCATTGAGTACGAGATTTGCAACAAAGTTGTGCGTGTCTACAGCAGTCATGGTAAATACGGGTTGTGGCATCACCTCCTTAGTAACGCTCTTAATCTTGGCAAAGAATAAATCTCCATCGTAATGTGACTGTGGTTTAACATTTTTGTGCTGTTCTATTCCTTGCTCCAACAAGTGCTGCTTGTCGAACAACTTTACTTGTGCGGCAAACCTGCGAAATCCTTCAGCGTCTGAAATAGTTAAATAGTATGCTCGCTGACCGTTTAACTTTTCTCCTTTATATGTATATGTTGTTATTCGAGATCGCAAACTTGCAAGAACTCCTAGCCTAGTTAATAGGCGCTGAATTCCTACAGCAAGATCTTCGCTTATAGTGGTATACTCTAATACCCAACGACTCTTTTTCTTACCATCATTCTTACAGTATACAGTTCCATCAGTACCCCATAGTGCGCCAAAGAACAACGCAATTTGTCTATCCGAAAGATTCCATACCACATCAGGAATTACTTTATCGTTAGCACGGGTTCCCCACAGTCCATACTTTTTAGAAATCGACAAGGCCCAAGGGCTTTGCTTTATACCACTACGAACAGCAGTCATTGCTTTGCCACGAGGATTAATAATGACATTTGGATTGTCCCCGTGACTACGCAGAATACTCAAATATTTTTCTTGCGCTTCCTTATCATTACTTGAAAAATCCATGTTGATTATTCTGCGTCGTGGCTCATCAACTGGCATCATTCCATCACCAAGCCACCACCCCAACAAAAGAACTTCGTCATCATCAATCTCTTGTGGAGCAGAACAGTATGTCTTTGCCGCAAGTGCAACTCTATCTCCGACGACACATTTTTTTAATTTAACACGATTTAACGACTTATCGTAAAATGAATGATCTGGTGAAACTGTTACAGATACACCTTTTTCTAATTCTACCCTATAAACTTCTGAGTATCCTTCACACCATGCTTCCGTACTATCTTGAACAACTGAATTCTCACCATACCCTTGCACTTTGACAGATGTATTTTCCATCAATGAGGCAATTGTATTCCACCGGCCTGTTTCTGGATTATAAACTTCATCCGTAGCAATATGGCTACCTTTGCCCAAGGCCAAGATCAATTCATTCTTTGTGTAGTGCTTGTAGTGCTCCTTACCTTTTTCTTCCCCCATCAATTTGATTAAATCTTCTTCGCGATAAATCTGTGACATATATTCAACGATGGCGTATTGAATTTCTGACAGGGGCGGTTGGGCTAAATACTCTTCGTCCTCAACGAATGTCTTAACGTCTACCGGCCTTTCTTCAAAGGTATTATCCTCTAGCGCGGCATAGATGTCATCAAAAAAATCACTGGTCAAGGACTACGCCTTCCGCCTGTCCCGTTACCTTAGACAGTTTCTGCAAGATTTTCATGCGTACCTCGGGGTGTTCCGTAGCAATTTCACGCAGAATCTCGGTAAGAATCTTTTGCTTACGCTCCGTTTCCGCAACTTGGTGCGCCATTTCCTGATTGTCTAGTAGTCCCGCCTTCTGTAACATTCCAATACGCTTGTCCTCAACAGACGCCACGGTATTGAGCGTATCCTTTTTCAGACGCCAATCGCCCTCGGATTCTGCCTGCTCAACCGTTTCCCACAACTTAAAGATAATCATAGAGTAGTGTTGGTCGGCGCCAGTAATTGCGTCCTTGGCGCGTTCCTGCACTTGATTGGATTGCCGCCCCATACGTTTCCATTCATCAATACATTCAATGACTTCCGCGCGCTTCATCTTTAACTGCTTGGCAATTTGTACGGGGTTGTTCCCCTGCAACATCAGACTAACAACAGAATTGATTCTTTCATAGTAGTCTAATACCTCAACGTCTTTAATCAACCTTTTTCACCCGCTTCTTGTACGAACGCTTTGGCTTGATAATTCGTTTAATCTTGTCAATATGAAACGAGTGGTACGAGAATCGCTGTACGGACACTACATCAATCCATGTGGTGTCTAGTTTTGCATTGTGTGCGTGTCGCAAATAACGGAACGTCCCGCGAGTATTCTTAATCTTTAGGATTGTTCCTGGGACAATTGTGTCCTTATTGAATGGCAACTCAAAATACACATAAATGTCTTGGTTGCAATACAAAGGAATCTTGTCAACATTATTTGGCTTACGCTTAGTCATAGCCATTACGCTAGTCCCTTTCCCGATGTTGGTGCCCACACTAACCCTACCTCTGGCCTACGCACTAGACGTGTACCACATTCGTGACAAAATTGATTGTCACGACTATCAATTGAGGAAGACTTAGTAAATTTGTTTTCACACAAACTACACATATATGTGTAAATAGGCATTGTTTTATTGTACACCATTCTTTTTAAATTCTCTATAATCAATAGATTCTCTATTATTTTTTGCTCTATTGCAAGAAGTACACATAATTTGTAAATTATTTATTGAATGGTCGCCACCCAATGATCGTGGAATAATGTGGTCTGCTTCCCACTTTCCCAATGGCTCCCAGCATTTTACGCAAAGCCTAGCGCCTGTTTGCACAACATATTTTACACCGTATTCCCAAGCAGAATTTCGAATTTTTCCGGTAAGCGTTCTCTTATAATGACATTTTTTACACAAATATGCTGCTCGTCCACGGTCAACATGAAAATCAGTTCTTTCTAGCAATTTCTTACAACCTTCGCACCATTTGTGAGTCTCTGTATTTATAAACTTACCATAGTGTCGTCTATCTGTCGGCCCCCTTCGTTTACAATTGTCGCACTCTCCATGCTTGCCACATGCGGGAGAATGACAATTTTCTTGTTTACAGGTGCCATAATGAACATAACGATAGTGTCTTAGGCAAAGTTGTCCAGAGAACAGTTTATTCTTACAGCCGTCAATACTGCACATATATTATATTTTATCATATAGTTTGTCATCAGTCAATTAAACGACGATCATTTTCTAGCACTAGCAGCAGCACCAAATAACCAATAGTATCTTTAACGGCATCAATCATCTTTTCATCTTCATAACTTTGATTATTTTTTATTCTTGCTAATTTATCATTAATCCGAGCGTACAGGGCTTGTTTAGCAGTTAGGTCGCCAAAAATAGATTCATATTCAAGTGCAGAATTTCCATAAGAAATATTCTTTCGCAACAAAAGTTCCGCTATTTGTTCACACTCTTCGACAATTTGTTTACCTGCGGGTGCAGCATCAATAAGTTTTTCATCTATCACGACAATCTCCGTTTACAATCTAGATACAATGAATAAGTTTAGTCAGACTTACGGGTGGCCCAATAAAGAAATGCTAGACCAACGATTAATGCTAACGCCGCAAATCCTATAATGTCAACAATATTACTACCGGTGTTGGGCAGCGTTTGCACATTCGATGGTTGTAGCACAGGTGCTACCGTATTAGTAGATTCTGGAACGGGAGGATATTCTGCCGATGCCGGGGCGGCACCAACAATTAACAAAAAGAGAGTCACAAGAAAAGTTTTCATAATCTTTCTATTATATCATGTTTTGCTAGCATAGCAAGCGATTCCTATGCTGTCCGATACGTTGTCCGATTCAACCGTAATGCCGTACGTTGATCGTACCCAATCAATAGTTTTTTGTTTCCGGCGTTTCCTAATTTCATTGTAGTACCATGACTTAGTGTGGTTAGGATAATCACTTCTAAGGTTTTTCTTCTCCACCGCCGAAAATGGCGGGTTACCAATATATCGTTGCCACGTAATAGGCGATACATCCCTTACCTCAATACCGTTAGCCGCAAACTTACTTGCAACAATTCCGTAGGAATATGCAAGTGAGATGGCTACACGAATGTTACGAACCTTTACCGGTGCCTCAATTACTACTAAATCTAGGTCTGGGTAACGATCAACAATAATACCCGCCCGTTGTTGCACCGATCCCAACCGTACAAATTGATTGCTACTCGCTGAATAGTCTAACTCTCCCCATTCAATCGGCACCCCATCAACCATGTAACACCACGCGAGCGTGTGGGTGCTAGCGTCAATACCAAGAATGTGCTTTTTATTAGCCATGAGACGTGCGAGAATACTCACCCTAGAAGTCTCTTGACATTATCCATTGCCGCCGTGTGCTTTTTGGCCTCACACACGGCACAGTAATCACCAAAATTGTAGCGTGATAGTACACTGGCACACGATTCACAAAATCTTTTGGACCCGTCCCGCTTTTTCTTATTGGCGTAGTAGCGCTCCATAATCTTTGCGTTGGTGGCTACTTGGCAACACTCTGGTGAGCAATAAATATTATTAAAGGTAACCTTGGTAAACTCCTTACCGCACTTAACATTAGCACAAATGGTCATTATGGGGTAACAACCTTCAACTTTGGAATATTCAAAGTACCCTCTTCGTCTTTCCAGCAGGCTTTGGAAAGTGGACAGTACTTACAATTTGGTGACGCTTGCGTAAAGCACCGCTTTGGCAATTCTTTGGCGGCCCTGACGGTACGCATCCATTCCCACAAATAATCTAGATACTCTTCTAAACGGGGAGTCAAGAGAATTGGAATGAACAGTTCGTCGTGAGTGTCCTTATTTTCGTAGTGCATAAACCCGTGCGTTAGACCTAGTACCCGCATATAAATAAGGACCTGCGTTAAGTGTGCGGGCTTGGGCTTCATTGAATTTTCTACGTAGGCATATCCGTTAGCGTTAATTGTTTTAATGTCACCGACCGCCGACTCTCCATTAATCTCAATCACTACGTCAGCGAATCCACGAATCGGCGGGTCCTGGTTTAATATTTCTAGTTCAATCATTGCGTTAAGATCGGCGTTCTTATATGTCTTTTGAATACGATTGTGGCTATCGGTACCATTGTTCATTGCCGCCGCCGATTGACTACGAAACTTCTCTTCAAAAAATGCACCTTGAAACGAATAATACCAAAAGCGACTACACGAACCATAGTAATTGCCTACTTGTGAAGGACTAAACGATGTCTTAGTGCGTACGCCCGATTCGCGCCAATCCTTCTTACGCGTTTCATTGAGACGCTTCTGTAATTCTACTACGTCAAACCCTTTGTGCTTATTCGCAATTGTCTTTTGAAGAATTCGGCTGGTCATAGTGGGCGCGCCATGTACTTCAACGAACTCACTAGTTTATCCATACTGTCCGCTAGTGTGTAATACAAATTCTTTTTCATGTTGTTATCCGTTCCCGCCGCCCCCTTTGCAAGAGTAGCATAGTATGTTGCTCGTAGCGCAAACGTGGCACTCAATGCCTGCAACTCTACAATAAGAGGAATGGCCTTCAAATGCGGCACGTCCGGTGCCATAGTTAATTTTACCACACGCGACAACGCATTGTCCACTCCATCGTCCTTTAAGAATTCGTGAATAGCGGTCAATTCATCAATAGTATTAATTAGTTCTAGTGTTGAATCACTCATATTCTTTTTCAAATGCCTCTCTCATCTGGTGAAACGTATAATCTTCTACGACCCACAAACGAACCTTGTTGTTGCCCGATCCAAGTACAATCTTAAGCGCCGGAATTTTGTTGTTAGCGGTGTACGCATCAGTACAAATCTTTGCCCACACGGCACGACTGAGACTGAATGATTTAGCATATTCCTTTACGTCATACAGAAATGAACCTAGTACCGCGTCACCCTTTTGGAACTTGCCACGACCAGAATTCTTTTGTAAGGTACCGCCGTCGCGCCGTACTTCTTCCGCCTCGGTCATACCCACGCAACCGATGACTTGTGCCCCTCGGAACACAACCACACTAGTTTTCCTTCGCTCGCCACAATGTACGCAACATTGACCATTTCGGTACATTCTTGACACATAAATGATCCACGCACACTATTTGTGGATGGCGTCTTTGGCTGTGGTGTTTCTTTCTTAAAGAAATCTTTAAAGTTGGTCACTTAGTTCTCCTTGAACCTTGTCAAATACTTCTGGGTTGTCGCGCAAATATTGGGCGGCGGCGAGTTGACCATGACATTTTTCATCATACACATAATACCACGCACCAGCCTTACGAACTATTCCATACTTCTCTGCTAGATTTACTATTTCTCCGTACTTGTCCACACCAACGGTGTCGCCATCATAGTAAAAAGTATACTTACCTACTTGATTAGGCTTACCAAGTTTGTTGAATTCTACTAACCATTGTACTTCTCGTGCCACCGGCATTTTTAGCAACCGATCACCGACCGGACGTTCCTCAACAATTTGTGCGTCCTCGCGGGGACTAGACCACAACTTGATCACGGTAGAACTAAAAAACTTTACGGCGAACCCACCCTCGGGCGCTTGTTGTGCCCCATACGTATTGATCTGATTACGCACCTGTGAAATTAACACAATGGCGGTGGTGTTATTGGTGTATCCCAACATCTTCATTGCACTCGCCAAGTCCTTAGCGTGTGCGCCGATCTGATTAGTTTTTTCCAAATCCTTTAGTTCGTCATCCTTACTAAAGTATGACCCTGGTAGCAATGCGCTAATTGAATCAACGACAATAAGGTCAACTCCATTCTTCATTAAATCAACGCACACATCCGTCATGTCGGCAATGGTTTTTACCGATGTATAAATCAACTGTTCGTTGTCAACGCCTAACCGCTCGGACCATGTTGGATCGTGGGAGTTTTCCGCATCAACAAATGCACAAATTTTCCCATCCTGTTGTGCTTTAGCAATAAGTTGTAAGCAAAACGATGTCTTGCCCGCAGACTTGTTTCCCCAAATCAATGTTTGGCGACCGTAGCCAATACCACCGTTTAACCCCAAATTCAAACCAACACTAGGTACCTCTTGTTTAACTAACTTAACTTCCGATGCCTGTTGCACCCGCGCCTGAGTCTTTGGACTCAAGTGTGCAATAATGTCAGCAACGTCGGTCATGCAAGATTTCCGTGCTTACGGGGGCGGCTAGCATTAACACGAATCTTATCGGCAATAGCCTTGTCCAAACTAGCGTCCTGGTCCAGCCACCCCGACTGCTTCATTCCTTGAAACAGATCAACGAGTCGAATAAACACGTCGGCGCACTCATCAAGAATACGCTCCTGTCCTTGCTCCTTACGAATAGCCTCTAACAATTCACTACCCTCGGACTGTAGCAAGGCAATCTTTGACAACAGAAAATGGATGTTAACCTCGTCATCCCAAAATCCGTTATTTTTGCTGATAGCGTGCGCTACCGCTGCCTGATCGTCAATCATTCCCATTGTTTCTCCTTAATTTATTTTGTGAACGAACAGTGTTCCATCATCCATTGATCGCAAAGCCACATCGACAACCATCCCTGGTTGCAATTTTCCTAATGCCCTACCGTATTGTTTTGGCCAGACCGAAGCGGTAAACAATTCCTTGTCCTTATTGCTTAGGATCACCGTCCCCATGTGCTTCCCAGCCTTTGTCATTCGTGTACTAAACGCGACGACAACCTTTTTATCATGAGGAATTTTTAGTTCATCGCTTCTACAATACCGGATAAATGGGTCGTTGTCAAGTTCTTTTATGTCCTCTAGGTCTACGTACCTAAAGATTCTGTTGTTGCCAATAAGCAGCAAGTACATTTTACCGGCCATAATTTGTGTATGTTCTGTGTGGAATACCCCAACAGAACCGGTCTTATCCACAATTTCTACACGCGACCAGCCCTTACCACGCTTAATTGATTTGACCATTGCGTAGAAGATAAAGTTACCTTTTTCTTCAAAGTCGTCAATGTCATTCAGATTCTTTGTCACAAGGTCGGCGGTATTACCCAACGGAGCAAACTGTGGAATATTCAAGTACTCGTAGTAGTAGTCTTTCTCGTCACCACGCAAAGGATTATCAAGAAATTCTAGCGCTCCAACCTTATTCATTGAATCAATTGCGCGAGAATTAATACCAGTCCCAGGTTGCAACGTCTTTTCGCGAACGTCCGCATACGAAGTAAACGGACCACAATTCAAAATACGTGGTGCTAGTTTCTCCGACAAATACTTAATGTCCGACAGACCGAACCTAATCGCGTCACCATCAATACTAAAACCTACGCTAGACGAATTAACGTGTGGCAACAATACCTTGATCCCAATACGCTTAGCCTCAATCAAATAGTCCGTGCGCGACTCCTTATCCTTTTCATTGACAAGGATTGACAACATAAATTCTAGTGGGTAGTAGTGCTTCAACCACGCCGACCAATACGACAGCGTGGAGTATGCTACCGCGTGGGACTTATTGAACGAGTAATTACTGTGCGCCTCAAAGTCATGCCACAACTTTTCCGCTATTGCAGAATCAATCTTCTGACTAGCACCTTCGATAAACTTCGCCTTGTACTGATCAAATTCGTGTACGTCCTTTTTCTTACCGATAATCTTACGAATCTTGTCGGCATCAGACCACGACATACCGGCCAATTCATTACACAGTAGCATGACTTGCTCCTGATAAATTGGTAGTCCGTACGTTTCGGCGGTGATACGGTCATAGATATCATGTACCTTTGGAACACCCGCGCGGCCTTGCTTACGAGCAATGTAATCGCCACCAACCGTATTCATTGCCCCAGGACGAACGAGCGCGTTACTCGCAACTAACTGAGCAAAACTGTCGATGCCCATACGCTCTAGCAAGTTGGTGTATGGCGCGGCCTCACACTGGAACACGCCACGAGTAAACCCGTTGGACAGGTCCGTATAGACGGCGCTATCCTCCATGTCAACGTCTAGCAAATTAATGTCGATGCCACGACGTTCCTTAATTGTTTTGATCGTCATGTCAATGACCGAGAGTGTCTTAAGGCCAAGCAAATCAATCTTGATTAGACCAACGTCCTCGGCGGTACCCATATCATACGCTACCACCGGAATTCTACCAGACACATCACTGGACGTGTCGCGGCGGGTTTCAATCGGTGCGTACTTATTGATCGGCTCCTTGGACACAATAATTCCGGCGGCGTGCATACCAACACTACGAATACGACCACGAAGATAATTAGCGATCTTCTGCACGTCAGGATACTGGTCACGGAACCATCGCGAATCCGAACCATTAGTAAAGTCATCGTACGTGTCAATAGTTTTTAGCACACGATTTACGTCAGACAATGGTACACCAAGAATTCGGGCTGCGTCACGCACTACGCCCTTATCCTTAAAGTATGTAAACGTGCTAATACTAGCAACGTGCTTAAACTTTCGTGTCAAGTACTCCTTGACTTCATTACGACGGGTATCCATCAAGTCAATATCAATGTCTGGCCAGTCATTGCGCTCCTCATTGATAAATCGTGCGAATAGCAGATTGTGTTGTAATGGATCAATCTCAGTAATACCTAGTAGGTAACACACTAGACTACCCGCCGCCGAACCACGACCAGGACCAACCATAATACCGTTACGCTTCGCCCAAGAAATCATGTCGGCAACAACAAGAAAGTAGGAAGCAAAATCCTTACTTTGAATAATACCAAGTTCAAGTTCCATGCGCTTGATGTACTCCGAAGAATTGCAAGCACGATGCTTCAAGCCACCATTACACAACGAACGTAGACGAGCGTTGGCGTCAGTCTTAGGTTCCGGTAGCAAGGACACGCCCTTATACATTGCATAGTCGCCAACCATGTCAGCAATTGCGTACGTATTCTCAAAAATGTCAGTACGCTCAATACCCTGTGCGGCAAACAAATTCTGTTCTTGTTGTAGCGAGCGCAGGAACAACTGGTACTCTTGGAATGTCATCTTGCGATCAGGGTACAAGTAATTAAACTTCTCCAACATCTCCATGCCCTTAGTGGCGGACATGTCTAGACCCTTTTCTGCCTTCGGATTAGTGCTAAGAATCAGCATTGCTTCTTCCGCCCACAAATCTTCTTCGCGGGCATAGTGACAATCGGACGCCATTACTGGCTGAATCTTCAACGAATCCGCCAACTCTAGCAGCGCCAGGTTCATTTCCTTCGGATTGTGCGACTGTACCTCAATAAAGAATCGGTCATTAAACACCGACTTCAAGTGCAAAGCAATACGACGGGCGGTGTCAAGATCATCATTCTCTAGTGACTTACAAATCAATCCATTAAGACATCCAGACAGTACCACCATATCGTCAGAGTATTCGGACAGCAAATCCAAATCAATACGTGGCTTATTGTAAAAGCCTTCCGACCACGCTAACTCAGACAACTTAGACAGATTCTCATAGCCATTCTGATTTAACGACAATAGTGTGATATGATTGTAGGCTGACGTTCCATCGGCACGCTTACTATTGGCACGCTTATCAAAACGATCAGTAGCGCTAATGTATGCTTCTAGTCCAAGGATGGGGGTAATATTTGCTTCCGCCGCCGCTTGTTGAAAATCACGATGTCCAGCCATTGTACCGTGATCACTGATTGAGATATGAGACATACCTAACTCGCTTGCTCGCTGCATGTACTCTCTTGGAGTACTCAATCCGTCAAGAACCGAGTCAATACTGCGTGTGCAAGTGCAAAGGAATGTATGAATTCATTTGGTTTGTTGATGCTGTACTAGTCGAAATGCCCACGCTAAAAACTCCTCTCTGCTCATGGACGACTTTGCTATATTGCATGTTCTGCAACAGGTAACAACGTTGTCCTTCGTATAGCCAAGATCACTATTAATTCTATCTAGGCCGTTCATCTTTACATATGCTGACCAAGGACGATGTCCTTTCGACACCGCTGGTTCAATATCACAATAATAGCAGTTTTTCTGAGACAAATCAATGAATTCTTCAAGTGTCAGGTCAAAACCTTTGTGTGAGTTTTTCCTACCCTTTACGCCAGAATAAAGATGCTTGTACGTAGATAACTCTGATGAAACCTTTTTTTTCTCTGCACGACAACCGTAACAACTTTTTGCATTATCGGCATTGTTTGTTATAGTAACAAATTCTTCGTAGCAAAATGGGCACTCTAATCCCCAAGCAGTAGCATTTTTGTTTTTTCCGTATTGCTTGTATGGACCAGAAATATACTTTAACCCATGAAGATTAGTCGTGCCCAAAAGATTTTTACTTCTCGTCCGGCTTCCTTTATTATTTCCATGACGACACCTATTACATAAATTATCACGACCTTCTGCAAGAACTAGATTCTGATGATCACCAGTGCAATAACCATAAGTATACAACTTGTAATGTTTGATGCAACGAAGTGAGCCATCCTTTTGTGTTACTCGTAATTTACCATGAGTCGAACATGTTACTTCTGCGATGTCTTTATCTCTACACTCCATAGTTATAATATACTACACGTTTTATTATTGTGCAAGTGCAGCGGAATGTATGAATTACCAGTCATGACGACGGTAATCGTTAATCAGTGAGATCACAAGGCTAATAACAATGGCGGATAACAAAACAATTGCCAATGGCTTCCATATTAACGCAATGATAACAAACAGGGCGAAAACAAGAGGAATGAGGATCATTCCACTTAAAAATGTTGTTAGTCCGTCAGAATGACGCCTCATATTTCCTCCTACGCTGGATGCTGAGTGTCGGCACCAATAAGTTCTTCTTCTTCCGATGACCGCAATCCTAGCACGAGATTCAACAGTTCTCGTAAGTCGAACCGGGTGGACTCGAACCACCATCTTAAACCTTATGAGAGTTTCGTTTTACCATTAAACTACGGTCCAGAAGAACCTGCCCTTAATCAGTGATCAGAGGGGCAGGCCATATTTTACCACTCCATTGAGGGTGAAGTAACCTCTTCCGGCTCGTCCTCAGTTTCCTCAAATCCATAGAATGCCTTTTGCTCGGCGTAGGGAATATGCCGAACGCAAACCTTCTCAAGATCAAACAGTTGGTAGTCCTCAACGTTAATAGGATCGGACTTAATAACTGGCATCAAGGCGTAACTGGTTTGTGTACCAGTACCGGAACGCTTGATACGGAAGGCGTTAGCGGTAATAGTGCCGCTATCACTCGCAAACATTGCCAGCGACGGCGTAATAGATTTACCACTGGTACCCTGTGACAGAATTGCTACGTACGGATCATCCTTACCGTCCTCAACGAGAACGTTGGCGTACAAACGACCACGAGAACGCCATCCCGTCTTGGGGTGTGCGCGTGCCATTTCGCACGCATAGCACGAACCCTCGTCCTCAATAGTACACAATGCCTTCTTACGGTAATCCTCAGGATTAGAATGCTCAACGGCCAAAAACACCGTACCATTCTTTTGACTGTACTGCGGCGAATCCGCGTCAATCTCCTGCAAAAATGTAATCTTAACCGATTGATTGTCGTCCAACTTCAACCAACGGGCCTTGGGAGCATCATCGAAGGGCGCATTGGCCTTGTTGAGATAATCTTCCAGTGCGGACAGTCCGCGAACCAAACTACTCATATATATTTTCTCCTTATGTTAGTGGGATATACGTTCCCTGTGTGACTATTGTACCATATGTGTGAGTCGGTATTCAACATCTGGCACCGCATTTTTGATTAATTTTCTAATTTCTTCTTCCGTCAAATCACCGGCGTCCTTGGCATTGTGTGGAAAGACTTCCGTGTCCGACCATACCGCCCATTCTACCTCACGAGTGAACGATTCGGCAAGAGAAATTCCGAGTTCTCTCCCAGGATTGTGACCACGACACACACCGCCACACTGGCGGCAATAATCATTGTATTGTGGCTTGTCATTGTCGGTCATAATAATGATACGATCAAAGTAGCGGTTGAGCAGTTGTCGCTTGTAGGGACTAACGTGTCCACCAATTGTAGCAATAACATTGGGATACCCCGCCTGGTGTACGCGCATTGCATCAAATGCGGCCTCTACTACGACGGCGGTACTAGACGTACGCATAGCACGATTAGCGTTAAAGAATACTTTTGAACTAGGGAGTCCAATAGAATTTTTGAATCGCTTACCCTCTACACTACGGCCAATTAATCCGACAGGAATACCGTTGTGACTATATACTGGGACATTAACCATGCCCATTTTTCTAGAGTATCCGACGCTAAAGTGTTTAAGGGTTTCATTACTGAACCCCCGCCCTGCCATATATTCTTGTCCAACTGATCCTTCCAGGGAGTCGGCAAGTGTTTTAATCTTGTATGGATCAAATACTGTAAATTCATCCTCGACCGCCAAAATCTTTGACAATTCATCTTCAAACTCCTCGTTTTCGTTAGGTTTAACGTTCATCATAAAACGTAATGTTTCAAAATCATTGAATTTATTGACGTGCTTAACTAGATCGCGCAATCCACCGACTTCACCACACGACGGATTAAAGCAAATAAACGATCCGGTGGTCTTACTAATGGACAAACTAGGTGTGTCAGAATTGCTATGAAAAATACAGTAGACAAGATATTCGTGATAAGTTTCTTGAACTACTCTGATTCCGAGGGCACCGATGATGGATTTGACGTGGCCTTTGGAATAAGTCTCTTGATTTTCTTGCCTGCGAAGATACCCTCCCACTGTTCTGCCTCTTTCTTTCCTACGTAGATGCCATGAAGTGTCAGTACGAATGACCACACTTCGTTCGTGTATGATGTTGACCAAGCGCTATCAATGTCTAATACCTTAATATACCCTGACTCACGCATGTTTTGCGACAAAATTCTCTCAAGATTCTCTCTCGTTCGTATAATATCCGCGTCGGAACGCAACGTACCCGAGGTCTGAAATCGCTTGATATTCTTGTGTGTCAAGTAGTTTCCTTAAATTATCACACAATTTTATCATTTCTTGAGTTTTAATTCAAAATAGATTGGTTGAAGTGTTCACGCATCATGCCAGTAGAATAGTCTACTTCAAGATACACCGCAAACTCTGGACCAAACCGATTCTTTCTTGACACCAGCATACACACGGAGGGTGCATCAATGTACGTGTGTACGGCAATGGCCGCGTCCGCGTCGTACTGAATTGATCGTGACCACGCCACCTGTTCCAACATTGGCGGCTCGTCGGGCTGTGTTAAATCGGTAGCGGTAACGGCACTAATGGCAATAATAGGGATATTGTTACGTAGTGCTAGACGCTTAAGGTCACGAGAAATGTTACGAATCTTTTCCGTTTCATTCCGCGACCCGCCCGAATCGGACATCAACTGAATGTAGTCAATAACTACCATGTCTGGCTTGTGCTGATCAATCTTTGCTTGCAACGTGTGTACCGTTACTTCCGCTACACCATCACTGGACACGACAATGAACGGTTGTTTGCCCGCCACGTTGCGCTTACCCCACGTACGAAAATCGTCAATGTCAATGGAGCCAGTCTGCAAATTAGACATGGTAAAGGCACCTTCGCCCATTGTTGCGTACAAACGATCACGCATTGCGGGGGCGGTCATTTCCAAACTTACCATCATAGGCTTTTTACCCTGCAAGAACGCTTCCTTCGCCAAGTATCCCGCAAACCACGACTTGCCACGACCGGAATACCCGAGCAAGATCACCAAATTTCCAGCGGCCAATCCGGCGGGCATTGACGTGTCAATAGACTTAAGATTAGTTTTAATGCCAATAGTGCCATCGTTTAGGTCACGGTGCATACGCAACGCATCATAGTGTTCTTCCGCCGACGCAATATCCGTCAAGTTAATGTCTTTAACGGTATTAGTGTACTTGGACAATGTAGTCACGTCCTTGATAAGATTGTCTAGTACACGGCTAGCAGAATCATCACTTAGACCCTTACCGGCGGCCAGCAACGTTTTCTTAAGTTGTGTCTGCATAAACGACTCACGCAATTCGTCTAAGTAGTATTCTGTCGGTGCGGTAACTTTTTCAGGAATGAATTGTCCGTGACGTTCTACTAGTTGTTCTACGTCCGGTACCGCACCATACTTGTCATAATAATTCTTCAAGTCTTGCATTACGTCAACATGAGAAACAAACAATTCGGAGACATTCTCCGACAGTACTACTCCAATGTCCTTATTCTTGCATACTGCGCTGATTAGCGCCGCTTCGCTGTTCATCCTTCACCCTCTTTTTTGTCTGCTTCAACAATTGCTTACGATGCTCAATGTCCCGGTCGCGCAATTGTTGCTGCACGATGAGTTTTTCATAGTTATTGTAAAAGAATTGTAAAGAATGTTGCGTGGTAGAAATTGACGCAAAGTACAACTTGATCAACTTCTTGACTTCGCGCATCCCCATCTCGTCGTACAATTCACGCATATTCCACTTGTCACGAATACGATTAATGGGCGGTGCTACGCCGTACTTTTCTTTATAACATTCTTCAAAAAAATCTAGGAGTTCATAGATTGGCTTAAAGTTCACTCCAACTCCTTCTTTGTCTCTTCCAGTTTCTCAATCAACTTGCGTTCGACATAATCATACACGCGATTAACGGCGTCGTCCACATGTTCTCCCTCCCGAACGAAATCCTCCAATCCGAGGTCTACTCGCAACGATTGAAAGTTGCCCATGTTAGCCGTCCAACCTAGCGTTACCTTAACTACTGTTTCACTCATCGTACTTCCTATTCTCTACCCATTCTGACAATACTTGTACTTCACGAATACCAACGAGTGCTTTTACATCGGGATCGTGACGTAACCACCAAATAATATCATCACGTTCTTGATACCGCCCGTCATCGTATCTAAGGTCGCCAAATTCTATTAGATCGTGTTCTACACTACTCATCCTCATGCTCCGGTGTGTGATGAAAACCCAAACGATGCTTAGGTTTTTTGGCCGGTGGCTCCTCGCCATTAATTTTATCGGCAAATTCTAAAAACGTAATACCGATGTTTAATAGCCCCTCTACGTCGTTAGTCTGTGTTGCCTTTTTGCGTGCTGTCAATAATGTTTCCAATGCCAATTCGCGTAGGGCCGCTACTTGTTTGTGTTTTCCCATATTGTCTCCTTAGAAATTGTCTGTTTCTGCTTCCCAAATGGGAACAAACTCCCCATTAGCGTTTTGTGCGTAGACGAACAAATTGTGCGTAATTGCCGCCCGTAATTCCTTTTCGGTTGGCACACTAGAATTAGTGATCAACCCGTCGTTTCGTGGCCTCCCTCGGTGTGTTGATTTAATAATCTCAAAAATATTCATAATGTCCTTCTCAGAGAAATAGTATGGGCCAAGATTACCAGTTTCTAGTGAGTAGGAACGTTGTGGTGTAGGAATCCAACCTTCGTAAATCCAACGATACAGTCGCCAATACGAACGTCCAGTAATTTTTGCTACGTCACGCATAGAAAAACTAGGCTCCCCATTGCGTTTTACGTCAGTCCACGAATACATCATTCGCTTTCGTTGTCTGTAATTATACGCTACTAGTTCGTCCACCGCGCGATTTAATGAAATAATACGATGAAGTTCATCGCCATAGAAAAAATACCGCCACTTTTTGCGCTGAAAATGTGGTTGAAAGTGTGATTTGTTCATTGCGTTGACTTTTACCATTATTTTATTCTACCAGATTGTGTCAAGTCACGCAGCAAACTTTTTCCCCGACACTACACAAGTGTAGTCTGGCTTAATTTCTACTAGACTAATGTGGGCCTCATCACCATCAACGTACCCAACGGCAAATCCTTGCGCCCAATTGTGAATATTTGTGTACGACATACCTTCCGAATTAACGTCGGACATGTGTCCTAACTCGTACCCGCGCAAAATTTCATCACGCAACGTAAACGTTTTGTGTGTAGTAGCGAGGCGGTGGCTGTGCCCACGAATAATTGATACACCGAAGGATTCCATGTCCGCCTTGACCGACTCACCGGCGTGCTTACTGATAGCAATTCCGTGGTGTGCGTACAATCCACCATACCGATGCTTGGGCTTATCACCGTAATAAATGTAATCAATACCCAAATCGTCTAATCCCCACAAGAAGTTTGGCGTAACGGTTTCCTTGATTTCTACCAGTTTCTTATCAACGTAATCAAACACACGAACGTCGTGATTACCTAATGCTACAAATATTTCTGCATTTGTTGCCATGCTACGAGTTTGTGTATAAAAATCACGCGCACCCTTTGCTTCCGCCGCAATATATGGCAGTAAATGCTCGGCGCCGTCCTCTTTATACATAGCAGTAAATTCAGCGGAACGTCCGTCAGTCCATCGACTATAGCAGGCTTGGTCGTCAATGTCTCCAACATAATCAATTACGTCGGGCTTAAACCATTTAAGCACCTTGAACCACAAGTCAATGGCCCGAGGGTCATGGTACGGAATTTGCTGGTCACTGGATAGCATCCATTTTAACACTAAAACTCCTTATAATTAGGTGGTAGAATTACCACTTTTTGCCGAGGGCAATCCAATTAACCCGCACACGCTTGCGGGCAATGGGTTTGCCGTCAACTACGCGCAAGGCGCGGGCATGAAAAAGGTTGGGGGTTTTGTTATTAGGAATAACGGAGAAATAAATTCCACCATTTTCTTCCCCACCAATCTTATCGTTACCATCACCATTAGACACAATGAATGTTGCGCCTTTGGGCATGGGTCCGTTAAGCAAAAACCCCATCTTAGCGTCGTGTGTATTAATAAGAATCATACCCTTATCATTTGTTTGTGCGGCAACACTTCCGAACGCAATGCACACACGATTCATTAGATTAGCGGCGGCGGCGACAGCGTTTAGCCAATCAGTAGTAACTGGTCCCGCGCTGACATTTGGAATCAGTTTGTAGGACGGTGTTTCAACCAATGTCGTCTCCTTGTTTATGTATTAGTAATTCTTTACCACTAACCAGTATAGCATCCTTTACGCTAAGGTTCAATGCCGTAAGTGTATCGGGGTTAACGATACGCCGTCTACGATTATCCGAAATAATCCACACGGAATCTAACGAGTCTATAGATCGAACTAGTGTACCATCACGAAAGCCAATAGACGTTTCGGCTAAGGGGAAGTTAGCCAAGGATTCTATTGACGCCGGGTACTCTACCAGTTTCCAAGTATCCTTAGCCCTAGTAGACACAAATGGATAACATTTGTGATTTTTGATGAAATATGTTTCACCGTTTACTAGTACGGCAATTCCGTTTGGAAATTCTACTGGACCCGACGTTAGTGCTAGTTTAGTCTGTTTCTTGCGAAACATCTTTAAGTTCTTTAATCTCTGCGTCTTTTTGTTCTAGTAGGGTAATGGCTTCCGCCTTTACCGCCGCCAATTGTTCCTCGTATTGTGAAACAATTTGTCCGATCCGATTTTTTAACTCTTGTACTACTAGTTCTAATTGTCTATCTGCCATTTAGTATCCTTTCTATTACACGGCTGGCGCTTCGCCAGCAATCACAATTTCTTCTCTAGTGATCGTTTGAACTTCTTGTGGCTGTTCTAATTCTTTTTTATTAATCAATGATGTTAAGTTATGAATTTTAGGAAGAACTACATAAAAAACATTATACAGGTCGGTTAGTTCCGAGTCAAGAGAATTTTCTGAAATACTTGCACACTTCTCAACAAGGTGTCCTTTGAGGCTAGTGTAGTAGTCCGTTAGTACTGGTAGTGGGATGTCTGACACCGTTAGATCAACAATCGTTTGGGACACAACAGTATCACCGTCCAGCAAGTATAATAGCAGATCGGTCTTGTCTGCGCTTACGCTATAAATTGCCTCCATGTGTGTATTGTATCAGTATAAGGATAATTTAGCAAACTATGCTGTTCCTAAATACGTTACTGATAGTGTCGCTGCCGCCCGAAGATTATAATTATGCAGGTATTGTCCGCCCGTTTCCGTATGATACACTTGCGCCTCAATATAATCACCAACGCCGTCACAAACAATAATACCAGAAACAGAATGGCCGGTAGCAATTCCTGAGACGGTAGCATCGTCGCGCTCATCAAGAGCAAACGTTGTTGATCTGTTGAGTGTCAATCGTAGTCCACGCATAGTAGCATTAGCAGAAATAGTCCACTCAACGTTAGCAATAACTAAATATATACCTGGCAATGTTGGAGTAACCCTGGTTGGATTAACCGAAGTGCTATGCCATGACATTGAATCAGAAATTGTACTGCCAAAATTAATAGCATTCCAAGAGTTCTTAGAAACACCAAAGTCTGCACTGGTTTGTACTGCACATGTCATGGCTGGACGGGTAAATTTACTGGAATTTACCTTCCATATATCTGAATTTGCATCGTAGGCAATAGAAGAACTTGAGTATCTGCCACCGGCGGTATTAAACGGTACAAGCGATACCGATGACGAGTTATCCGAACCAGGAAGAATATCAAGTCCACCCTGCATAAACCCAGACCCAAGCGACCATTTAGACGCATAATTGCTAATTGTTTGCGATTCTCTATCTAGGGTAATGGACGCAGAACCAGTATCCGCCCACCACTTGCGGGAGGTAATAGTAATAGATTCATCAGAATGTAGTAGTGCATAACCACTTGCGTGTAATTCTAATGTCCTACGATCTGGTTGAGTAATGACAATGGTACCGGATGGAGTTGCGGTGTTGGCGTAATTAAGTGTAACAGTGGTTGCAGCCGAATCAATGGCGGTAATCATTGCATTAGTTGCAATTCCAGTGCCAGAAACTAGTTGTCCAATCTTAAGCCCAAGAACATCAGCAAATTTTACGGTGTAGCCGCCAGTTGTACCAGGAGATGCGTCTAATGTTTTTGTCATTGTAGCATTGGTACCTTGACCAGTAGTAATTTCAATACCCATGCTACCGGCCCGTACTGATTTTTCAGTCCACCATGACCAGTCCTCAGACTGCTTAGTGCGTTCACCAAACAAAATAACACGCGACTCGCCAGCAGTTAATGAACTTGTCCAAGGTGATGATAATGACCAGCCCTTATCGTAATCCCAAGGTCCAGTACCATATCCGTCGCGCAGTTTTAACTTTGAAGTACCATCTGGCATTGCCTTTCCACTGAAATCAATTTCGTTTGCTGATGTTCTGCTCAACAGTGTTGGGCTGCTTGTTGCCGCCGCACCAGTTAAAGTTAGTGTAAATGATGACGCGGTTGAACAATTTTTACTCATCACAATGATACAGTTTGTAGAATCAATTTTTGTTAATCCAACAACTGTGGAGCCAGCAGTAATGCCAGTACCCGATGCAGACATACCTTCAACAACATTTGCCATAATTGCTTCTGTTGTTCCACTTATAAATACCGTATTGTAACCAGTGGTAGAAGTTGCAGAAGTTGTAAATACAATATTGCTTGGTACCGACCACGCAGAAATATGATCAAACTTAACTCCGACGCCCTCGCCAGAATCAAATGACTTAAATGTTCCCTCATACGATGTATTGTATGTCGCTGTTGGTGTACCAGATGGCGTAAGAGTGGATGTAGTAAATATGCTAGCACCACTAGAGTTAGTATTAGGAACATTTAATACTAACGAGTTCGCGGAGTATGAATATACCGACCACGTTCCGTTAAAGTCGGTGGCGACGGAAGTATTAGTAAATACTGTTGATCCACTCAATGAACTTGCGGTAATGGGTGTACCTGATGCTCCTGGTGGTAGTGCCAGCGTTACCGTATTTGGTGATCCTGATGTGTGGGCGACAATGCTAGAATTAAGCGTGACACCAGTACCAGCGGTAGTAACACGAGAATTCAAAACTGTATCAAATGACCCAGTATATGTTGCTTGATTAGATGATACCACAGCAATAGTACCGCTAATTGCTCCGGTAGAATACAGTGGTGGGCTAACCAGTTTGACTTTATTTTGTCGCTGTAACGCTTGCCCAGACTTTTCAGCACCGGATACGGTATTTCTATTAGACGTTCCAATATTTGTTCCAGTAATAAGATCACCAGAAACAAGATTTGGAAGTTCTCGCATTACCGTTCCAGTAACAGGAACGTATCCGGTAATAGTTGTTGACGCCGCTGTTTGTGACGTGTCAACTGTGTAGTGTCCAACACCACCGTCACCCAAACCTAAAACAGTACCTTGTACCGAAGCGGTTCCAGGATTAATTGTTGTGTCAACAACAAAGGTTGTTGTTCCACCAGTTGAAATCACCCAGTCGCCATTATATGCCGCAGGGGAGACTCCCGCAATTCTTACCATTGCCCCAGCGGTCCAAGTATTAGATGCTGTTGTAACGGTAAAGTTAGATGCCGTTGAAGTAATAGAACTAGTGTTAACGGTTGATGGTGCAGTCATTGCCGTAATTGCAGTATTTGCGGTAATCCCCGTCCCACTTAATACAGTCCCCACCGCTAACCCTTCTACGGATGCGGCGGTAACAATAAGTTTTGTCGTAGCAATGCTTCCTGTTACTACCGGGGTATTAGTAACATTAGTGTCAACCGTATAGGCTACGGTACTACCCGAAATAGTTGCTGATGCGCTAGTAGCATTATAGATATTATTTGATAGTTCTATCGTACAGATGTCGCCCGTCGTTAATGATGCAGCACTATCCACCGTTAGTGTTGCGGTTGTACCTGTCTTTTTAATCAGTGTGCCATTAATTTTTGGCATATAAATGGCACTAGTAGAGCGAACCTTTCCCTGAACGGTAATAGTTCCAGAACCGGCTCCAGAATAAGTAATTGTTGTTGGTGCTACCGCAGTAATTTTATATGTTCCATTGTACGATGTTGGAGTAACACCAGTTACATATACGATGTCATTTACCTCATACGGGTGTGCTCCAATTGTTAAAGTAACAACACTACCGGTGCCTGATCCAGATGTAGTACTAAATTCATTAGTTGCGCCAAGGCTAGCATATCGTGTTACCGCCGACAATGTTTTAGTTTGATTGTACGACGGATTAACGGAAAAGCTGGCAAGAGTGATTGATGATCCAGGCGTAATGCGAGAATCAAACGTTGATGCGCTGCCAATTGTCAATCTATTTAATGAGGCATCGTAACTATACGAATTAAGATTAACGGCTAGTGATCCTGTCGAATATTTTTTATAAAACTCAAAGTTTGATTTGGTATCAACGTTGAGCCGTGTTGCTCCAAGATTATTAGCGTCTACGTATCCTTGAAGTGTTAATCTACCCAGATTAGAACCAGAGTTACCAAGGTAAGCACCAGACTTTGTTACAGTATCGGCGTATCCAATACTGTTTAAAGTTAAACTAGTGGTACTTAATGTCCAGCCGCCGATTGTACCAGAGGTAGCGCTAATTGCGCCGTCAGCGGTAACCTTAAATAGCGCACCGGTGCCAGCAATGTCTGATGCTCCCGCAAAGAATGAAATTCCTGTTCCAGTGCCAGGTAAAATACCATTAAATGAGGACCCCGATCCAGCAGTAACAGTAACCGATCCAGCATGAGTAACTTTAAACTTCGCACTAGCCCCAGCGTTGCTAGTAGCCCCAGCAAAGAATGCGGTATCTGTTCCAGCGCTGGCATATTTGATCAATCCGCTGTAGTTGCTTCCAGTTCCAGAATATATGCTAGTAGCGTCGGTTGTCCACCCGCCAATTGACCCAGAATCAGCAGTAATTACACCTTTAATGTTTAATGCTGATCCGGTCCATTGCAAATAATTTGTCCTGCTAGCGTCACTGATTTCCATTCGTGGAGTACCGGCATTGTATTCTAGAATCCAGCCAGCATTTGAACCACCATATGTTTTACCAAGTGTATAAATTTGTCCGGTGCTGTCCATTGTAACACCGGTCATCAATGGACCTTCCGACAGCCAGACGTTACCAATAGCGTGTAATGATCCTACCGAACGGGTGTTAGGAGCCACATTGGAACGGTTAAATAGTCCACCAACTTTAATGTACGCAACACCAGGACGGAACCCATTGCCGCCGCCCGCATATGTTTTGTAGCCACTTAACGTTTGTTTATAGGTTGTCCAAGTAAAAGGAACCTGTACTTTTGGAGCGGCAGAAACGAAATAGTCATACGTTCCACCAGAAGAACCATTAGACACATACGTACCGGCAGGAATGTAACTGGTCATTGCCGTACTAGACACTGTTTGTGAAATATTAAGGTTATATGTACCAGTATTAGCACCAGTGCCAGTGCCATATGACACGATTTTTGTTCCTGCGGTAACTCCAGTGCCCTTAATGTATGTTCCACGAGGTAGTGTACCTGACGCAAATGCCGAAATAGTCAATACAGTACCAGAAATTGAACCAGTAAAGGATGCCCCAGTCCAGTTTGACGACAACGTAATGGTGTTACCAGAAATGCCACCGTCAGCATAAACATTTTGATAAACATTTCTGGTATACGTTTGCTTCGGCCAATCTACACCATTTACGTCACGATAATTCCAGAAGGTTAATGTACGGTTATACGTTGCTGCGCCAGCCGCATTATTCCAGTTAGCAGCACTTGTCAATGATACCGTAGCATCACCAGTGCTCAAGTCTGCGGCTAATGTAGTTGTTGTATTAGCCTGATACATGTAGTGTTGTGGGCCAATAGCATTCTTTTCAATATCATAGGAACTGGTCATCAAATAGGCAGCGTCGTCATGGAAGTATGCGTGACTCTCAAACAATGTCGAACTAGCAATTGTGTGGCTACTGCTTAACGTATAGGTACCTTTTTCACCAAGTCCGGTACCTAACGCAGTAATACGTGTTTTACCGTACACCGTTTGTGATGAAACGGTTTGGGAGTTATTGATATTGTATGTTCCGGTCCCGCCCGTTCCAGTACCAAGACTAGTAATATATGTGCCTGCGGTAATGTTGGCGCCGTGAATAGCATCACCAACATTTAATGTACCACTAGTTACTGCACTAACGGTAAGTACGGTTGTTGAAATAGAACCAGTACCAGTAAACTCGTTAATGCCCGCACCCTCAATTGCTTGACCAGAAACAATTGTGCCTCCGACCATTTCCGTTACCGTCATTGTCGTGCCAGATACGGTACCGTAGTATTGTGCGCCCTCAGTTTGGCGCATTTGAATGCTTACTGTGTACGTCTTGGCAGGATCAACTGGTAGATATTCGTCATTCAGTGACGTTGAACTATTAGTCGTTTCAATAAATGCGCCAGACGCACCTGGAGGAGCAATTGCGGCAGAAAAATCCCAAGTAGAAAAATTATAATTATTAAGTAGCGAACCAGTACCATTTGTAATTAGATTCATCCCTCTAGATAATAAATATCCGTCAATGGAATTGCCTGTAGTGCCAACGGTAAGATTACCAGCAATATTTAAATTAGTACCGTCCCACGTCAAGTTTTGGCCGGACGGATTACCGATACTTAATTTGTAACCACTAGAGTAGCCTAAGAAGAAACCTGTTCCAGTATTATAATTTGTCTGCCCACCCTTAATTGATCCTGCGGCGGTATCACCAGTTAATGTTAATGAATTTGCCCCGCCCAACGTAAGAATACCCTGCGTACCCGCGTCACCAATATTAACTGTGTTTTTAAACACACCGCCGGTGGCATTAAGAGTACCAGTAAGATTAACGCCCTGTGCCGTTAACAATCCTGCCGTAGTTAAAGTAAAATTAGTAGTTGCTCCTTGATAACCACCAATACCATCCTTAGTAATTTCAACACGATCACCACCGGCCACCCTCGTAACCGTTCCAGCCACTGTCGTACTAGAAACATCGGGCGTTGTTAAGGCAAATGTCATTGTTGTTCCTGAGCCAGAGGCGAGTGTGTGTACTCCATCGACTTCCTTCGAAACGCTGGCCACTACTACCTGATTAGGGTTAGTCAATCCGTGGGCGCCAGAAGTGTTAAGCGTTACCACGTTAGAAGTAACCGAGTATGAAGTGACTGCGCTTGACGTAGCAGCAATAAATGCACCACTTCCACTTACCGGCCTCGTATAATCAACAACAATCGGATTAGTTGGCGTAACACTGTTACCTCCGATTGGTGGCGCTACGTATGTTGCCGCGCTACCAAACCACAAACCAATTCTATCCCACTGAATTGTTTCACCAGCCGACGCGGCATTGGTAGACGTAGAACGTAAATATACTTTAACCGTCGCCGTGTTAGCCGGTGTAGTTTGTGTTGATGAAATGTATGTCCATGTTCCACCAACCATTGATGCAAGAACTTCTGGCGCACCAACTGGCGTACCACTACCATTCAACGACTGAATGATTAATTTTGCTTGACGCGAAGCGTTACTCAGTTTGAAATAACCTTCAAGATGAATAATATCACCGGCGGACGCATTAAACTGCAATCCGGTTGGGATAATTCCAGTATATGTTGATGACCCCGCCACAGTAGTAGCCTGCACACCGTACGAGCCTGAATATCCGGCCACTGATTGAAGAGTTGCCGTGCTTCCATCGGCGGACCACCCAGTTGTTGTCCCATCCTCTAGCGTTGACTGCTGGTACGACAAAATGTTATTACTAACGTATCGTCCGAATACGTCATAGTGCTTGACACGCACATATCTTGTAGTGTAGGTGCTAGTGTTGACAACGGCGGTAGTGCTAGTACCTGACCAAACGTTTGTGTATGTTCCAGTATTAGTAGATGATTCCTCTACCGTAGAATAACTGTATCCGGCAAAGGTTGGCAAATCCCACGTTGCCGTGTAGGCGCTAGTTTCTGCTTGCAACTTGATGTTTGCTGGAACGGTAATATTGTTTGTAGCGGTAATAGCAGAAATAGACGTACCAGTGTTAACATTGCCAGAAAGGTCTACCGCCTTAATTGTTCCAGAAATTGTTGCCTTTGCGGTACCCCATGTTGCAATATTATCTTGTAGCGACAAAACAAATTTTTGTGATGTATTATTGGGGTCTGGAGTTTGTGTAAAGGTTCGTGACGTTGATCCATCGCTTAAAATAATACTGAAATTGACTAAATCGGTGTCCGCAGGTTTGTCCCAAGTGACAATATAGTCGGTACCATCAAATGTTCTTGCCACGTTAGTAACGTTGGCGGGTGGCGTGCTATCAAATACAATAGGATTTAATGCCGCTACGGACTTACGACTAGTAGTTTCTGCTCCCACCGTTCCAAATAGATCGCGGTAACTAACGTCCGCGTATCGCGTCGTGTAGTTTGTTGTTTGACAAATTATCGTCGAGTCAGTACCTTCTAGTGTTTGTAGAAGCGACCCGCCGCTCGGAGCATCATAGATTTTAATAATTGTTGCTTCGTAGTCATTAGGTTTACCAGTAAGTCCACTAAGGTCAAACGAATAGGCTTGCGTCATTCCAGTAGCCGACCACGTTCCCGTTGGGGCGGACGGTGCGGCATTCGTTGCGCTAGTAACCGTGGCCGCAGATTCATTATTGGACGTGTCACGAGCCAGTACTCTAATGTACAATGTTGCTCGTGGAGTACTGAATTCTTTTCGATTAACCTCTATGGGAAATTCAAAGCGCGGTGATCGTGAATAGTATGTCCGAGTATTAGCGGCATCGGCAAAGTTATCGTGAGAAACAGAAATTTTAAAATCTTTGAAATCTAGTACTACTTTTTCCGTAGCAGTTTCCACAAAATCCCTGGCGTACCTTGTGTCGTCCCACGTTGCAACAAACGTAGACTCTACGAAACTTGCCGTAAGTGAAACCGGCACTGGCGGCGCCGTAGTGTCTGCTGGCGCAACGTATTCGTATGATTCTGACCATTCAGATTTAGTTGACTCAGAATCAATACTCCGTGCCTGAATACGATACGTAGTACCAGGCTTGAGGCCCTCTACACGTAATTTCATAGCGCCACTTCTAGTCGGTATTCAACATCCAATACACTATTAGCGTCCTTATAAATTGGCGTTGGTATAGTACGGCTAACGAGAATGTAGTCAGGATTATTTACGTCCGAGTCAAAGACTCGTATCCCGTCTAGCAGCAACTTGTTTTGAATCTCTACGTATGGACCCGTTCCAGTAGCCGCCGCCGAAACAATGTTTGAACCAGTATTGTCGTAAATGATTGTCGATCCGGTAGTACCGGCCTTTGCAATGTATGTGCCATTAACATCGGCAGAGTTTCCCACATTTCCTACATAAAAGTATTGACCCTCAACGATGCTGTGTGCAATAGTGGTTGTCAAGGTAGTAACATTACTAGTGCGTGCTACGTTACTGATTTTCCACCCTTGTGCTACCGCCGTTGGTGACGTTCCCGTTGCCGCTTCCGTAGTAACCGTATTACCAGTTTGGTCATACGTTAATGTAGTGCCAGACGGTGTTGCAGTAATAGTAAACGATCCGTTAAAAGAACTTGAGTCATTGGTAAGATTACTCACAGTAACTATGTCGTTAATAGCAAATCCATGATTGGCGGAAGTGGTCAATGTTACCACACCACCAGCGCTACGCGCCACGTTGCTCACCGTCTTACTGTTATTGTCCGTAGTGGCGGTAATCCCTACCGATATTTTATCAACCTGGCTCCAATTGAAGGAAGCATTGTTAAGATCACCCTTGGCTACTGTAAAGATTCTGTAAGGAGTTCCCGCACTGTACGCAGGAATTGTCCACGACGTTGAAACGGCGTCACCATCAATGTCGGTAAGTGTTAAAATTAGTGTAGTAGCATCACTGGAGTAGGTACCTATTGCAATACCAATTTCGTCGGTCGCTGAATACCCTGACAAATCAATATCGGTAAAGTCTAATGTGAACGTAACGGTGTCGCCATCAGTGTCCTGTTGAGAGATTCTTGATGAGTCACCAATACAATTCAATGATCCGTCGGATAGGTTTACGGATGTTAAATCGTTTCCGGTGGTTGTTGTCCAAGTTTCACTATCGTCAAACTGTGTCAAAACCGTGCCAGTGTATGTTCCTGATGCTGGGTTTTTATCAAAACTGAACAGGCCCATTTCTTTAATATTCATTGCTAGTCCGGTAGGAAAGGAAGCCTTAAAAATGACTTTTTTGTGGGCGGGATCACTAACGTCCACCGTCCCCAAGTTTACTGTTTCGCGAGTAAATTCAAATCCTAAATCTGTATCATCAACGGTAGCCGCCGTTGTGTCAGTACCAAGCGCAATACTACGTGCGTACGATGGGACCATACCGGCCAAATACCGAAGAATAGCATTCTTCCCTTCCGTAGTAATGACGTTAGATGATTCGCTAACTTTTTCGCCATTGAGGTAGCAAACGTATGTACCTTTCATAATGAATATCTTGCCTCATAGTCCACGGCTTCATCAACTTCTGAAATATCAAATTCTACATCTACAACAATTGTTCCGTCATCTAATGAGCGCACTGTTGACGTGATAGAATCGGATACAATTGACGGAGGTAATAACACTGGCGGGTCCTCCTGCGTTAGTGTTGGCGCTGCTTCCTCCTCGTCAGTTCCTTCTAAATCTGCTCCGTCGGTTGTACCATCATCATTCACAATAAATGTGTCGGATTCTTGCCCCGCATTACCGTCATCATCAATAACATAACTTGGCTCATCGGTTCGCCAAATAATTGTGTAGTCATTTGGAATAACGCTAGAATCCGAACCAGAACTTAAAATTACTACCTTATTGGACATATTTACATATTACGCTGAATTGTTGCAAAAATCAAATCTCAACGGCTTCGAGAGACGTTTCTAAACCGTCCGACCATTTCACCGACACGCTAGTAACTAAAAATCTTTTAGCGTCGGTAAGATGTAATTCACTGTGTCGTATTGTAACGATATCCCCAACCTCAATCAGTGGTGTACCGACTAGCGTAACAGAAATAGAGGTCTTTGGTGTAGAAAGCCTTCCGGCCACCCAGTCAGCAATTACCGTGGCCGATTGATTGTCTTGCAGCCAATCAGAAGAAAATTCAATAACGTCGGAGTCGTCAGCAAACTCCGCAATTGTACGCTCTACCGAACCTTCCTTACCGGCGTGCAATGCCCTACCGAAAATAAACAAATTTTGCGGATCATTATTTTCAATTGAACCATTTAGTAATTGTGGCTTATTAGTTAAGTTAGCAACGGTAAACTTTGCACCAAAAGGGGTGTATTCAAAATTTGTTAACGATAAATTATTATTAGACATGACGTATTCTGCCGAAAATGCGGGATACTCATACGTAAATCTAATGTCGTACTCTAGTACTGTACGCGCAAGTTCTTCTTCTGGCTTTGCCTTTGGTTTCTCCTTTGCCGCCGGTTTTGCCGTAGACGCCGCTGCCGCCGCTCCAGTTGTTTCTTCCGTCGCCATTATCGCAACTCCTTCAACGTTACTAGTGATCCTTGTTTGCGGCATGAAGCAATATAGTCAAGCAATTGCCATTGCCCTTCGCGCACGGCAGCCGCCGCCGAAGGAGTACCGGTACCATTCCACATTTTATCAAACATTGCCTTTTTCCCAGCGGCATTTAGTCTAACATACTTAGGGTCCTTTTTAAGTGCCGCCTCCAGTCGTGCCCGCATGACACCAATTTTGTATTCTACGAGTGATCGCGGGTCCTGCCATTTGTCTCGTGGTAGTTTGGCAGGATGTTGAATAGCATACATTGATTTTACAAACCCTGATGTTCCCGCACCAAAAAATACTCCCGAGTATGTTCTTTGCGTAACATGACGAATATCATCACTATAAATTGCCACTAACCTAGAGCCAGCATAGAAATCAAACATACGTCTGTCATTTTTAATGTATGATAATACTTCAATTTTTAATCCATCGGCAAGCATAAAGGCGGTGGGAGAAGAATTAAACGACTCTACTTTAAGTGGAACCTGCTTAGTAGTAATTTGTTTCTTACCCTTAACCGTTACTTGTGATGATAGAATGAATCGTGCAAAGGGAACCAATTTAGTTTTTTTATTACCAATTTCTACTTCTTGCATACCTATAGTGTATGAATCAATAGAAGGATTAGCACCAGCAAACATTGTTAGTGCAACAACGTGGTTCTTGCCAATAAATCCGTCGGCATTAATGATTGCCCCAACACCAGAATGACTCTTTAGGCCATTGTTCCAAACCACCCACTGTTCCTTACCAGGTTGTAGCGGCAGTCCTGGACCACCCTTCTTCATTGGTGTTTCTACACCGGGCAACGTATTTTTTGTAGGTTGTGGTGCTACAATAGTATTGACCGGAACGGTGTTTGGGTCCTCCACGGTTGGCAATACTTCTGGATAGTTTTTCTTCAAATATCCTACACCGGTCCATTGTGGGGGCAGACCGTTATTTAATTCACGTAGTCTGTTGCGATCATCCTCGTTTTTAACAATTGTGTATGCCTTATCGGTGCCCGTGGCGTACGGAGCAAACGCCTGCAAACCAGTATATTCATAACGCTTTGATTTATAATCAAATTTACCGTTCAGTGGAATTGGATTACCCTTACCAACCTGAATATTGTCAAATTCTGGATCGGCCTTTTCATTCATGTTGTCCTTGTCGTACTTAAACTGTCCATTCTTCAGTTCTTTTAGTTTAAACACACCCAGGGCGGCACCATCCTCAATTTCAAATAGTGTCGCGTTACGACCAACGTCCTGTGCGGCACCCTCAATTGCCGTTGAATCCCCACCAAAAATATTCAAATTCTTATACTTAACAATGATCTTAGATGCCGTGTCTAGTTTCTTTTGGCTAGCGTCTAGCACTTCGTCGTAGCCGCCCTCTACAATATTGTTTTGCTCGGACGGACTGTAGGTAACCTTCATTTGGTACAAATAAATACTGTCACTCAATGCCGCCGACGCGGGGGTAAACGTAATAAGTTTTTCTGTTTCCGTACTACTCGTAGTGAATGTTATAGAAAATGGCACCCACGAATTTGTTACACTGATAGTTTGTGTTCCACCGGCGGTAATCACAACATTTGATTGGCCCGTGGGAAGGAAAATCCATCCGGATAGTTTGTATTGCGTACTAGGACTTAAACTCTTTGCCTTCCATCCCGCCGACCCCGTAGACGTGTAGTGAGCAGTACCAACCTCTTCCGATGACGTTAAAACAGCCGTCGCCGTCTTAGAGTACCGGACGGTGTATGAAATTCCATCGTATGTACCTGGGGTAACGGACGTGGCAAGGGTAGCGTTGCCATCAAAACTACTGCCAAGCCCCTCAACAGTAATATGGTCACCAACTATTGGTGCGGGTATCGCATTGTGTGTTGGAATGAGTGTGAGCCACGCCACTGTACCGCTATTTGCATACGAATACGTATAAAAATCAGGTTCACGTACTAGTTTAGTACATGTTGGATACTGTTCAAGGTCCGCACTAGTTGGGGCGGTCGCGGGCAACGGAACATTAGTTTGTACGTTAAAGTTATAACTATTGTTTGCCGCCTCTAGCGTGATGGGTGCATTAAGCCTATCGCCCGCGCTACCACCCAAAATATCATAGTCAGTTTGACGACCAAACACAAATGTTGCTGGATTGGCGGTGGCAAGAACGTTATTGCTTATTGTTACTTCGTTACCATTACTACCAGCCCCCACCGCCATAACTACTGTATTATCGGCAATAACACCAGTAGCGCTAGTACACTTTACGAGCATTCCTGGTTTAATTTCTGAAACGTCACCCTTACCGTATAATGATTGAGTAATAATGACGCGATTCGCATTAATTGTTGCGTATCCAGTTCTAGTAATTTGTGGTGCGTACAAATAGTTTTTAGACATAACGTGCAAACGACCTATTTCATCAAAATACAATGAAATTTGGAACACTTCCGCTATATTTTGTAGAACTTCCCAAGGATTATCTTCCTTCTTTGTCCAGATAAATTTCATCTTTTCAAAGTCGTCCATACCATAAATAGTATAGTTACCAAAACCTATAGAATCAAGAATTGCACCAATTGCATCCTTCACGGATGTTAACGATTTGGCGTTTGTGTTACCGCTATGAATAAAAATGTCTCTACATTTTTGATTTTGAAAAATCCTTGACTTATCAATAAGTTTTACTGATGCTTTTTCTCTACCATCGTTTGACCACTCATCCACAACCATTGTGCCTAATTTAATGGAATGTCCACCAGGATAATTGACAAATGCGTGTACGGTTGCGTCCTTCTTAAACAAATCATAAAGTGGGCTACCAGCATTGTTTTGATCAAATAGGCCAGTGTCATTAAGAAAATCAATACTGCCAGTATTACTTGATGATCGACCAATGGGGGCGAATTTACTAGTGTCCGATAATTCTTTATCAAAACTAAAACTTTGGGTGTATTCCGTTGCGTCTAATACCAACCGCGCCGATAATTCTACTACCGAAGCGTATTGACGATAGCCAACCATTGTGTCTACAATCACGCGGACGGCATCCAGTCGTACAATATTTTGATTAACCGTTGGGTCAAAATACACTTTGTCGGTCGTCCACGTTGACCCGTCATAATAAATGTTTAGTGTCTTTATGTTGTCTACCTTAGAATCACCCAGTTCGTCCTCGTCAGATAAATCACTGTCACTTAACATTCTGTAAACGGTGGTCCATGTACCATTGGATTTAATTTGGACCGCCGCCGTTTTTGGTGTACCATAACTTGTTTCAAATTTAGCGGTAATCTTATTGGCTACAACATTCTGAACAGCACTAGCGTATCCTTGATTATTGTCAGGGTCAAGTTGATATGGTAGACCGGTAGGACCAGCAATACGCTGGGAAACTCTTGACGCTAGTGTTACCGTATCGAAGACCCACGGAGTTTTAGGATTTGTTGACGACAAGCGAATAATCTTTTTTGGACCATCGACACCAACGCTTACGTCCTGTAAAAAGATGTAGTCACCAACACGCACATTTTTTAATGGACGTTCTAGTGTCAATGTAATTTTTTCATTTGATTGAATTACCGACAGTACCTCGGCCCGGTCACTAATGTATTGTGTTGTTGGCTCAACATTTTTAATCATCCACGTATTTGAAAGCGATCCCACGTTATAGTACAAGTTAGCGCAACCATTAATATAATCATCGTATCCATCAATATTTGCAGTAGTGGCGACGGGAGCATTATTGCAAATAATAATGTATGCGGTGTTACGTAGACGTACCTTGGCCGTACTGGTAGCATTTAATGATGAATTGTTGTAAATTACCGTACGCACTACGGCGGCATCAGAATTTTCCCCCTCCAGTGCTACTGCGTGTGTTCCGGCAGTTGTTGTGACACCAGTAATAAGATTATTAGATACACTACCTAAGTGTGCGCGCATTTGAATAGCAACACCAGCCGTACCAGTAATCGTACCATTTTGAATTGTTGTGTCACCACAGTCACAAAGATCAACGCCAACCTGCGTCCCAACAAACGTGTTTCCGTCAAGGTTAATGTTTGTATTCTTTTCTGAAACACTATACACGTCTACGTTTGCACGTAATCCATACACCGAATTGAATCTACACCCTACAATATGAATGTTGTCGCACGCGTCGGCCCTAGTAGAATAATTATGACTGGTCAAATAGACACCGGCGGCGTCCTGATGAATTGCCGGATCACTGTTATTAAGTGCCGTATCTGATTGATCAATCCCTACTAGCCTAATATTAGTACAACCTTCAATATTAATGGCGTGATTATTGCTGACATTATTCCACGTTGCACGACGAATCAAAACGTAGTGCGCGTTAGCCATACTCATAATTCCACGATGAGTACTAGTACTACCGGCGGCGTCCCACGTTCCACCCGTAATAACATTGTGTCCAGTGACGGTTGCTTCGTTTGGCGCCAATGTCAGAACACCACTAGCACCACTAAATGCTGGCAGACCGCTACCAGGGTTTTCAATGGTAATGCTAGTACTTCCGAGCGTGTATGAACTAATTGTGAAAGTATAATTTTTTGTTATTACTTTACGCACCGTACCATAATTAACTGAAGAAACACGTAAAGTAATCTTAACGCCAGCGATTAATGACTGTTGAATATTGGTGGCTGGTACCCCTCCCAATGTTAATGTTGTGGCACTAGTGCTGGGTTCGTAAGAAATCCCGCTAACCACCGTGCGAGCACCACCAAAATATGCCATGTAAGGATAGTTGGTGATGCTGTGTGTAATAGTAATTCCAGTAAAATCAAGAAAAACATTAGGTGGAATAATCAATGGTTCGGTAATAGTCATATTTGATATAAACTTTACTCCACCGCCGCCGGTATAACTAATGTCGCTCAAAACCTTATTTACTGCCGCCGCCGAAGTTGCATTTGACCCTACTATGACCGCCGCACCGTTAGGTTTAATTCCCTGATTTCTAGTCACCGTCCACGTAGTTGATCCATTGTATTGTCTTGCCATAATGAATGAAAAGACTACGCCAATATTATTGTCACGTTTAATGGCGGTTGTCAGTTTATCGGCTAGTACTACCTCCACCCAAAAATCATTTTTACGAGTATTAGGGACCTTTCTTTTTCTGACCGTGGCAATTGTTGTTTTAAAAACAACGGCAGAACTTGACCGGAAAACAAGCGTTTGCCCCTCCTTAAACAATCCCCACACATTAGAGCCAAACGTTAAAATCTTCGTGCCCGCTGCGGCTGGAAATTTTACTGGTTCGTACACTTCTCGTTGACCTACGTTGAGAATTTCTAGCCCTTCGGAACAATTAACATTCGCCAACGCGGCTAGTCCAATGTACCTATCCATTAGGATAAAGTTACCCTTTTTGAAAATTGTTTTATTAATCTTGTCCCTTGTCAATAAACAAAAGTCCGTAGATGTTCTTTGCATAACCCCATGAATAGTTACCTTACGCTTAGTAGGAATAATTGGTGGCGGAATAACATTAAGATTTTTTCCTCCCGACGGCCACACTTCCGTAGGACTGCTGGTACTAGTAGAATGGTATGGTGACACCCAGTTAGTGAATGATGTTTTATCCTTATCGTCTACGGAATAGGTACGATATTCATTTAACTTGTAGTTTGGATACCATGTTGATGCGTTAGTTGGATTTACCGCTACTAGCGGGCGCATACCATTAGTTTCACGCCAATGTTTAGCGAATGAATTAGCGCGGATTTGTGGTTGGCGTGCGGCTAACCGCTCCTTAGTGGAATACATAGTGGAGTACAAATCATTACCACCGCCGAAGTCATTTAGCCCGTTAGCGAAAAACACATTATTCATGTTCCATTCGCACAAAACTTGTGGCGTTACGCCAGAAATAATTGGACTATTTCTTATTTGTGATTTGATTGCCGCAGAAGTAGTAGTATCAAGTGTCCGCACTATACTTCTTCCCAAGAAATATCAAAGTTCCACAGGTCTGTGGTGGCACCACTTTGCAATTTGTAGTTTCTCTTTACTACGGTATAACTAAAATCTTTAAATCTAACCTCTGCGGTATAGTACGGATTGCTGAGATTCAAAACATTGTTGTTTTGATACACCTTGAAAGTAAAACTACCTAATGTGTTTGTATAAAAATCAAGTAATTCTTGTCCTGACCAAAAACCATCAACGGTAGCATACTGATTGGCGGGAACATTTTCCCATGATGTTGACCACGAACGCTTGCGTGCAACAACGTATCCACGCATAGTACCCAATACCGAGCGATCAGTGTTACCAATTTCGTCATAGGAAACATCTATTTCCCTGCGATTGTGGTCGGTAATAAATCCTTCGGCATAATCAGAACTAAACATGATTGCCGGAAGCAATGAAAAGTTTAATGCTTCCACTATCGTCGAGCCCCGACTACCCGTGACCTTCCCGCCCGTGTTTCCTTTTTATCCAATGCTGAATACACGGCTTGCTCAATTTCTGCGGCGGTGGCGTTAGCCTTATTGATATTCACACTAACATTATACGATACGTCACTACCGGAAGCAATATTGTCAATACCGTCATTCAGTTTCTTGGACAGGGTGGAGGTTAGCACCGTTTCCCCACGGTGCAGGTTTGCCAACGTATTATCATAATTGATTGTGGCGCCCTTACGCAGCGCAGGAATTACTAGTCCACCCTTGGCGTAGGCAAGAATTTGCCGAGCATACTCAAAGCCGCCCCACACGTCTAACGGGGCAATTTGGTTCGGGTCGGCAGAGTGCTGAATCTGTCCGTTACCAATGTAGAGTGCGGCGTGTCCACCAGTCGATTGCGGATTGTGCAGCAGAATGTCACCGGCTTTGATTGCGGCCATGTCGCGCGGTTTACCTTCATCAATTAGAGTTCCTGTCCAACCAACACCACCAGGAGAACCCCAACCATTTTTCATTAAACCTGGGTATCCTTCATAGGCCCAGTAGGCAAACGATGAACAGTCAAAACCCTTTCCTGGTCCACCAGCACGATTAGCCGTTGAATATGGTGTTCCAAGTGCCTGCTTTGCGTGACTAATAATAGTTTCCGGCTTTACACCGTAAAGCAATCCGTTTTTAACTTCTACTTTTCCTCCGTCAGCCTTAGCCGCCGTACCAGCCTTAGCGGCAGCCGCCTTTTTTGCATCAGGAATAATGGACTTTAACCCAAAGTTTAAGAGGTCGGCGGCAGTAATAGCAACAGTACCGAACAAACCCTTGTAATCGGTTGGCTTTGGCGGGACAAATTTTTCATTGACTTTTCCACCAGCAGCATATCTGCCAGCATTAATTTGATCTAGTAGGCCAGTTCCATATTTCTTTACTGACTTGGCACGAATAACGTATTCACCATTACTTAGTCTTGCAGGAATTGAATCAGAAGTTTCTGAACCTGGACCGGTAACGTGGCCGCCAGAAGCATAGGCAACGTTGTCACCCCTATTCCATGCGTCGAACAAAGCATAACCTTCCATTCTAACACCACTATTATTCCTTTGATTTGACCCCATTGCATATCGTAAAGCAGCATAAATAATTAAGTACGGATCATAGCGATATTTAGGGTCCTCATATCCGGGCTTGGCAAAACTAGAGTACGACCCTGGAATCATTTGCAAAAGCCCAACCGACGGAATACCGGCGCGAGCATTAGAGTCCGTTAAGTTAATAGCGTTAGGGTCCCCAGAAGACTCCTGCTGAATTTGAGCAAGAATACCACGAATATATCCAGTTGGAATACTAAGTTCCTTTAGAACCTTTTCAACTGTACCAGCCCAACGTAATACGTCTGGGAAAAAGGCGCTACCGTTAGGATGTCGTAATGTACTAACGTCACCGTTATATGGATCAATTGGTCCGCTATATGGTGTTGATGAAGAAGAACTTGGTGTAGGGACTCGTGTTTGTAAATTCCATTTTTCAGGATTCATACTAAACTTTAACTCTTGTGCCATTTTTCTTAATCCAGCACTATTAAATCCTCCAAGTGCGGCACCCGCCGTCTGTGCAACACTATTTGCTGAACTAAGTGCCAAATTTAATACTTCTTCTAGGTGTCCGGTGTAATCATTATCCGAACTCCAAAACTCTGAGTGTCCTTTTCTTAATTCAAAGTGAAGGTGTGGCCCAGTACTATTTCCAGAGTTACCAGATTGCGCTAGCATGGTTGTCCGCTGCACTTGATCCCCAGCAGAAACCTTTTGAGAATTAAGAAGTAGGTGTTGATAGTGTGATGTGTATGGCTGTCCATTAATCATATGATAAATATTAATATTATTCCCACCCATTCCACTTGCTCGTCCATTGTCGGGCGTTCCATTATAAGTTTTTGCAACTACTCCAGCACCAATAGGAAATACCGGCGTCCCCATTGGAACTTGGTAATCACGCGATGAACCATTGTGTCCACCGTAGGTGATCCAAGGTGCCTCTACTGGCAAACCCCAAGGTCCACCGGTAGGTATACTACCAAGGAGTGCTGGATCAATACTAGTAGCGGAAAGTGTTGCGGCCTTTGCATCAATTGCTTTTTGAATTGCCTCTTCAGCCTTTTTATTTGCAATTGTTGCAATATTTTCACCTATTGCGCCAACAAGACCTCCATCTGCAAATCTTGGGTAATTTCCTTGATTTACTTGATTTAAGAAGTGCGTTCCATACTTTGATACTGACTTTTGTTTTATAACGTACTCGCCATTTGAGAGTAATGCTGGAATTGAATCGGATGTTCCTGTACCTGGACCACTAATGTATCCACCGCCAGCCTTTTTTAAGACCTTTGCTTTGGCAGCATTACCATCTTCTGTCTTACCACTGGCATACGCTTCAACCATTTTCACCAGTTCGCTATAATTAATATTGGTAAATGTATCAACGAGTACACGACCAACTTCTTGAATATCACTGACAGTTGACGCTCTCCACTGGCGCCACTGATTGATCATTGTGTTCGTAACGGTAAACATATACGACTGCAAATTTGTCAAACTTGCAATAGCAAGTGCATTAGTCATATTAGTAATAACTCGCTTTTGACTTTCATACATATTAAACAACGTAAACAAATTAGTCATCAATTGTTGCTCTAGGGCAATAGACTGTTGCTTTTGTGATGACAATGCTTGGTCTGAGGCCATTGCCTGATTATCAATTTGCACACGCAATTCACCAATACGTAATAGTGTATCGGTAATGGCCTGTTCAATTTTTGCGGTTAGTTCTCCTACAACTTGATCAATGAGTTTAGAGAATATTCCGCCGCCCATTGCACTACGCAAACCGCCGCCTCTTTTTCCAGCGCCTCCGGTACTACCAAACGCTGCCCCCACCGATCCAGCAACACCACCATCAGCAAATCTACCGGCATTAACATGATCAAAGAATGCCTTACCATACTTACTAACACTCTTTGCCTGCACCACATATTCACCATTACTGAGCCAGGCAGGTATTGAATCAGACGTTCCCGTTCCCCTGCCCCTAATGTGTCCACCAGTGGCCTTTAATGGTGCTGGTGATTTGCCCCAATTACTCGTGTCGAATCCAGGTCCGAATGGAGTAGGATTATAGGGATAACTAGAAGGACTACCAACACTTGCTTTTGGTAGTCCTGCGCCGACGCCAGCACCGACACCCGCAGCGGTTGCTGCGGCAGCATTTGCCTTAGTGCGCGCAACGATTTCCTGTAACGATGCACTGTCACCGCTAATCATTGCCTCTCCAAGAGCATTAGCAAGTTGTGACCACGGGGCACTACCAAACGCGTCGAATAATCCAGCAACAACACTAGGTCCTAATCCTGACGCCTTGCCAATTGCTTTTTCCCACTCTGCTAATGTGACTGGGACTAACATTTGTAGTCGTTTGAATTGTTCCATAGGAGTTAAACTTGAATCGTTAAGTATCGCCGCAACCTTAGCGCTAGTTGCCTCGTACGATGCTTCGGCAGCAGTTGCCGCCGCAGCGTTTTGTTCTTGTTGTGCATCTAGTGCGGCTTGATTGGCGTCCGTTTGTTCCGCCAGTGCGGCACGACGCTGTTCCATCATTGCAGAGTCAATTTCTTTTTGAGCGTCTAACTGTTCCTGCATCGTTTTTGTTTTTTGGTCACGTTCGGCGGTCAGTGCGTCGATTTTTGCTTTTGCTGCATCCTGGGCGTTGACGTTTTGATCTTCCGTCGTCCACGCCTTTTGCTGACCGGTAATTGCCATTTGTGCGCCAATAGCAGCAAACGTATCGCCACTGGCAATAGCCTTCATGTACCCTAGTTGTAGTTCGCGTAGCGTCTTATTTCGTTCTTGTCTCTTTTGTTCCTTCTCAAATGCTTTTTGGCGTGCCTCTTCCGTCTTGTTTAATGCTTCAATTTGATCGTCGTAGTACTTTTTAACATTCTCAATATCTTTTTCACGTTGTTTTTGTGCTGCTTCTAATGCTTTTTGGTCAGCATCTAGTGCTTTTTGTGCCGCCTTCTGCTGATCCGCCGCCGCCTTCTGTGCCGCTTTTTCATTCGCGGCATTGTTAGCCTGAAGTTGTGACGAATTATTAGGAATTAACGACTTTGCGGCGGACATTAATGTTGAAGCGCCAAAGGAAGTTACCTGCTCATTAACAAGTACATTAAACTGCTTGGTGTCATTCGCCCCCTGCAACTTCTCCCATTCAATGTAGGCACCTTTAAGTTGTAGCGCGGCCAACTTAGATGAACCAGCATCAATATTAATGTGCTTTTCTTGTTCAAGCCCAACCAATTGTCCACGAACATTGTTAATTGCCGTGGCTAGTCCCTGGGCAAGTTGTGGGTCTAAGCCAGACTTTACAGCATCGCTGATCATTGTCCAGGCAGTTTTAGAAGCATCCTTATTGTTTTGAATGTCCGACAACAGTTGTTTAAATTTATCATTATAGGCGCTAGCAATTGCTAGTTGTCCAGACGAGAACGTTGTCATGCCATTGCCAAATGTACGCAACGTTTCAGCAACGGACTGAATTTCGGTTGGCATCTTGGCTAGCACGCCCTTCATGGCTTCGTCAGTAGCCGCCGTTAGACCTTGCAGTGACCCCTTCATTTTATCTGATACCGACGCTTCAATTTCACCGCGCACACTATTGCTGGCGGCCAGATAAGAATTCTTAATCTCTTCTAGAGTAGAATCACTAGGGAGTCCCATCCGTTCACGAAGAATCTGAATATCTTCTGTGCCCGTTACATTGTATAGCCCAAGCCATTCCGCCGCAGCATTACCAAAGCCACCAACGCCAGGAATTGATGAAAATATGCTTTTAAGCGCAACATTTTTAAAACTAAGGTCGCCGCCCGTATACAAATCAAGACCGCTAACGGTCTTTTTCATAGTGTCATTAACAATACCCTGAATATTAGTGTCGTTGACACTTCCGTCTTTCATGCCCTGTGTTAATGATTCTGTAATTCTAGCATTTAACTGCTTACCGGCTTCACCATAAACTTTAGGAATATCCTTGCCTAGTGCTTTAGTGGCTTCCTTGGCCATTTGATTAAAATTGTAGGTACCGTTGGCTAGCGCTTGCTTAAAACCACCCTTAACATCAAATTCTGGAATTACCGACAACTTCATTTTAATATTAGCGTGACCGGCCTCACGTCCAATTTCTGCGATAAATTCCTTAGCCTTTTGCTTTGGTACACCATTATTGACCAATTGCATATACATTGTTGTTGCGGCGTCGGCGGCACCAGAATCACTAAGAACCTTTAATGCTTCAACTTGATCCTTACCATACTGGTCAACCCATTGCTGTACTTTTGTGCGATACGCTTCCGTTTGTGATCCAGGCAATGAGCCGCGACCAAATTTTTGATCAGCACTTAATGCTTTACCCCCAAGCGCACTAATAGCATCACCAGAAAATCCTTGGGTAGCCTTATTAAATGCTTCCGCCATTTTTACAACTTCATCGGATGCTTTTTGTGCGGCCTCCATAAACTTTTGCATTATACCAATACCGGCACCTGCGGCGGCACCTGCGGCGGCACCCCAAGGACCAATCATCATTCCGGCACCAGCACCCATCGAAGCCATATTAAGTGCATTCAATGCTGTTGCTTTTGCGCCAGTACCTTCGGCTGTACCAAGCATAGAACTAATCATTCCGGCGCCCATTACTGCGCCGCCGACCTTACCCATATTTCTACTAATAAATGAACCGACTGACTTTGCTGCTGTTGATGACGCGCCAACTAGTCTCCCGAGTGCTGTGTTTAAACGCAAAATTCCTGCGGTAGACTTAGTAGTAGAATTAGTTGTTGATTGAAGCGCCTGGGCAGCCTGTGTTGTTGCAGCAGCCTCTTTCTTTTCTGCTACAGTTTTTTCATTGACAGCCTGTGTATCCGCCTCAGTAACCCCAAGTAGTTTTTCTAAACTAGTGTCTAGTTTATCAATATCTACTCCAATGCGACCTGCTAAACCTGCGGCGGCGGATACTGGAGATGCTCCACCGGCCACTGGCGATACATAATAATCCTTTTGATCATTATGTGACGCAAAGTGTTCAGCCTGAGAATAATAAGCCTTGTCTCCACCACGCGATCCAATTGCCATTGTTTTAGGAACACGCGAACCGTCTGGAAGAAGTATGCCACCATTCAATGCGTTATTAATACGTATATCTTCACCAGTCATACGCCTTCCAACGGCGCCCTTTTCAGATGCGGCGGCAAGCAGATTAGCACCTTGTACTGTTTGTAATTCTCCTGCCCCACCGCGATGTCTAGTTTCCTGAGTCATTATTCTCATAGCAAGATTATTGATGTATTGCTCTCTGGTTCCTGCCGCAATTGCGGCAGCAAATGCTTTCTTTTCGTTTGTCAATGTAGCCTGAATTTTTTCGTCGCGTAGTAACTCATCAGTCAAAACACCAAGAGTTTTTTTTCCTTGCATCACTTCTCTAAAGAAGGCTTCCATTTTTCCACGAGTGTACGGATTTTCAGAAATTGCTACCGTCTTAGCAATTTGCTCTACGTTTTTATCAGACCGTCCAGATAAAAATGGAACGGTGTAACTTTCGTCTTTTTTCTTTCCTCCACCCTGCCCCTGGTTATATGCAGTAGAGCCAAGTAAAAGGCCAGAAGTTCTTCCAGCCATTGTAACTGGATTCCACAGCGCCCCACTAGGAATACCTGAGGCTGAACTCTTTGCTGACTGTAGGGCTACGGCCAATGCTTGCGTGGCAGTAGTCATGCCACCTATTTGCGTTTCAACTTTACCAAATGTAATTGCTAATTGTTCCGCTAGTGAATTGGCGGCGGCAAGTTCTGGCGTTAATGCTTCAAAGAAATTGTTTCTAAAGCCCGCCCGCATCAGGTTGGCAAACTTAGAAATGGTGCCCAAGAAGTTCATCAGAACACCGCCAATCATTACGATTGGACCAATGAGCGCGGCGATACCTAGCCCTAGTTCAACAATTAGTTTGACTGGACCAGGAAGATTATTGAAGAAGTCAAGAATCTTTGTGACGCCAAGCATCGCACCGGCAAAAATTCCCGCAAAGTCCTTGCCAAGAATAGCCATTTGCACCTTGACGGACTCCATCGCACGCTTAAATTTACCGGACGCCGATTCAGTGAATGTTTGGAGTTCCTGTGCGGAAATCTTTGCGAGGTCTTGTGTTGACATACCCATCAGTTTCATAACTTGTAGGGTTTGTGAACCTTCCTTGCCAATGTTATTAAACATTGCCGCCATCTTGTTGTACTGGAACTTACCAAACATACGGACCATTGCCTCGGTCTTTTGGTTTGGATCAAGTTTTTCCATAGCCTTCGCTAGTTCTAGTACGGTTCCTACTAGGTTACCGGCATTTTTGTTGGCAATTCCCTTAATGTCAATACCCAAGGCCATTAGGTTTTTCTGTGCGTCCTGCGTTGGGGCAATAATTGACGCTAGACCAGACTTGAGTGCGTTGGCACCTTCACCAGCCGAAACACCGCCCTCCTTCATTGCGGTCATAAACAATGAAAGTTCCTTGACGCCACCGCCCAAGTTTTTGATTGTTGCGCCCGCGCGCGGCATGGCTTCGGTTAAATCTTGCAGCGTCAAACTCGTTTGGTTTTCTACCGCGTTCATAAAGTCAATGGACTGCGTTAGTTCTTGAGTATTCTGCTTAAATGCCGACTGCAACACCAGTGTAGTTTTCATTGCTTGCTGACGATCAATTTCACCTAGTACCGCCAAGCGTGAAGTTTGTCGTACCGAATCGGCTAGTTCTTGTCCTTCCTTACCCGTAGCGGCAATGTCTGCGGTTAACCCTAGTGTTTCCTTACTGGATTGCCCCAAGTTTCGTGCTAGTTCGGCGGCGAGGGCCATTGATTCTTGACGAATAATTGCCGACTGTTCCTTGAACTTGTCACCAAAGTTTAGACCAGAACCATACACCTTTTGAATACGAACAAGGTCCTTGTCCATTTGAATAAATGCGGCGGTAGCGGCACCAGCCATAATACCAATAGGGATAGTCATACCGACCATCATCTGACGACCGGCCCACTGGGTATTCTTACCAAGGTTAATCATTGCCTCGGAACCTTGGCGAATAGTTTCGTGCATAATCTTAAACTGATTATTTGCGTACTTCGCGGCGGCTCCACTGGCCGTAATGTCGGCGGCATTTGGAATAGATACCATTGCCGACATCTTACCGGCGGTATTACGTCCTGGTGTTGCTACGGCAGCCTGCTGTAAGCGTAATTGGTCTTTTGCCATTTGGCTAATGACGCCGCGCTGTTCGGCGTACATCTTGCCCATTTCGCTACGGTACTGTTTAATTGCTCGTAACGATTCACCAAGGCCCAGTTTCTTACTGGACATGTTTTGGGCAAAGCGCTCGGATTCGGAGCGCACATTAACCATTTGTTGATGGAATAAACCAGTCTGCGCTAACGTCTTATTGAACGCATCGAATGCCGCGTTTGACATTGCCATTTTACCCGACGCGGCGGTGGCATTAAATTTTGCAACGGCGGCGTTAGCCGCCTGTACTTGTGCAATGAAGGGTGAAAGATTACTGCTTACCGCAAAATGAAGACCTACTGTTTCTACCATTACTCTACCTCATACAGCAGACCATTATTGATGCCGAATCCGGCCTCTTCCGCTGCCCTTCCTTGCAATTCCACAACGTCATTAACGTCTGGATCATTACCCGCCGCCCGAGCACGGGCACGACGCTTTAATTCATTAAAGTCTTTTTCTTTTTCCCCTTCCGCTTCATCCAAATCGACACCTTGTAGTGCGGCTAAAAACTTACGGTCACGATCCTTTTGTTCACGGTAAGAATCTAGGGTGGCTAATAGTTCGGGCATGGACAAATTCTCTTCTAACTCTTCGTAATTTTTCCAATTCCCTAAAGTAAACAATTCGGATTCAAGGGAGGCTAAGTCCAGATCGGACCAGCCTACACCACCCCCGCCTCCGCTAATAAGTTTGGGTCGGCCATCTTAATACCGCCAGCAACCTCAATAATTTTCCACATGGTCGGAACGTCTAGCGCTTCCTCAAGGTTTTCACGATTGTTGGCAATGTCTGGGACTTGCTTCTCTAGGGCAACGCCGCACGCCTTGACAAGAATGTCAAGGTTTTCAGTTTCCGACGCTTCCGGATTCATTGATCCCATTACGTCCATGAATTTCCGCAGCAAGCGAATGTTCAAGGGCTTGATGGTCACTACTGTCCCATCCTGCAATTCTACTTCCAGTTTATCGTAAATCTCAGTTGCCAATTTGTTTTATCCTTTCGTATTGGTTAAATTGATTATAACAACAGTGTTTGCTAATTGCAAAATGGCACACAAAAGCCCCGCCGTAGCGGGGCAATTGCGTTAGTGCGTGTAAGACTATGCTGATACGTCAACGATCTTTCCGTATGCCGAGTACGAAGAGCCTACGTCTGGTAGCAGTCGGAATGTCACGGGGAACACCGTTGCCTCATTACGCTTCAACGAATGAGAAGAAGCCTCAATCGAAATTGCGCGAGAAGCAAGGTATGCACGCTGCTTGGTGCTTGCTAATCCTGGTGCTGGACCTACGAAGAATAGGTGGCGTTCTACCGGGGCATCACCAAGTTCACCTGGGGTAACGTAAATGTTACGATCATTAGCGCCACCGGCGTTGTATACGCCAATTGCTTGATCGTCGTCCCACACAACAAGAAGGTTCTCTAGTGTTGGTTCCGCGAACGTTGTCTTGACCTGAACGGACATCTTCTGCTTGAAGAGCCGAGCAACGTCGAGCAACTGGTCAACCTCAACCTCGCCGTAATCCGGCGAGTAGGAAACCTCTACACCTTCTTGCGTGAAGCCACAGTTCTTGAAGTAAACTCCATTTACGAGTGTTCCTACGGTTGATCCTGTGGGAAGTGCTTCTACCCAAGCACGGTAATCCTTGGGGGTACCGGAAGCAGCGCCACGAATCTGCAAGAATGTTGCATCAACGCCAGCGCTACTGGGAGTTCCTGTACCGATGGCGACGGCGGCTGCGCCGACAATAATATTGCTTGTGCTGTTTGCCATATTTATTTTTCACCTACCTTTCGTGTAAAAAGATTTTGTATAACTGGCCGATTCCTCGTCACTGATAGTAACCTATTTGACTTTATGAAGCAAATCTGCCGTCCGTAGATACGGAACGTGTATAATCATAATCAATACTAACCGACCCAACAAAGCGCCCGTCCTCGGACTTTGCCCCATCGGGGGAATCCGAAGAACTCAAGTAGCAACAAAGAAATTGTATTGGGGAACTGGCCGGTGGAAGATTACTAAAGTAGTTAATGTCACGGGCCGTTAGGTCTTGCCTGCGAAATACGTCCACTAGTAACGTTTGCAGTTTGAGTACATCGGCATAATTGTTAGAGTAAATATAAAATGTTGCCGATTCTTTCATAATCCAATAAGCATCATTGCCGCTAGTCCCCGTCGGCGTATTTTCGTACACAATGAATGGTCCGGTTGAAGCATCGTTAGTTTCCGGTGTTTGTTCTACTGGTACTACTGACACCGTTGTACTAAACAAATTAGCCGCCGTGATTTGTGCTAACAGGTATTTACGTATATCAACAATTGCTGATCGTGAATAGTCTACTGCCATTACCAGCCAGTCCTTTCCGCTTCTTTCATTCCTACTGACTTAGCCACCGACTCACTGGCGACACCCAGTTTTAATTGTCTGTGTACCGCCGCCCGTGCAGCGCTCGCGGCACGCCTTGGTTGCTTGGCATACACACCACGAGCAATTTGTGGTGCCTGTACGGCAAAGAATGCGGTAGCAGTTTTTGTCATTGACCCAAACGTTTCTTGTTTCTTGGTGTTGATACGAATAAGTGGCGGTGGTCTGTACGGTCCACCTAAGAACATTGTATTTCCAGAAAACAACTTGTGTCGTGCCGACTTTTTATTACTTAAGAATACTAGATACAGACCGTTAGTTGGTCTGATAGTAATAGGCATACCATACTCAAAGACCATTGCCTTGTAAGGAAATTTGTGCCGCTTTTTAGTTTTGTATCCATCGCGCCTACCACCACGAGTAACCGTTGGTGGTACTAGCATGGTGGAGGGGTAATACTGCAAGTTTAATCTCATGCTTGATTTATATTGCTTTTTGTCAACAATTAAATCGAACAGTTTGTATCGTGTTTCACCAATGTGTCCTGGCTCATACACATGATGAAACTGTTTTGTGTTACCGCGTGCAATGGTATTGGCGTACGTGATAAACTGTCGTTGTACGTTCCACGCCACTTGTTCTTGCATACGCGCTACTTGCTGCGCTTCGGTTAAAGTGAATCCAATGGCGTATAGAGCATTAGAAATGCTTTGGCTGGCGGCTTCTAAATTACTTCTAATAAGCCCGCGCTTAGCGTGTACCGTACGTGAACCTATTACTTTGGCAGAATGCAGTTTAGCATTTTCTACTTCTAGGCTAGCCAAGATTCTGTACCTCCGACCGGCTCAAAAAGATTTCGTACTCAATAAATTGCCCAAAGCCGTCAGTAATTGGATCAATACCTACTACGTCAAAAATAGTTGTTTCGCTATCCGATTCTTTCCACAAATCTTTGCCATTAACGTCTAGAATTGAGGCAATTCTGTCGCCGCGCTCAATTTCTGCACGGGTCTTTAAAATTGCCGATTCATTCGTGCGGTACGTACTACCGGACCACTCTTCGTTTGGTTTACCCAAGTATGCGCGCGATACTTGACAATTAATAGTGTCAAGTAGTGACCACACTCGTTGCGTTTGCCCCGTGTCGTCTACCGTTTTGGTTTGGCGATACACTTCGGCGGTATTGGTGTAACGAGAACCAGTTATACACCCATACATTTAAAACACCACGAATGGTTGTGTGACGTAAGGATCAAGCAACTTGTCTACGTAAAAGTTTCCTGTCCCCGTAAATGATCGTGAGTCAAAGGTAATCTCTGAATCTCGTGTCAATTTGATCTTTTCAATGTAGCGCTTACGCCACTTTGATTCTCCGCAGAACCAGTCATCGACAAGTAACTTGTGTGCATCAGAAATATTTGTTGGTACGGACGACCACCCGAACCATCCAGTAACTTTATAATGCTCATTATTGTGAAACACGCCCGCCCCTGGGACAAACTCAGTTTCAGGAATGACAATAACATCTGGCGCCGACTCAATACGAATAGCGTGGGCGGTGGGTGACACAGTAAGCGTAATATCATTAGTATCTAGTGCGCTATCGTAAATGACGGTAGCGTTGTGTACCAATTCATTGATAGAACTAATGCGGCTATTAATTGTTGCGGTATCCTGACCGTTACCATCAAACCAAATCTCGTCATACCATAGCCCAAAGGTTTGTCCCGTGTATTCTTCAATTAATGCCTTCGCAAACCTAGCAGCAATTAAAATGTCTTCGTCAGTAGCGTCGGCGGTGGAAGGAAGTGTTTTTAATTCGTCTAGTGTAGAGTATGCAGTAACAACGGTGTATTCGTGCGTTTGTGTTTCCGGCAACCCCCCTAGGTCATACTCCCACGTTACCGTTAAATCACGTTCAAGACTAACGTCGCTATTAATCAAACCAATTTTATAGATTCCCGTGTCTACGTGTGTAACTGTAGGGTTACGATCAATAGGACTAATGTCTAGTGTGGATTCTAGATTGGCCACCGGCGTTGCATCGGCATCAGTAAGTGTGGACCCAACCTTTACGTACAAATAAAGGTCTTGCGTCTCATTACGATAAATGTCCATGCAATTATTGTATCACGCTAACTATTATGAGTAAAAACTGCGCGCCTCTTTAGGCGTTGCAATTCTAAAGCCCTTCTCGCGGTCAAAGATTTCCTGTGCGTCCTCTTCCGGCATAGCAACAAATGGGTGCTTGCTGGTAAACGTGTACGAATTAACCTCGTACAAAGGATTGGCACGCTCCATCTTGACAAGAATTAAATTCTCTCCGTCCGCCGGTCCCGTTTGCTTCTTCTGATAAAATGTTTCAATTTCCGTGTCTACCGGACGCTCGGCGGTGGAAACGTTATTATAGATGTCCCACGTTACGCCCTCTTCCGCAAGATGTGCAATAATGTCGGCCTTATTTCTGGCGTCACCAAGATCAACACCAAAACTGCTAGCGATGTCGCGCAGTTCGTGTACCTTCATTGATGAAAAACTCATTCGATTCCTTTCGTATGTGATAGTGGTTGGCCTTATCCCAATTCAAGATAGACAAGGCCAACCTATTCAATTATGAAAAAAGTATATCATACGTTGATGATTAATGCACATTATGTCTTATATCTGCCATTTTTAGGAGTAACAATTGCGTCCTCAATGGGCCAATTGTCTTTGAGCCGAGCGTGCAACGTACGCTTTTCAATTGTGCATCGTGGATCGTCGGCCCAATCGGCAAGCGACTTTGATTCTCCGAAGGCGGTGATTTGTGGGGCGGCCCTGCGTTGAGTTTCAGCAGTTTTGGAATATCTATTTTGTCCAAAATCTTTAGACATTGCTTCTTCGATAGAGTGCCCACGACGTACTCTAGCGTACAGATTTTCAAATGTTTTGCAGTAATTTCTTTTGTCCTCAAACCAACCAGAAATATTTTTGCTTTCACCAAACGCTTCATACTTTTGCTTATTTGTGTTAGCCAAATCATTACTGACTGTGGCTGGTCGCCTTCCATTTTTTGTTACTGGTGTAGTGATTGCTTTTTCGGCACTCCAACCTGCCTTTATTCTTCCACGGAGAGTTCTCCATTCATCAATAACACAACGATTGTCTTCTACCCAGCCAGCGCATGTTTTTGTTTCGCCAAAAGCAGTGACAAGCATACTTGTTCGACGATTCCTATTATTTGTTTTAGCATCTACCATGCGGCAGTTTGCTTCGCTATAATTTCCATTATTGTCTATCCGATCAACTTGTCCTCCCTCAAACCAATTTTCTTTGTACCAGTTAAGGAAGGCTGTAGGATCTTGTAGCCATTCTTTTTCTATAGTAATTCCTCTACCACCATAAGCAATATATCTCTTGTCCTTACTGTTAAAACATCTATTTAACATGTGGCTATAGACTGTATTTGCTTTAATTTCTATCATACCGCTCCTAAAATACTGTTGGGGCTGGGGATTTCTCCCCAGCCCCTCTAGTATAACAAAGATTGATTACTTTGTCAAGTTACATAATTAGGAACTGACTTTCACATTCCTGCAAATTACGTAGCTATCCAAATTCTCAACCTGGCAGCCAACGCGAGTGAATACGGTGTACTCAATCGTGTCCTTCTTGGCAACGTACAGACGGTGTACTGCGATGTCACGCTTGATACCAACAATCCTGTTATTGGGGAATGTCAGATCGACGCGGCCATGCTCACCAGCGGCACCAGAGTATGTTCCGTCCAGGTCCTCCTTGAACAGAGGAACCTCAACGATGGGTACTCCGAATGCGTAGGGGTACTGTCCACCGGCGCTTCCCTGTGGTCCTGATGGGTTACCCTGGATGATACCAGAGGCAATGTCATCAGGAGTTCCACCCAGACCAATTGTAGTCAGGTTGTATAGGTAATCCTGAATCAAGTTGGAGCCTGTGTAGAAGCGTAGTTGGTTGCGACGCTGCTTGTAGATGCGCGGAAGCGCCTTAAGAGCAGCATTGAAGGTTGCCTTGGAGATAGCGGCACCCCCACCCTCAACTACACGTCCACCAGCAAGGGCTAGGGTATGGAACCCGTCAAATGCCTTGTAGAGTGGATCGCCTACGAGAGCGGTATCGCCGTTAATCAAAAGGTCTTCGATGTCGTTACCTGCCTGAGTAGCCATTAGCCGCGCAATGTGATCCTCAAGGGCGTCGCCCTCAATGTTGTCCTCAAGAGACTCTGTTGACAGTTCCCAGTCAAGTCGCAACTTTTTGGTTGTCAAAGAAATCTTTGTGAACGTAGCATCAGCATTTACGCCAGTGTCTACGGCTTCTGTTGCCAGCCGTACCAACTTCTGACCAACACCAACCTTGTCGATGTCAACCGTGTCGGACTTCATCCGAATGGTACGAGCGTCCTTGGCAATAACCGTGGCGTCCCAGATGTAGTCAATAAATCGGCTGGCCTGTTCGGGATGGAGTAAACCACCACCGTCCGCACCAACCTCAGTAGTGCGTACTACCTTTTCTAGAATATCTTCGCTCATTTGTTTGTTTCACCTACCTTTCATTTTTGTATTTTTCACTTCAGAGTTCTTCGGCAGTAAGGAACGAGCCAGCCCACAAACTCTTCTTAATTTGATCTGATTCACGGCCAAGTTCACCAGACTTTTTTGTTGCAGTCTCACTTTCTACGGCATCAATGCGCTTTGCAACCCCGCCAAATTCCTCGACGGCGGTAGCAAGTTCACCCTTAAGCGTAGTAATCGTGGACTCCAAAGATTCAATTTTGCTGTCAGTAGCGGCAGTTGCCTTGGCAATTGCGGCATCTACTGCATCCGTTGCGGCCTGAACTGCCTTCTCGGAAATTCCTCCGACAGTTTCGGTCATAAACGACTTAAGATCAGCGATGAGTGCGGCGGTATCAATAGTCTCCTGTGGGGCAGCCTCTTCGACTTCCTCAGACTTTGTTACTTCCTCTACAACTACTTCTTCGATCTGCTCGGCGGAACCTTCAACCGACTTCTCTACCTCATCAACTACATTTTCTTCTGTTTCCTTATTCATATCAACACCCCCTTTGCTAATGCTCTCCTGTACGGGAGCAACAGAAGTACCATTAGCAGATTTGCTAATGTGTGAATTGACCACTTGCCGCAACTTTTCTGTTTTGTCGGCATTGGATTCAACCCAACCAATATTCCCCATTGTCTTATCGCAAGAAAAGCACGTTGGGGCAGTCTCATTTTTACTTAGTACGGCGAGTTGGTCGCCTTCGCACCAGTACACATTTTCTGTTTCAACGTTTACGGCAATACCACTAGCAACATCGTCGCCGTCCGCGACCTTTTGAATGGACACAACGTTAGCGAGTTGATTTGCTGGATTGTCTACTAGACTAAGTTCGTGCAAATCCATTGACTTGATTACTCGCACTAGTGTGTTGGACGCCTTATCGAATACATCTTCTGCGTCGTTAATCACACCACCGATTGAAAATCCGGTCAGTGTGCCGTCCAGTACTTTCTCCCAAGTATCCTGTGCGCCCGTACTGACATACGCAGTAACGTACACCCCAACATAAGTTTTATCTGTTTCTGTGTCGTACAATGGTTGCTGCCAGAATGACACAACCTTTCCTACGGCAATTGGCTGGTGCATTTCACGAATATTTCCACGAAAACGATCAAAGGCTTCGGCGGCGCAATCTGCGGTAACAACGTCCCCTTGCGTATCTAAATTGTCTACAGACGCATATCCGGACACGGTGCGCTGTTCAGTATCAATTTTATTGATTGGCATTGCTAGGGAGACGCGGCCATCCTTGGTAGCCCAATGCGATTTATGAGTCATATCCATATTATTCAGATAATAACAGCAGTAATTTTTAAAAGCAAATTACTCTGTGTAACTATGGTGTGGCCCTCCCTTCACCCTTTGGTTGACGAGCATTACCCGGTGCGTCGGTAGCATTTGCTTGACGATCTTGTGACCTAGCATCGTTCTGATTGGCGGTTTGTCGCTGATTAGCGGCCTGCTGTGGCTTCAAATCTACAACCTTATCGCCAGAATCAATCCCTGGCATACCCCGTCGGGCGCGAACCTCATTCGGAAGAATTGTCTGCATACGCAAGTACCGCTCGTCAATACGTGACTGTGTATCTTCGTCGGTCAACGTCAACTCGTTCAACTTAATGACGTGCGTGTCGGTAAACTCCTTAACAATCTGATTGAGTTTCTTCTCAAGGTTACGCTGAATTGGTCCACACACTTGTTCTTTAAACGTCTTATCGGCGTCCTTGGCAATGGCTAACGACACACCATCCGGAATACCAATCTTGCTAATAGGTACGCGGTGGGCCATCAAAATTTCATCACGATTAAGATTATGGTAACTGTCAAAACTAGAGTCCTGTACTCCGTTTTCTACCGCGTCTAGTTTTAGTTCTACCTTTCGGTTGGGATCATCGGCGGGGAGTGGAATATATAAACTACGATGATTCTGTCCTTTGAGATTAGTCTCAAAGAACTCCAGCAGCCGCCGCTCGTTTGCATCGTTAAGTTTAGCACCCTTTAGACTAATAATGTATCGCGGTACCGCCTTGTTTTCAAAGTACTCTAGATTGAAGCGACCGGAGAATTCATTACCAGCCACCGCCGTTTTTGCCGAAACAATATCCGGTACACCGTAATACGTATTGGTTGGCGTGTACTTTTTGATGTGAATAACTTCGTTTGGCCGCTTGTCCTTGCCCAACGGGTCGGCGGTCTTTTGATCACCAAAGTTACGGAAGTATGTCGCCTTGTTACTGATGATTTGAATAAAGCCGTCACGATTCAGCCGTACACGCATGTATACTGATGGAATGTGCCCAATGTAACCAATACGACCACTAGTAGTACGACCAATCTCAATGTACCCATTACCCGTAGATTCTAGATCGGTCACTACCTTCATTAACGTTTCAACAAATAATGAATCCTCATTTAAATCATCAATGACGGCAATGAGTGATTGCTTTTGTGCGTCTAACTTGGCGCGTGTGCGCGCGAGTTTCTTCTCGTCAGTAATGCCACTAAGTTTTTGCTTGACTACTGGCGACTCTACTAGATCGTATCCAAGCCCAACCGTGTTAGACACCTTAGCGTCTACGGCGGCGTGATGGAATGATGACAGTTCGTACAACTTTGATAGGTACGCAAGATTATAGTTTGGTGTCGCAACTTGAAATACATCGTACCCAGAAATGATTTGTGGATCACTCTGCTTAGACTCCGAACCGGACCCTCGCAAGAATTTCTGCGTAATGCGCTTTTTAAACGCAGGACCTAATCCGTCCATTTGACGGATTCTGTCTGGCTGAACATCGAAACTGTCCGAATATTCTACCGCTGGTGCCCGCTTGTTTAGATGTACAACTCGTGCGTCGCCGTCATCCTCTACTACACTAGCCACGCTTTTTAACCTGCTGCTCTCGGTATGCTTCCTTTAGGGCACCGGCATCATGGTCATCAGGAATTAATCCACTCTTGAGGCGTTCCACCTGATTTTCGTATTCCTCGTCGGTAACTCGTCGGTGTCCTGGGAAAAATTGTGGACCACCCTCGTTAATTCCGTAGGCTCGTACGGCGGCGCCCAATCGTGAAATCTTGTTTAAGTCACCAAATTCGGCGGGGACGTTTAAGAAGTTTCCCTCATCGTCACCAACAAACCGGCCATCGGGCATTTTCCACAAATATAGACCAAAGCGGTCGTGATCGTCATACACTACGCGCGTTTTTGAATTATTCATACTGGCATGATACACAATTGCTTATCACAAGTCAACTTTTGACTATTGGCTGGACGGAATCAGTGTTCTGGGGGTGATAATTGTCCTATACTCTTCCGATGTGAGCAATGATGAACCTAAAACGTCATCAACGGCTTGTGGGCTACCGCCAAAAATTTGTGCGTAGTCGTTGGCTACCGTGGTACTTGTTGCGGTAGTTTTTTGAAACCAAACGCTATCGAATGACCAGTATCCATACTCAGTATTAGTGTACGTCATTCCAAAGTTTGCTTTACGATTAGTTTGCGGACAGATAGCATAGTCTCCAGTTATAGTACCAACAATGTTGTGCCATCCTGCCGTGGGCAGTAAAGTATTCGCGGAAGTATCTACACCGTCAACGTACACTTTGTTAAAGTTTGTAAACTGTAGTCCACTACTCGTATTATTAATGCGGTAACGCCTAGTTCCATCGTAGTAATCAAACAACGTATAGGTTCCTGTTTGACTAAATCCTGATTCCGGACGTACTATCATTCCAACGGTCTTGTATTGGTGTGGACTAGTAAATGATCGTTTGTTATTATCAACAAATAATGGTACCGTTGATGCACCTTCATTAAATACTGCGGTGTCTACGGTAACATCTTGTGCCGTGCCGCTAGCAAATACTACTGAAATTTTTGCGTAGGCTGAATTGGCTGGTGCCGTTCCTGATATATAGACTGGTGTAATGGAGTTAGTTAAAGTATGCGATGCCGAAGTTGTCGCTGTACCCGCCGACGTATCATCGTCCTTATACCAGTTAATACTTAGCGTTGCGGTTGCGGAAGCCATTGCTTTTGTATAAATGCACGCAGAATATGTTTGTCCAACAACCACTGGCAATTTTTCTGTTCCGGTTAATGTCACTGATGTTGTAAAAGGAATCTTAAATCCAAATCCAGACGAAAGTGTTGGATCAACGTACAGTTCCTCTAGTCCGTTACTTGTTGACCAATTATCATAACTACTAAATGACCAATTGGTAATTATATTATCTCTACTAATGTCTGGTGCGTAATAAAATCCACCACCATTTTCAAATCGTAACCCGGTATTTTTAGTACAATCGGTTGGATAACTGTTGCGCTTTGCAATCATATAGTTTCCATAAGGATATAGCAATTCGGCATTGTCGATTGACACAATTTGTCCTATGTCTTCATATTCCGCCGATAACGAATACAATTGTGGTACATCGTTTTCTGAATCGTACGTTTCAAATGATGCTCGCACCTTGGTAATTTCTGCTAGTGCGTCACCATTGTTAGTAAATGTTGGTATACGCGCACCAGAACTAATTGCGGCGCTGTAATTAGCACCATCGTCAATAGAAGTTTGTACCACAATATTACTAAGTTCCGGCTCCCAAGAAATTCTTGCAATGTCGGCATTAGTATCTCGCGTTCCATCGTCATTAAACTTTGATGAAATTAAATCCGTAACAATTGATCCTCGCTGATACACCCTTAGTTCTGAAGTGATATTAAGTGGTAATGAACACGCCTCAACAATTGTAGAAGCAGTCATAAACGTATGATCATCAGTAGTATTTAGATTATTAATGGCCTTGATAGTATTAATCGTGGCAAAAGCAAAATTATTTTCATTAATGTCGCAAGCAATAAATAGTTTAGCATGATTAATAGCACTCGCGGTATTTTCAGTAACTATCGTAGCAGAACTATATGTAGTAGCCCCAATATCGTAGGACTGCAAGACAAAATTATTATTCTCTCGCTTTACCATAATGTTAAATGCAGTAGTTGATGGAAAGGAAGTTCCATAGGATGTATAATCAATACTTTCAGTTAGCGTGACATTATTACTAGTATATGAAAGTACTAAATAACTTTTTAATGTTCCAGAAACATCACGTAATTCACGATACACCGAAAGCCGCGCCGACGCCGATTCAAAGTCATAAACATAAAACTTCTGTCCGTCAAAACTATCGGACCCCTGCGTATAACCACTAAACTTGAATGTCCCAGTAACCGCAAAGTCACCATCAATAATTTTTGCAATAGAGTCCCACTGGATTCCCGTAGCCGTTAGTGTGGCGGTGGTAACACCATACGTAATATCTAATGGCTGTGTAGCCACCGCCCTTTCGTATCGTTGTAAACCAATTGTCTTTCCATCAGTATTAACATTAGTTAACGTATACGAATCCCAAGAAGTTTTAGACGGTGAATCCAATGAATCTAGTAGCGTTCTATTATCGTTACTGATATCAAAAAATGTTGTATTATCAGTAAAATATGTGATTAAATTATTCTGTGGATGATTCTGTGCTTGTGCATGATTTTTAATTAAATCAATTTTAACATCGGAATTATAGACAGCAACATTTGATATCCATGTCTTTCCATGAATTTGACGTGTACGATATCCGTCTATTGCATCAAAATAATCTGGAACACTAATTGGCGATGACTTCACTAGTGTCCCGTCTAGATAGATGTCTACCTGTCCACTATTAATACGAACTACTAAATGGTAGGATGCAATTTCTGGAACGTTATAGACAACCTTATCTTCAAAATATTCCCATTGCTTTGTCCGCCCGCACAATTTTACTACAAGTTGTCCATCTTCATAGTAAATACCAGAATTATTCGTTTGTTTATACACCGCCGCCGCAGAAGTTTGATTGCTTGAGGCGGAACGAGATAATTCTGCTTGAATTAGTGTAGCGGTTCCCCCCGCAGTACACGCAGCATACGATTGTGTTCGTGTAACAGTAAAAGTATCAGTAGTTGTTGATGTGACCGGCAAACTAATGTTATATGATGTAGGCGTCATTCCACTAACATTAACAATTTGACCAACGGTAAACGGATGGTCGGGGCACGTATAGGTAATAGTTGTTGCGTCGCGAGTTGCTGTTGTCACGGTAAAAGTAGACTTCATTACACGATTAACTGTTGCTCCTTGTATTAATCCAGCGCTTGAATAAATTTGTGTTCCAGGAAAAATATAATCAGTAGACACCGTAGTAAGAATATTTGATCCATTAACAAGTGCAAAGGTATAGGCCGATGCCTTACTATAATTTTTGTACGATTCGTATAAAGCAATTGACGACTCATACGACTCGGGCCTAAACGTACATTCAAAAACAAATGGCTTACCGTCAGAAACATTATTCCATGAACGTACAGGATATTCGGTACTATTCACTGGCGTAAAGTCCGTGGTGCCCGGTAATGCAAAATCAACAAGTGTATTTTCTACCAATGACAACTGATTAAACTTGACAACATCGCTCGTTGATCCTGTTCCTGTGTATGGCATTAATACTCGTACGTGCGTAGTTCCTGGCGGAGCAATCGAAGTTACGTGTACTCTTCCCACATATCCCGCCGGTAATGATTGTGGTAATGAAGAACTGCCTAATGTTTGGTAGTTTCGCGATCCCTCCAGAAATTGCATACCTACATAAATTATTCTACTGTTATTTTGTGTAACGTTAATTGATGCGGTATACATTTTACCTGGAGTAACTGGTATATCACCAGTAACGTATGTATACATTAGTGCCGAACCCGTTGCGGTTAATGTATACTCGCCGCCGCTAGCAGTAATAGTTGCACCACTTAGCGTAAGCCCACTAGTCGAAGAAGCACTAGCGTGTGCCGAGGACATAAGATTCTCAGTTTTTCTTTCACAATAGGTAATGATATTATCTGATGGGTACGCATAGTCTGTTACAGCACCTTGAAAAAATCCGGCATCATCAACATAAAAGATATCACCAGCGGTAGGGCTGGAAATGTATAGTAACGCTATGCCGTATGCGGCGTCAGCCGGTGCCGTTGCGGTACATGTATAATCTGTCCACACAGAACTAGAATTGGTTGCCGCCGCACCGGCATTACTTGACGTAGAACTTGCGGTACCGTCACTTTTATACCAATACAGTGCGGCGTAGCAAGAGCGCGTATTAGTGTCAGCCAAACAACTAAATTTTGACGTGTACTGTTTTCCAGGAATCACTGGTATGCCACCCGCGCCCGACCCTTGAGAATATAGTTGCATGTATGAACCCGATCCGGAATAGGTAGCCTTTATTGAATACGAACCAGTTTTCGCTTTTGCATTTGTTGCAATTAAGGTACAGTTACCAGGGACCCAATACGTAGCGGCCCAATACATATCACCACTAATACCTGCCGCCGAGGGATCAACCATATTCCCAGGACCCAATTCAATAGATTTATAACTAGCGGCTGCCTGTGGATATTGTACTAAATCGCCGCCGACTTCGGCGGTATTACCATAAAATGAATTGTCCGATGCCTGTGTACCAGACAAGGACTGAAAATCCCAATATCCACTCGGATTATCGGCAATGATTTCGTCGTATATTGTCATCTCTATCACAGTTTACTGGATTAGGACTAAAAAGGCAAGGGTTAGGTGTATACTAGTAGTAGACGATGTGGAAGAGTATTGCTAATGGTGTTCTTGCGTTTGTCATTATGTTTATATTGACACCGCCGATGGCGGGTATTGTATCTAGACCGGTCATTTATGCTACCACCCCATCACAAAATGATATTATGGCTTTACATGATTGCTATTCCGATAATACTGGCGCCATCCCTTCTTCGGCACTAGTTTACAATGGGAACTACAGGCTCGTACCATTTGATGTTGGTTGGCGTGCGTACGAACATAAAATTCCTGCTACTACACTGATTTCTTTCTGCTATAAAGCAACAAACCCCGCCTTGTGAGCAGGGTCTGCGCCTAAATGGTGGTAACCATAACCATTCCTAAGGTCTGCACGATGGCGTAACGACTCAGGCTGGCCAATAGTAATTATAACACACTATTTCTTTTTACGCCGCCGTTTTGTTTTTAGTGGCGGACGCTCCTTGAATTTGTTTCCTTGTTCTGGATACGGTCCAGTAACGGTTTCCGTAGTAATTGTCATTACACTTTGCTCGCGACCGCGTGCGCCTTACTAACCAGTTCCGCTAATTGCGTTGAAGTTTGTGGCCCCAGAACCCTAAAAACTTCCTTACCGCCAACAATGATAATCGTGGTCGGTACCGACGTTACGGCATATTGCTTAAATACGTCAGGATTTTCGTCGGCGTCTACCGTAAAAAAGTCTACACCGTCCGTTTGCTCACTAAAGGCTTTAAACACCGGAGCATACTTCTTACACGGCCCACACCAATCAGCGGTAAATCTCATTACTTGCAT
>ERZ724522.32-NODE-32-length-71735-cov-8.771150_pt1 | contig 71735 bp, 119 predicted proteins | sample MGYA00376055_ERZ724522 | MGnify/ENA primary metagenome ERZ724522 (study PRJEB28724, sample SAMN07190884) | wastewater metagenome | isolation source: effluent of sewage treatment plant in Hong Hong | place: Hong Kong | collected 2016-03-17 ... | reverse complement strand
CGCAACGAATCCGCAGCCATGTTTGGTTCATAACGCTTGTTTGGATCAACATCAGGAATACCCTTGACAACGTTGATCTGGCCATCCTTATTGACAAATACGGAGTCAACACGACCCATATAATGTTCAATGTCCGTCTTGATTTCAGAACCCGGAAGTGGGAACTTCTTGTCATTGGCTGGATTTGATGTGTTGCCAAAACCAAGAGCATACACCGGATTGATTGGTGCCAATGCACTGTTTGTTGATGGTGTTACAACGTTTACCGCAGATGGTCGGAAATCGAAGTAACGCATTAGGTCATAGTATGCGCCCTTTGTTTCATTCACTTCTGGAATTTCAAATGTGCTTACTGCACCCGCTGTGCTGCTTAGAGTATCAACACTCATTGAGTCGTTCAGAGCGATCTGCGCTGAGTTAGAAGACACATAAGATGGAGTGATATAGTAACCACCTGAACCTCCGGTAAAGTAGTCAAACTTTACTAGAAGAACGTCAGTTGGGTTAAGGGTCAGCCCAGAGTTTGGCTTCATGTAAAGATAAGCAAGATCATAATAGTTTGCGTTCTGATTATGATCGACATAGAAGTTATCTACAGCGTCTACAACATCAGATTCTGTACCAACAAATGTTGTATTAGAACCGATGTACACATTTTTTAGACGGAATACATCAGCCACACCAAGGCACCATGGCCCCTTGAATGTTCCCGGAATACCATACTTAATATTGGCGATAACACTGTTGCTGCCGAATGACTGTGCTGTTGTAACAGTCATGGTAGTATCGTTGGTGATCGTGCTTACTGTCAGAGGGATAAGCTGCTTGATAGGAGGATTAGATGATCCTGTTGCTGCTGGCGGATAGATAAGAGCTTCAGCAACAATGCTTGCACCAACTGTAAGTTCAGTTGAAAACTTTGTGCTGTTACCAGACACAGAATTTGCGCCTGATGTGAGAGTGATTTTACCTGATAGGTACGAAGGCTGGATTACTCCAGAAGAATTGTTTGATGGCTTCAGGCGAACATACTTATCACGCTGCGGCGTCTTTGTTAGCTGTGTTGAACCAACAGTTTCAATATTAACACCAACAGCGGCAGTGATAGCACCACCGTCAAATACTTGACCAATATTCAAAGTCAGAATATTTCTATTGGCATCTACATTTGCAGTAAGACCATCACGGCTACCAAATGGAATAGGAATATTCTGAGGGAAGTATCGACTTACCTTTGCTGTTGCATTGGTGAAGGATGCGTTGGAGTCTAGCTTAATTACTGTGCTTGACAGACGGGAAACAACTCTACGAACATCACCGCCTCCTGTTGAGTTAGAAGCAAGATAAACGTAGTCGCCTTCCATAAGATCAGTTATGAAAGATGTACCTGTACCGTTGATGGTTGAATTAGAAGCGACTACAGCGGCATTGCCTGTAACAGGATTCTTTGCCTTGATTGAACCACTGATAGGAACAACGTAAAGATCATTGATCATATCGACTGAAGTCAGATTACCAGAATATGGATAGAATTCTGTTGGGCTGGCAGCGATAGACTTCACCAAAATACCAGTATTGGCAATGGTCTGTGTCTGGTCGATGGTGCGATATCTGTATGTGGTGTTATTCGCATTCTTTAGTGAGTCAACACCAGCGAAGAACAGCAAATGATCGTTCTGTAGGCTTTGTAGCTTTGCGATATAAGAATTGGTAGTAGCATCCAGTTCAAGAACAACGTCAGCAATACCCTTGTATGTACCATTGTAGTAAATGCTCTTGATGTTCTTCACGTTATAGCCTTGGTTCATAGCGATATTGAACAAATATAGCTGATATACGCTGTTTGGATTGCCAGCTACACCGCTCTCATGAACCATGGAACGAATGCGTGCAGTACCAATCTTGGTGCCAACAGGAGTGCTGTTACCAGTAGATGCTGATACTGAATTTGTTAGGAAATATTTCGCAGTATCATAAAGGTCAACGGTATCGCCAGTGCTGAACTGGAACAAACCACCTACTTCCTTGATACGAAGATAGTTACCATAGTCAACGCTGATATATGCGTTGTTTGTAATCTTTGTATCTACACCCTTTGGAACGTCGATAACAAAGTTTCTTGTGGTTTCCACCTTGTACCCACTGATATAGGCCATGCCCGGATCAACCACAACAGAGAAGACTGTACCTTCGCTGGCAGAATTTGCAGGAGAACGTGTGGTTACCTTGAACTTGTTTGTAACGTAGTCACCAGCAGCGTCATTGACCAGAGTGGCCATTGCATCGCCAATCTTGTTGTATGAAGTAGTCTTGTTCTGCTTGAAAGGATTACCTTCTGACCACTGCACCAGTTCAAAGAATTCATCATTGGCGGCAGCGGCATCGACTGACATAATATGAAGTTCAGGAGTAAGCTTTAGACGATTTGCACCCGGAGCATTTTCGTTATCTGTTCCTAGAGAATTATCCAGTAGGCTAGGATCGATATTGCTGTCTACGATTTCTTCAAGAGTAGAGAACCCTACCACCACGTTGTTTGGTGTTTGGCTGTACTTTTCAACAATAATAATCTGTGGTGATACTCTTTCGAAGTATCCGCGCTGATAGATCACACCTTCGGACACACCAAAGGCATATCCATTACCAACAGAGTCGCCTGTGACCGGAATCTTGATCTTGGCCAAATAATCAACTGCCGTGAGGTTCAGAGTACCTACGCCAGCAGGATTGCCCTGTGACTTGATAGTGACTGTTGGTAGTGTTGTATAGGCGGTACCAAGGCTTGTCATAGTGAATGAGACGATCTTACCTGTTGAGTCGGTACGGATGATACCGTTAGCGCCATATCCAATCACGCCTTCGATAGAGCCAGCTACAGCAGGATTTCCGCTTACCTGAATGGCTTCACCGTTAGAGAATGTCCAGTTGTTTGAAGAAGAGTTGCTTGATGACAGGTCAACTGCAAGAGGCTTGATGGATAGAATGATCTGGTTGCTGCTTGCTAGTGTAGCCGTATCGATAGCAACAATAGTAGAGTTTGCCTTGACCAAGTTGGTGATCTGGTCAGCAACATTAAATGAACCAGAAGACACATTGACAACCAAACCACTTAGGAATACAGAAACATCATTATTTGAGAAACCGCTACCACCATTGGTGATAGTAACTTTCTGTACCACATTATTAGGGTTGAAAATTGTTAAGGTATCACCGGGAGAATAGGCGCTATCAGAACCGCTGGTACCTGAGTTGATATATTTTACGTAAATTGTCTTCAAATCTGGGGAAGTGGACTCAAATCCATTTTCGTAATTAATAATGAATGACATAAGATTTGAGGAATTCTTGGCATAATGACCAACGTAATTAGCTGGAGCGGCTGTTGTGCCGTCCAGTTCAGTATCCACAAGCTTCACATAAGGATAGGGATCATAGAATGTAAAGTTACAACCGTCAACGATTGTACCGCGCTTGAAAATATTATCACCAAATTTTTCAATCTGGTTCTGAAGCATAGACTGAAGTTCATTCAGTTCTCTGACCTGTACAGCTACGCCGGGACGGAATAAAATCTTGTAATAATCCTTTGCAGGATCGAATGTATCACCATACGGCAAAATGCTTAGATCGGAAGCTAATGGCATTATTTTTCCTCGAAATTAGAATTCTAAAACAATTTTAAACGTTTCAGTCTGATCTGCTTGTCTTGTGATAGGGTCGAAGTTCTCTAGATATAGAACAGTTCCGCTACCGTACACCAGTTCTGGTGAGTATTTATCAGTGACTGTGGCCACAGCCCCGGATGTGACACCGATAATGTCGTTTGCTACGTTAAAATTGCCTACTTGATTTGTTACATAAATTACTGTGTTACCATTATTTATGGAGTGGAATATAGCATTTGCCGTTGACAAGTCCTTCTGATATACGACTTCATCTTCAACAAATTGAAGGGATTTCAGATTTACTATGTATTTATACATCTGATTGAAAGTATCGAAACCTTTGGTAACTGTGTTACGGCTTACCGCATTTACATAGGCCAATGCGCCCGATCTTTGGCCGATAACCAAATCATTGGCAGCAAACTGGCCAGCTACGTTGGTCAGAAGGATCGAACCGACAGAAACCGATGACACATAGGCATTTGATGTTACATATGGCTCATAGATTTTGATCTGGGTGCAGGAAAAGAATGCCTGATCCGCCAGTGTTAAAGAGCTATTTGATGGAACGCTAGCTACCGTACTTAGCTGATTCTGGGTATCATTTGTGATATAAATGAAGTCACCCTGTGAAAACTGTCTCTTGAATTCTGCATCAGAGGCGGTAATTGCTGTGCATCCAGAAACTGAGGCCGCGCCATTGGCATAGAGACGATTTGGATCAATCTTGAAGATCATTTCATCTGATGAGAATGTGCCAACAGAGTCACGCAATTGAAGAGTTACGTTATCAAACATTGGGTCTTTTAGAATGCCAATTTGCTTATAATCGTTTGTGGTTGGCAGAAATGCATCATTAATTGAGTTTGCAAATGTTACACTAAAGCAAATCTTGTGTGCTGCTAACTCATCTTCAGAATTATACCCATGACCTCCATATGGAGAAAGAATTGGTCGAAGAGTGGCAGTATTTGCTACACCAACAACGTCAGCAGCATATACATATGCGGTTGCATACGAATACCCCTTACCAATATTAAGCATTTCAATTCTGTAGATTGTATTACTTACACTGTTAACGATTGCTCTTGCTTCCGCGTTAATTGACTGTGTGGAGTCGCCTGTTACGACAACACCGGGAGTAATTTCCCAGCTTGAATTCAAGGACGGTGGTGTTGGGAATGCCGATTCCAGACGGATAGACTTAGCTGTTGAGTTTACAGTGTATTGCGCGATCTTGGCATACGTTCCCACAGCAGCGCCGTCAGTAATCTTGATGTAGCAGCCGTTGTAATAGCCAGTAACAGATGATGCGTTGTTAGATGAGGCAATGGAATAGAAAAGATCAGAGCCGATACGAAGCTCATCACTTTTGAATGACCCAACTGCATAGTTATTATATCCCTTTCCTGCCGCATCAACCTTGATAACGCTGATAGCACCGTCTACCGCAGAAGCAGTAACAGACGTATTAGCCAACATTGGGAAATAATCTTCTGTGCCGAACTTTGCTACTTTTGTGCTGTCTACAGAATACATATATTTCCAAATGTATCCATCAGATGTTTCATAAAGTTCATCTGTGGCATCCGTATCTGCAAAATTTGGCTGATATGAGGAAGGTGCGCCCTCATTGTTATAAAGACACTTGAAAACATGATAATAGGTGCCTGCATTCACAATGACATAGGAATTATTGCTGAATGGTAGCTGATCATCATACATGTCGTACACTGTACCAGAAACATATTCGTTTCGGTCGATCATCAGACTGATATCACTTTGTGAAATTCTCTTACCGAACACCATATTGTTGTACACATCAAAATATGTATTGCTTACACTCTCATATGGCTGCTGAATACTGGTGTTAACCGTATTCTTGTGCTGCCCAGAAAACATGTAATAAACAGTGTTTGCAGATTCATTGACTGATTCAATAATCTGCTTGGCAGCATGTAATCTGTAATTATTTGTAACTAATTTCTTAGAAGAAGCCATTACCTATTCCTATTATCTTGTGTATGTCACTACAGTTCCGTTCTGTGTGCTTGAAGCATTTGTACTCATGACAAAAGCAGTACTATTTATGCTCAATATTGTTGAGTTTGAGACGATACCATTACCGGATACCGCATCACCAACACGTAACGGAACTGTATTGGCAACCTTCACAACAGTATTGTTTATGGTTGTATTCGCTGTTACACGTCCTGAAACCTGATATTCAATACCAACAGCGGTAGTATACAAATTATCAACTGACGGCGTAACTACAGATGCAAAGAACTTTGTACCAGCAATGTGGAGTACATTTCTAAGCATATTCTCATATCTATCCAGCGTGATCGGAGAGCGAATTTCGTATGAGTATTCCTGATAGTAATTACCATCGAACAGCTTCTTGTCGGCGCTTAGGAAACTTCCCTTTGAGGCATAGTAACCTTCGGCCTGACCCTGCTTCTGAAGGTTAGCAACCGCCGAACCAGAGCGAAGACCATCTTTTGATGTAAAGGTTACAGTTTCGTTATCAACATATCCAACACCTGAGTCCACAATATCAAGTGAAACGACAGAACCTGATGCAGCAATAACGTTTGCGCTGATATCTGCATTCAGACCTATTTGTAGTTCGTCATTATCAATTCCAATAAGACTGATGTTCGCTGTAGCACCAGAAGACAGTCCGACGATAGCCAGATTGGCATCAAATGGGTCTTGATACTTAATTCTCTTTATATACAGAACCGATGAGTTTGACTTTTCAAGAAGACCAACAACGGCACTGTTCTGGGTCAACAATTCACCAGCAGTGAACGTACCAACTGAATTACTGATATTGAAAATGAAGTCTTTCTTGTTTGCTGACGCAATAGTAGGTTCATATATTACCACGACAGGAGAAGTGTCATAGTCAGTACCGGGGTTTATAGCTACCAATGAATTGATCCCACCAATAGTCATACTGGTATTGGTGAATGCTGCTGAAAGCTGGGTTCCTATATTTGCAAGAGCCAAGTTAGAAGTTAAATTCGAACCATAAGGCTGGAAATTATCAGAATTCAGATAGACATTTGCATACGGTAGAATTGGATCATCATAAATGCTAATGGTCTGAGGGTAATTCAACGTGTTCGAAGAAATATCAAATCCGGCAACTACATTGTTCTTACTTACTTTTGTTACTACACCTCTTGTATTGGCAGAAGTATATACAAAGTTTCCTACATCTGTTATGAAAACATTACTGATGCTGATTACACCGACTGAATATTCGATATTGGCAACAGTACCATTCGCTGTGACAGGATTTCCATTTGTATCACGGCCAAACAATGTAGAGTTTGATACGAACGTGCCGCTGACTGTATTGATCGTTAGGAATGTATTTGTACCATTGTATGTCGCAACAATTACATAAGCATTCGCAACTTCATACCCAGTTGAATTAGTCTGGTAGACAATCATATCATTGCTGAAACGAACTGAGTTGTTTACCACAACTATATTCACGTTTGCCTTGGTACCAATCACATTAGCAGTAGCAGATACATCAACATAGGTGACAGCATTGGCAGTTATTGTATTACCAGCCTTGTAGAAAGTAGAAATTAGTCTGTTATTGGAGAACACAACAGCGCCATTGCTGAATAGTGGTCGTGATTGCAGAGATAGTGTGCTGTCATTAGCAACGTTAGCGACAAAGAATGTCTGCGCTGATGTGGAATTGGTGTACAGCGATAGTGGTCTTCCATAGTAAATGGAACTGTTTGGAGTCACATTAGCCGCGTTAGCAGTAGCCGAACGTGTTGCATTGTTGGTTAACAACATATATGTGGCATTTACTACGTTACCAATAACCTTGATTTCGTATGTCGTGGAGTTGCTATATAGTGCAATAGAATCGCCATTCGCAAAATTGGTAAATGTTGTGCCAGAACCAGTAACGACCTTGCTCTTTGCGGTGAACGTAACAGCACCAGTGGCATTGGCGTTTGGAACGTAGAACTTTGTGTTTGTTGGGGCTACATTACCAACAGTAGCTGTAAGATTGGCGAATTCAACTGGCCACTTAAGCCAAATAGAAGTCGAATTTACAATGTTGTTTACAGCCAATACCTGTCTGAAAGCACTGTTCGAAATTGAGATATATTCATCTGCATAAGTGGTTGATAACTTAGTAGATGAGTTTGCGGCTGAGAACAGAGCCTTAACAGTTAGAAGTGTAGCATTGGTAATGCTGCTTACTTCTCTTGACTGCCAGATAGTAGTGTTAGTGTACACAGAAACATATGGCTCAATGCTGGCTTTTGCATACTTTGTTACTGAGTTATTGAAAGTAAACAATGACTTTACAGTCAAAACAGTAGAGTTCGAAACAGAGTTTACCTGTCTTGCCTGCCATGCTGTGGTGTTTGAATAGACGGCAACATAGTCACCAACATTGACGGTAGTGAAGTCAGTACCGATACCAAGAACAGAAAGGCTTGTTGAATTGACATACACAGTGCCAGTAAGGTTTGCAGATGGAGTAGCTAGTTCCATATCAAACAGTGTACTGGTGCCAAAGATATTATTTGATGTACTATTGATAGACACTGTTCCAGTAGCATTACTCTGTAACGCAAACAGTTCATTGTCAAATAATGTTCCTGCACCAAAGATGTTGCGATGGCCAACGATGGCATTTGCTGTGCCAGTAAGATTTGTATTATGGCGGAAGCCTGCGATGGTATTGCTGAAGCGTGATACAACAACGTTAGCAGATGAGTTTACATTTGGTTCTGAAATTACACCAAATGTACCGTTGACAATCGCCAGATTAAGAGTACCATTCGTCGCAGATACAGTAGACACAGATATAACCTGTGCCGCTCCTGCGATACCGTTATTTGAATAGTAAGAATATAGTATGTCGTTTGCCGCAAAGCTGCTGTTGGCAGCGTTGTAAGTCACATTTGCCAGAGGCTGTGTGATTTTGTCGAACGGCGTAAAAGGTCTTGATGCTGTATTTGGCGCTGAAACGCCGGATACAGTAAGCACCTTTTCTGAAATAAGAACTTGGGCGTTTGTCGTATAACCCCAACCACCATCAATTAGAATAAAGTCTACAAGACCAGTATATTCCTGTACATCAGAGACACGCGCTTTGCCTTGAACACCATTGTTGGATGTAAGGTAGACGATTTCACCAACACTGAAATCCTGACCACCAGAAATGATTTGCAGGGTAGTCAGAGAACCAAGTACAGTTGGACTGTATTGCTGAAATTCGCCGTCAATGGTAATCTTCTCACCAGTTTGAAAATCACCATTCAAACTTGAGATAAACATGATTTCGACATATTTAGAAGCAATTTTTCTTCGAATAATTCTTTCTACGAAAGCGGTTGCCCCAGAAGTAAGACCGACAATCTGCTTGTTTACATAGTTGCGGTTTTCTGGGGATGAAGTGATTTCAAGATAAATTGGTTTTACCCATTTACCATCAGACAGACGGAAAATATCATCACCGGGATAGTAGATTTCGGCTGGCTTGCCGTATACCAAGCGGAAGAATAGGTCAATGGCACGGTCTGTACCCTTTGAACGGTAAAGATCAAGCGTATGCTTGATTAACTGCTGAACGTCAGTAGCTGTGTCAAACTGTATATTTGGAAGATACTTCTGCTTGAAATAAACAATGAAGTCATCAATTGTCGTATCGATATCCTTGAAATCAAGCAAGTTTCTTGCATAGTAGTTTGTCTGATTTTGACTTTCCATCCACTCATAGTAAATACGGAGGAAATCCACAAATACTGGACCCTCTTCACGGTAATAGGCAGGGAAATCCTTCTCTATAAGATGGGATATCTTCTTTTCAATTGACATTTTTATTCGCTAACTTGAATTACTGTGGTCTTGATTTCGTTATCTTCAATGGTCAAGATAATATTCTTAGTTGAAGAGATATCTTTATCTTTTGGAAGTGCGTATATCTTGATTGAATCACCCAGATAACTTTCAACAACTACATTATTTATGGTCACCTTTCCTGTCGTGTAATCTACAGTACCAACGCGAGAAACGATAGTATGCGTATCACCAACTGTCTTTGCGATAGTGACACTACCAAGACCATCATCACCAAACGAAACCAGTTCACCGTTCATTGTGAATGGTGTGGAGCGAATTGAGTGGAGATCATCAACACTATGCTTGTTCTGAAGCTCATTAGTACCAAGCAACTCAGTATAAAAATTGATTGTAAAGCTTTGTGATGTAGCCAGAGTTGGCTGAATCTTCTTATACAGAAGAATGAATGTGTCGTTGCTGACAATGCTTGGATCAGAGTCATCGATATCAGCGATAAGCTTTGAGTAGTGAAGAGTTGAATTAAAATCGTTCAAGTAAATATTGTTGTAGTTCTTCACTGAAGCTGTAACCAGAGATTTGATATCTTCGCTCTTCTTGTCGGTGACATTTACATTGTACTTCACCTTGCTATTGACAGAATAGTAAAGAATTTCAGGTTCAACAATGATAGGATCGATAGACAGTGGGGTTCTTGTCTTGAGGAAATTGTAATATTCAAACTTCTTAGACGATGGAAGACCATCTACATTCGAAATATCAACAGCGACAAATACTTTACCATATCTTGGCGGATCGATTGTTTCGCCACCATAAACAGAGATAGCATTGATTTCTGGGAACTTTTGCTTCATCATGACTTCATAGTCAGAGACGGTCACAGCACGTTCCTGAATTTGAAAGTGACGGGGTGCATTATACTTTATGGATTCGATGCTTTCGGCATCAGAACCACCAAGAGAAGTTGGGTTCGATTCTCCTGTTTCCGAATACACAACTGGGTTCGCTGTTCTTAAACCGGGAATATCTTCACCAAGAGTAAATTTGGTCGCTTCGTTTCCTTCAGCACCCTTTGTGACGCGATATTCAACCACAACGATGGCCTTATTCTTTGGCTTACGACCAAGAATATCGTTACCGAAAATAATCTCATACTTGTTTTTCTCAGCAGCCTGAATGAAGAAGACTTTGCTGGTTGACTTTACATCCAAAAGACTTGAGGAATACATATATTCCAGAACATCACTTCCGTCATTTTCGTACAGTTTTACGGTGATACTGGTAGTATCAATAAGGTCATTGCTCAGAATGAAACGCTGATTGACGATATTGTCATCCACAAGGAATGTGTCAGTTACATACTGTCCTTCATAGATATCAAGTGTAAAATCGAAGTCACCAGTTGAGGAAGACACAACCTTTCTTTCATTTGTCACATAAGTAAGCATATTGAACCCAACAGATGTGGTATAGATAGTACCGCGAGGAATTTCGATGACAGACACGGCATTGTTGGTGAATTGATATCTGAGAGTAGCCTTGGCTGAACGTGCAGAACGAGGAACGTAGTTAAGTTCCTTGGCGTGGGAGATAACACTTTCTCTCAACTGTGCGGAATCAAGGAATGCCTCAGATGCAACCATATTCAGATAGAATGCATTCTTGAATGTGTTGTGTGAAAGAACGTCTAGAAGGACATTCATGTTGGAACCAGCAAAATCGTAGTCCTTGAACTGTTGCTGGTTCTTCAGATATTCAATGAAGCTGAATTTTAGATTATCGAAATCCAATCCGATTAAATTGATTACGTTATTTGAGGCCATTTATCTGATTCTCTTAATTATTAGGTCCAATTGAATATCGCCAATCGAATTGACTAGACTGAACACGATGTTGATGTTGTATTCGTTTCTTGCTTCCACAGGAGTTACCTTGACAAAACGGAGTGTAGCTCTTGGCTCGAAAAGTCTGATCGTATCTTCGATAGTTCTTTCCAGCAAAGGAACGGTCAGTTCATTCATAGGCTCAAACAGAAGACTGTGGAACTTCGACCCCAACTGTGGCTGGTATGGGCGCTCATAGATATCAGTAAGAATGAGATTACGAATAGCCTGCTTTACTGCATTTTCATTAGTAGTCTTCGCCAAGCTACCGTTCAGAGGATGCTTGTCGAGATTAATAAGAAAATCACTGTAAAACAGGTCTTTCTTTAGGTTGGATGTAAGTTTATCTGCTCTCGTTGACATTTATACGCCTTTTAGTTAGTATTTATTATCAGGTGATGGCAACTTTCTTCCAAGTGTTGGTCGCAACACAAATATAAACGCTATTAACATCCCATTTGATTTCACCCTGTTTTCCGGTAGTAGGTGTACCACTAGGAATAACTAAGGTAGTACTTACCGTCAAATCTGCAACTGACAATGGCGATGCAACGGTTAGCGAATTGGCCGCTATGTTCGTGCCTGTAATATTTGTACCCGTAATGGAAGTCATACTCAAGGTGTTGCCAGAAATCACGTTGGCGTTTATCAGATTTGCGGTCAGAGTGAGTGTAACTACAGTATTACTGCGCACATTATTTGCAAAAGCAGTCCCATCTTTACGGACGTTGAACATAGTCGATCCGCCCTTCTTTAGGTTGATCATATTTGAATTTGCGCCTGACGCGGTGTCTGTTATGTCCATACCTATGGCATCATAATCAGTTCCGCCATCAGTAAATGTTGCCGTCATTTCTGAAATTTTAACAGTCATTGTTTAACCTCTATACTATAGGTATTGGAATAGTTTTCATCTTCTTTTTTAGTAAAATGCTTATCGATGGCGATAAGGCCACCATCGAAATTTTCGAGATAGTAAGTTATGTCCCACACTGGATCACCTTGGTTCATGTAGGTGCGTGATGGGATAAACAAAGGATCATCAGGATCAGTAATAGTTGTATTAGCGGCCATATGCTGAAACGTTCCCGCTGCTACCTTGTGGATCAGTCGGAGGCAAAGGATGACCTTTTTTATCACTCTTAGCCACATCCCCAACAGCCACTATTACTTTCTTTCCATTAATTCTTACATTTTTAGCACCATATACAGCAACCAGTTCACCACCAATATGGGTTTCGGGATCACCTTCAACAGCCCACAATTTTCCATTTACGCTTACTGTACCCTGTCCTTGGACTGTCGTTTTGGCACCGCAAAAGCGGCTATCGCCATGTCTATGCGCTCCGGGAATTTTCGCCTCCTGTTTTTCTGTTGCGTCCATAATACGCTTTTCTTTGCTCAACGGTCATTTCAGCCGCTTTTCGTTTTAGTGTTTCAGAACGTTTAATTCTTCCCAATCGCTTTCTTTCTAGTGCTTCAGAAGAATATATTTCGTGTTCTTTCTTTCCAGCCATATGTCTCAAGGATTCACATTGATTATATTTTCCTGCGTTCCATGGTACATTATTCTTTTTAAAAGAAGTAGAATTTTTGCCACCAAGATAATAAGGAACTATATTATAATAATCATCCGATTCTGCACATTTTAGTTTTTTTAACCAATATTCTTCTCTTTCCTTTAAAAGAGAATTATCTACAACTTCTATTATTTCTTTTACAAAATTTTCACGACCATATTTTTCTATTGCTCTATTTAATAATTTGCCAGAGCCAAGGTAATTAGGGTCGTTGTTTTTATCTGAACCTACATACATTTTTTCGTTTACAAGGTTCTTAGTACGATAAACTACTCCCATTTACGGGTTCAAATCGATATGCGGAGCTTTTTGTGTCATATCCCCACCAGCTTCCAGTTTCATAGTCCCACCAGATTTTATTTCCATGTTACCAGTTGATTCAAATAACATATCACCTTCCGTTTTTAATCCCATATTACCGTCAGCATGTATCTTTGCTTCTCCAACAACATGAATACCAGCATCACCTTTAACGAGTGTACTGGAAGCACCGTTTACAACTATACCAGCATTACCACGAACAAGCATGGTAGATGATCCTTCGACTTCACTATCCATGTTGCCAGTTACCTTGATATTGGCATCACCATCAACGTGAATGTCAGCTTTTGATTTAATACGAAGAGAAAATTCACCACCCGGAGAAGCAGACCCTACAGTAATATTCATTTTCTTGTTACCGCGAATATTCACGCCATCTTTGCCCATTTCAACATAGTTACCTCTGTTGTCGGCCACCATAATACGCTCTTCTCCGGGAGTATCATCAAATTGAACTGAATGACCCGCTGGTGTTGTCATGACTTTATTATGAGGATATTTTGCTTTGTACTGAGAAGGCAATTCCCACACCTTTTGGGCATCTACCATCTTTCCGACCAATGGTTTCATGATAGGATTGACAAACGTGCTGCCTAAAAACTGTTGAGCGGCATTGATCAGCATACCAGTTGCATTTAATGCTCCCATTAAATTTTGTGCTTGGCTGGCTAGGTTATTGATAGCATCAGGAGAAGAAATTGCAGACGCAAGTGTAGAAGCGGCATCAAGTTTATTTTTCACAGTATCATCTAGCTGGCTCACCGCGCCACCAACATTCTGGGCTATCTGTCCAGCTTCAGCTATTTGGCTTACATCTGTGGAAAGACCGCCAGACTGTACCGCATTCTGTATCTGATCGGCAGACCCAGAACTGATAGCAGACGCTAAGTTAGTCAATTCTGAAACCTTACTGGTAAGATCACTCAAAGCAGGAATACCGGGGGTCACCATACTTGAAAATGCTTTCAAAGCATCCATCGCCCCGCCTATCATAAACTGTACTTTTTCTTTAGGAAATTTCTTCCTAGCGTTCTCAATATATTCCATTATTCACCTTATGAAAAACTAGATGCTGTTTTAATTAAATTTGCATACACATCCTTGACACTATCGTCTAAAGCATGGTTCTTATCCCCACCCAAGGGCGCGGCAGGCTTCCCATCCACTGTACTTCCCATAGATGGTGTTTGTGCCAATGGAGAGAAGTTATTGCCTTTGGTATCACCTTCCTTGGTACGAAGCGGCGTAATACTATGTGTGATGATAAGCTGCTGTCCTTCAGTGCCATCCAAAGATTTGATCATGACCTTTGAGCCTTTCAATAAAGCAGGGGTCTGCCCAATGCCCCCAAGGCCAGCACTGGTCACTGGCATAGCACACGGAACCCATGGGCATGAGTCCTCGTCCCAATCATCATGCTTGCCGTAGGCTTTTATCTTGTAGAAGAAGCCCTGTTCTTTGTGCTGTACATCCAACACCTCGCCCATATAATCTTGGCTTTGAAACCCACCTACTTTTGGTGCCATTAGAAACCTCCACCCGGAGCAATATTCATCATGCTTATAATTGTTGTATATCTAGGTGTTTCATTTGGTGGACCTATTTCATGTGAAACACCAGCCACCAACTGCTTACCTGAGTTCATACCGTCTTTTGACGGAATAGTTTGCGTATTTTCTTTCTTCTGATAATTTATGCACATACCGACATTGATGCTTGAGTCTCCCGGAATACGCGCGTGCGTAGTTGATGAAGTATCAGCACCAAGGACAGAACGACCACCACCGTATGTCTTGTCCAGTTGATTGTCTGCCTGATCATTTCTTTTTAGGAACGTTCTATTGGACGAACCTTTGCTACTTGAAAGTAGGCCACCGGGGTTCTTGTTACGTGTCTTTCCCGGATTAGCAGACGGATTCTTGGACTGCTGTGAAAGCAAGTCCATCATTGGATTTATGATGTATTTACCCGTCAGCATATCAAAGAAGTTAGCCTGATAGACAGCTTCACCTTTGTTTGCTGAGTCGGATGTATTTTCGGTCTTATAGTCAATGACATTACGGAAAAGTTCAGCCATAGGGTCAAGACTATGGTTGATTTCAAGGAAGTCCTTTTCTGTAATGACTACATTAGTCATACCCTGTAGCAGTTCACTGAATGGTTTGAAAAAGAATTCCTCCATGCCAGATGCACCAATTGCAGAGAAGACTGTGAATGCGTCACCTTGTGTTGAACTGATGGCATAGTTGCGAAGAAGGTCGATTGCTTCCAGCGGAGACTGAGATTCAATAAGCATATTGCTTAGGCCGATAGTCTTGCTTACGTTGATTGGTCCTTGGAAACCAAGACCAATATTACCATCCTTTGCAATGGCCTGCACCATATTGCTGATCTGTGTTGGCTGTGCATGGTAGCTCTTTTCGTAGTTGGTGCCTTTGCTACGAAGTAAATGATCTGATACAAGTTCAAGTGTAATCTGACGAGTCTTCTGATTGACAACAGGTTCACCAGTTGTGGTGCTGACTGTCATTTTATATGTTCTCTTTGGACCATTTTCTGATCTAAAAGAAAATATAGCTGGTGCGGAACCAATGTTTGGCCCCATAAGAGATTCCATACCTTGCGCCTGTACAATACGCACAACGCCTCTTATACCCGGAACAAAAATACTCTCATCAAAAGATGCGTGCTGAAGATTTTTCTTTATATCAATCCCAGCCACAGTCGCTTTGTCTAAAAACACTTCACCAACATTATATCGCATTTATTCACTCATTGCATCAGTTAGCGCGTCAGAAACAATCAATGAAAGTTTGTTATCGACAAGCTTGATGGTTCTTTTCTCAGTGTTCTTTTCATTTTCATAGTCATAGTAAGTTACTGGTTCCCAATAAGCGGCCTCAGAATCCGGGATATTTATGACTGTTGAAAAAGTAGAAGATACGGTTGCATAGATACTAGTATTGCTGTCATGTCTGATGATATCACCAGTAGTAATATCGCCTGCTGTCAGATAGATATTCTTGATAGTTACCGTGCTAGTATTGCTTACAAGAACTTCTGCTGTACCAACATCCTGTGAATTTCTACGAATGTCAACCAAATCACCCGCCGAAAAAGTTCCAACGTTTGTTGTGTTCAGAGTAATAATCTTGTTTGTGTTCATCATAACGTCAAACGGTTTGCGATAGTAATAGAGAAGAACACCTACTTCTTCGTTATACTTCTTTTCCCAATACTTCTGTTCTGATGCAGAAATGGTGTTATTGAATAGACTTGGTGAAATCTGTCTATCATCATTATACCAGTTTGTGCGGTAGAAGATAACTTTCTTCTGAGCATATTCGACACTTCCATACTTTGACACGATGAAACGATTGAAATCATCATCTGGAAGGTTCCAATCGTAGTAAGGATCAACGACCTTGTTTCCGTAATAGATTAACCACGAAAAATAAGGATCGTCATAATATTGTTCAGCGATAACGTCAACACGCTGATCGTTATCCAGTTCATATGGATAGTATACATACTGATTGTTTATAAAGCGTTCGACTAGCTTTGCATTTGAAATAATATCAAGAGCATTATATCCGTTATACTTTATGGTTTGAAATTTTTCAAAATAGTGCGTTAATGACATTTCTTACGTCCTTAAGGGTTATTGTATGTAGGAAAATCATTATTAGTCCAAATAGAAATTTCCGATAACTGTATTTTTAATTCAATTTCCGCTGGACCAGTAGAGCCAGCAAAAAATGATGGAGTACCCGAAGGAGCATAATGGACTGATGTTTGCGTGATAACAGCAGGCTTAAAGGTATACATTTTATCTCTTGCAGATTCGGGGTATAAAGAAATCATACAAACATCAGGATATGCAAACATTGTTCCGCTAGCATGTTGAACAGGTAATGATTTTGCTTTGAATGTATTGACAATTTTGACTACTTCGTCTGTTTCTGCGCTGTTTCTTGGCGAAAATCGCCATCCAAATTGATGAGTCTTGAACCTTGGGCCATTAAACATCATAGCAAGAAATGGGTTAACAGTTTGCCCAGAAAAAACTGATCCAAACTGGCTAACTGATGAAACAACAGATTCGGCGGTTGTTATCGCTTGTTTTGCGCCTTGAGACAAATTTCTTGTGGCGTAATCAGCGACAGAAGAAGCGGCGGCACCAGCAACATTAAGTAAATTTTGTGAATTGTAGTCCAATTGCTGATCATCTACCAAATTTGGTGGAATAGGCAAAGCGATATGAGCATTTATATTACCAATACCATAGTTTGCGCGAGTAGCCTTATTGGTTGAAGCTTTAACGTCAAACCCAAATAAATTAGCAAAACTTCCGACAGTGCTGTTAAAGAAGTTGGCAGGAATATCTAATGCATCTGCCGCACCAGAATTATAAGTAGAACTATACTCAGCAAACTGAAATGCTATATAGTATTTACCCATATCAAGCGGAAACTGCATTTTTGCAATAGTATTATTTGGTCTAATCTTTTCATAAGGATTAGAAGTATTTCGCGGATATGGCAAATTTGGCATTGGTAGAGAAGAGGACATTTTTTTCCTATGAGTTATAAAGGTTTTTTCAAACCAAAGAATCCTAAAAAATACAAGGGTAACCCTGACAATATTATTTATAGATCAGGTTGGGAAGCTAAGTTCATGGCATATTTGGACAATCACCCTGATGTTATAGAATGGTCTTCAGAGGAAATAGCCATACCCTATTTATCACCGATTGATGGAAAATATCACCGTTACTTCCCCGATTTCCTCGTAAAAAGAAAAGATGTACACGGTAAGATCGAAATTCTTATGGTGGAAATCAAGCCAGCAAAACAGACCGCCCCACCTGTAAGGCAGAAACGTATAACCAAGAAGTACATAATGGAGGTGCAAACTTGGGGTATAAATAGTAGTAAATGGGAAGCTGCGATGAAGTATTGTAAAGAGCGCGGCTGGAAATTCCTTAAGCTTACGGAAAAAGAATTAAACGTATAATGCCATATATTTTCGAACAAATCGCTCAAAATGCCGCCGCACAAAACATAAGCGCCAGAAATGTCGAGGATGCGCGCCAATGGTTCATGACTGAGGCTAGAAAGATAAGCAGCGTCAGTGGTAATCAGCTTATGTCTGAGAACCCAGCCATGCTGTTCAACCGCCTTGGTCAGGATTCGGTCGGCAAGATGTACATGTTCTACTATGACGCAAAGACAAAAGACAAGTTACCTTATTGGGATAGATTTCCTCTTATTTTCGTTCTGGAAGTAAGACCTGACCGTTTCTACGGGGTAAATCTCCACTATCTCCCTCCCCTATACCGCGCAAAACTCATGAATGCGCTGTACAAGATACAGAACAACGGTAAGACCCCACTTACCATTAAACTTAAACTTACCTATCAGGTGCTTAAGGCTATTGATCCCCGCGTAGCCAAATTTGCCGTAAAGCAGTATCTTCCGTATGCCAAGAACAGCAAGAGAGCCAGCGTCAGCAACTTTGGTGTTCGATCACGTTACCTTCTCATCCCGTATGACAGATGGGATATCGCTCTTATGCTTCCAACAGAACAATTCGAAAAGGCCAACAAGTCAACGGTCTACGCAGACTTCAGAAAGGTACGTTAATGGCAGGGTTTAATATAAACGAGTTCAGATCAAAAGTCGGTGATCTGGGGGTTCTGAAATCTTCTGGCGTCATGGTATACATGTATTTTGGAAAAGATTTTGGTCTAAGACAATACAGCCAACAATTTGGAAATGTCATCAGTGATTTGCAATTTATGGCGGAAGCGACCAATCTTCCCGGAGTAAGTTTGGCCACAACTGAAATTCGCAGATATGGATATGGTGTAATCGAAAAGAAGCCATACGTTCCTATCTTCACTGATATTAGTCTTGCATTCAGGTCAGACCAAAAAGGCGATCTATACATGTTCTTTCAGACATGGATGAAGATGATCATCAACTTCGACGGCAGACAATCAATCAATTCCGTTACTGGCGTAATCCCTCAGCAAGCAATGTATGAAGTTGCATACAAAGAAAACTATATGGCTACGGTTGAAATCCATATGATGGATCAGCAGGGGAATACACCTGTAAAAATTGTTTTGACTGAAGCATATCCAATATTCCTTGGTGAAGTTCCATTAGCGTGGCAGGCCACTAATGACTACGTAAAAATTCCTATAAGATTTACATTCAGAGATTGGTATCTGGAGAACAAACAGTTCACTAACGTCAACAACGTAACACCAGAATATCATCCACAAACATTCAATATGCCGCTACCAAGTAGCACAAATAATTAATATAAATTGGAGTAGATAATGCCATTACCAAAGATTGAGTATCCTATTAATGAAATTACAGTTCCTTCACTGAAGAAAAGCGCAAAGTTCCGTCCTATGCTAGTTAAGGAAGAGAAAATTCTTCTCATGGCGAAGACGAGTGAGGATGAAAACGATATCTTCAATGCAGTACTTCAAGTCGTAAATAACTGCGCTGTTGATGGAACACTGGATGTGACCAAGTTATCCATATTTGACTTGGAATATTTGTTTTTGAAGATCAGAGCATTTTCTATCGGAGAAACAACCGAAGTATCATTCAGAGATATTGAAGACGAGAAGGTATACGATTTTGTTATTGACCTAAATGAAATCGAAGTTGATTTTCCAGAAGGCATCGATAGTACAATCAAGATCAATGATTCATCAGGATTCACACTTCGTTATCCGCCAGCAACATTGTATTCTGATAAGGATTTTTTGTCAACAGAACCAAACAAGGTATTCGACAAGCTTGTATTGAAATGCATCGACAAGGTATTTGACGGGGATCAGGTGTATGAATCTTCACTATACAAGAAAGAAGAATTGGATGAATTTGTTGAAAGTCTTCCGATAAAAACATACGAAGAAATCAGAACTTTCTTTACTAATGTCCCTTCAATGAAACATGAGATAAAGTACACAAATTCAAAAGGTTCTGAAAGAACAATCGTATTAAGGAACCTAAGTGATTTTTTTATATTGCGTTGAGCCACAATTCACTAGAGAATTATTATAAATCGATATTCTCGTTGGTTCAACACCACAAATACTCACTAACAGAAGTAGAAAACCTTATAGTATTTGAGCGCGATTTGTATATGGACTTGTTGATTGCTCATTTGAGAGAACAAGAAGAAAAGCAACATCAAATGTCCCAAGAGGAATTTTTAAATGTCGGATAACGACTCAGCAATTTCGCCAAATACTCCAATGCAGGATTTAATTGGCCAGATGAATTATCAGGCTGCGCAAAGCGCGGCTGGGTTGAATTTGTCCAAACAAATGAACAACATGTTGACAGCAATCAACATGAATATTGGCAAAACAAATGCTTCTATCAGCCGTGTAGATGGAAGCTTGCTGAAAATGTATGATATGCAGAAATCCATGAATATGAATATTGGCAAGGTTAATGCCAATATTACTGCTCTTGGAAAGAAGAGTGATGATACCAACAAGTTGCTTTCTGATATCTTAAAAGCAACTGGTGGAAAAACGAATGGTGTAAACTTATATGATGCCCTAGAAAATAAAATGGAAAGTAAAGAAGTATCGTCAAATATTCAAATTATGACGGATACTCTCATTAGCATCAATGAAACACTAAAAAAACTACAAGTACCTAACAATTCAGCCACTTCAGCCCCAGCGGCAATCCCCCCAGTTGTTGCCCCATCGACAAGCGAAAAAATCATGGGGGGTGCTGCTGCTGCCGCTCGTTATGGTTTGACTTTTGGTGGACTATTATCTATGGGCATGGGTGCTACTGTTTTAGGTCTTGGTGGCGCTGCTGCTGCTGGGTCGTATATCCTTGGCCAGCATTCCGCATTGGAAGTCGATCAGGCTGCAAAACAGGCCATGGAAAATAACAGAAAACAACATTTATTTCCAAGCGACAGTGATACAATCATCAGCAATCCTAGAGGTGTCGGTGCTGGTATACGCAAAAAGAAGACAGAAACTCCTATAGAAGATACGATGACGGCGTTGAAGAATGCAACTGGCGGATCAAATGATCCGTTTGCGCCAGCAAAACCGGAACCTATGTCATCTGCTACACCAACAATTCGTGCTTTTCCAGAAATTCCTACTGGAACAAATAAATTTAATAGAAATTCACAGTCTTCAACCCCTGAAGGTCTAGTATTAGGTTCGACCGCAACAGGTGGTTTTGAAAATTCCGCTGGAACCATTACAGGCGGTTTAGTGATTGGAAATATGGGATTATCCACCAAAGAATCATTAGATCAGGAACAGGCCCAGATCGAAAAACAAGCAAAGGCTATGACAACAAGCGACATGTCATACGAAGCCAAGGATATTCTGTATAAGGCTATGAATATTCGCTTTGAGGCCAGCAGCATTCAGTTCACTGGTGGTCAAGGTGGTCAGAGCGGTGCTATACCGCCAAACAGAGGCGATATGACTGTTGGCAATGGGTTAATGGATTACGACGAAAGACATGGTGGGCGTCCACCATCAGTCAAAAGTTCTGACGATGATAAATTAACACCAGAAGCAAGAAAACAAGCCAATGAACTACAAACGAATGGTGTGCTGAAAGTACCAAAGGGAGGAACAGACAATTTCTCTAGTTATTCTGCTGAAGACTTACGCAAAAAAGGAATAGTCAGCCACACAAATACTGATGGAACAAAGGTCTATACTTATGCTCCGGGCGGTGTTGGTGGCCATGCAGATAGAATAGGTGGTAGCGGCGCGACAAAAGAAACAACAGTTGGTGGAAACGAGAACCAGCAAGCTATCATAAGAGAAGCAAAGAAACTTGGAATATCTCCAATGGATTTGGCAACTACAATGATGTATGAAAGTGCTGGATCGATGGACCCATGGAAACGAGGGCCATTAGACAAGAGAAGTGGCGCTGCTGGTCAAGTTGCACAAGGCGCGGACCCATATATGAGAGGTCTTATCCAATTCGGCACATTCGAACAAAATAAGTATGGTATTCATAAAGGAATGTCATTCAGTGATGAAATGACTTCTATTGGAAAATATTTGGAAGACAAAGGTTTGGTGAGATGGCTCAAAGAACACCCAAACGCAACCGAAGAAGAAAAAAGAACAGCACTATACTCCACTATCAATGCGGGCAGTCCAGACGAAAAATATTGGTCAAAAACTGACGCATGGATGGGTGGTGCGCCGGGAACTGTTGCTGATAAAGCAAATGAAATGTTCAACGGTCCACATAGAAAAAAAGCAGAAAAATATATGAGTGCTGCTGATGGTGGGCCAGCAACTCAGTCTGCTGTTGCTCCTAATCTTGGTGATGAAGTCGGTAGCCTTCCTAAAATGTCTGCTACGGCCACACCAAAAACACCAGCTATGCCATCAAGTTCGTCTGATAACCCATCTATGCACATGATGAACCCAACACAGAGAGCATACGATGAAGACGATCCTAGCTTCAGTGGCATGGGCATTGTTGGCAATGAATACAATAAAAATATGATGAGCGAAACAGCAAGAAATTCAAAGACTATTGAACGTACAGAAACTCTTCGTAGAGAACAGTCAAGAATAAATTCAAGAAAGAAAGAAGACGAAAAGCGTACAGAAAATAATGCTAATCAATCTAAGCACAACAGAGATTCACCAGAACCAAAGAATCCTACTGTAACAAGAAGAGAGTTGGATAGTGTTTTGGCAAGACATTACGATTGGTATCAAAACTGGTCAGCTACAGCATAAAGAAAAGGGGGAATTTCTTCCCCCTTTTTATTTTAGTCTTCGTCATCCTCTGACAGATTCTGAAGAAAATTCATTGTGTCATCGTCGTCATCGTCCTCGACTACTGCCTTCTTTGCAGGAGCGGGCTTTGGCTTTGATGCCGCCACCTTCTTTGGGGCAGCTTCCTTTACAGACTTGCTAACTGGTGCTTCATCTTCGTCGGTATCGAATGGAGCATCATCATCCACAGCCTTCCCAATGCCGCTAGCGGGCTTCTTAAGAACACGCTCAAGAGCGGCCTTCAACTGTTCAGGAGACTTGAACTTATCTGGTGCAATCTGTTCCTGAAGTGAATGACACTGCTTCCAGATAGACTCCATAACTTCATCATCCTCGTCAAGAGGACCAATGTCGCCAAACACGGAGTCATCGTAGTTACGATATTCATCCTTCAGACGAATCTTGATCTTGAAGTTGGCACCTTCCCACAAATCAAATGGATTCATAGGTTCTTCGCCATAGCTTTCTGGAGGATTCATGGCAGCGTTAAGCTTATCAAAGATAACCTTGCCATACTTGAACAACTTGACCTTACCTTCATTCTCAGGGTTCATTGTATCCTTGACAATGTACACGTTGGAAATATAGATAAGCTTTCTCTTCTGCTTACGTACCTGTTGACGGGCAGGAGACTTATCATCTTCTGTGGAGTACCACAGTTCGCTGTTATATTCAGCGATAGCGTCCTGCTGACCGATTGTGGTCAGAGAGTTTTCAATGTACCAACCACCGGGGCCTTTGAAGCGGTGTTCCCAGAGACGGACGAAAGGAGTATCTTCTCCCTCTGGTGCTGGTAGAAAGCGAACAATAGCGAAGCCATTGCCAGCCTTGTCGGTGTCTGGATACCAGAAGCGGTCATCTTCCTTAAATCCACCGGAATTCATCTTTGTAATTTCGCTAGAAAGCTTTTCCTTTAGGGCGGCTCTCTGCTTCTTTAGTTCAGCAAATGATAATGCCATATATTATTCTCCGTATATATTAGTATGTTTTCTTGTCCACTTTATTCATAGTGTAAAGTACTATTTTACTCCTTGTTTTTTGAACTTTTCAAGAAGTATTTTCCTAGTCTTTTCCCTGTCAAATATCAGAAAGGGTCTGTACTTGGAAATCTTGAAGCCAACGTCTTCCCATACGGGATCGTGCCTCAAAACCTTGTCGAGATATTTATCACAGTTGGTCAGATCAACCAGAATGGTCAAAGTTTCCAGCGAGATTTCCTTACTTAGGAATAATCTCAGTATAAGAGGATGACTGCCATTCTTTACAATGAAATTCTCATTGAAATCGTTTTCGTTTAACTTATTTATCTCTTGCGTAAAGATGTACGTAAGAGACTGTATCTTCTTTGCCCATTCAGTATACACAGCCTCAGCCCTGTCACTGTAGGCTAGGTCACGTATCCAAGCTGTACTATCCTCTAGGAAATTTGCGACCAGAAATCCCTGCACATCCTTGTGCTTGGCTAGCTTCTGAAAGAATAGCTTTAGATTGCTATTATTGAAAGCTGCGGGATTGGCCGACTTTAATTTTCCGTTGTATTTAAAATAATCATAGTTACTTGTAAAGTGTGCCTTGATGGCTGTGTATTCGCAGTAGCAGTCATAGACCTTGCTACTCATAACGGTAGTCTAGCAGTTTTCTTGATGAAGTTCAAGTCTTCTGCTTCCTTCTGTACCTTTAATTTTAGTACCTGATTTTTCTTAATTAAATTTGCAGCATATTCGACTTCAATATTATTTGATTCACACCAAAATATAATAGCATCGATATATTCGATACCCTTTTCTTTACATAAGTATTCTATCTGGTGTGAAAATGTTTCAAAAGAAATGTTTGATAGCTTAGATTCACTCATCAGTATTCCTTAACAGGAACTTCTCAAACGCTTCTGCAATTTCAACAACATCAGAAGAATTGTACGTATTCCTTGATGCTTTGGCATATTCAACAGCATTGGCGAGTGCAATTTGTCTGGCAAATGATACGTCTGCTTTTGAATTGGCAAGCATATTGTTTAGGATTTCTTCCGGTTCCATTATATATCTCCTGTTCAATAATAGTGGCGCTTCTGGTAGGAGTCGAACCCACATTATCCAATTATGCACCAGTCGCTTAGAAGGCGCGGCCAATACAGAAGCTTAAATTTGTGCAACCATTTCTGTTTCAAGGCTGGTTGCCCACCCAACAAAATTAGGCTACCAGAGCCATCTTGTATGGAGCGTTATCATTCGCTGCATTTACGAGTTTGCGCTTATACGTAGTCGCCTACGATTGTCTCAGTCAACCTATTTTACACCAGTCGATCCTAATTCTGGCCCATCATAACTTGAACGTTTGAGTCTGCCTCTATACCATCCTTCTGGTGGATTTTCTAGAGAAAATTGACCTTCTTCAACACCATTATTAAACCAGTATCTAGATTTTCTAATTTTACGTCCATCCACACCTTTTGGATATAACCTATCTTTTTTAATATGATTGGCCCAACGTTTTTCATTAGTTATTCTAGCACCTTCTTTTGCCCCCTCAATAATGGCTAATTTTCTACATTCTTCAGTAGAAAGTAATCCTGCCAAACCTTGCCAAGCAATATAATCTTTATAAGAACCTAAATCTTCATATAATTGTTTATGAAGATTCATATGTTTTTCTAAAGAAACTTCAACTAGGTTATCTTGGTCATCAGTCCCACCCATATGGGTTGGTATAATATGGTGTTTATGTTTCATTCAATTTATGGTGGACCAGAGGGGTAACGCTCCCCTGTCCTGCATATTTTTCAGTTTTCATCTACGACAATTTCTTACTCTAAACGGACGCCACTTCCGTATCTCTTCGCTTATCGCTACTTTACCATTTCTGGTGTGTAGGGAGGCCGTTCCTACCTTTAGAGTATCTTTATTTATATTAATCTTCCCATTCGGTTTCTTTCTTACCCCAAGAAGATTTTACATAAACAAAACCTTCAGGTTTACCATTTTCTCCTACAATTGCGGCAGTAAGATGACCATTAAAAACACAACCCGTATCAACATTTGTGCGATCATCATAATTTTCGACCATACTGATATGAGGTGTATGGCCATGATACAAATGCTTGCCCATTTCCGCTGCTTGCTTACCAGAATAACGATACCACATTAGCATGGCGTCATCCTGCTTGTCCATAGGAATTCCCGGTTTAGCACCAGCATGGACTACAATAATCGTATCGTCCTCATAATACTTAGGAAGTTTCTTCATCCACTGAATATCATCTTCCAAATCAAACGAAGCATCATAAGAATTAAGAGTAGCCTGTGCATACAGTGTTTCACCACTGACGAACATATCCTCATGGTTGCCCATCAGAGCGACATGTCCATATTCATTCACACAGAATCGAACATAGTTGATCACATCTTTGGACTTAGGCCCACGATCAATGTAATCTCCGACAAAAATGATTTTAAAATCTTCGCCCTGTGCGTGTTTTGAGATTTCCTGATACAGTCGATCAAGTTCATCATAGCAGCCGTGGATATCCCCGACAACATATCGTTTCATACTAACACCTATAATTGCGGAGAACTTGCCAGCCGTAGCCGGGAACGAATTCCTGATAATAGAACGGTTGACATAGAGTTGGAACTACAACCGGATGGCTGTAAGGATTATTTCCATATACGCCGGGATAGTTCCCCGGAGGGGGAGCATAACCACCGCCATAAGCGGGAGGCGGATAATCAGGAGGGGGTGGTGGCATTCCTGCGCCACACTTAACCCGCCCCTGCATTTTAGACTTGAAAGAACAATCACCCGGAGGTTCGCCGTATCCCGGAGGTGGTACATCATATCCCGGTTGAGCATCAGCATAGTAATAGTTCTTATGCTTCTTATGCTTGGTTCCAAAGAAAGAACCACCAATAGCAACTCCGTTGACTACACCACCAACATTCAAACCAAACGCATAATCGTCGGCGTGAGCAGTGGCAATAGTAGAACTGAGTGCAATTGCAACCAGAGCGGCGATCTTTTTCATATACATCATTCCTTTCATGATGTATAGATTATCAGATCAGAAAATTGGTGTCAACACCTTTTTTTAGAATTTTAAGTTTCTTAATTTCTTGGCCTGATCTGCTGCTTTTCTTACATCTTCGTCTGGATCGTTTAGAGCCTTTTCAATATGTTCATCAGTTGCATGTCTATGACCAATTGCCATTTTTCTTACAATAGGATGTGGGTCATTTACCGCTTTTGCGATATGTTCCGGTGTAATATTTGGATTGCTGAGAGCAGCAACGCGAATACTTGGGCTTGAATGATTTACTGCCTTATCCAAATGTTCTTCTGTAGCATGATGGCTTCTGATTGCTGCACGCATCAAATGTTCATCCCCACTGTCTAGAGCATGGTGAACGATTTCTTTTGATGCTTGCGAATGCGAGACAGCTTCTACTTTATCAGACAAATCGCCATTGTGATACCAAGCATCAATATGATGTGGCTGAATCTTTGGGTGTTCAGCAGCCTTTCGGCGCACGTTGGAATCACTATCACGGACAGCAGTATCAAGATGACTTGTGTTCACCGCAGGGTGGTCAAGTGCAGAATATCTGATAACACTACTCTTATCTTGCATTGCCTTGGTTATGTGATCCGCATTTGTGTTTGGATGTATTATTGCATTCCATCTTACGCCAATAATCTTATCATCCAAAGCCTTATGAAGATTGGCAGCGGTTGCTGCGGGGTGTCTAGCGCCCCATTCTCTCACATCAGAATCTTTATGTGAAAGCATTTTATCAATATGATCAGGATTGATTTTTGGATGATCAGAGATAGCACGAATGGTATTACGATCACCTTGATCAATGATATTGTGGATGTGTCTAGCATCAAGTGCTGGGCTTCTCAGTGCGGCAAGCTTGTTTGCGGCGTTTTGATCATTCAGAAGCTGATCGATATGATGCGATTTCGCATTGGGGTTCTGTGCAACGGCACGGCGAACGGCAGTAATCGGGCTTTGGACTGCCTTATCCAAGTGTTCAGTTTTACGCGCGACAGAAGCAGCGCGGGCTGCAACATGCCAATCATTATCATCCAAAGCTCTCTCAATATGAGAATCATTTATCTTAGGATTTTTCAGTGCAGACATTCTGACACCTACATTCGGATGACTGATTGCCTTGTCTAACTGACTTGCAGTGATATTATTATGGCGAACAGCAGTACGTGACACATCTTCATCACTATCGTTGATACCCCTTTCGATATGTTCAGGCGATGCGCTTGGATTTTCCATTGCTCTGGTTCGAACATAGCTATGAGGGTCATTCATTGCTTTTGAAATGTGTTCAGGAGTAGCATTAGGATGTGCTGCGGCGGCGGCGCGAACGAGTGCTTCTTTGTCGTTCAGACCCTTTGAAATATGTTCAGATGTAGCCATTGGATGTTTAACTGCGGCTTCACGAATATTATGGGCATTATCATTCATACCAGCAGTGATATGTTCCGGGGTGATCTTGTCTGAATGAATGCGGAAGGCTTCTTCACGTTCATGTGAATGGCCAGATTTCATCATAGCACCAAACGATTTGATGGTATCTTGACCACTATCGTGATATACATGACGGTCTTTTGTATATATCTTATCAACGTCAATCGGGAAATGCTTCTGCGCCCACTTGTTTACGGTGTGATGGAAGGCACTATCTGCCGTTCCATACGATGCTTCTTCCGGGTGGAGAATGGTATGTGAGCCGTCTTCTGCATGGAATGGCTTCAGGGCAATACGCGCAATAGGTCTTTCAATATTATCATCATTATGATGAACAAGATATGCTACGTGAGTACCTTTTGTAATATCATGTTGGAGGTAGTGATGGTTGATACCACCACCATGGCCAGTACCCTGTGGAGGCATCTTCATACATGAAGCCCATCCACGGTCAGTAGACATACCAGCAACATCATGTGGGTGGCGCGAAATGATAACCTTTGTAGGATTCTGAGTAGCCTTGCGCTGTGGATCAGTCAGGAAGGCATGAGTAATATGCTGCGGGGCCTTTGTTTTATTCAATACCTTGCCAATACTGACCTGACGATTGTACTTGTCGGTAGCATATCCGCCTTTATAGTCAGAAACCTTATATCCATGGGCTTCAAGGTGACCGACAACATCAGGATGAGGGACAACAGGCTTGTCATTTGGATATTCAAGCGGAATAGTAATACGATGCTGCCCTTTAGGGATGACATGACCTGAAATATTTTCAGCCGCAGTCGGTGGCCCCCATGAGTCTACGACCTTCTTTTGCTGATCATTCAATGCTTCGGTCAGGTATGCGGCACGATATCCATGCTGACCAAAGGTTTCAGTTACGTAATCCTTGAATTTCTTCATTATTAATCCTTATTTTTCTTATTATTTAAGCGAGGAAGGTCTGCCACACCATGTTTGTCATTGATTGACTTCACTTCATCGTCTGAAAGGACACGATTGACCTTCATATTACCAGAAATGATCCAATTTCCTGTCATATTTGGGTTTGTCTTGTATCTGTAGTGACCATTATAGGGTACTTGGTCTGTAATATGGGCTGTAGCAGCATTTGGCTTACCAGATTTAGTGATTTTTGCTCTGGAATTGGCTACGGATTGCCAATCATGGTCATCTGGATGCTCAACTTCGGCCCAAACATGATGATCAGGGCGATAATCTGGCTTTTTTAGGCTAGGATTTGACTTACCACCAATATGAGTAGCAATAGAAAGGTCACCTGAATGCCATCCGGGACGATATGCAAGGTCACCTAGCTTGGATTTTACCATACCATCCTTCTTTCCAGTAGGACCAGCCTCAGCTTTAATCCATTTTCCAGTTTCTACTGGCTTATCTGCATGTACAAATAATGGAAATAGCTTACCGGGATGATCTGGATGAGTTCTGAATAGCTTGTATGCCTTGATAGTCTTCTTGAATGGTTTTTCCTCCGACTCTTCGGATACAAATTCTTTAAATGTCTTCATTGGTTGACCTATATTCTATGATTCGATATCATATTTATTCGTATCATACAGGTAAACGTATAATGTCTTAAAACACAAGAAATATTATACAGGTATTTTTAGTCTTTGTCAAGGAAAAAATGCATATATGAAAGATTTTTCTTGCACACCCTGTTTTTTGATGTATACTAACCGCCATTCACTGTAATTTTGGAGGTTTTTATGGAATTGGTGAGATTGAAGACTACGGTCAGGAAGCATTTTGCCAATCTTTTGATTAAAAAGAATGAAATTGGGTATGGTGCTGAATCGGCTGTTTATTCTGACGGTAAATTTGCCTATAAGAAAGTCAAGTACAGTTCATATTATGTAAAGTGGCTGCTGAACCTTCGTAAGTCTGATCTTATCGACAATCCATGTGTTCCCAAGATTATTGCCATCTATGTCGATCAATATAGTAGAGAATGTCTTGTGAAGATGGAACTTCTGAAGCCTCTTCCTGACTCAATTGCTCTGAAATATTGGAGTATCGAAAAAGATATTGAAAACGGAAAATATCTTAGAAAGAAGAAATTGACCAAGTTTGAAATGGTTTTAAAGAATATTACGGAATTCATCAGCGGTAATGACGATGTGTGTGTTGACCTCCATGGCGACAATTTTATGATGAGAAAAAGAACCATTGTCATCACAGACCCAGTGTATTAAGGAATAAAATGACCTACGATGAAGTTATCGAAAAGGTAGCAGCCGCATGGGCATCCATGGACGGCAAGCGAAAAGAATTTGACAAAGGCAAGCTGGAACCAAAATATGATTTGACACATGGATATTACATGGGTTACCTTGCTGAGGCTAAGGAATTGCTAAAACGTTCCGGCATCGAACATCTTATTCAAATTGAAAAGGAAAAATAAAATGAGCGCAGAGCATTATGCTTTCAGACTGAAGAATAATGAGGAATTTAATGAAGAGTTGAATGACCTCGACAAGAATTATGATAATATGATTGAAACCCTTATGGGATGGGCTGCGCTTCTTATTCTGGAGCCTTATGTACAGTACCGTGGGGATACCGAAGAGGATGTTAAGGCCCGCCTTGAAGATGCCTGTGTGCAGCTTCTGACTTATACCAAGGGTCTTTTTGAACATGTCTATAACCCCGGAAAGATGATGGCTCTCGCTGCGGAGCGTGAGGAACAGTTGAAGAACCTTCCAGACAATATTATTCCTTTGGATTTTAATAATAAAAAGGTGCATTGATGGAAAAGAGTTTTTGGTATAAGGTTGTAACAATTCTTCCATTATTGTTTTTGTTAATTGGCGTTCTCAACGCCTTTATTGGCAAATATGATACGGCTTCATATTTGCTTGCGTTTGCAGTATATATCATGCTGTCGGACAAATGGTTCGAATCACGTTTATAAATAATGGGGCAGAACATGACAACCAAGTACAAGTATTATTTTAATACTGAAGATAAAATAGATTATGCAATGGATATTGAATCTCCATTCAAGGTAACACCGGACGATCATTTTTATGTAGATAATTTGGCCGATAAGATTGGGGCTGAATTCTATTGGGAACATGACGGTTGGAAAACAAATTGGCCTGTGACATTCTACCTTTGGGATGAGGATAAGAAGTTCATCACCAAGATGGTTATTCAGATGGAAATGTCACCATATTTTTATACAATGGGGGTAGAATAATGGGTCATTATGATGACTGTTATGATGATTATAATCATAAACCGAAAATTTGGAGAACAGAAACAAGTTCTCAAATTAATATAACGCCAAAAACAAAGGTTAATTTGCCTAAGATAGACGGCGAAGAACAGCGCCTTCGTGATGCTCTTTGCACGATTGGAAGTCTTCTGACCAAGTACACCAAGACAAGGCCAGTAGATGCCGTCAATGTTTCTATTGCGCTTGATATCATTGATGGCGCACTTGATGGAACATGGCCAGCTTATGGGGTTATTCCAAAGCAAGCCGCAGAATATCTTGAAGAGCGACAAACAGAAAATGACACAAAGAAAAAATTATAAGGTTATGGAAACTTCGTGTCCAGAGTGCGATGGGTATGGTGGGTGGATGCCTGATTGGTGGTTTATCTATAATTCGGAATTCGAAGTATCCGCAAATCCTATTGCATGGTGTGATATCAATTTAGGATCAAAGTAATATGACTGAACTATCAGAAAGACTTCGTATGGTAGGTGAGGAACGCCAGCGTACTACTGCGCATTTGCTTCCAGACCATTACCTTCATGTGGTGGCCAAGATTTCACAGGCTGATGGAAAGCTTATGATCGAAGCTGCTGAGAAGATCGAACAGTTACAGAAACTGGTAACTGAATATGCTTTAAATGATTTAATGAAAACTGATGGAGATTTGCTATGACTCTTAGCCTTACAGAAACCATTGCCAGATATATGGCCTTTAAAGAGATTGAGGCATTTGGCGAGAAGGCCACAAAGGAAATGATCCTTTATTGGTTTGACAGCCATACGGAATTTCTTAAGCGTGCTTCTGAAATCATTCGTATGATTGATGATGAAGACTTCCGTAAGGAAATTGAAAACACTGTTGTTACAGATTCAGATTATGTTAATGAGTAATTAAATGCCATTGATAACTCCAAAAGATATATCAAATTATATGCGTGATATAGCTTATGATGCATATTGGAACCAGAAGCCAAATTCGGGGTTTCGTGAAGTTATCGCTGCTGTTATCAACAATTGGCCGAATGCCAAATGGTATGAAATTCAAGTACCTGACGATACCAGTGATGATATCAGATATGTTATGAAAAAGACTGGTATTCTTCTTCCGTGGAACCCTGTTAATGGATAAAGAAAATGATGATTTGGCCGATCTTGTGGCCGATCTTGTTGAGTCCATTATAAACGGTGAGGTTGAAATGTTCGAACATAATGGAAGCATGTATTTGGAGTACAATAACCGTGTATTTCGAATGACGGAGCAATTGGTGGGTATGGTAAATGAAGCTTTGGGAGAAGGCGAGTATGACGATAACTGACGAGGAATTTCATACCACCGTAGAAGCTGTTGCGAGGGCCATATGCCGCTATGAAGGTATAGACCCTGACGGATATACCAAAATAGGTTTCATGGGCCTCTTTGGGCCTAGGAAGGTCAACTGGACAGGGTACAAGAACATAGCCACCATTGCCGTGATATGTGTTTGGCCGTTTGGTGATAGGGACAAGTATACTCAGAAGGTTACTCTGGATGACCGTCTTTTGTATGAAATAAAGCAGGATTGAAAATGAGCTATCATTCAAGGACTTTAAGAGAAATCGGTTTGATATTGAAAAACAATGTCGAAAACAAAGAAATTTTGTATAGTATGTTTGAGTGCATTCTGAGCAATACAGCCGATCATATTGATGAATTGGAGCGGAGAGTGGGCAGTGATACTATTTTGAAAGCCCGCTATTGGGATGAATATTATAATAACATAAAGGTGAAGTAATGGGTAACTATGACGATTACGAAATGCACAAGTGGGATGACTATACTGCCCCCACCAAAGCTGACTGATAGAGAAAAATACATTAAGAATGTAGCCAACGATATATTTCGCGCCAGAAGTTTGATCCGTCAGTCTCTTGATATTGTACCAATCGAAGTTTTTGACGCAAATATGCGTGAATTGTATGGCGCACTGGAAATTGCTCTTACAGAAGAGTACAACAAGTGGAAGAATAAAAAGGTGTAAGAAATGACAGAAAAATGTAATTGCGATGCTAGCTGCGGAGAGAACAGGTATCATGAACTAGGGTCTGCTGGGTGTAAGTACCAGAAGGAAAATATGGATTCATGGGCTTCAGCGTACAATACTCTGAGAGAACAGAATAAAGTAGAAGATAAAAGTAAGAAAGAATTGGAAAGACTCCAACAGAAATGCAAGGAGTTTGAAGACATTGCGCATAAGGCTTATAGGGAAAAGGAAGCCCTCAAGCAGGCTCTTCTTGAAATAAAGGAAATGAGTAGTCTGGTTTATGAAGTTACCAGAACCAGACTCTGGGAAATACGGGAAGTGGCAGACAAGGCTCTTGAGAAGGTAAAATGATATGAAAAGATTCAATGAAGAATACTTTGCTATGGTCAAGGAAGAACAGGGCGAGGATGTAGCCAACCTGTGCAAGGTAGTCCATGAGTTTCTGAATGACATTACGGAGCGCCAAGAGTGCAAGGAAAGTATGTCATTCAGTGAAGAAAAGTCCAAGCTGACAGAATTGGTGGCTCCGTTTGGATTGGTTCTGGGTGATGATAATGGTGGGTTTGCCACCGGAACAAAGTGGTATGATAACGACAATACTCTATGGGTATCTTGGAATACATGGCATAACTTTTTTACTGTAAGAGTATTTCAGAAATACGAAGATAAACTTGATCATGGCGTTCACTATCCCATCTATTCTGATATGGTAATGGACAAGTTAGAACAGGAATATAAACAAATAAGGAAATAACGAATGTCACTAAAGATAATTGAGAATGTAGTATTACTCAAAGACCTGATAGGGGATATCGATGTTCTGAATACTCATATGGGAAATATTCTTTCCCAACTTATAGAAAATGGAATAAGAAATGACTTGTAATGATATCATTGTTGATATGATCAGAGAAATGGTGGAGTCTCTTCGGGAAGATTATTCTGTTTTAAAAGATTTTGAAGAAGATAACCGTTATAGGTTTGATGATTTGTGTTATATTGCGACTTATCATATGAAGAAAATAAAGGAAATAATGGAATGAGAAACTGTGATCCAATCGGCCTAGCCAAGGCAGTCTTATGGGAGGAAGCCAAGGGGAAACTAAAGGCTATAGTGGCCGCTGAGGGTGCCAATATAAGCAATGTCTATACACAAGGTAAATGCGATATCAGGTCATAGAAGATTTAGTCGAGAAGTTCATTGCTGAAATTGAGAATGAAGGATACCACGAATAATGTCAGCTTGGTGCTACATTAACAGGCTTTAATGTCTAGGGAAGGTTACGATGTCATTAAAAACAATTGAAAACATAGTATTTCTGAAAAACCTGACTGACAGAACAGGCAGGGTTTATAATAAGGACGAAATGCTTTCGGAGATATCAAAGCATCCATCCTTTTATGGTATCATTGGGCATGAATATGGTCCTCTATCCTTGGATAAGGTCAGTCATGTGGCAAGGAACCTCCGTCTAGAGGGCAATGACCTTATAGGGGATATCGATATCCTGAACACCCCCATGGGCAATATTCTCTTTCAGCTTATGGAACAGGGTATAGAGTTCCAGACTTCCATGCGTGCTATAGGAGTGGTAAATGACCATAGGGAAGTTACGGAATTAACCCTAGAGGGTTTCAATATGGAACCGAAAGCTTCCGATGGGGAAATCATGGGTAAGAGTTATTAAATGTCATGGATATCAGATTGCCATGAAGGTAAAGGTCAGATCAGAGGATAGGATGGTATTTGAGGTGGACCCTATAACCTTGGGAGCCAAGACAGTATCTTATTATGACGCCTATTGCTATACATACCCGGAACCAGATACAATTTATCTGGAATACTATGATTGGACCCGCCGCAGGAGTACTGTAATTTATTCCCAGACAGGAGATAAATGGGAAAGCTTGGTGCTACATTAATCAATTATAGTGTAGCACCAAGACTACATTAAAGTCTTCCGGCTCTTCTCTTGAATGCGTTCTGATAGGCTTCAGAGACGGTTGTGCTATAGCCGTGATCCCTAGCCACAATATGCTTGGTGCCGTCCACAGGATGTGTCCAGACACCCATATTCTTGACCTGCCCTAGGTCATATGGCGGGTGGCCAGTATTGCCATGGTAGTCCTGAAACTTCTGTACCAGCGGGTGTTTGTCCCACTTGTCAATTTCTTTTTCATTTGTACCTTCCCAATATTTCCCATGATTTCTTTCATGGAATCTTTTCATGGAAGCCATGAACTGACCATGTTCCAGCCCTTGGGGAAATTCCTTGGTCTTGGTCAGCTTCTTGAAGTCACTTTTGGATACGTTATCGACATGGCCGACATGGCTCCAATGGTGGTTCAGATCGTCATGGTTGACCAAGGGAGGGAATATACCGGAGTCATGGTTTGAGGTAAACTTGTTGCCTTCCTCATGCTTCAAGACCCTGTAGCTGCTATTGATCCAGTGATCGCCATTTTCGGCATGATTCTGTAGCTGCCCTAGGGACATATCATCAAAGTTATGGGGAGAATGGAAATGCTCAATAGGAGACTTGATAGCCACTTTGGTCCCTGTTCTCATAGTTGTGCTATTACCGTCCACTTCGATGTTATGGGGAGCCTCATGTTTCATATAGGCTCTGGAAGACCCTTTAGGCATATTACCTTCAATACCAGTACTTTCCCCTCTGGAAGTCAATTCCTTGATCTTGGCCGCAATCTGAGACTGCTTTGTCTTTCTGGTATTAGCCGAATTGACAACATCCTGTAGTTCAGGGTGGAGATTTTCCACAATTATATTATTCATAAAGTCTTTGAAACTGGCTATCATTTCTATGGTACCTCTTTTTTATCTTTATTTATAGTACCTTAAAATATTCCCGAACGGGATTTTTATATTAAAATATGGTACTAAATCCCAAAATATTCCCGTTCGGGAATATGACTATTGCGAACGTAAGAAACGAGAAAGTTAGAATTTGGCCGATATATAAAAGTAAGAAGGAATTAGAAATGATTACACAGGAATACTTAAGAGAACGTTTTGATTATAACCCAGAAACGAGAATTATGACATTTAGAAAAAATTACCGTAAGAATAAAGCGGGAGATGTTGTTGGTTATAGGACCACAAAAGGATATCTGCGAGTAAAGATACAAGGAAAGCATTATAGATTACATAGAGTAATTTGGATGTACGTATATGGAACCTTCCCGGAGAATACAATAGATCATATTAATAGAATAAAGACAGACAATAGATTAGTTAATCTTAGGGATGTTACTGTAGCGGAGAATAATAGAAACAAATCTCCAAGAATGCCTAGAAAGAAAATGTTAGAATTGTCGTATGGTACCTTGAAAGACTTTTAGGGGTGTTTAGATGGTACCTATTTAAAGTTGTAAATTCTATGGAACCATTTTTTCCAAAATTTTTTTTATTTTTAAATAGGGTACCTTAATTCTGTATAGGAAAATAAGAAGAAAAAATAGATCGTACCTCCTTGTCTGGAACGATCCACCCCACCCTACCGTATGGGACCAAATTCCTACTGTCCGACTATATTCCTAGTGGACTAGGACTGTCTTCCTATAGTATGAATAAATTCCTATGATTATAGTCCTATGCTTTCTATCCTAGGATTATATTCCTCTTCCAACCAAAAAGTAGGAATAAATTCCCAGTCTATCATATTCCATCCCAGGAATAAATTCCCATTGGCCTACAGAGGGGATATGCGGAATATTTTCCTAGTATTCTATTCCTATCCTATGATACAGGAATACTATCCTGTTAGGAGTATATACCCATGAGGTTATTATAAGTGAGGTTTTATATGGTGAGGTTTTGTATGATATGATATATGAGGTTTTGAGGTATGAGGTTATGAGATAGGATTAATAGCATAGGCTATGATAGTGTCTGTGGAGGTTGTGGGAGTGGTCGGAAATAACAATTAAAAACTTAGGAAAAAATAAACCAGCCATCAATATGTTTTAATATCATATTCATAATCTTTACTTAATATATTCCTACGGTGTCCACTATATTTCTGCTACGCTGAACCCCACTGGATTGCATTTGGACAATGATTCAGCTAGTATTTCAGCCCATGCCTTGCTCTCATACTGTGCCTGATAGTGTTGCCTGATACCTGCCTCATCCCACGTAGAGCCATTATAGGACACTGCCGTTGGTATGCGACGATTCTTGTAGATCACATACATTGTTCTATACCTTATTAATATTCATAATCTTTACTTAATAAATTGTATCATTTGTCTCCCTGACATACACATTATCCTCACCTATCCTAGGCCAATAAGATGCATAATCTTTCTTTAGTATTTCTATTGCTTCCTGTAATGCCTCATCCTCATTGTCACATTGCACATAGAACATGATATGATCTGCTGCTACAGGACCATATTCCGCTATGATCTGATATACATTCATTCCTGTAATCTTTCCTTACTTAATTGTTGTGTATCAGTTCTATATCACCATAATGCCTAGCCATACGGGATATGCGGGCTGATTCTGTCTGGTGTACAATGGCAAACTTCTTGTGATATTCCTCACCAGTGAATAGGAACATAGCCATATGGTACATATAATCCCTATGGTGATCGGCTGCCCCTTTCTGATAGTACATAGCCAGTTCAATATCATTTACATACATAATCTTTCCTTACTTTCTATACGTTGTCTCTGCGGGCTTCCAATGCCTCTATCATGCCCAATGCATCCCTTGCGCACTTGGTATAGCCATTGGCATAATCACTCCCCAATTGGCCTATCTCATCAATCAATTGATTAAAATATTTCTTCAATTTTTCAATGAGCAATACGTTGGCAATGGCCAGTTCAGGCGGCGTTACAGGTCTGTTCACCTCATCACCCAATTCAGTCTCAAAGGCGCGGAATAGATTGCCCTCAGCGTCCTGTACAGTATAATAGGACATGCTGCTATCCGGCTCACCATGAAAGCCAATGACCTTGACAGGCTTGCCATTTGGTTTGAATATAAATTTCTTTCCTAACTTATCGGAGAACCATGTCACGCTGCTACCGTATCCTTTCTGAAATCATATTCAAAATCCTGATAGTAATCATGCTCCATATGCCACTTGGGTAAGCTTACACTCCCCTTGGACTCCACATAGACGCGCTGCCTGTTGTAATCAAAAAAGTAAATACCTTTATTGGTTTCATAGCATGTCAGAACACGCACAAACACAATGTTATGTCCAACCAATAGAATGCGCTTTTTACCTAAATTCTTCATTATGAAAACCCTTTCAGTATGCTATAAGCCATTGCTACAGCCCTTTCTTCGCTCATTATTTGCTCATGCCCTTTATCAGACATTGGCATATGCCTCCATGATTGTGTCATGAATGATCTGAATTTCATCCCTGTCAATCAGTTCGTGGCGCTCCACCAGATATTCATCGTCCCTGCTTTCGCCGGGGCGCACAATGGCATAGATCGTGCCATTCTGATCATAATCGCCCTTGTGGCTGACATAACGGTCAGTGACCACATAAAGACCCTTGGACTTATGGCTCCTGCCCCTGAAATAAACCTTGCTGCCAAGTGAAATCTGATGATAAGCCATTTAATTTTTCCTCATTTAAATTTGTTGAAGGGATTAGGCTGCGGTTGCAGCCTTCTCACCCCACGAAAGACCATAGTGGCTGGCACAGACCGGACCATAACCCACGCTGGTGCTGCGCTCATCGCTCAGAGAGCGGTTGCAGAAGCAGCAATTGCCCGTCTTGTGGCCATGCTCCGCAGCCATCTTCACCGGATCAGCGGCAAAGGCGACCAGATAAGAAACCAGTTCCGCAGGAGCCTCACGGCCAGCGAACACGCCGTCCTGAGTGATACGGCCATAGTACTTGGCCTCGCCAAACTTGCCCTTCTCAGCCACATTGATGGAGCCGGGAACGCGGGCATTGGGGCCTGCAACGCTCAACTTGATTTCGCCCACCGGAGTGGCCACCACAATGGCGGGATGCTTCAGATGGCCCTTAGCAGCCTCAAACATGGCGTAGATGCCGCCCATGTCGCCAATCTTGGGAGCATCAGCGGGAGCCTTGAAGCCCACAACCTTGCCAGCCATATCCTCAGCCATGATGCGGCGGGCAGCGGCCTCCTGCTTTTCAGTCAGATGGCCGAAATCATCCACGGCGTCAGCCAGAGAGGTGAAGAAATTCGAGCGGCCAGCAGCCTTGGCGAGAATGGCCTTGGCCAGAATGAAAGCGACCAGATCATTGCGGGTGGCATCAGCAGCCAACCAAGCCTGACGGCGGGCATCAGCACCCTTGCGGCGGTTAGCAGCAATGTTGCGGGCGGTGGCGCGGGCGTAGGCGGCGGAATACTGAACGTAAGCCATGCTGGTATCTCCTGTTGATGAAAATCACTCTACATGATACCAAAGCCAAACGCAATACCTTTTTCTTTCTTAGATAAAATTATCTCCAAGCCGTCGAACGGCCAGACGTATCAACACAATCTCCAGCCTTGCCAATCCAATTCAAAACATACAACACCCCGTTGTACATATAGCCAAGACAGTGCCGACCATTGACGGTATAAAACGAAATATGAATTTTCTTTTCCATTTTACATTTCCTCACAGTTCATCGTTCATACGTTCCCAATAGGTGCCAGCACGCTCTTGACAAATGTCCTCAAACATGGGAGCCATATCATTGGGCAAATTGAAATGATAGCAAACATAGCTGCCACCATAGGCATAGTCGTAATCGGACAGACCTTCACTGTCCAAAACCCAACGAATGGCGGTGGCCTCGTCCTTAGCGCCAACAGCCATGGCATCAGCAATGCGCTTGCTGAATTCCACCTTAGCAGCCTCATGCGCGGCCTTTTCGCGGGCCTGTTCCAGATCGAAATCGACCTCCATGATTTCCCACTGGCGCTGCTTTTCGTCAGGCGTCATGGCATTTCAGCGGGCATAGATTTCGCCGCGCGGACGGAAGCCATAGGTGTCCTTGAAGAAGTCAGAGTAGAGTTCATCGCTGTAGGTGTAGGTCATGGATATCTCCTGCTGATGACGGTCACACTAAACGATATGAAACTGAATAGCAAGCACTATTTTCAGATTTTTACCAATTGCTATTCAGTTTATTATTGCACGCCAAACGATATGAAATAGGATAGACGGCGCTGTCATTGTCAGCCAGAATTTTGTCGAATGCATCCTCAAGAGCATTGACAATCCGTTCAGAGGCACGCATGTTGAAATTCGATTCGATCAGAACTTCAGTGAAGATGTACTTGTCCTGTTCCTGCGAATACTCAACAGCATTCTTGTAGGTGCCAAGAAAGGCGATGACTTCTGCAATGGTATACCGCATGTCCATATCTCCTGTTGATGGCCCACTCTAAACGATATCAAATCATATGTCAATATGTTTCGGCAGGAAAAAACGTGCCGCCATCAATCGCATAACCCTCCGGGCGCTGGCCCATGGCACGCACAAAATACTCACCATCATAACCGTTGATCACGCGCGCCTTGGTGGCAAAATCCTCAGCTTCAGCCCAAGTGCTAACGATCATGGCCACCACTTCATACTTGCTGTAGGCGCGGCGAACGATATTCCAAGCGCGGACTTTAGCCATGTCAGTATCTCCTGTTGATTTCAGCACTCTATATGATATCAAATCAGATAGCAAGCACTAAATCACTTGTATGCCTCGTAGCATGTCGCAATATCATGCGACTGAGTACATTCGTTCATGGATACCTGATTGTATGAAAACGCAAGATAAAAAAGAAAAAAGAAGAAAAGAATTGACATAATGACGCCGATACGCATACTCTTTCTCCCTCAATCCAGACGGCTATTGGCATAGGCGGTGAAGCCATAGCGGCGAAGAACTTCAGCGGCGGCATGCGCGCCAGCTTCCTTGGTATCAACATTCTGGCAATGATGACCAGAGGGGTTCCAGATTTCATAAGACTTGCCCGTCCAATCCTTGCGAAGACCAAGAGCGGCGAACACCTCACGCTCCGCACGGCCCAACTTGGTATTGCCCTTATGCTTGGGAGTGACGGTCACCCAAGCGAAGCCACACGCATAGGCGTCAACCCCACCAAGGCGCTCCTGAAAGAAAGTGTTAGCGGCCTTCTGAGCGGCGGCGAGCATTTCGAGCTTGATGGCAGCGTAGTTCATGTCGGTATCTCCTGTTGATGAAAGCCACTCTAAACGATATCAGAACATATGTCAAGCGCGTTCCATTTCCTCATCAAACATTTTGCGCCATGTCTTTTCCACAAAACCGCCGACTTCAGGAATAGAATAATCCACAACCGTTTCATCATCAGAGCAAGACATAGGACCGGGAGCCATGAGGAACATCCACTCGCGGGGTGCGCCGTTCTTCACAATCCAGACATGCGCCTCTTCAATTTCCTTGACCATATTCCAAGCCTTGACAGCAGACTTGGTACGGACATATTCACCGTCGAAATCGACAATGATACCATAGCCTTCCTTGACAGCGGCCTTCAGAATGTCCAATGCCCAGATGCTCATGTTCATATCTCCTGTTGATGCAGACAATATATCTCAAGTTAAAATCATTCGCAAGCTAAAAGATTGGCCTTGACCAATTTAATTGCTTCGATAATCTGGTCAGCAGCACCTGTCTCAAACATGACACATTCAACAGGCTTCTTGTCGTTTTCGCTGTTGAAGTATCGGATTTCGATTGACAAACCGTCACCATCAGGTCCAACTTCCCAACGGTAGCCGTGCTTGGACCAAATGGTAGCCGTGATATCAAGTTCAAATTCGTTTGCCATTAGTGCGCCCATCCATTGTTAAATACTACAATAAGAAATGTATACGCTATTACTTCAGCAATTGCAAGCATAATAAGACATTGATTTGGAGTAGGGAAATCTTTATTAAGTTTCATTACTTCCTCCCCACCCATTGGGTATCATAAATCTTGTGCTGCTTGATCTGCCACTTTTCAATGACAGGATTGCCGTTTGCATCTTCATCAGTCACCACATAGGCAACCGTCTTCAAAACCTTGGCAAGGCGCGTTTCCTCACCATTGGGTCCGACATAGATGATATGGGGGAATTCAGGAGCGAAATTGTCATCAGGATGACGGCGTTCCGCATATTCAAACGTGGAAGAATGATCCGCATCCTCAAAACGACCAAAGATAATCGGAAGAACAGACGGAACAACACCAGCAAGCAACTGGTAGTGAACATGATCATTGCAGTGCGGAGCGTAGGACATGGGAACCTCCTGAAGTGTTGACAGGAATATAGTATGAAACCATATCCCTGTCAAGTGTTTTAATAGCCGACCTTTACAACTTCCTCAAGATCGCTCTTAATCTTGTTGATCTTGTCAAGAGCATCCTTGACAGCGGTCATGATTTCTGCTTTCTTCAGTTCAACATCAGCGTCATCGCCATTGAACTTTGCAGTCGGTTCGCCATGAAAAGTGTTGACAATTTCAGTTTCCTTGTCAACGTTCATTTCCTGCAAGCAAAAATCCTTCAGACGGCCATAAAAATAAATGTCATTATCAGAAACAACGCCTTTATAAACCTTGACGATCATCTGGCCATTCTTGGCCTGAAATACATCATAAACGTAGTCCTGCCCCCAATCGGCATCAGGATCATTCATGAGGCGAACTCCGCCTTCATCTTCCTTGTTAGCCGCAACAAAGCTAGCGGCCAGTTCATTGGCCTCATAACGCGGAAGTTTCCAAGCCTTGCTAAAAGCCTTCAAAAGAAATTCAGAAGCACCCTGCGGATAGCCGTCATAATGCTTATAGACAGCGTAAGTGCCTTCATTATCAGTGAAACGATAGATAGCGCGAGTACCCATATTATTTCTTCCTTATTATTAGATGGAGTTGATCAGATAGTAGCGGGCATAACGCTTGCCAGTAATCGGATGCTTACCGAAAACACGCTCAATGTTCACGTTCTGGCGACGAAGAATGCTGATATACTTGGTGAGAGAGCCACCAGACATACCATAATCATCCATAGCCTCACGGATGGAAATGGTACCAGTGATTTCCAAGTGCTTCTTCACAACGGCGACAGTCATCTTTCTTTCCTCTTTCCTATTGTTTTAGTAATCTACACTATTTCAAATCTATTGTCAAGCGGGAATTTGATCATAAGACCGAATAGGATGCGATTTATCCGTATACTTTTCAACATAGTTGGGGCGCTGGCCATCATTCTTAAGTTGATAGCGCGTCACAAAAAGAGTAGCATCGCAATCCTCTTCAAGATAAAGAGTCTTGCCACGGATATAAGAATATGGGCTGAAATCAGAAACCTTGAGGCCGATTGCCTCAGCGTCAGCAATCTTGACAGCCAACCAGCCATGGCCCGGATCAGAGTAGAACTTGAAGGTCTTTGCCATTTCATTTCCTCAGTTGATATAGACACTCTACATCATTTGAAAACAAACGTCAAGCTTTGATTTCTACATTGTTTGCATTAATTTCATTGACAACCGCCGTCTTTGTGCGGAAATTATAAAGCCAGCTAAGATAGAACATCTTGCCTTCCTTGTAAAGATCAGCCGTCCACGTATAGCCATCCTTACGGATAACAGCATGATAACCCTTACGATTTTCCATGAAACTATTCCTTATAGATGATTGTGTTCTTGACTACGAAATGAGCGGGCTTGTTATGCCCAACCATATTGATGAAAGGTACGATTGTGAACTGCGCCACAACGATAACGATAAGAGCCGTCAACCGCATTAGACCAGTTCCTTTTTATGCCACATTACACGAAAGAAATAAATTGCATCAGGATTTGTGGTGCGACCACTCTTGATGGTAGGACCGCCAGCAGCAGCAAAATGACGCCCACGCTCATACTGCCACTGGTTTCCGACAGTAGTCTTGTCGTAATAGTCATAGTCCCAGAAGCCAGCCTTGAAATCCTTATAGCCTTTGTTAAAGGCGGCATCACGCACCAAACGTTCCCAAGACCAGATAGAATAGGAGGAATTACCCTTCTGAATATTCTTCTCTTTCTTTTTCGTCGTAGCCATGATGCTCTCCTGTTGATGAATATGCTTTTAAAGCATTTCAGAATTAAAAGCAAGAACTATTATTCGTCAACCTCACAAATTTCATTCTTCATATGGCTATGAAGACCCTTGACAGCATCCAGAAGATAGTCATACCGTCCGCAAACCTGATAGCGGAGGGGGCTGAGATTGCGGTACACGACATATTCGGTATCTTCTGTCAAGGAATTTTCTTCCTTGACAATCTGATAAGAATACATAACCTCAGCGTCATCATCGTCAACGTGTGTCTGAAGAAGAACCTCGTCCATGATCTACTCCTGTTCGTTTTGAGAATATGCACACTCTATCTTATTTCCAGTATGCGCGCAAGTCAAATCATCGTCTTCCCAATTAATATCTGCGGCAATAACCCGCCAGCCGCCATTTTCATCACCAGCAATAGCAGCTACAATCAAATCTTCATTTTCCTGCGCAGCATCAAAAGACAAAGCCTCGCCATCATCCATGATGAAATACCTAGGATAACCTCCGGGCCATGCATAGGCTCCATCCATGAGGGCAAGCCGAAACTCATTGATGGTGAAAGGTTTGGCCATGTCAGCGGTACCCCTCAAATGCTGCGCGGTGGCGGTGAACAATGCTGAGTGTATCAGGATTGTCCGCAAGAATGTCAGCCAGAAGAGCGCGGAAGGCTCCTACCATATAGGCGTTGATATAATCCTTATCGGGTGCAGAAGCCTCAATCGTCTTGCAGAGAAGCTTAACTTCGTCATATGCTACGCTGTAGTTCATATCACTCTCCGATTTGATAACGCTAAGGTAACAGTTTCTCTTTATAAAAGCAAGCGATTTCTGGATATTCTTGTTCGATTTTATTTACTGCTTCATCAAACGTCATGCTACGCAATTCAGCATGCATTGCATTCTTTGCATATGCAATCAACATATTCAATGGAAGATCAGCGATTGCAGCCTGTAGATAGGTATCTACAAATTCTTCCATAATTTCATTGACATTATCAGGTAACTTCTTTACCTTCTTGCGCCTATCCGACAGGTTTACGATGTTCGTTGTCATGACAATCACCTTAATATAAGTCAGGATATATTGCAAGCAAAAAGATTGGGGGAGATTGCTCTCCCCCGTTGTCTATCAGGCGGCGTTGGCGAACTCAACCGCCTTTTCAAGAGCCGCCATCTTAAGATTGCGGTTAGGTCCAAACCATGCGGAAGAGATACGCGCATCAGCGGAGCGGCCAACCAGATGGTCAGTGTAGTAAGTCACCGCATTGTAGGCGTTCCACCAGCTACCCGGAGCGATATCAGCGCCGGGTTGCGTTTCGAGAATGTCAAGACCAATCGAAGCACCCTTGGACATATCCTTGCGGGACTTGCCATCTTCCTTCGTAGTGGTGAGAGGAAAAATGGTCTTGAAGTACTCGACAATGGTATCGCCATTGTAACGCTTGGAAGTGAGAAACTGACCCATTTCCTTGTACTGGTTCATCTTGTCGTGAGCGATGCCCAGAGTTTCCTTAACGGCATCAGGATCAAATTCGGTACGGTGAGAAACACGCACCATGTTATCGCTCTTGGAGCGGAGAGAAAGAGTGAGAGTGTTATTGCAGACCACGCGAATGGGAGTAAAGCGAACGTCAATGCTCTTACCATACATGTGGGGATTGGAGAAGAGAAGATAGCTATCGACCTGATCACGGCCACCCAGAGTGAAGCTATCCTTGACCTTAGCCAAGGCCCACACAATCTTGCCGCCCTTCAGAGAGCCAGCAGTGTGCATTTCCATATCGCCAGCGCGAATGGCCTCTTCAAAGAAGTTGAATGCATCAGCATTCTGGGTGGGATACCAATCGTCACCCACAACGTCCAGAACAGCATCGTCGGACTCGCGGATAAGAGCGGAGCGGCCAACAGCCACCTTGACGCCGTTGATATCGGCATAAGCCGGAACCTTGCGAACGGTCCAGTTGACGCCAGCCTCTTCCATCATCTGATCAGGCGTCAGATCAGGAAGAACGCGCTTACCCAGACCATGCCAAGGAACTTCACCAGCATAAGCCATCGTTTCAATTTCGTGTGCCATATTGTATTTTCCTTTGTTTGTTGTTTAACTCAGTGTCAGCACTATAGTTCAATACGATTTTGAAGTCAACATCTATTTTCAGAAAATTTAGGGGATGAATATTATTTTATCCATCCCCTTGATTTCATTAGGCAGTATGCCTACGCTTCAGTTCAGCGAGATATGCCTTCATGTCAGCGATAGATTTCTTCTCGCCAGTTTCAGTGCGCTCAACCTCTTCCTCCGGTTCAGGAGTATGTACAACCGGAGCAACGTAGACAGGAGCCGCATTGGTGCGGGATACAGGTGCGCTGCCATCCTTACGCGGACGGCCAAGTTTGGCGGGAGCCGGAACAAACCCCTGTTCGATCAGTTCATCGCGGGCAATCTTTCGATACAACGCGCGGGCTGCAACTAGATCGACATTGCATGCATCCATGATCAGAGCGCACACAGTCTCCAAGTCCTGCCCCTGCGTATCCCACATGATCTTAGTGGCACGCTTCTGCTTGCTATCAGCCCATTCCCAAGAGTTACGCTTCATATCATTCTCCGTTTCATTTCTAATGATGGCAATATATCCTAAGATAAATTGCCCGTCAACATCTATTTTGAAATTAATCTACTGGATTCCAAACCCATATGCGAGTATGCTTTCCGACCTTGTGTTCACTGTAGCCGGGAGGGATAGGTTTATCCCAACCGTTCTTTCTGGCCTGAGTGAGGCTAGGGAAGGCAATGCCAACCATCAGATGCGCCAACGTTTCATTGGCCGGATCAAGATGCGCCAACGTTTCATTGGCCGGATCAAGATGCGCCAACGTTTCATTGGCCGGATCAAACCACTCTACAGGGTCATCAATGACGCCGTTCATATCACCGAATATCATAGCGGCGTCACTCATAGGAGCCTTGAGCGATATGAAATTCTTAAATGCCACTTGTTTGTCCTCAGTTGATGACGGGCAATATATCCTAATTAATATTGCCCGTCAATATGTTTGTTCACTTATTCTTGCAGCAAGTCACCTTAGCAAGAGATTCCCAAGCGGGCATTTCCATCTTACGGATGGATGCAACCTTGAGAACCATGCGGAGAGAAAGTTCACGCATGCGGCTGCTGTTCTGATCGACAAAGCGAAGAACATCCGCCTTCTGGTTGTCGTTCAGATCACGCAGAAGACCCTGCTTCACAACCTGCTTGATGCGGATCAGATAGTCACGGTCAGATTTCATAGCCAGATCAATGTAATGGCTGCGAGAAATAAGAGCCGTGAAGTGCGGAGCCAGTTTGTGACCACGCTGGATCATTGCATCAAAATCATAGTTGGTGATGAAGATAATGGTCCCTTCAAACTCAAAGCTGCGAGGAATTTTCTCCGCACTATCCTCGTCAACCATATTGGTTTCAGCAAGATAGGAGACAACACGCTTCTCAGTCGTATCGCAAACCGTCTTCAGAAGATTGAGAGACGTATCATCAAAGAAGATGGTATCGGCATCGTCAAACACGATCACCTGACCGGGAGCGCGATGCTTGTAGAGAAGACGGAGAAGACCAGTGGGTTTGACATAGCCCTTGGCAATCGTGTGACGGAGAGCATTCGGATCATACAGAGCAAGAGCCTGCTCGACAGTGTAGGACTTGCCAAGGCCCGGAGGACCAGAGACGATAAGAGAACGGGATTCGCCGTTCATCGCAGAATGCGTAAGAACTTCAAGAATGGTGAACCGTTCCTCAAGCTTCTCTTCAATCTGCTTATCAGTTTCAATATGCTGCATGTAGTACCTCGTTTGCTGTTGATGAAAGTGTTATAGCACTTTCGTTTTTACTTTGCAAGCACGAAAACAAAAAAACTCAGAATTTATTTCGGTGGATTTTCAACCCAGAGGCTAGAACAAGAGCAATGAGCAGAAACCAGCCCCAGCCTTCAATCTTCTTGTAGGCCAGAATGCCAGCAACAATAATGCTGGTAATCGGCATAAGAATAACAAGAAACAACGTCCAATCCATTTTATTCTCCCTTATTCTTATGCTTCTGCTTGCGGGTATAGGTCTTCTTATCCCGCACAATCTGCTTGCGGAATTTGCCAGACCACAGTTCCTTTGCAACGTGATTGCGCATTTGTTTGTTCCCTCGTTTGCGTTTCATGGTGTTTTTGTACACTTTCCCGAAATTTAAGTCAACAAAAAAAGGCTGGAATTTTCATCCAGCCTCATTTTTTTCTTAAGTTATTGATTTAGAATGGAGATTTGTGATGCTTATTAATTTCTACCACATTCATTCTATGTCCAGTTTCAGGATGCACGAAATTCTCAGTTGTTCTGGAAACAAATGCACCAGCAGCATCCTTGACAGCACCAGAACTGCCCTTGATGCGCAATGCACGCACAACGCCTTCAGGTTGACCTTTATGATTGCGGCCAGTGTTATCTGGTGCAACTGAGTGGCCTACATTCTTATGGCCATCCTCAATGCGGTCATCTGAGTCGCCATCGTCAATAGGATATGCTCTATTTGTCTTGTGATCAAAGAAGTGTGTCGCATTGCCATGAATGACAGCAGCAACTGTGTGACCATGTGCCAAAGCTTTTGATACATCATGGTCGTTTGACTCGTCATGATCAGTACCAGTGTGCGACAAAGCAAGATGATAGTTAGCTGGGCGAGGTTGATACAAACGCTCTGCATGTTTTGTATAATCTCTTACTGTAAATTTTACACCCTTTCTGCGGGCATGTTCTGTTACGTGATTGATCATGTCAGCAGACATTTTAGGATGATTAAAATCTGTAACAACATTAGGACGATAGCTAGCCTCTAGAGGTTTTTCGCCTGTCTTTGCTCTTTCCTGATTATATTCATGAACTTTATCAACATGATTTAGCAATTCAGAATGCAGGATGCGTGCTGCATGTTCTGGGTGCTGAACAAAGAACTGGTGCTTTGCTACCTTTGAATTGATGTTACTTAGTAAAGCATTCTTACCTGTTGTGTGGCCTAGGCATACATGCTCACAGCCTGCTTCACCACTGGTAGCCTTGGCACATGATGTGTGCTTGCCAATGTTTGCGGTGCGTGCTGGTGCCAATGACAGGCCAGCAGTGATATCGCCTAGCTTTTCATTCTTTTCTGTCTTTACATTGCCACCCAGAAGATCAGGAGCAGTTGCGGATTTATATCCAACTTCTCTAGTATGTTCTTTGAACAAATTCTTTGATGCAGATAATTGAGCTTTTTGAGTCTTGCGGGGGTCCTCAAATCCGTGCTGTGTCTGGTTGACGCCTGACATGTACTTGTGGAACCCATCAGCAACATGCTTGTGTGCGCCACCAACTGTCTTTGCAATCTCAGTGCCGCGCTTCATCAAAGCCTTATATCTACCAACTTCCTCAGCATTCTTGACAGGATGATTACCGCTAACGGCAGGATGCGTCAGCATGTTGACTGTTCCATGGATCATTTCGTGATCTGTAGGTTCTGAAACTGGTGCGGCAGCAGCAGGCTTGCGCTTGTCGATCAAAGTAACTTCATTTACAGCTTCTTCATGCATATGGCGATGAATTGTGCTGTGATCGTCATGAGAGGCCATCAGGTGGCCAAGGAAATCAAACTGGTGATCACTTAAGGTGCAGTGGTCAGTTGATTCGCGAAGAAAGCTTTTAAATGTTAGCATTTTACATTCCTTAAATTGAGGTTTTAAAAGAGGTTTTTCTTATTTATTATTTATGTATTCTTCGTATAAAATACGCTCACCTTTATGAGCTTCAACTTCCCATGGTCTGCGCCAGTAGTCTATATTCTCTTCTACATAATAATCACCCATCCATCTGGTCATCTTCTTGGTTTCCAAATCTCTCATCTGATTTTTAGCAAATTGTTTTAGATGGATCATTTCATGGGCTAATGAAACTAGAAATTGTTTCCTACTCAGTTTTGCATCAATTTCCATTTCATAATGTTTTGGGCGGGCATCAGCGTCAAGTGGGGCAATATTGGCATACATATCAAATGTTTTAAGTAATTCTTTATCTATTATTATATCAAGGGTTATTTTCTTAGCCATGGCGTGACCAAGAAGCTTTTTGGTATAAAAAAACACAGCATCGCGTATTTCTTTATTTGATATGTTTTCCGCCTTCCCGCTGATGTTGACTTTCAATGGATGATCCCCCGAATACGCTTCTCATCATATCCACGTAGTCGGCGGTGTTGCGCATGAATAGCTGCGAATTATCCTCGTCTACGGCAATCACAATGGCAATTTGCTTAGGTACATCTATATTTAGTCTTTCTGCTACCATATGCGCGTATGTAGTCGCCTGAACGAAATAATTTAGAATATGATCCTCTTCCTTTCTTTTCTTGGAAGTTTTATAGTCCACGATGGACAACTTTCCGTCGAATTCGGCTATCAAGTCGGTTCTTCCTGCCGTCTGGAGGGTATCGGACCATAATGGGTATTCAATCCCATAAATCTTTCCTAGATATTGGTCTAAAACTGGCTGGATTTGCTTGAAGGTGGCTACATTGACGGGCATATGGCTTCTTTTATAGTTGGGGTCATTGAGGATATAGCGTTCACAAAGGTTGTGAATGGCTGTTCCACGCCTCTTTGCCATGCTACTGATACGTTCAGCCTCAGCCTCACCTACTCTGGCTCTCCATGCATCCAGATGGTGAGTGCCAAACTTTTCACTTATCTTTGTAGTAACTGATGGGTACTTTTTCCCACTGGGAGTTAGGTAATATCTTTTTCCATTTTCATATACCTCCTGCAATTCAACAGGCTCATATAACTGATGTTCAAACATGAGGTTTTTCTTCCTTATCAATTTCGAGGTTTTTTGCAGGAACCCATTTACCGTCCTGTTTTATCTCTGTTAATATATTCCTGTCTTCCATAGCATGATTGACCTTCTCTTCAATGGTCATCTTATCACCCATCAATCTGGCCGTCTCCAATCTATGCCATAATTTGAATTCTTTACTTTCTGCCATCTTGCGAAAGGCTAGCCTTTTATTCTGATGCTGATTACGGGTTTCGTCACTCTCACCAATGGCACCGCTTGCACGATGTACGCAACGTACTTTGGATTCAGTCTTATTACGTTTCTGTCCTCCGGGACCAGTGCCACGTAGGTATTGCCAATCGCAATCATTTGCTGTCACACTAAACAATAATTCTTTCATATTATCCTCACCAATTATTCTTACAATTATCTCCATGCCATCTATGATACATGTTTATTGAGACTATTTTATAGCAATGTGGGCATTTAATCTTTGGTCTGTCAACATTATAAGGATTTTTCTTGATAGTCGCGTTCATCTTTTCAACGTTGTCTGCATTGTAATAGCTGATGACCGGAGGTCTGCCATTATCGAATGTTCTCTTAACAGATTCAGATAATTTCTTTTTATGTAATGGAGTGAATTTACGGCCAGACATGGCCTTGCGCTGTTTCTCTTTGGCCTCATCACTGCGAGGCTTTCTGACGATCACAGGAGGTTCAACAAAGGTTTTGTTGTTTGGATCATCAATAGTCATATGAATGGCGCGTTCATAGGCCATGTGTAGATCAACGCCATCCACACCGAAATGAATGATCTGACGGTTTAGTCTTTTCTTTCTATTATGTCGGTTAAGCCAAGGCACATCAGGCCAACTACCATTATTGATATTGTTGGTGATGTGCTTGGCTATTACATAGTGACCTGTCCTTGGATCAGTGATCTTCAATAACAATAAAAACATTTTACAATGTAGTTAGTCTCTCAATTGCTCCATTACGCTCTAGTTTAGTGCGTGTGATAATATAATCACGAACCAATCCTGATCTAACGATATCCTTTTCCTCAAATTCAATGAATTCAAAACAATCCATTGCGTGAATAATCTTTACGAAATCTCCCAGACCTGTCTTTTCCTTGCGAGTATTCAATAGGTCTGTCTGAGCAATGTCACCACAGAATATCACACGGCAATTCTTTCCTATGCGTGTAATGACAGAATTGAGTTCTGCCGCAGTCATGTTCTGCATTTCATCTATGATGATTATTGCGTTGGAGAGAGTGATACCACGAATGAATGATGTTGTGGTGAAGTGGATCACATTTTTCATTTTCAAATATTGGTATGCATCGCCGCGCCCAAACAATTCAGTACAGATGGATGCATATGGGGCTTCGTATACTTCAGCCTTTTCATTTTGCTTTCCGGGCAAGAACCCCATATCTCTTGTAGGCACTACGGAACGAACTATAATCAATTTATCATACTGATTAAATTCAGAGAGTATTTCGTCAAGCGACAAGTACATTGCTAGGAATGTCTTACCAGCGCCAGCGACACCATGTAGCATAAGGTTTTTACCTTCAGCGAAGGAGTCGTATGTTATTGCTTGGTTTCTTGTTAGCGGATCGAATCTCTTTATATCTAGAATTTTTTTGAATGATACCTCTTCTTGTGTTTGTTTTTGACGGCGCTGTGCGCGTCTTTCTTTTTTCGAGAGTTTCTGTTCGTTCATTCTTTTCTTTAAACCTTCGCGTATTTTTTGTTTATGTTCTTGCGATAGTGTCTTTGGGCAGTTTCCTGTCTTTGACACAGAGATTTTATGTTTAGTTTCCTCTGTTAGCGTCACCCCCTTTCTTGGACTGACTTTACCTATCTTCGCTGCGCTCAGTTTCTTTTTATGTTCATCACTAAATTGACGACCACGATTTCCTTTCTTAATTTTTTCAATAGTTTCGTTACTATGTTTATATCCATAAGTAGTTGGTGATGCTGCCCTCAAAGAAACATTATAGTATTTTATTCCACGTTCTTCAGCAGAAATCATATTGAGATATCGTTGTTCTTCAATAACCAAATCATTAATATTTGTGTACAAACGTTTTATTATTTTTCTTTTAAAATCATATGGTCTTCGTCTATACGCTTCTCTCATAGAGTTTGAAGAACATATATAACCATCACTTTCATATCCCCAATGTCTTCCCAAGTAAAACTTTTTATGTTTGCGGTCATACCACAAATAGATAAATCCGTATTTCATGTCTATACTCCTTTGTTTAGGAGTATTTATATAAATCGTGTGTCTAGAAAGTGTTGATATTAGACTTTGTTAGTCCTTTACTATGCTCCTTCTTTGCATTTTTAAGTATGTCACGGAATGATGAATCGGGCTTCTTCAAGCCTAGTCGCACCACATCGCCAATGGCAGGAGCGCCGTTGACCAATTGTACGATGTTCTCATGTTCTTTCAGATACGTATCTCGTTCTGAAATAGTCATGAATTCTTCAAATTCTTCGTTTGTTTCTGTATTAAGAAATAGATAAGTTGGCATTACTTTCCAAACTTTCTTGTGGCTCTCTCTTCCAATTCTTTCATGGCATCCTTCAAGATATCACTCTTGCTTTCTGCTATTGTAATGAGAGTATCGTTTATACCTTGTAAAATACCTTGTCTCTTCATATACAAGCCATAGATGGTCGTAACCATCACATAGCTTATAAAGAAAATAGTTGAACTGATATCAAATGTCATATTCTTCGTCTTCCTCTTCTAGAAGAGCATCAAGATTTTTTGATTTTAATGCATTCTTCAAACGCTTTTCCTTGCGGCGCATTTCGTTAGCTCTGTAATCCTTGATGCTTGGATGACCTTCTTCTTCCTCATCATCAAAACGCTTATTGCTATGATTACGATACTTGCTCATGTTACTTCTGTTCTAACTCCAATAGGCCGGGAAAGGCTTCGTTGACAATTTCTGGGGTGATATTCTTGTATGGTAGTTTCTTGTCCTTGGCTGCACACAACAGAACAGCGTCCGCTGGTGTAATCATTTCAAGAAGACCAATGAATAACATTTCTCTCTTTGTGGTGGTCAAATTTGGGTTGCCACCTTCAATGAAAAGATATAGGCGTCTTACCTCTGAATAGAGATTAGATTCCTGATCCAGATATTCATTTTTCTTGAATGGTGGAGTACCTTCGGGAAGTAACCACTTGATACGTGGATCATACGCATACTGTAGGATTTGAAGCATGGCGCGGTTGTCTCCATGCTTGCGTAAGGCTTCAATTCTTTCGTCTTTCTTTTTCAGCTTGGATACTTGTTCCAAGATTTCTGCAACACCAAGTTTCATTAAAAATCTCCAATGGTTAAAAATCTCTGATATATAAATATATCATTTCTATTTATATTTAGGAGATTTTTATGTTTGTTGTTAACAAGTATACTAAATGGTACTTTTCTATAATCAACAGAAGCACCAACAATATTTCTGAAGACTATACTGAGAAGCATCATATTATTCCGAAATGCTTGGGGGGAAGCAACAGAAAAGAAAATATCGCTATACTTACCCCAAAAGAACATTTCGTCTGTCACTGGCTTTTGACTAAGATGACATTTGGAGAAAGCAACAGAAAGCTTAAATACGCTTTCTGGCGAATGACCACCAACACCAAGCATACTAAAAGAAGACTTAGTGCGTTGGAATACAGCGTAGCCAAGTCTCATCTTATCTCTACCATAAAGGGGAAAACTCTTGAAGATATCTACGGCGACAGGGCTAAGGAAATTAGAAAAAACATGTCCAATGCTCAAAAAGGAATTGCTAAACCTCACTCCGTCAGCAATCTTCCCAAACAAAATATGTCTTCTAAAGTCTGGCATGTTACACACCCTGACGGCACAGAAGAGACAATAACAAATCTGTCTTTGTTTTGTAAGAAACATGGTTTGTCACAAGGAAATCTTTCGCGTTATGGAAAGACAAAGAATTTTCAAGCAACATGTATTGGCAAACCATCAGAAGTCACCGATTGAACTCATGAGGTTTTTCAGACGCATTTCCATGAAATAGTTCATGAGGTTTTTTCTTGTTTTACCCTGCTGGTTTTCGTATTCCTGCATGATACTATTATGTATATCGTCAGGGATTTTACTCAAATCAATGAGGGATTCGTTTTCTTTAAATCTGGCCAGTTTTGTTTCATCACAGAACTGCGATGGGTCTTGCTTTAGCCATATAGCAAGATTCTTTTCAAATACACTCTTCTGGCGAATGCCGTCGATAAGAGCATTTGCGGGTGATAAGATATTGGGAATACCGTCACCACGATCACCACGAATGATATGTTCCTTTAGAAACATGGAAGGGGAATCGTGCTTCATTTTCTTATCGCCAATCGGATCATACTGTTCCACATTGGAATATCTCTGAAGCTGTAGAAAATCTTTGTCGCGGGAAAGGATAAGAAATCTTTCCTGTATCATATTCTCTGTGTGATGCTTGATGATGGTCGCAATGATATCGTCAGCCTCAACGCCATCCACTTCGATGACAGGGTATGGTAGATTTTCCTTTAATTCCTGCTTGATCTTTGACATATGTGCATACACAGCATTCCAATCAATCTCGGACTTATCCTGATCGTTTCTGCGTGTTGCTTTATAATGGGGAAATATCTTCTTTCGCCAATAGTTCTTGTTATCACAGCAGATAACAAGTTCGCCATACTTGTCTTTGAACTTTGTGCGGTATGAGCGAAGGGATGAAATAACCATGTGCCTTAACATGTTCTCATCTATTGGTGCATTGGTATGGTTGCCTAACTGCATGACCATATTGGAAATCATCACCTGATGGAAATCTACGAGTATAATTTTACTTCTCCTGATCACTAGAGCGCAGCAAAGACCAACCTGTTGTGTTCATGCGCTTACATGTTATATCTTTATTTAGTTCTCGAAATCCTCCGTATCCGCCTACAGTCGGTGAAGGGACAACATCATTCAAATGACGCCTTAGTACTGTAGTGGATAACCCAAGTTCTTTACACTTGGCGTATGGTGGTTGCATATCAGCATCAAAGCCTATGCAATAAACGTAGTAATCCATTCTTATCTAAGAACGTTTGTTCTCACCTTTCATATCTGAAATTACTTGTTTGATATCTTCTCTCATGTTAATGGTTTTATCAGCATTGGTCAAGAAAAGTTTATTAGCTATCTCATGAAATGGGTGTTCTAGTCCATATTTCTTCATAAGTAAGGCTTGAAGAGCCTCTAGGAAGAAAATCGTCTCTTTTGCTGCAAACTCACTATCCTCACCGGAATAATCAAACCCTGCTATTGCTAGTTGTTCTAAAAGCATTGTAGATACCACATACATGGTTTCATCTACGTGCAACTGCTTTAATGAGTTCAGATTTGCATATATTTCCTCAATACTCTGGGGAGATTTGACTACTCTGGAATTTGGAAACTCGATAACGTTATTCGATATTAAATCGGACATTTTTAAATTGGTTCCTCTCTGTGGGGGATACCATTTATTTATCAAGTTTTATAAGTAAAGAATTGACCAGACTCTTTTGGTATCTCTCTGGGCATATCCAGAAGACCATTTAGAAGGTTTTCCCACTGCATTGCACGCACTTCCCAATTGTAGAACATGTCTGTATAGGACTTCTGCCCCGACAACATGGCTTGCACGCTATCGCTGTTGATATTGGGAATAATACTATCCAACATAGAATACATCATGTTGGCGTGCTTCTGGTTATCTTCCTGCCACTGGTACATCTGGGTCCAGTTTGCAGCCGTCTCAGGCAATGCCCCATAGTTTGGATGCACACATACACAGCCTGCGCTCATAGCCTCTATAAGGCTTATACAGGACGTTTCTAGCCATACTGATGGGTAGGCATAGATGTGAGCCTTCTTTAGGGCTTCCTTGACCTCCTGATTGCTTACAGCGCCATGGTAGGTGGCTTCAGGAATGGCACGGATCATGTCGTATAGAGGTTCATACTGCGCGTCCCTTTCTTCCCAGCCATAGACCTTGAAAGAAGAATAAACGTCTAGATGGATATTCTTGTGCTTCTCCGTCAGTTTCTGAAATACAGGAACAAGAAGGCTCAAACCGCGATGAGGTGTCGTATGATAAATGATATTGATCTGATCAGTGGGCTTTGGTTCAAAGCTATCAAACCAGATAGGTTCAATGGCGTTCTGCAAAACTACACACTTTGACCACGGAATGTCATACGCCTGAATGTAGGCTTGCATCTGCCAATTCGAAACGAAAACAATCTTATGGAATTTGTTATGTCCAATCTTTTTAAAAGCATTATCGCTTTCTGGGTCGCCGGGAAGGTCATTACATACTAAAATTCTTACTTTTGTTTCGTCTAAATCCCTTATTCTTGAATAAATAATCTGGAACTCATTCACTAAAGATGGATCAAGTCTTTTTTCTAATGCAGAGGCCATAAGTTCGGTTCCTCCCATTGCATTAGAAGTCAGTTCATTACGATATTCGATAGGCATTATTTCTCCATGAGGTTTTTATTTTGGGTGTTATATACTTAATTACTAATAACATTAACGGTCATAGATATGTAGGTCAAACTAGCGTAAAATTGCAATATAGATGGAAGCAACACATATATGACAGTAACAGATTTAAAGCGCATTTATTTAGGGCTATCAAAAAGTACGGCCATGAGAATTTTACTGTTTCTGTACTAGAAGAAGTTGACAATTCATTGTTAAACGAAAAAGAAATGAATTGGATTTCAAAACTTCAACCTGAATATAATCATACACCCGGAGGGAATGTTCATCTAAGAGGAATGACGTATAAAGAAATTCATGGTGAAGAAGAAGCAGTTAAATTATCAGAAAAACGTTCTTTGTCAAATAAAAGAAGAGGTCCACGATCTACTGAAACAAAAATCAGAATTTCTGAATCAAGAAAAGAAGGTTATAAACAGGGTCGAATTAAACCCGCACCGCCTCCACCAACACCAGAGCATACACAAATACTAAGAGAAGCTGCTAGTAGAATTGTAACATGTTTACACTGCAAAAAGCAAATCAATTACAGTAATTTTATGCGTTGGCATGGTGTTAATTGTAGACAAGCCCCTACTCAATAATAATTCCGTCAGTTGTATCTGTTATGACAACAATTGCATTACCCGCATAGTATGGAGAGTTGTATTTGAACTTCGTCAAATCCTTGTGTGGACACATAGACCACTTGTTATTTTCATCACGGAACATAACAAAGTAATGGTCGCCGCTTTCCATAAGATCAACATCTAATTCCGTATTGTAGCCAACAGGATACGTGATCATGTAATTGCGGGACTGCCTTCTGATATTACGAATAGCTTCAATGGCTAAATGAGGCACAGGAGTGTTACCATAATCACCAAAACCAACATGTTCAACGGTGCTGATAGATAGCACGTTCTTGTCAGTCAAATTGATATCGAATACATCACGGCGTCTGTCTGCAATATCCGACGATAGATCATAAACCGGATGGTTTGCTTCACGATAGAATGGAGTTACTTCACCAATCTCTATCAAGTTATCATTATAATTCTCAATGAACCAAAAAGCAATAGGCAATTCGATATTGCGTTCATTAATACGGGGATTGTTGTATGGACCCCAGAAATCATAGTAGAGTTTAATCATTTTGTTGCTATAACCTTTAGAATAGCACCACGTAGTGGTTCAGGATTTCTTTCATCTGGAACACGCTGGAACGTGTTGAAACCAGCATTATACAGTATCTCACACAAATAACCATAATTGAAACCATTCACATGACCCATGCCGGGGATCATAAATTCATTCTCATTACGGAATCCACCAAAGACATAATCCATAGCAGATTCCCAATCAGTATCGCGGCGGTTTAACCAATCAACACCCATAGTATCTTTTTGCCATGTTCCGTTAATCAACGACTTGAACACCCACTCTAAATCTGGACAAGTTATTTCTACTATACACTGAGGCTTTATAATACGATGCAATTCCTTCAACACAAGTGGTGCCTGTGTGAAGATCATATGTTCGATAACATCACCAAGATAAATCTTGTCGGCAAAGTTATCTTCGAATGGATAGGGGAATTGGTTTAGATCGTGTATGTGGGTAACTCCGGGCCACGGATGCACATCTACAAGAATGTTAGCATCTGCTTTGGGGTGTGGACCGGAACCAAAATCAATTATGTTCACTTAAAATCCTTTCAATATCATCCACACAGGTTTGAATAGTGTGGTTAGCCATTACGTAGCTATATGCTGCATCAATTTGAATCTGAATTTTTTCTCTATCGAAAGCACGAAGGCGTTCCATCAATTCTTCTTCGGTATTATATATACTGCCGTATATACGCATATCGTGTGCGCCAGCAATGTCGCGGGCAAACCAAGGCGTTCTGTTCATCATGGCCTCAAGCAACACCAACCCAAAGCCTTCCTCGCTAGAATTCATGATCAAGGCGTCAGACATAGCCACCAGTGACATAACCGCGCTCTTTGGCGCTCCTACAGCCACCGCAACGTTCTCTGACCCATCAGGAACATCACCACCGTCATAACCTAAGATAACCAATACAGCGTCAGGAATTTTTGCAGCCTTGAATGCATCAGCCAAAGGGCGCATTCTCTTGTGACCAGCAAATCCACCAATACTGATGAACATTCTCTTTCCGGGGAAAGGATGCATTGACTTATCATAAGGGTAAATTGTGTCTTCAATAGGAAGACCATATCTTACCTGTCTGGCCTTGTTTTCTAATCCATACTTCTTAATCAGGTCCAGATCAAAGCTAGTGCCATAACCAAGATACTTATGCGCCTTCAAACCACGCAGACAGATTTCAGACTCACTAGGCTTGATGATAAGATATAAAACAGGAGACTGAAGACGTTCAGCATTGGCATGCACAATATTCTGTGTGATAACATCACCACCATGGACAATGATCAAATCCCACTTATCCAGAAGGACATTATGGTCACCTGTTACCTTCACCCCATTGTGGTCACCAGACTGTGAAGCTGCGACCACAGTTACATCATGACCACGGCGCAACATTTCCTCAGCCATATTCTTGACGTTTGTTTCGCTGCCACCGGGGAAAGGAGCATATCGGTGAACAGCAAAAAGAATTTTACTCTTCATTGATGCACATATCCCATACTAAATCTTCAAAATCATATTCTGGTGTCCATTTCAAAACAGTGTGCGCTTTCGTACTATCACCAAGCAAAGTCTGCACTTCGGTTGGTCGATATAACCAAGGATCAATTCTTACAATTACCTTACCAGTATGGCGGTCAATGCCAACCTCACGGCTACCTTCACCTTCCCATTTGATATCAAATTTAAAAAACTGGCCAGCAAGTTCTACAAACTGACGAACAGAATGATGCTTGCCTGTAGCAATAACGTAATCAGAAGGTTCATCCTGCAACATCATAAGATGCATTGCTTTGACATAATCCTTGGCATGACCCCAATCGCGCATGGCATCAACGTTACCAAGATACAGGCAATCCACATTTCCTTCCTTGATTTGCTTCAACGTAGAAGTAATTTTTCTGGTAACAAAATTCTTGCCTCTACGTGGGCTTTCATGGTTGAAAAGAATGCCGTTGCAAGCGAAGATATCATACGCTTCACGGTAGTTGACAGTCAACCAATATGCAGCAAGCTTTGAAACACCATAGGGAGAACGTGGATAGAAAGGTGTCTTTTCTGTTTGTGGAGTTTCAGCTACCTTACCAAACATTTCTGAGGTGGACGCCTGATATAACTTTGTTTTACCAAAATCGATATGATTACTCATCATACGAATTGTCTCAAGAATATTCAGAACACCATTTGCATTAGTTTGAAACGTGTGTTCAGGCATATTAAAAGAAATACCCACATCAGACTGTGCAGCCAAATTATAAAAAATGTGTGGCTGAATTCTGGTTAAAACTTCGTTGACATTTGTCCCTGAAGTCAGATCACAATGAACAAGTTCAAAACGTCTATTATCAAGTATATTGGTAATATTTTCATAGCTATCGTCTACTGCATGACGGCGAACTAAACCATATACCTCATATCCTTCGTCCAGTAGGTATTCAGCGAGATACGAACCATCCTGACCTGTTACACCTGAAATAATTACTTTTTTCATAAAAACCTCTTTATTATTCTTTTACCCAATACCAACACTGATTAGGGCAATACTGAACTGGTGTTGTAATGTTATGTGAAGCTCTGAAGGTAGAGAGAGCATTGTCTACATTCTGCATACCAGCATCATGGCCAGCAAACAAACCACCGCTCTTTACCTTTGGCCAGTATGTTGTCATATCAAATAGTGCAGCCTCATAGGAATGATCACCATCAATGAACACGAAATCCAGACTATTATCCTTTATCTTTTTGGCAGCATTATTGCTGTAGTCTTCAATGAGACTTACCTTTTTACCAAAGAAAGATAGATTATTAAGTGCTGTTGCCTTCATGGCAGAAATAACTTCCTGTGTAATAGGACCATTCCAATCCTGATATGGTTGCCACGGATCAACACAGTAATACGTTTTGATGTTAGGACAATTTTCCAGAAGATAGGTAGTAGTCTCCGCGCGTGCTACGCCGAGTTCAAGACCAACTAGCTTATCGCCCAGACCAGCAATGACAGGAGCAAGGCCAATACCGGAAATGTAGAAAGAATTCCATTCCCCGCTTTCCTTTAATTCCTTTACAGTTTTAAACATTATATTTCCTTTCAAAATGTTCCTTGAGGGCAGGAACACGATTATATTGATGAACAATATGATAAGGTTCGCCTGTACTGGTGACAACATTTGTGCCGTCGAACGATGGTACAGGATCAATCATATGATCTTTATAGTAGGGTTTATTGGGGTCTAGAGTGGTACCACACTGGCATACCCAACCATTGTCGTGGGTTGCATAGGCAGAATACGTGTGGAACGTAGTAGCGTTCAGGAGAACATTATATGCAGCCTGATCCGGCCCACCGCCACCAAAGACATGCTGAGGACGGCCAACACACATATTCCAAATGAGGTTTGAAATATCAGTCATACGACTGTGCTTGGCAGCAATCACACCAGCATTATATATTGTTCTGCCCATCATATGGGAATAGGTTTCACCACCGAAAGATAAAATGAGGTTATTTTGGCCCCATGGCTCATGTTCATAAGTGAGGTTTTCTGAAGAGGCATAGAAGACAACGCCATTCTGCCATTGTTCAACCTCAGCCAGATGCAGCATAGGGTCTTTCTGGAACACAACGTCAGTAACGTCAGTTGCCAGAACCCAATCATATTTATTAGGTGCTGAAGCAAGCAGCGCATGGTATGCGGCAAACCTGTCTACACATACGTTATGAGCAAGATTAAGATCGGGAAAAAGTGCTACTGAGATATCGTAATCATAAAGTAGCTGGAAGAGAGGGGAGTTGTGGCCGAAATAAACTAGGATAGCATCATCTTTATAACCGCTGGCTCTGAGAGACTTGGCCCAGACGGCTATTTGGTTCCAGTTAAGATTATAACCAGAACCAATAACCAAATTTGTCAATTGTTAACATCCTTCTTGTAATAAAAATTATCAGCCGGAATCCACTTATTATCTACGAATACCTGACAATCAGTCCAAACAGACCAACGCGAATTATATCCAGACTCATTCCATCTATTATAACATGTTTTAGAATCTGACCACAACGCCAAAGTAACCACAGGAGTTATCATGATAGCCGTCATGATAACGATAAAAATCATAAACGGAAGAAAACTGGTAAATTCCATAATCCAATATTTCATTTTTAATCTTTTTCTCCTAGAAGATACTTGTTAGAAATTGCTTTGAAAGAGAATGACGGATCATCAATGGACTTGAACACGATGCCTTCACGGTTATCTGTGTGAATGGACGGACCTTCGGCAGCGGCCAATACGGCATTGATATTACCGTCAGACAAACCTTCAAAGTCAGCCAGAGGCACATTGTAGAGAAGAGGAACATGATTGACAGGATGATCTGTGACAATCTCCATACGCTCATGGTGGCTCAGATAACGGCCAGCATCGATATCGTAGATATCAAAGAGACGGAAGGTCTGGCCCTTCATCTTTTCTACATTATTCTGAATACCTTCACCGATAAGTTCGCCCTGAAAGGCCAGATTGCGACCAATCTTATTTAGTACATCAATAAGACCGTCCTGTTTGGCAACCTTCCAAAACGTATTGTCATCGTTTTCCTTCAGAGAAAGATTACGTGAGCAAACACCAATATCATCATCACGGCGATAGACAGTCATAGACGATCCATCAAGCTTGATAGTCACCTCAAACAGTTCATTGGGCTTCTCTGCGGCACGGCGGGCAAGAACCTGTGTGAGATTCTGTACACGCTCCTGATCGGTCTTAGGAATAAAGGAAGGGAACGTAGAACGCACAGTGCCAGCCAACTGAGCCGGAAGAGGCTTCTCATAAAGTTGAACGCCCCAATACTCAGAGTAATCCTCAAGATCATCAACAAAGTTAGGATCAGCCAACAGTTCATCGTAGTCAACTGGAACCAGAAGACCCTGCGACAACTGCTTACGCAACTTGATTGTACGAAGACGATGGCCTTCTACACCATTAAATACTGTAATACGGCCATCCTTCGGACGGAGGAATTCAAATTGATGCTTGCTGAAAGGAAGAAATGAATCAATTTCAAAATAGAAGACCTTATCTCCTACCTTGTAGTTCATTGACTTCTGAACGACACACTGCCAGCCGTCAACAATAGCCAATTCAATGGCATCAGCGTCAGGGATAGGACGGATTTCAGAAATCTTACGAATGGTAACAAGTTTGCGGGCCATTATTTAATCCTTAAAGGTCGAAAAGAAAAGAGGATAGAGTTGCTTCCAATTACGGAATGTAAAACGATACCACAAATGAGTGTTGTAGTCAACCCGTCTACCTTCAGCTTTTAGATATTCATACTGCTTCGGTGTTACGATCTTTTCATAATCTGGATTATACAACGACCAATAACGGCAAGCCATCTGGTGCCTATCATGGTAAGTCATAATATTACAATACAAAGACCAAATACACCCTAACACAATAAGTAGCATTAAGACAAACATATAATCTACCATATTCATTCCTCTTCATATTTCTTTTTCAAACGAAGATACCTTGCATACTCCGCACGTTCTGCTTTCTTCTTCTTTTCTTCCAAATGATATGGATAAAGTTTCTTTGGATTCCTGAAAGTAATCAAATAGAACATATGTTCTAAATATGAAACTTGATGGTAGTGGCGGAAATAAAAATGAACATTCGGGGTCACAGTAGGGTTGCGCTCAAAGTCCATACGCCAGTTTTCAGCACACTTATCTATGATTTTATTCCGTTGCACATATGTGATATGATTGCACACCAGAACCCAGAAAATAAACGTCATAATGGACATGATAATATAAAACGCCATTTACGTCTCTCCTGCTGTGACGATAGAGGTGAACCCCTCATCATGCTGCGGATATTCAAGATTATCAATCATATTGCGCACAACGTCAATAGGAATATTCTTCCCCTGTTCATCGCCACGCCTCTTGAGGCGGTCATAAAGATCGACAGGAACCGGAAAGAAGACTGCAATCTTCTCATAGTGATCAGGGATCATGATGAGCTTCTTGGCGCGGGTCTTCCTGTTGAGATTGGTCTGATCCCAGATGATATCAGCGTTATTCTTCACGGAAATAGAAACCAACTCATACATGATCTTCTCAGCAGACTTGATGGTGTCCTTGAAAACATCATCATAGGTCTTGTTACTGAGTTTTGCAACAAGGTCGATAAGAAAATCAGTAGAAGCAAGAACGTGAGGATTGTTGTTGCCCTCACGATACTTGTTATACCACGTAGACTTACCGGAACCCGGAACACCAATGAGCATATAAAGCTTAGGCATATGTCACCATATCAAAAAATTCTTCTTTAATTTTACGGTAAGCTTGATTGCTACCGCAATTTTTCAAAATAATATCACACACAGCCTTGTAAGTCAAGGCAGGCGTAATATCTTTTACGTCCCAGAATCGAAAAATAAGACCACGATAAAGAGGATTATATCGTTCGGACATATTCAATGCGAATTCCTTACGATTCATATGGATACGATTCCGAATAATATCCTCATAAAGATCGTTGGCGATACTTTCAATTTCATTAAGAATAGCAGAAGAGAACTTCCTGATCTTTTCGGCGTCAGCTTCGGGAAGAACAGGATACATGTCATCCAGTTCATTGTTCAAGGTCATAGCAACGACTTCACGCTCGTTTTCCAAGGCAGACTTTACCTTATGAATACGAACATACCAATCGCTCTTGATCTTGATCATATGACCATCTTCAAAGCGAACTACAACACCTTCGGTATCTTCCTGTTGACGAACGATATCCAAGATATTATTGCTGTCATAAGGGAATGACCTCACCAGAGGAATATTGTATTTTTGAGAAAGTTCAAAGAGAGTTTTCATATAAATAACCTTTGAGTGGTGTTAGGAGAATACACATGTATTACGTTTATCTTATAGTCGATCCAATAAAAAGTCAACCATTTTATGTCGGAAAAGGAACTAAAGACAGAGCATACTCTCATCTTAAAGGAAAATCATCATCCAAAAGAGTACAAGATAAAATTACTAGCCTTCGCAACAAAGGGGTTGAGCCAACCATAATCATTCACACACAAAATCTTACTTCTGATGCAGCATATAAATTGGAGAAAAAATTAATTAGAGAATATGGTAGAAAGGGGATTGATGATAAAGGTATTTTAATGAATTTATGCAAAGATAACCGTCCACCAACAAGACGATTTCAAAAACTTTCAACCAGAGAAAAAATTTCTTGTTCTATGAAAGGCAAAAACAGCGGAAAAGTGCCATGGAATAAAGGTATATCACACAAAAGAGGGCCTCAAACTAAAGAACAAACATTAAAAATAATGTCCACACGAACAATAAATTTAATTTATAAAATTCTAGAGCATTACGAAATAATAGATGATGACAACATCCAGAAATGTAAGAAACAAGGATTTATTAGTAAAAATTCACCAATATCAGAATCATCTATTGTTCATTTTCTTGGTCAAAACATTAAGAATAAGGAAGATATCGACCATTATACATGTTGCGGATTGCTGTAAGAATTAAATTATCTTCGGGGTAATCTAACACAATTCTATTTTTGTTTGATACCCATTCGAATATAGGAGTATAACCAGATGATAACATTTCATCGGCAAATAATTGATATTCTGGATGCGTAGCTACAAAATACTCAGCTTCCATGGAAGTATCGGTGATACCCATCTTAGTCATCCAGCGGATATGTCCGTTGATCTTGCAGGGAGATACCATGGAGCCGTCAAGCTTCTCAAGAATATAGTGAGGCTTGGACCAATCGATCTTTTCCAGAGCCGTCTCAGGACGCTCATTCACGTTGAAAAACTTATGAAAACGACGATTGATCAGAACACCATTTTGATCAAAAATAAGACCACGGCATTCACGGCGGATAGCATTCATTATCGGATCGACAGGACCAGCAAGAGTATGCATACCATGAATATCAGGAAAAGTGTCATCGTTCATCACCACATAGTTAATAACCTTATAGTCTCCCTTATCCACGACAACGAATTCCACAGAACCATCGATGGCAGGAAGTACTTCATTGATATGCTTGATTTCAGGGAAATTGTAATTCATTTTATTCTTCTACCTTTTCAATAAACAGTGCAGCAATATACCAATCTGGGGTGTATGGCAAGTCATTTTTTGCGTTTGTATCATTAAAATATTTCTGGGCAGCTTCCATAGTGTCAAAGTCTTCGTGATACCATTCCTGACCCAACCGCGTTCACTTTCTACAATATGCACACGATACTTCATGGTAGTTTCCTCTTTAATAAAGGTCCATATCCAATCTGATTTTATCAGCAACTTGATTTGCCCAGATCACAATACCAAATATACACGCAATATGAGCATAGTCAAATCCTAAATATGATTTTAATGCGCCAACGAAAACACCGCCAGCAAAAGAAAGAATGATAATAAGAATAAACTTGTTCATTTCAAATAATCCTTACTTATACTTGTCTGCGCGGGGATGAAGTGGAATACGATTCTTCTTTTTTAAAAGATTATCGTATCTAATGGATACTAGAAACCCTATCATTGCAATAGGAATAATTGATACAACTATCGCTACCATCATATATGGCGGTAGTTGGTTAATAACGTAAGCAACTCCTAAAAAACCACCAATGATAAACACTGCTGCACCTACTACTTCACCAATAGCAATAGCCAATAGCTTCCAATCCATACTATATCTCCTATATCTCTTTTCCGACAGGAAAGATTATATCATATTTTACACAAAAGTAAAGGGGGTATTTAACCCCCTCTTTTAAATATCTCGTTCATTTTCATAAAATGCGACAGCTATCGGAAACCTTAGAGAACCATCAGGTGTCTTATTCTGGTAGCGCACTGTAGCCGTCTTAGGACGCGGAGAGCGGGTCAACAGAGCCTTTGTAAACTCTTGGGTACCCTTGATGCCAGCGTTAAATACAACGCCTTCCTTGGTCACGCATTGCACGCTCTTGGCATATCCAGACCAGTTGCCCTGACCTTCCAGAATATCCAGAACCTCAAATTCCTCGTCAACAAATTCCTTACGCTTCAGAAGATACTTGCTGCGCTTTTGTTCATAAGGTTTATTCTGGCGAATCATCTGGCCTTCGTAGCCATCAGAAAGAAATGATGCATAATGTTCATCCAATTCTTCCTGAGAAGAACATTTCTCTGTCTGAACCATTTGAACTGGACCAGAAAGCCAAGACATATGCCTCAACAGAAATTCCCACCTGTTCTGGAAAGTATCATCAAAAATAATGTCGTACACATGATACTGAATGAATTCCATAGATTTGGCGATATCTTCTGCTGAAGGCTTCATCTGCCTTGCAATAGAAATAAGTTCGTTAAAATTGTCGCGGAACTTATGGTTATACAGTTCCCCATCAAGAACATGATGAGGATACATGATAAAATATGGTTTCAGAGCGTTTTCAATATGTGGAGCCGATACTATACGTTTGCCCTGCCTAGAGAACAAACCATCCTTGGTTGCCAGACAGCGCATACCATCAAGCTTTGGCTGAGAATAGACCGGACCCCACTTATCGAAATCCCACCCCTTGTAGGTGGCTGCAAGCATGGGTTCAATGATATTGGACTTGCTAGCCGTTTCCTTGGTACGTGAATACTTACGGTCAAGCTTCTTGGTATACTGTGAATTGATTTCAGCAAAAGCCTGATCTTCAGCGGTAGTGGCATTGGCGCGGCCAACATTCTTTGGCTTCGCTACCTTCCATTCGGAAGTAACCAACTGACCGCCTTCAATACCGGAAACAGTGCGATACTTATCACCATCCTGTTCCATCCACCAGACGCGAATATTTTCGTTCTCGTCTACATGATAGAGAGTGTCGTACTTATTCATGTCTGCGCCTCATACACACGAAGAAATTCTTCCATCCAATCTTTAATTCTTTTTGCTCCTACAGGGTTCATAGAGTGAACGTTATAGGTGAAGTTTTCAGGCAAATCATATTCTCCAAGTAGAATATAGTCTGAGAACCACTTGGCAAATTGATACCCATCTTTTTCGCCTTCCCCAACAATGTAGTGTTCACTAGCAAGATCATGGTCGAATGCGATATGGTAAGGAATGCCGTAAGATGTTACACAATAAACGGCATCTTCATAACTACGCGCAATTATCCAATCATTTGGTTCGCTAAAAGGATAATCGCTAGGAAACCGCACATCATCTAAAAAAAGTTTCCATTTCATTTTAAAAATCTCCCGGTTTCCATATTTTACCGCGTTGATATTCACCACTCAACAAACGTGGATCATTATCATCAGTGTAATGTTTTAGATCGCCACTTTGATTGACCATCCATCGTCTCTTTTTAGCATATTCTTTATAATTGTCAACCCTGTTTTTTGGTTTCTTGTTCTTCTCAGATATTTTCTTCAAACGTTCTTTATTTTTTTCTTCAGATATCACGTTTGCCACATTCACCCCAAACATGTGGTTGTTTGATCCGGTCATTCTAATTCGTAAATCTTCTTTTTTATCAGCGGTCATAAAATTTCCGGTGGATTTCCCCTTATTCCATGGAATAGACCCTTTTTTGATCCTTGACATTTTCTCTTTAAGTTCAGTAGTCCAATTTTTTCCGCCCGCGCCGCCAATTTCCACATTGTATGTGTACTCTTTCTCGCAAAATTCTGATGTAACTATTTGTCTTTCCGCTTCAATTAGAGTTTCATAACTGTCACAAAACTGTAAAATTTCGCGTTTGAAATTCTTTCTGCCATATTTTTTAATAGCCGCTTTTAGCTGATGGCCAGACCCCAAATATCCGTCATTTAAATCGTCGGTTTTGTGGATGCCAACATAAAACTTTCTGTTAATCAAATTAGTAGTCAAATAAAGAATGTAATACATAGAAATCTCCCGTAGCTTTTTGTTATTTATGCTACGGGAGATTTCTAATTTTGTCTAAAAATTACCATCATTTACTTGGAGGCACTGAATACCACGTTCACGCCACATATTCACGACCTTGTTGCGGTCATCGAATACCATGGCAGGATCATGCCCTGCTTCAATGATCTTGTCAAGTATTTCCGACTTAACAATCGTATCATCACGATAATCTTTTGCAGCACGGAAATAAATGTGATCATAATGAACATTATGTTGCTTGAGCCAAGCAAGAGTAACATCACGCTCATCCATAGAACGAGCGGTCACAACAATAACAGTGTAGTGATCACGCAGAAGATGTGTGAGGTGAATTATGTTATGAATAGGTTTATCGTCAGCCATAGTGGCATTGTAAGCCTTCCAATTGCGAGGCTTGCTTCTCACCCACACCTGACGATGTTCATTGTTGGCTAGAGTGCCATCTACATCAAAGATTACTGTCTTTCTTTGGTTTCTTTTTTGCTGGTCGTTTATCATATTCTGCTCCCGGAGGATGTTTCATGTTTAATTCTTCTAAAGCAAGATAAAGAACAATTCTAGTCTTATCTGGCCCAGAAATTGCATTCATTATTTCAACAGCAGATGCCATCATTGCAGATGACAGGTATGCTAGTTGTTCAGGCCCATCACATAACATAATTTCCCTGTCAAGCATAGCGAAATATGGGTCTAATGGATGCATTATTTTCTTTTGTTGCGCCATTTAAATATCCAGTATTAGAGGTTTATAGTTTTGATACCATTCATTTTCATTTGGGTATCCTCTTGGCCAGCAAATAACGCGAGTATCACCAATCATATAATCAGACTTGCTGTGCATATGGCCGTGAATCCAAAGCTTTGGTGGCTTAGATAGAGAAACGATATCATTATATAATTCTGTTGCAAAGGCACAATTCATGGCATCGCCTTTGAAACGTTCGCCAACGGATAAAAAGCTTGGTGCATGATGGGTTACAATGATATCGGCACCAGACTCAAGAAGAAATTTCTTATGAATAAGATGCGTATTCATGTAATGTTCATAATTAAGATGGGAAGTATACTTATAGTCTACCAACATATCTATGTATAACTGCCATTCTACTGTCGTCATACTGGTCCATATAGTGGCACTAGAAATCATGATGCCACATACTATACAACTCCCAAAATGACCTTCTGCACCTTCAAAAGTATTATAGTAGTA